>Ga0081540_1000481_pt1 | contig 39044 bp, 39 predicted proteins | sample TabmetS2T1R1_FD_71024 | JGI IMG/M metagenome (GOLD analysis project Ga0081540, IMG submission 71024) | Tabebuia heterophylla rhizosphere microbial communities from the University of Puerto Rico - S2T1R1 | ecosystem: Host-associated > Plants > Roots > Rhizosphere ...
GAGCGGGGGCCGCGCCCCGGGCGGGGCCCGGTGGGTGGTCTAGCGGGCCGCCGGGCTCGCCGCCGCGGCGACGGTCGGCCCGTGGGTCGTGCTCGTGCTGCTGGGCTGCGGAGCCGCCGAGATCGCCGTGCGCGCCGCCCAGAGCGGGCACGCTGCGGCCGTCGTCCCGCTCGCGGCCGCCGTCGCCGGCGGCGGCAAGCTGCTCTGGCTGGCCTGGGTCGCGTTCAAGGTCGGGGCGCTGTCGTACGGCGGCGGCTTCGTGATCATCCCGCTCATGCAGTCCGACGCCGTCGACCGCCACCACTGGATGAGCGACGGCCAGTTCCTCGACGCCGTGGCGCTCGGCCAGATCACGCCCGGGCCGGTCGTCCACACGGTCGCGGTCGTCGGCTACGCGGCGGCCGGCGTCGGCGGCGCGCTGCTGGCCGCGGCGGTCGCCTTCTCGCCCTCGTTCGCGTTCATCCTGCTCGGCGCCGGGCGCTTCGACCGGCTGCGCGCGGACCGTCGCGCGCGCGCGTTCCTCGACGGCGCGGGCCCTGCGGCGATCGGGGCGATCCTCGGCTCGGCGGTCCCGCTGGCGGGGGCGCTCACGGAGACGTGGCAGCTCGCCGTCCTCGCCGCAGCCGCCGCGCTGCTGCTGGCGCTGCGGCGCGGGGTCGTCATGACGCTGCTGGCCGCGGGCGCGGCCGGCGTGGTCATCGCGGCGGCGGGCGGCCCGGTCCCCGGCTAGCGGGGCGCCGGCGCGGTGCTGCGCCGGACGACCAGCTCCGGCGCGATCGTCAGCTGGGACGGCGGGTGCGCGCGCTCGCTGTCCATGAGCTCGAGCAGCAGGCGCAGGCTGCTGCGGCCCATCTCGCCGAAGTCCTGGCGCACCGTGGTCAGCGGCGGGGTGAAGTACTGGGCCTCGGGGATGTCGTCGAAGCCGACGATGCTGATCTCGCCGGGGATGCTGCGCCCGCGCTCGTGCAGCGCGCGCAGGACGCCGAGCGCCATCTGGTCGTTGGCGACGAACACCGCGCTGACGTCGGGGTCCTTCGCCAGGCGCCGGCCGACCTCGTAGCCCGAGCGCGGGCTCCAGTCGCCGGTGAGCACCGGCGGGGGGTCGATGCCCGCTGCGGCGAGCGTCGCCCGCCACCCCTCGACGCGCTGCTGGGCCTCGAGGAAGTCGCGCGGCCCGGCGACGTGCCAGACATTCTGGTGGCCGAGGTCGAGCAGCAGCTGGGTCGCGCTGGCGGCGCCGGCGAACTGGTCGACCGCGACGACCGGGACCGACCCGGGGCGGCCGGCCTCGACGGCGACGACCGGCACCGACGCGGGCAGGTTGACCACCGCCTGCGCCGCGCCCTCCTGCGGCGTGATGACGAGAATGCCGTCGACCCCCTGCACGCGCAGCCGGTCGACCGCGCCGAGCACCGACGCGCGGTCCATGGTCAGCAGGCTCATGACGGTGATGAAGTAGCCCGCGGCGTGGGCGGCCTGCTCGATGGCGAAGAGCGTCGAGGCGGGGCCGTACAGCGTCGTGTCCACGCTGACGACGCCCAGCGTGCGCGAGCGGCCGGTGACGAGGGCGCGCGCGGCCGGGTTGGGGCGGTAGTCGAGCGTCCGCATCGCGGCGAGCACCTTGCGCCGCGTCTCGGGGCGCACGTGCGCGTTGTCGTTGATGACGCGCGAGACGGTCTGGTGCGACACCCCGGCCAGTCGCGCCACGTCGGCCATCACTGCGGTGCGCCGCCGCGGTTCGCGCGCGGGGGGAGCCGCAGCGTCGCCGCGCCCGGCGGGCGCGTTGTCGCGCGGGGCCGCCACGCCGCTCGGCGTCGCGCCCTCGCTCGCTTCCGTGCTGTCGCTCGATGCGTTCAAGGACTGGTTCCTCGTGCGCAGTATGCCTGTCACGACCGCTGGTTTCTCCCCCAAACCTCTGTTAGCGTTCACAAATGGCGGAGAGATCACGCGCTGGCCGGCGCCGTCGCACGCGGTCGAACTGGGCATGCCTGCGGCGTCCTGATCTACCTTCCTCCGCATTCCAGAGCCGGTCGGTCGGGGATCCTCCTCCTGTGGCCGACCGGCTCGCCTACGTTCCGGCTTGACACCACGAAATGTGACCGATAACAATCGCACCCCGTAAGCAGCAAACGACGCGATCGCATGCACGGTCGCTTCGAAGGAGGAGGCGGGAAGGCTGAGTTCCCCCAGCCGGTCCCGATGGAGGAGGGTCACGTTGCGCTGCGCGGCTTGGCCCCGCGTCGAGAAGGGAGCTGCAGGTGTCTGACCACGAGTCGGAGAGGCGGCCCAACCTGGATGCCGCCGAGGACGTCATCGAACGTCTCGAGTGGGCCGACGGCTATCAGGAGGAGACGCCGCACAAGCGCTGGCGCGACATGTCTCGCCGCACCGCGCTGACAGGCGGCGCGGCGGGGCTCGCCACGCTGATCCTCCAGGCGTGCGGCGGCGGCAAGAAGTCGTCGTCCACGGGAACGACGGCGGCGAAGGCGCAGACCGGCGGGACCCCCGCGGCCGGCATCTTCGGGAGCCAGCCCAAGCTGAGGTTCACCCTGGTCAACCACGTCACGACGAACCCGTTCTTCGTGCCGACCAAGTACGGCGCCGAGGACGCCTGCAAGCTGCTGGGGTGCTCGTACCAGTGGACGGGCTCGGAGAGCGCCAACGTCCGCGAGATGGTCAACGCGATGAACAGCGCGATCACGGCCGGCTCGAGTGGCATCGGCGTGTGCCTCGTGGACCTCAAGGCGTTCAACACTCCGACCGACCAGGCGCTGAGCAAGAACATCCCGGTCGTCGGCTACAACGCCGACGCGGCCGGCAACAAGCGCCTGGCCTACATCGGCCAGGACCTCTTCGTCTCCGGCCAGGAGATGGGCAAGCGGATCGTCGAGCTCGTTCCGTCCGGTGACGTGGCGCTCTTCATCGCCACCCCCGGCGCGCTGAACATCCAGCCGCGGATCGACGGGGCGATCGACTCGATCAAGAAGTCGGGCAAGCCGATCAAGTCCCACACGATCGCGACCGGCGCCGCGGTGCCGAAGGAGCTCACGACGATCAACGGCTACTGGCAGGGGCACCCGAACACGAAGGGCATGTTCGCGGTCGACGCCGGAAGCACCCAGGGCGTCGCCCAGACGATCCAGCGCAACCAGCTGCGCGACAAGGGCGTCAAGGGCGGCGGCTACGACCTCCTGCCGACGATCCAGAAGCTCCTGGCCGCGGGCCAGATCGACTTCACGATCGACCAGCAGCCGTACCTGCAGGGCTTCCTGCCGATCCTGCAGCTCTACATGTACAAGGCCTCGAGCTCGCTGACCGGTGTCGCCGACGTCAACACCGGCCTGAAGTTCCTCGACAAGGAGACCATCGTCCCGTACAACGACACCAAGTCGCGGTACGAGGGCAACGCCACTGCGGCGGGGGTCACGAAGGGCTAGTCGTGGCCGTAGAGACGGGCCGCCAGAGTCAAGCTGCAGAGCCATCGGAGAAGGGCCCGGGATCCTCCCGGGCCCTCGGCTCCGCCGCCTGGACGCTGCTCAAGCGCTTCCTGACGCTGCGCGAGGGCAGCGTCATCGTGATCACGCTCGTCACGGCGATCTACTTCGCCGCGACAACGGACAGGTTCGCGACCACCGACAACTTCAAGTCGCTGCTCCCCTATTTCGCCCCGATCGCGATCCTCGCGGCGGGCGAGGTCTACCTCATGATCAACGGGGAGATCGACCTGTCCATCGGCGCGGTCTACCTGTTCGCGCCGTTCATGTTCTACGAGTTCCACCACGGCGGCGTGCCGCTGATCGCCGCCCTCGTCCTCGCCATGGTGTGCGCCGGGGTGGTGGGACTGATCAACGGGCTGTTCACGGCCGTGGTCGGCATCAACTCGTTCATCACCACGCTCGGCATGCTGCTGACGATCGAGGGGCTGACCCTGATCATCTCCCACGCCCAGCCGGTCGACACGCCCGGCACCGACGTCGCCAAGCAGACGACGTTCGCGGGCATCTTCGGTCAGGGCACCTACTCGCAGCTCATCTGGGCGCTCGTGATCGTGATCGTGCTGCAGGTCGTGCTCACGCTGACGCGCTGGGGCCTCTACACCGTGGCCGTGGGCGGCAACCGCCTCGGCGCGTCTGAGGCCGGCATCAAGGTGCGGGTCGTCATCATCCGCAACTTCATCATCTGCAGCCTCTGCGCCGGACTCGTCGGCGTGCTCGAGTCGGTGCGCACGAGCTCGGTGCAGCCGGATCCGTCCGGCGCCAACGAGGTCCTCTTCGACGGCATCTCGGCCGCCGTCATCGGGGGCACGCTGCTGGCCGGCGGTTCCGGCACCGTCGCCGGCGCGTTCATCGGCGCGCTGTTCCTCGGCATCCTGCGCGACGGCCTGATCATCAAGGGCGTCAACGCGGACTACCTGAGCTTCTACCTCGGGCTGGCCATCATCATCGCGATGGCCGCCAACACGTACGTCGGTCGCGTCCGAAAGAGGTCCGGAATTGCCGCCTGAGGCGACCAACGGCGAGGGCGAGCGCGTCGTCGCCCCACGGACGGCCGAAGACGACGTCCTGCGCGTCGAGCACATCTCCAAGCGCTTCGGACCGGTCGTCGCGCTGCGCGACATCAACCTGCACGTGCGCAGGGGCGAGGTGCTGGGCCTGCTCGGCGACAACGGCGCGGGCAAGTCGACCCTCATGAAGATCCTCTGCGGCTTCCAGAGTCCTGACGAAGGCAGCATGTTCCTGCACGGCGAGCCCTATGAGCCGCACAGCGTCGACCACGCGCGCAAGCTCGGCATCGACGCCGTCTACCAGGACCTCGCGCTCATAGACGAGCTGACGGTCTTCCACAACATGTTCCTCAACCGCGAGCGCGTACAGAAGCCGATCCCGTTCCTCGCCAACCGCGTCATGCGCAAGGAGGCGCGGGAAGCGCTCGACGACATCGGCGTCAACATCCCGCGGCTCAACGTGCCGGTCGCGCGGCTCTCCGGCGGCCAGCGTCAGGCGATCGCGGTCGCGCGCACCGTCTACTCCGAGGCCAACATCCTGCTCCTCGACGAGCCGCTTGCCGCGATGGGCGCCAAGGAGGGCGCGCTCATCCTGGATCTCATCGCGCGCATCAAGGCCGAGGGCCGGGTCTCGATGATCATGGTCCTGCACAACTACGTGCACGTGCTGACCGCCTGCGATCGCGTCAACCTGATCCAGGACGGCGTCATCACGCTCGACAAGCCGACGTCCGAGACGTCGGTCGAGGAGCTCACCGAGATCGTCGTCGACGAGTACCGGCGGGCGCGACAGGCGGCACACGCGCAGGGACGATGACTGCGCCGCGGGACGCCTGCGTCGTCGGCGTCGACTTCGGCACGCTCTCGGGACGGGCCGTCGTGGTGCGGGTGTCCGACGGCGCGGAGCTGGGCACCGCGGTCGAGGAGTTCTCGCACGGGGTCATCGAGCGCGAGCTGCCGGCGACCGGCGCGGCGCTGCCGGCGCAGTGGGCGCTGCAGGACCCCGAGGACTGGCTCGACGTCCTGCGGCGCGCGGTCCCAGCCGCCGTCGCGGCAGCCGGCGTGGCGCCCGAGCAGGTCATCGGGGTCGCGACCGACTTCACCGCCTCCACCCCGCTTCCGGTCCTCGCCGACGGCACGCCGCTGTGCCGGATCGCCGAGCTCGCCGACCGCCCGCACGCCTACCCCAAGCTCTGGAAGCACCACGCCGCCCAGGCCCAGGCCGACCGCATCAACGCGCTGGCCGAGGGCCGCGGCGAGCCGTGGCTGCCGCGCTACGGCGGCAAGATCTCCTCGGAGTGGGAGTTCGCCAAGGCGCTGCAGGTCGTCCAGGAGGACCCGGAGATCTACGAGCGCACGGACCGCTGGGTCGAGGGCGCCGACTGGATCGTCTGGCAGCTGTGCGGCGTCGAGACCCGCAACACCTGCACCGCCGGCTACAAGGCGATCCACCAGGACGGGCGCTATCCGTCCGAGGACTTCCTGCGCGCGCTCGACGAGCGCTTCGCCGGCTTCGTCGCCGACAAGATCGGCGGCCCGCTCTCCGACCTCGGCGCCCGCGCGGGCGGCCTGACCGCGCAGGCCGCAGGTTGGACGGGGCTGCCCGAGGGCATCGCGGTCGCCGTCGGCAACGTCGACGCCCACGTCACCGCGCCGGCGGCCCGGGCGATCGAGCCAGGGCAGATGCTGATGATCATGGGCACCAGCACGTGCCACGTCATGAACGGCGACGAGCTGTCGGTCGTACCCGGCATGTGCGGCGTCGTCGACGGGGGCATCGTCCCCGGGCTGTGGGGCTACGAGGCCGGCCAGACCGGCGTCGGCGACATCTTCGCCTGGCTCGTCGACCAGGCGGTCCCCGCGCGCTACCACGACGAGGCGCGCGAGCGCGGCATCGACGTCCACGACCACCTCTCCGAGCTGGCGGCAACCCAGGAGGTCGGCCAGCACGGGCTCATCGCGCTGGACTGGAACAACGGCAACCGCTCGGTGCTCGTCGACCACGACCTGAGCGGGCTGATCGTCGGGCTGACGCTGAGCACCCGCGCCGAGGACCTCTACCGCGCACTGGTCGAGGCGACTGCCTTCGGCACCCGCAAGATCATCGAGTCCTTCGAGGAGTCGGGACTCCCGGTGCGCGAGCTGTTCGCCGCCGGCGGGCTCATCAAGAACCCGTTCGTCATGCAGGTCTACGCCGACGTCACCCGCCACCCGCTGCACCTGATCGACTCCGATCAGGGGCCTGCGCTCGGCTCGGCGATGCACGCCGCCGTAGCCGCCGGCGCCCACCGCGACATCCAGGCCGCCGCCGCGGCCATGGGCAAGGTCCGCCGCGACGTCTACCAGCCCGACGAGGCGCGCGCCGGCGCATACGACGCGCTCTACGAGCACTACTCGCGCCTGCACGACCACTTCGGGCGCGGCGGCGACGACGTCATGCACGCGCTGCGCCACATCCGCCCGCGCGAGGTGGCGCGTGGCTGACGAGATCGAAGCGCTGCGGCGCGAGGTCTGCGACCTGCACGCCGAGCTGCAGCGCTACGGCCTCGTGGCCTGGACGAGCGGCAACGTCTCGGCCCGCGTGCCGGGCGAGGAGCTCATGGTCATCAAGGCCAGCGGCATCCCCTACGAGGAGCTCAGCCCGGCGGCGATCGTCGTGTGCGACCTGCAGGGCACGCTGGTCGAGGGCGATCTGGCCCCCTCCAGCGACGCGGCCGCCCACGGCTACGTCTACCGCGAGCTCGACCACGCCGGCGGCGTGGCCCACACCCACAGCGGCTACGCCACCGCGTGGGCGGCGTGCGGCGAGCCGATCCCCTGCGTGCTCACCGCGATGGCCGACGAGTTCGGCGGCGAGATCCCCATCGCCCCGTTCGCCCGCATCGGCGACGAGGAGATCGGGCGCGCCGTGGTCGACACGCTCGTCTCGCACCGATCGCCGGCCGTCCTGCTGCGCAGCCACGGCGTCTTCACCATCGGCCCCGACGCCCGCTCAGCCGTCAAGTCGGCGGTGATGTGCGAGGACGTCGCGCGGACCGTGCACCTCGCGCGCACCCTCGGCAACCCCACCCCTCTCGCTCCAGAGGACATCGATGCCCTCCACGATCGCTACCAGAACGTCTACGGACAGCGCTGACGGAATCCGTCCCCACCCGCCCGTGCCCCGCATCGGCCTGCTCGGCATCATGCAGAGCCTCTACGACGACATGCTCCCCGGCATCACGGAGCGCCAGGCCGCGTACGCGGCCGAGGTCGCCGACGCGCTGCGCGGCGTGGCCGAGGTCCACGTCGCGCCGCCGGTGAAGGAGCGCGAGGACGCCGAGCGCGCGATCCGCGAGCTGCACGCCCAGGACCTCGACGGCCTGCTCGTGGTGATGCTGACCTTCGGCCCGGCGATGCGCGTCGCGCGCGTGCTGACAGAGACGCCGCTGCCGATCTGCCTGGCCAACATCCAGCCCGTCGCCGCGGTCACGCCCGAGTGGGACATGGGCGACCTCACCTACAACCAGGGCATCCACGGCGCGCAGGACACCGCCAACGCGATGGTGCGCGCGGGCCGGCGCTTCCACGTCGTCACCGACGACTGGCGGGCCGACTCGTTCCGCGACGCGATCGGCGCCTGGGCGCGCGCCGCGCGGGCGGTGACGCGGTGGCGGTCGCTACGGGTCGGGATCTTCGGCTACGCGATGAACGGCATGGGCGACATCCGCTTCGACGAGCACACGCTCATCCGCACGCTGGGGCCGCAGGTCGACTACCTCGCCACCGGCGAGCTGGACCGTCGCGCCGCCACGGCGTCCGACGACGACGTGCGCGAGCTGCTCGCCTTCGAGGACGGGCGCTTCGAGATCGACCCGCGCCTGTCCGACGCCGAGCGCGAGGACCACGCGCGCATGCAGCTGGGCATCGAAAGCATCCTGCGCGACGGCGGCTACGGCGCGTACTCCACCCACTTCGATGCGATCGCCGAGGACGGCCGGTTCACCCGGCTCCCGCTCGCCGCCGCGTCGAGCCTGATGGCCGCGGGCTATGGCTACGGGGCCGAAGGCGACGCGCTCACCGCCGCGCTGTTCTCCGCCGCGGAATCGATGCTCGGGGTCACGCAGTTCACCGAGATGTACGCGATGGACTTCCCGCGCGACGCGATCCTGATGAGCCACATGGGCGAGGGCAACTGGCGCCTGGCCCGCGAGGACCGCCCGGTCAGGCTCATCAAGCGCCCATTGGGCATCGGCGCGCTCGACGACCCGCCGACCTTCCTGTTCCAGTACGCGACCGGGCCGGCGACGCTGGCCACGCTCGTCTCGCTCGGGGGCGAGCGGTTCCGGTTGGTGGTCGCCGAGGGCGAGGTGCTCGACACCGAGGTGCTCCCCGCGCTGGAGATGCCCTACGGCCACTTCAGGCCGGACACGGGCGTGCGCGCGTGCATGGACGCGTGGCTGCGACTCGGCGGCCCCCATCACCAGGTCCTCAACCCGGGTCGCACCGCCGCCGCATGGCGGACGTTCTGCGCCCTGGCCGGCATCGAGTACGCACAGGCGTGACCGATGACCGCGTTGACCGACCCGCCGACCGGCGCCGAGCATGCGCTCCAACGCGGGCGCCAGCGACTGGTGGTCAGCGAGACGGGCGGCGGCGCGCGCTCGTGGACGGTCGGCGGCGTCGAGCTCCTCGCGAGCTTCCCGCCGGGGACGCGCGACAACGACTTCGCGGGCAAGCCCCTCATGCCGTGGCCGAACCGGCTGCGCGACGGGCGCTACGCGTTCGAGGGCAGCGAGCACCGCCTCGAGGTCTCAGAGCCCGAGACCGGCAGCGCCCTGCACGGGCTGACGCTGTACAGCCGCTGGCAGGGGGTGCGCTCCTCGGCGCACGGCGTGACGCTCGTCCACGAGCTGCGCGGTCGCCAGGGCTACCCGTTCGCGCTGCAGCTCGCGGTGGCCTACGAGCTCGAGTCCGATGGCATCGCGGTCACCCTGCGCGCGACCAACGCGGGCAGCGGCCGCGCGCCGTTCGGCACCGGCGTGCACCCGTATCTGACCTTCGGCACAGAGAGCGTCGACGACGTCGCGCTGGAGGTTCCTGCGCGCACGCAGGTGCCGGTCGACGAGCACAAGCTGCCGACCGGTCCGCCGGTCGGCGTCGAAGGCACCTCGCTGGACTTCCGCCGCAGGCGGAGGCTGGGCGACCAGAGCCTCGACACCTGCTTCGCCGATCTCGAGCCCGGGCCCGGCGGCGGCGCCTCCGTGACGCTGACCGCGCCCGGCGGGACCCGCCGCATCGTCGTCTGGATGGACGACGCCTTTCGATTCGTGCAGGTCTACACCGCCCGCGGCGCCATCGCCGTGGAGCCGATGACCTGCGCTCCCGACGCGTTCAACACCGGCGACGGCTTGCTCGTGCTCGAGCCGGGCGCGTCCTTCACCGGCCGCTGTGGGATGTCAGCCAGCGGCTATCCGTAACCACCACAGGCAGGAGGAGTCATGTTGTCTCGCATTGGGGCCCTGCGCGTCGCGTTCTGCGCGGCACTGCTGGCCCTGCTGCTCGCCGCGCCGGCCGGCGCGGCCACCAAGCATCGCAGCCACGCGCGCCATCACGGCGGCGGTGGGCTGTCGGTCACGAAGGAGTCGTTCGGGACCTTGCCGCCGACCATCGACAGCGGGAAGGCCGTCGATCGCTACACCCTGACCAACTCGAACGGGATGACGGTCAGGATCCTGACCTACGGCGGGATCATCCAGGAGCTCGACGTCCCCGACCGCGGCGGGAACGAGACCAACGTCACGCTCGGGTTCGCGGACCTCGCCGGCTACACGAGCGACGCGTACCTGAAGAGCAACCCGTACTTCGGGGCGCTCATCGGCCGCTACGGCAACCGCATCGGCCCGGTGGATCGCGTCGCCGGGCAGCCGCCGGGGTTCACCCTGAACGGCAACACCTACACGCTCGACAACAACAACAACGGCGCCAGCCTCCACGGCGGCTTCGAGGGCTTCAACCGCAAGGTGTGGACGGCCTCGCCGATCCAGACCGCCAAGGCGGTCGGGGTCAAGCTGACCCTGCACAGCCCCGCCGGCGCGGGGTGCACGCCGGCCATGAACCCGACGCCCTGCACGGGCTACCCGGGCAACGTCGACGTCGAGGTCGACTACACCCTGACCAAGCGCAACGCCCTGCACATCCACTACTCGGCGACGACGGATGCGCCGACGGTGCTCAACCTCACCAACCACGCCTACTGGAACCTGGCCGGCGAGGGCTCGGGCACGATCTACGACCACCAGCTGTTCCTCAACGCCGATCGGTACACGCCGGTCGACGCGACGCTGATCCCGACGGGGACGCTGGCACCGGTGGCCGGGACGCCGTTCGACTTCACGAGCTTCCACGCGATCGGCGAGCGGATCCGGCTCGGCGACCCGCAGCTGAAGATCGGGCGCGGCTACGACCACAACTGGGTCCTCAACGCGCCGAAGAAGCCGGGCAAGCTCAACCTGGCCGCGGTGCTGCGCGAACCCACGAGCGGCCGCCAGCTGGCGATCCTGACCGACCAGCCGGGCATCCAGTTCTACTCGGGGAACTTCCTCGACGGGACGCTGTACGGCACGAGCGACCGGCAGTACCGCCAGGGCGACGGGCTGGCGCTGGAGACCCAGCACTTCCCCGACTCGCCGAACCACGGCCCGGGCCACGGCGACTTCCCGTCGACCGAGCTCGATCCGGGACAGACGTACGACTCGACGACCGTGTACGCGTTCTCAGCCGGTGCAGACCACCACGGCTCGGGACGCGCGCACGCGCGCAGCAAGCGCCACTGAGTCACCGGCCGAGGGCGTAGCCCTGCATACCCCGCGGGTTGGCGGCTGCGTACAGCATGCCGTCCGGCCCGCGGGCCACGGCCGACAGCCGGCCCAGCGACCAGTCCCCGTTGACGTGGATGTCGTGGCCGCGGCGTCGCAGCTCGGCCACGACGCCGGCGGGCATGCGCCCCTCGACGTCGGCCCTCCCGGGCGACGACGCGCGCGGGAAGAACGAGCTCGGGAAGTGCGAGCTGTGGAAGGCCGGCTCCTCGATCGCCTCCTGCAGGTTCAACCCGAAGTGCGCGTGGGCGAGCAGGAGCTGCAGCGCCCACTGGTCCTGCTGGTCGCCGCCTGGCGTGCCGAAGGCGAGGTACGGCTCGCCGGCGCGCAGCGCGAAGGACGGGGTGAGCGTCGTGCGCGGGCGCTTGCCCGGCTCCAGCGACGTCGCCTGGCCGGGCTCGAGCACGAACATCTGCGCGCGGGTGCCCAAAGGGAAGCCGAGGGCCGCGATCGCCGGCGAGCTCTGCAGCCAGCCCCCGCTCGGAGTCGCCGAGACGAGGTTGCCGAAGCGGTCGGCGACGTCGATGTGGCAGGTGTCCCCGACGCGCAGCGTCGGCTCGCCCTCGCCCGGCGTCGCACCCGCCACCGCTGCGAACGTCGGCGTGGTCGGAGTGCGTCCGCCCGGCGCGCCCGGGCGCAACTCGAGTGACGCCTCGCCGGCGATCAGCGCGCGGCGCGCGGCGGCGTAATCGGCGGACAGCAGATCCTCGATCGGGACGTCGACGAAGGCCGGATCGCCATACCACGCCTCGCGATCGGCGAAGGCGAGCTTGGACGCCTCGAGGATCGTGTGGACGTAGTCGGCCGAGCCCAGGCCCATGGCCGGGAGGTCGAACCCGGCCAGCAGCGCGAGCTGCTGGAGCATCACCGGCCCCTGTCCCCACGGCCCGGTCTTGCAGATGGTCAGTCCGGCGTAGTCGAAGGTCAGGGGCGGCTCGTAGGTCGCCTGCCACGTGGCGAGGTCGTCCGCGGCGAGCAGCGCGCCGTGCGCCCGGTCCATCGCCTCGGCCACGAAGCCCCGGTAGAAGGCGTCGCGGGCAGCGTCGATCTCGGCCTCGCGGCTCGCCGCTCCCCTGGCCTCGTCGACGATGCGGCGATAGGTCGCGGCGAGCGCGGGATTGCGGAAGCGACTCCCCGCGCGCGGCACCCCGTCGCGCAGGTAGACGGCGCCCGACGTCGGCCACGCGTCGCGGAACAGCGCCTCGACCTCGGCGATCGCCTCGGCGGCGCCCACCGGCAGCGGGAAGCCGAGCTCGGCGTACCCGATCGCCGGCTCCATGACGTCGGCCAGGCGGGCGGTGCCGAAGTCGCGGAGCAGGAGCATCCAGGCGTCGAAGGCGCCGGGGACGACCGCGGCCAGCGGACCCGTGCCCGGCATGAGGTCGAGTCCCAGCTCGCGGTAGCACTCGATCGTCGCCGCCGCCGGCGCGACGCCCTGGCCGCAGAGCACGCGCGTCTCCGCCAGCTGCTGGCTGTGGAAGATCACCGGCAGGTCGCCGCCCGGCCCGTTCATGTGCGGCTCGACGACCTGCAGCGTCAGCCCGGTGGCCACCGCGGCGTCGAAGGCGTTGCCGCCGCGTTCGAGCACGCCCATGCCAACCGCCGACGCCAGCCAGTGCGTCGAGGCGACCATGCCGAACGTCCCCACGAGCTCGGGCCTCGTGGTGAGCCGCCTCACAGCCACTCGGTGCTGAAGCTCGGGCTGACGTGGATGTCGACCTGGCGCAGCGGTCCGTCGCCGCTGTTGACGAACCGGTGCGGCGTGTTGGGTGCAACGATCGCGACCTCGCCGGCGCCGACCTCGATCTCCTCGTCCCCTACGGTGAACGTGCCCCGCCCTTCCTGCACGATGAAGACCTCCTCGTACGGATGCCGGTGGAGTCCCGGGCCCTCACCCGGCTGCGCCTCGACGAGCAGGAAACAAATGCCGACGCCGCCGTGATCGGCCCCGACGAACTCGTGCGAGAAGGCGCTGAACGGCAGGTCCTGCACCCGGATGACGCTCATGCGCCGGCCTCGGTCAGGCGCCGGACACTCGGCGCGAGGTCGATGCCTGCGCGCAGGCCCGGCGAGGGCTCGGGCTCGCCGAAGGCAGTCAGCAACGGCACGACGCCGGCCCAGGTGTCGCGGTCGGCGTCCGGCGTAGCGTCGTCGTCGGGTGGGCCCGAGCGCGTCTTGACCGACGCCTCGCCGATTCCCATCGCGAGGATCGTCGTGGCCTTGAGCTCCTTGCGGCTGGGCTGGCGGACCTCGTCCCAGCGCCCCGGGATGAGCTTGTTCGTGAATGCCGCGAAGCCCGCCAGGCGCTGCTCGGGGTCCTCGACGAGGCGGAAGCGGCCCAGCAGCATCACCGAGTCGTAGTTGGCCGAGTGCTCGAACGCCGAGCGGGCGAGGACCAGGCCGCGCATGACGGTGACCGTCAGGCAGGCGTCGGCGCCGTCGGCGAGCGCGCGCAGGGTGCGGCTCGCGGTCGAGCCGTGGACGAGGACGTCGTCGCCCACCCGCGCGTGGAGCGTCGGGATGCAGAAGGGGTGGCCGTCGTGGACGAAGGCGAGGTGGCAGAACAGCCCACGGTCAAGGACGGACTCGATCGTCGTCCGGTCGTAGCGGGCCTTCTTCGGCTGGCGGCGCACCCGGACGCGCTCGGAGGCGGCCGCGGTGACGCGCTGTGCTCTGGTGCTCATCGGTCGGGAAGTGTCACGGCCCGCCCCCACCGCTGGCAAGAACCAGTTGCGCGTCCCTCCGGCGGGCCAGTCGCGTCAGGCGGCGAGTCGGCGCGCAGGCGCGATGCCGCGCTCGAGCAGCGCGCGCGGCTCGCTCGAGGCGAGGCGCTCGGCGTCCGCGACGCCCTCCGCGCGCAGCTCCTGCACCGCGAAGGCCAGGGCGGGGCCGCGGTCGAAGGGCTGGTGGGCGTCGGAGGCGAGGACGTCGGCGCGGCCGGAGCGCACGATCTCGATCGCGCCGGCGCGGGCGCGAGAGCCGTGGTAGCCGCGCAGCGACGAGGCGTTGACCTGAACTCGGTCGCCGGCCGCGATGAGGCGGTCGACGGCGCCGGGGTCGGCCATCATCGCCGGCGAGCGCTCGGGGTGGCCGACGAGGACGCCATAGCCGCGGTCGCGCAGCTCCTGGGCGGCGGGCTCGTAGTCGTCGAGGCTGCCGGTTCCCGGGAGCGGGGCCTCGAGCAGGATCCAGCGCCGTCCCGGTGGTCCTTGGGCGACCGCCTCGAGCGCGGGGCCCTCGTACATCGCGACGTGGTCCCAGCTGAGCTCGGCGCCGGGACGGATCTCGAGCTCGACGTCGGCCCGGGCCAGCGCGGAGCGCAGCTCGCGGACGCGGTCGGGCAGCTCGGCGACGTCGATCATGTGCGCGTGCGGGGTGCAGACGACCAGCCCCGTGCCGTCGGCCACCGCCTCGCGGGCGAGGTCGAGCGCGGTCGGGAGGTCGGATGGTCCGTCGTCGACGCCCGGCAGAAGATGGAAGTGCAGCTCGACGCGCTCCATGGCCTCCAAGGTAGTGCACTGCCCGCTCATCGCCCCGGGCGCTTGCAGGAAGGTCACAAGTGGCGCTCGCGGGCCTCTAGGCGCTGCGGCGCAGCGACGGCTCGGCGCCGGGCGGCGGGAGGTGCACGCTGAGGCCGGTGTCGAGCTGGGCGTAGCTGCCGCCGTTGCGCAGGTGCTCGTCGAGAAGGTCGTCGAGAAGGATGCGGCCGACCAGCTCGTCGCACTCGACGCAGCCGTTGGAGATGTAGCCGCCCTGGATGCCCGGGCTGTCGCGGTGGCGCAAGGCGCCGATGCCGCGCGAGGCCAACGCGCGCGGATCGGTGGCGCCGGCCAGCGCGTCGGCGACCTCGGTGAACGACACGAACTGCGGGCCCGTGGAGCTGTCGACGAGGACGCCGACCACGCCGCGGACCTTCGCGCGGCACTTCCAGCAGCGGTCGGTGATCGCGAGCACCCGTGCTCGCGATGCCGAGCTGCCGTTCAGCGCGGCGACCGGCTCGCCGTTCGACTGCCCAGAGCCGCCATGCGGCGTTCCCACGCGCCACTCGGCGATCTGCACCACCCCCGTCGCATCCATGTGACCCGCCTCGGCGGACGGGGCCCGGGGGTTGAGATGCACGGCGACTTCGTAGCGCTTTCGCGCGCGAAGCTCTGCGAAAGCTGCAAATTGCGCATAGGCTCGCGCGCAATTTGCGGTCAGACCTGCACAGTACCGCCTGGCCCGGCGATGACGAGCCGGTCGCCGATGCCGGCGGCGTCGAACGCCGCCCGCAGGTCGTCGGCTCCCTGGGTGAAGTGCGCCCAGCCGTCGATGTGCACGGGGACGACCGCGCGCACGCCGAGCACGCGGGCCGCTTCGACCGCTGCGTCGGCCGAGAGGGTCAGGTAGGCGCCGTCGAAGCGGGTGGGGATGCTGACGGCGCCGGCGAAGAGCACGGCGAGCTCGATCGGCCCGAGGCGCTCGGCGATCGTGCGCACCACGTCGACCGACGCGTTGTCGCCGCTGACGTAGACGGTCGGGAGGTCGTCGGCGGCCAGGACGAAGCCGATGACCGGCCCCGTGATGTGGTCGGTGCCGTCCGGGCCGTGCTGCGCGTGCACGGCGGTGATCGTGAGCTTCGCGCCGCCGGGGCGGTCGACCTCGATCGCCTCCCCCGGCTCGAGGCCCGTCGCGTTGCCGCCCAGCCGTTCGGCGCCCGCCTTGGTCGTCAGCGTGCGCCCCGCGCGCTCGAGGAAGGCGCGTCCGGAGACGTCGAGGTTGTCGTCGTGGTGGTCGTGGGAGAGCAGGACGAAGTCGATCGGCACGACGTCGTCGGGGCCGGCGGCGGAGGCGGCGATCTTGCGGAGACCGTGCGGCGTCTCGCCCGGCGGATCGAAGCTCGGGTCGGTCAGCATGCGCAGGCCGCCGAGCTCCAGGACGGCGGTCGGCCCGCCGACCGCGAAGACGGTCAGGGACGGAGCGGTGTCGGCCATCAGGCCGCGTACCTTACGCCCGCTGCACCGTCCTCCTCACGCCCGGTGCACCGTCCATCGGTCCGTCGACGGACTCCGGGGATTGACCGGCGCCGAGCGCGGGGAAGTGCCGTTGCGAGGGACCTCCTCCCCTCGCTGTGCCTCCTCCCCCACCGTGGGCGACCGGCGCGCGCCCCTCGCAACCAGCGCCGGTCGCTCCGGCATCCCTCATGCGTCCTCGCCGCCGGCGACCTGCTCGATCGTGCGCCCGCTGAGCACGGACTCCGGCTCGGTGGAGACCGGGTCGCGCCGCGCGTCGGCCTCCTCGTCGCGGACCTTCACGAGCAGCCAGCGCTCACGCGGCTCCGTGTCGGTGCGGGTCAGCGCGTAGCGGCCGCGCAGCTTGCGGCCCTCGAGCTCGACGACCGCGTGCCCGTCGGCCAGCGCGCGCCCGATGGGCACCTCGCGCCCGTCGCGCTCGGTGCGATTGCGATAGGGCCCGGTGTCCCACACGATCACCGCGCCCGCGCGCCCGGTGCGGCCCTCGAACCCTGCGTGGTCGAGGTCGTGGTCCTCGACCGCCATGGCCAGGCGCTTGACGCGCGGGTCGGTCGACGGCCCCTTGGGCACTGCCCACGACTTCAGGACGCCGTCGACCTCGAGGCGGAAGTCGTAGTGCAGCGCGGTCGCCGCGTGCTTCTGGATCACGAAGATCGGCGCGTCAGCGGGCGACACGCCGCCAGGCTAGCGCCTTGGGCTCACGCCGCCGCGGGCAGCGCCGGGCGCACGGGCCAGTCGTCGAAGCGGCGGTAGATGCTCGATCCCAGCCGCTCGATGTCGGCGCCGTAGACGTGGATCGAGATCGTCGGGCCCTGCGCGACCGCGGTCACCACGTGGATGTCCTCGAACGAGGGGACGATGACCTCGACGTGGCCGGGGCCGGCGTCGACGCTGCCGGTCTCCTGCAGCCAGCGGCGCCCGCCGATCTCGGCGGCGCGGTAGCGCGTCTCGCGCTCGCGGCCCTCGTAGACGCCCACCACGCACCACGAGACGTGGTCGTGGATCGGCGTGCGCTGGCCGGGCAGCCACACGAGCGCGACGACCGACAGCCGGCGGTCCGGCGAGACGTGGAGCAGGTGCTGGCGGTAGTGGTCGGGGTCGGACTCGCGGTGCTCGGCGGCCAGCCAGCCGTCGTGGGCGAGCAGGTCGGCCAGGCGCGCGCCGACCGCGTGGGGGTCGCCGGTGAGCTCGTCGACGTCGGAGGCGAAGGTTTCGAGGGCGGAGGAGGGCATGGAGAATCAGACGCGCGCCCGGAGTGCGGCTTCCTGTGCGAGTGATCACATCGCATGTCGAGAATCCGCGATCGGGTCCGACCTTGGCACGAGACGCGACCCACCCACCTCGAGAGGAGACGCAACGATGAGCAAGGTGACATGCGACATCGGGATGTCGGTCGACGGGTTCGTCGCCGGCCCGAACCAGAGCCGCGACAACCCGCTCGGCGAGGGCGCCGAGACCCGGCTCCATAGCTGGATGTTCGACGAGCCCGAGGCCCACAGGGCGCAGCTCGACGCGATCACCGACGCGGGGGCCTTCATCATGGGCCGCAACATGTTCGGCCCCATCCGCGGAGCATGGGACGAGGAGTGGAACGGCTGGTGGGGCGAGGACCCGCCGTATCACGCGCCGGTCTTCGTGCTCACCCACCACCGGCGCGAGCCCGTCGAGATGCAGGGCGGCACGACCTTCCACTTCGTCACCGACGGCATCGAGTCGGCCCTCGCGAAGGCGCGCGAGGCGGCTGGCGAGCGCAACATCGCCGTTGCCGGCGGCGCGTCGACGGTGAACCAGTACCTCGCGATCGGAGCGATCGACGAGCTGCGCCTGCACATCGCGCCCCTCGTGTTCGGCAGGGGCGAGCGGCTGTTCGACGGCGTCGGTGAGATCGATCTGGTGCCGGTCGAGGTGACCGGCACCGAGCGCGTCACCCACGTCACCTACCGCGTGGTGCACTAGATCGGCTCGCCCACCTGGTCGACGATGGTGATCGCCGACCGGGCGGTCCGGGTGGGGCGTCAGGAGGTCTTGCGCTCTGCGTTCGCGCGCGTCTCGTCGGCGATGGCCTGCAGGCCTTCGAGGAAGTGGCGATAGGCGGTGGCCGACAGGCCGCGGAGCGCGCGTGCCACCGGAGCGAAGCGCTCCTGCGCCCACGCGTCCATCACGGCGCGGTAGTCGGCGTGCAGGCGCACGATCGTGCGCCGCCGGTCGCGCTCGTCCTCGGTGCGCTCGACGAGCCCCTCGCGGGCGAGCTCGCCGACCATGAGGCTGGTGGTGGCGAGGCTCAGGCCGATCCGGTCGGCGATCTGGCTGACGCTCAGCTCGCCCATGAAGGTGACCGTCATCAGCACGGGCACGTGGCGCTTGCCGAGCGAGCCGTTCTCGAACGGCGCGCGGCACCCCTCGGGGATCTCGTGGCCGGCGCTGCGCTTGAGGCCGGTGATGACGTCGGCGAGCAGCCAGAGGACCTCGCGAACGTCCTCGCGCGAGAGCTCGCCATGTTGCGCACGCGTTTCTGCCCGGTTGACAGCCATGTCGGGATGCTCTACAAGGATCGGAATACAAATAGCTTGAAACTCAAGCTATTGGATCTTCAAGTCTACTCCCTCCTCCAAGAGCATCCATGGACCCGAACACAGGATCGCACGCAAACGAGACGAACGCGCCCGCGGAGCAGGCCGGCGGCGCCGAGCCACCCGCGCACGCGGAGCACGCAGCCCCCGAGCCACCCGCGCACGCGGAGCACGCAGCCGCCGAGCCGCCGCCCGCGCAGCAGGCCGGCGGCGCCGAGCCACCCGCGCCCGCGGGGCACGCAGCCGCCGAGCCGCCCGCCGCCGAGCCGGGCGGCCCGCTCGCCCGGCTCGCGCGCTGGGCGACCCAGCACCGCCGCACCGTCGTGCTCGGCTGGGTGGCCGTGCTCGTGGTGTCGCTGGGCATCTCCAACGCCGTCGGCACGCACTTCACCACCAACTTCTCGCTCGGCGGGACCGAGTCGCAGAAGGCGACCGACCTGCTCCAGCGCGACTTCCCCGCCCAAGCCGGCGACGATGACGCGATCGTCCTTCACACCCGCCAGGGCAAGGTGACCGACCCGGCCATCCGCGACCGCGTGGCGCCCGTGCTCGCCAAGGTGGCCAAGCTGCCGCACGTCACCGGCGTGCGCAGCCCGTACGAGAACGGCGGCGCCGGCGCCGTCTCGCGCGACGGCACCATCGCCTTCGCCACCGTCACCTTCGACCAGCGCGCCAACGCGCTCGACAAGGCCGACATCAAGCGGGTGATCGACACCGCGCAGACCGCCCGATCGGATCGGCTCCAGGTCGAGCTCGGCGGCCAGGCGATCCAGCAGGCCCAGGACGTCTCGCTCGGTTTCGCCACCGTCATCGGCCTCGTGGCCGCGATCATCGTCCTGCTCATCACCTTCGGCTCGGTGATCGCGATGGGCATGCCGATCATCACCGCGCTGCTCGGCCTCGGCACCGCGGTCGCGCTGACCGGCCTGGCGTCGCACCTCATCGACATGCCGGACATCTCCACCGAGCTTGCCACGATGATCGGCCTCGGCGTCGGGATCGACTACGCGCTGTTCGTCGTCACCCGCTTCCGCGAGGAGTACCGCCGCGGCGCGTCTGCCGACGATGCGACGGTCACCGCGATGGACACCGCCGGACGCGCGGTGCTCTTCGCCGGGACCACGGTGATCATCGCGCTGGCCGGCATGTTCGTGCTCGGCGTCGGCTTCCTCTACGGCCTCGCCCTCGGCTCGATCATCGCGGTCCTGCTGACGATGATGACCTCGCTGACCGTGCTGCCGGCGATGATGTCGCGCTTCGGCGAGCGGCTCGGGCGCCGGAGGCGCGGCTCGAGCGGCGACGGCAGGTTCTGGCGGCGCTGGGCGGGAATGATCGAGCGCCGCCCGTGGACCGCCGCGATCGCGGCGCTGGCCATCATGCTCGCCCTCGCAGCCCCGGCGCTCTCGATGCACCTGGGCAACAGCGACCAGGGCAACGACCCGACGTCGCGCACCACCCGCCGCGCGTACGACCTGCTCTCGCAGGGCTTCGGCCAGGGCTTCAACGGCCCGCTGCTCGTGGTGGCCCAGCTCTCGCACAAGGGCGACGACGCCGCGCTGAAGCGCATCGGCGACACCCTGCGCACCAACCCGGACGTCGCCTCGGTCTCGCCGGCGCGGACGAGCCCGGCCGGCCAGACCGCGACGTTCACCGTGTACCCACGGACCTCCCCGCAGTCGACGAAGACCAGCGACCTGGTCAAGGACCTGCGCGACCACGAGCTGCCCGGCGTCGAGAAGGCGACCGGGACCGAGGTGCTCATCGGCGGCTCTACGGCGCAGGCGATCGACTTCAGCAGCGTGCTCGCGGGCAAGCTGCCGTTGTTCATCGGCATCGTGGTCGGCCTGTCCGCGCTGCTGCTGCTGGTGGTCTTCCGCTCGGCGGTGATCCCGATCCAGGGGGCGCTCATGAACCTCCTGAGCATCGGGGCCGCCCTCGGCGTCACCGTGGCGATCTTCCAGCAGGGCTTCCTGGCCGGCCTCTTCGGCATCCAGGAGGGGCCGATCGAACCGTGGCTGCCGGTGATGCTCTTCGCGATCGTCTTCGGCCTCTCCATGGACTACGAGGTCTTCCTGATCTCGCGCATCCACGAGGAGTGGACGCACCGGCGCAACGCCAAGGAGGCCGTCAGCGAGGGCCTGGCGCTCACCGGCCGCGTGATCACCGCGGCGGCGACGATCATGATCTGCGTCTTCCTGTCCTTCGTGACCGGCGACGACCGCGGCATCAAGCTGTTCGGCCTGAGCCTGGCGACCGCGGTCTTCCTCGACGCGTTCGTCGTGCGCAGCCTGCTGCTGCCGGCCGTCCTGTACATCCTCGACCGCCACGCCTGGGTCCTCCCGTCGTGGCTGGAGCGGCGGCTGCCGAACCTGGCCATCGAGCGTCCCTCGACGCCCGAGCCGCCGCGGCGGCTGGAGCCGGCCTTCGAGGAAGGCTCCTGATGTCGTTCGCATAACGCACACGTGTGCGCACCGCGGGAGCCTCGCGATACGCTCCCGCGGTGAGCGACACGACCACGCCCCCGGTCGACGGCGCCACCGAACGCCTGGACGTTCGCGGCGGGTCGATCCAGATCACGCGCGGCGGCCACGGGCCGCCGCTGCTCTTCCTGCACTCCGCGGGCGGCTCGGGAACGTGGCTGCCCTTCCACGGCCTGCTGGCCCGGCGCTTCGAGGTCGTCGCACCCGACCATCCGGGGTTCGGCGGCTCCGACGACCTGCCCGAGGTCGAGGCGATCGACGACCTCGTCTACCACTACCTCGACGTGCTCGACCGCCTTGGGTTCGATCGCGTCAACGTGGTCGGCGCGTCGCTGGGCGGTTGGATCGCCGCGGAGCTGGCCGTGCACTCCCCCCACCGGATCGAGCGCCTGGCCCTGCTCGGCGCGCCCGGCCTGCGCGTGCCGGGCAACATGGCCACCGACATCTTCCTGATGACGCCCGACCAGGTCGTCGCGACGCTCTACAGGCACCCCGAGGTCGCCGCGGCCACGGCACCCGCCGAGCCCGACATCGACTTCATCCTCTCCGTCCAGCGCGAGATGGCCGGCCTGGCGCGCTACGGCTGGGCGCCGTACCTCAACGACCCGAAGCTCGAGCGCCGGCTGCACCGCATCTCAGCGCCGACCCTCGTCCTCTGGGCCGACCACGACCGGGTCGTCCCGATCGAGCACGGCCGCATCTACGCCGAGCGGATCCCCGACGCGACCCTGCAGATCGTCGAGGACTGCGGCCACGCCATGTACTTCGAGCAACCCGGCGCATTCGCCGACGCCGTCACCGAGTTCCTGGAGGCCGGGCCGTGAAGTTCGTCTTCTTCCACCTCATGCCCTACCCGTACCTGCCCGACGACTTCGACGAGCGCTACGCCTCGCCGTCGCTCGACTTCCCCAACAAGCACTTCGACCCCAAGCTCGGCAACAAGCTCTACCACCGCTACCTCGACGAGCTCGAGCACGCCGAGAAGCTCGGGTTCGACGGCATCGCCGTCAACGAGCACCATCAGACCGCCTACGGCCTCATGCCCTCGCCGAACATCATGGCCGCCGCGCTGGCCCGCCGGACGAGCAGGGCGAAGGTCATGGTCCTCGGCAATGCGATCGGCATCCGCGACCACCCGCTGCGGGTGGCCGAGGAGATCGCGATGCTCGACCATCTCACCGACGGGCGCATCGTCTCGGGCTTCGTGCGCGGGATCGGCTGGGAGTACTACGCGCACTCGATCAACCCGACGCGCTCGCGCGAGCGCTTCAACGAGGCCCACGACCTGATCGTCAAGGCGTGGACCACCGACGAGGTCTTCGAGTGGGTCAGCCCCAACTACGAGTTCCGCTACGTCAACGTCTGGCCGCGCCCGCTGCAGGAGCCTCACCCGCCGATCTACATCCCGGGCGCGGGCAGCACGGAGACGATGCGCTTCTGCGCCGAGAAGCGCTACACGTACATGTCGGTCTACGCGCCCACGCCGGTGGTCAAGCGCTGGTTCGACGGCTATCGCGCGGCGGCCAACGACCTCGGCTACGAGCCCGACCCCGAGAAGCTCGGCCTCTCGATCCCCGTCTACGTCGCCGAGACCGACGAGCAGGCGCACGCCGAGGGCCGCCAGCACGTCGAGTGGCTCTACCACAAGGGCCTCAAGCAGGGGATCGAGCGGGTGATGCCGCCCGGCTACACCTCGCTGGGGTCGCTGCGCGGGATGCTCTCCGGCCGCGGCAAGCCGCCCAACGAGTACACCTACGAGGAGCTCATCGACGCCGGGATGGCGGTGGTCGGCAGCCCGGACACCGTCGGCGAGCGCTTCGAGCAGCTGATGGACGAGCTCGGCTTCGGCCAGATCATCTCGCTCATGGGCGTGGGCGACATGCCGCACTACCGCACGATCAAGAGCATGGAGCTGTTCGCCGGTCAGGTCATGCCGGCGCTGCGCCGGCGGTCGGGCGAGCCGCGCGCCGCAGAGCAGGCAGGGGTCTCCGGCGGGTAGGACCCTCTGCGTGGCCACAGCTTCGAAGTACCTCGCGACCTACCTCAACGACCACCTCGCCGGCAGCACGGCCGGCCTCGCGCTGTGCCGGCGCGCGGCGTCGGAGAACAAGGGCACCGAGCTCGGCGCCTTCCTCACCGGTCTCTCCGAGGAGATCGCCGACGACCGCAGGGCGCTCGAGGAGGTCATGGACGCGCTCGCCGTCGGCGCCGACCGCAAGAAGGTCGTCGCCGCCCGGGCGGCCGAGCTCGCCGGGCGGCTCAAGCCCAACGGGCAGCTACTCGGCTACTCGCCGCTGAGCCCGCTGGTCGAGCTCGAATCGCTGAAGCTCGGCATCGAGGGCAAGCTCGCGATGTGGCGCGTGCTCGGCCAGCTCGCGGCCCCGCCTGCGCTCGACCGCGAGCGCATGGCCGAGCTCGCCGCGCGCGCCGAGCGCCAGGCCGCCGACGTCGAGGCGCGGCGCCTGCAGGTCGCGCGCAGCGCGTTGGCGGTCGCCTGATCAGGCCAGGCCGACCGCGTCGCCGAGGCGCACGCGCCCGGGCTCGAGCACCCGCGCGTGCACGCCGAACGGCAGCGGCTCGGTCGTCGCGACCTCGCCGCGATAGGCGCGCAGGAGGTGCAGCGTCTTGAAGTCGACGACGCCGGTGTCGGGCTGGCGCGTGGTCAGCGCGCAGCGCCCGACGTTGCCGGTCACGCGAACGAGCGCGTCGCCGACGCGAACGTCGCGCTCGAACCAGGTGTCCTCCTCGTGCGGCTGCAGGCCCTCGACGCCGAAGGTCATGCGAAAGCGCCGCGGGTCGACCGGCTCGTCGGAGCCGGCCTGCTCGCGCAGGCGCTCCAGCGACGCGACCGACAGCAGGGTCACCGCACCGATGCGCCCACGGTCGATGCCCGGGCGCTCGGGCGGCGCGGCGAACATCCGCAGCGGCCCGTCGCCGCAGTGCTCCGACAGCGCCGCCGAGAAGTCGCCGAGCACCGGGCTGGCGCTGAGGTTCAGGCCGCCGAAGCGCACCGGCTCGCGCTCCCCGAGCTCCACCGCGCCCGCGACCTCGCTGCCGTCGGGGAAGCGCAGCGACAGCGTGCCTGCGTCGGCATCGTGATCGGCGAGGACGGCCACGAGCGGCCCGATCCGCGTCGCGCTCACCATCGCCCCGCGCTCGTCGACTAAGAAGAACGCGCGGTCGCCGGGCACCCCGTCGACGGTCACCTCGACCTCCTCGCGCGACTGCAGGCGCAGGCCCTTGACCGGGGTGACGGAGATCCACGAGACGGTCGCGGGCATGGCGCAATGCTAGACGTCGTCGAACACGGGCCCTTTCGTAGGATCGTCCGACGATGACCAGGGTCCTGCGCAGCAACTACGAGCCCGGCAGCCCGCGCGATGCCAACCGGCGCGTGCAGTGGAAGGCGCTGGGTCTCACCGACGCCGACCTCGAGAAACCGAAGATCGCGGTGGTCAACTCGTCCTCGGAGCTGGCGATGTGCTTCCGGCACCTCGACGGCATCGCGGCGATCGTCAAGCAGGCCATCTGGGCCGCGGGCGGGCTCCCCTTCGAGATCCGCACGGCGGCGCCGAGCGACTTCATCATCAGCGCGGGCGCGAGCGGCGGCTACATCCTGCCCTCGCGCGACCTCGTCGTGAACGACATCGAGATCGCGGTCGAGGGCGCGCAGCTCGACGGGATGATCTGCCTGTCCTCGTGCGACAAGACGCCCCCGGCGCACCTCATGGCGGCGGGCCGGTTCGACATCCCCTCGATCCTCGTCATCGGCGGCTACCAGCCGTGCGGCGAGCTCGACGGCGAGCGCGTCGACGTCGAGGACGTCTTCCTGGGCTCGGTCGAGGTCGGCTTCGGCAAGCTCGATCCCGACCGGCTGCGCGGGATGGCCGACAACGCGATCCAGGGCCCGGGCGTCTGCCAGGGCATGGCGACGGCCAACTCGATGCATGTCGCGGTCGAGGCGCTCGGCATGGCGCTGCCCGGCAGCGCGCCGGTGCGCGCCAACAGCCCGAAGATGATCGAGCAGGCCCGGCTGTCGGGGCAGCGGATCGTCGAGATGGTCCTCGAGGACCTCAAGCCGCGCGACGTGATGAGCGCGGGCGCGTTCCGCAACGCCGCCGCGGCGGTGCTGGCGGTGAGCGGGTCGATCAACTGCATCAAGCACCTGCAGGCGACGGCGGTGGAGGCCGGTGTCGAGGTCGACGTCTACGGGCTGTTCAACGAGCTCGGCGACGACGTCCCGGTGCTCAGCGCCGTGCGCCCCAACGGCGAGGACACCATCGAGATGTTCGAGGACGCGGGCGGCGCGGCCGCGCTGATGAAGCAGCTCGAGCCGGTCCTCGACACGAGCGCGCTGACCGTCACCGGCGCGACGGTCGCCGACAACCTCGCCGCCGCGGTGGTCCTCGACGACGAGGTCATCCGCCCGCTGGACCGGCCGTTCGCCGACAAGCCCTCGATCGTCGTCCTCCACGGCTCGCTGGCGCCCGAGAGCGCGATCCTCAAGCTCGGCGTCCGCGAGCCCGGGCGCCAGACGCAGTTCGACGGGGTCGCGCTCGTCTACGACGACGGTCCCGAGGCGATCGCCGCCATCCGCGACGGCATGGTCAGGCCCGGGCACGTGCTCGTCGTGCGCGGCATGGGCCTGAAGGGCGGCCCCGGCATGGCCGGCCCGGCCTCGCTGGTGCTCTTCGCCGTCGACGCGGCCGGCCTGGCGCGCGACGTCGCCTTCGTCACCGACGGCCAGCTCTCCGGTCTGTGCCTGAAGGGCATGACGGTGGCCGAGGTCTCGCCCGAGGCGGCGGTCGGCGGCCCGCTGTCGCTCGTCGAGAACGGCGACCGTATCGTGATCGACGCCGAGACGCGCACGCTCGACCTCGACGTGCCCGAGGACGAGCTCGCGGCCCGCCGCGAGCGCCTCGGGCAGCCGCCGCTGCCCACCTCGCGCGGCTACCTGTCGATCTACCAGCGCAGCGTGCAGTCGATGTCGACGGGCGCGGTCCTCGTCGAGCGGGGTTGATGCTCGCGCCGTTCTGCGACGCCGGCTGGCTGACCGCGCACCTCGACGACGTCGTCGTCTGCGACGTGCGCTGGTACCTCGACGGGCGCTCCGGGCGGGCCGGCTACGAGGGCGGCCACATCCCGGGCGCGATATGGGTCGACCTCGAGACCGACCTCTCGGCACCGCCGGGCGACGCCGGACGCCACCCGTTCCCCACGCCGCAGGCGTTCGCCGAGGCGATGGGCTCGCTGGGGATCGGCGATGGCGACACGGTCGCCGCCTACGACGACGACGGAGGCGCGATCGCCGCGCGCCTGGTGTGGATGCTGCGGGCGATCGGCCACGACGCGACCCTGCTCGACGGCGGCATCGCTGCGTGGCCGGGCACGCTCTCGACCGAGCCGGTGACGCGCCCGGCCGCGTCGTTCACCGCCGCGCCGTGGCCGGCCGAGCGGATGGCCGGCATCGACGAGGCGGCGGCCACCTCCGACGTCGTGATCGACGGCCGGGCGGCCGATCGCTACGCGGGGGCGTCCGACGCCTACGACCCGCGCTGGGGCCACATCCCGGGCGCGCGCAGCCTGCCCACGCGCGAGCACCTCGGCGACGACGGCCGCCTGCAGGACCCCGATGCCCTGCGCCGCCGCTTCGCCGCGGTCGGGATCGACGAGGGCACCGGCGTCGTCTCCTACTGCGGAAGCGGCGTCAACGCGTGCCACAACCTGCTCGTCATGGAGCACGCCGGCCTCGGCCGCGGCCGCCTCTTCCCCGGCTCGTGGTCGCAGTGGAGCCGCGACCCTGCCCGCCCTCTGGAAACCGGCGCATGACGGCGGCGCTCATCGTCGGCGCGATGAGGGAAGATTGTGGACCTATGCACGGGGGCAAGGGCGGTCCCTGAGGGATGGGCCGCACGAGGGAGATCGAGCGACTGGAGCTCCGGGCGCCGGCGTCGCCTGGGGCGGTGCCCGGCATGCGCCGGGCGGTCGTCGACTTCGCCGAGCTGCACGGCGTCGGCCATCCGCCGGACGTCGCGCTGGCGGTCAGCGAGGCGGTGACCAACGCCGTGCTCCACGGCTATCGCGAAGGTCGGGCGGGCGACGTGCGCGTGGTCGCCTGCGCCGAACCCGAGCGGCTCGTGGTCGTGGTGCGCGACTACGGCGTCGGCATGAGCCCGCACCCCAACAGCCCCGGCCTCGGCCTGGGGCTGTCGGTCATCGGGCGCCTGACGACCGAGATGAACATCGAGCGCCCCGACGACGGCGGCGGCACGCGCCTGCGGATGCACTTCGCCAACCCCTGAGCAAGCGGCCGGCGGGCTACGCCCCGTGCAGCTCGCGCTGCCACAGCCAGGCGGTCACGCGCTCGACGCCGGCGGTCAGGTGGCGCCGATAGGTGCTGAACGGCAGGCCCAGGCGCTCGGCGGCCGCCTCCTGCGTCGGGGCCGGGCGCAGGTAGGTCGCCTCCAGCGCGCGGTAGAGCCTCTCGTCGCGCGGGTGGTCGCGCAGCGTCCGGGCGGCCTCGTCGAGCAGCGCGCGCAGGCGCTCGGGCGGCGGGTCGCCTTCGCCGTCGCACACCAAGCGCGAGCGCAGCAGCGGGTTGGCGGCCAGCTCCGCGGGGCGCCGGTAGGCGCGCAGCGCGTCGCGCACGGCGGCGGCGAACTCCGGCTCGGAGAGGACGACGAGCGGGGCGGGCGCCGGCCCGGGCGGCTGCCCGCGCTGGCCGTCGTCGGCGCGCTGTCGCAGGAGCTCGCCCCATTGCCGATAGGGGACCGCGCGCCAGTCGTGGGCGAAGCCGCCGCAGCCGCCGACCGCGGCGCCGTCAGCGCCGACCCGGTGGAAGCCGAAGTGCTCGAACATCGGCTGCCAGAAGTCGGGGTCGTCGACGATCGCGAAGCTCCAGGCGAGGTCGGCGGTGTGCGCCCACCCGAGGCTCGCCTGCATCGCGACGAGGTGGTGCATCGCGACCGTCTGGCCGCCGGCGCGCTCGACCCAGAAGCGCATCATGTCCATGCGCTCGCCGGTCCGCAGCGGCGCCCGCTCGCGCACGTGCTGCCACGCCCACGCCACCACCGGGTCGCCGGCGCGGTCCTCCGCGCTGGGGGCCTCGAGCAGCAGGGTGGCGAGGAAGCCGGCCGGGTCGGCCTCCGAGGCCGATCGCAGGAGCATGAACTGCGCTGCGTCGCGGCCGAGCCAGTGGTCGACGACCTCGGCGTGCTCCGTGCCCGCCAGCGCGAGGATCGCGTCGCGGTCGCCGGGCCGGGCCCGCTCGAGCCACGTCGTGCGCATCGCCGACGGCTCGAGGAACGGGCGCACGACCGGGCCGCGGAACTGCGCGTGCAGCAGCCCGAGCTGCGCGCGCTGGCGCTCGCTTCCCGTCGTGGCACGCGCGCGGCGCGCGTACGCGCTGGTGACGCGCCACTGCAGCTCCAGGTAGCGGTCGGGATCGCGCCAGCGCAGCTCGGCGTCGAGGGCGTCGCGCGCGAGGTCGTGCGGGAAGGCGCCCTGCGGGCCCACCTCGACGAAAGAGAGGTCGCACAGCCACGCCAGCAGCTCGCGGGCCTCGGCGTCCGGGAGCAGCTCGCGCAGCAGCGGCTCGGTCGTCGTGTGGGCCAGGGCGCAGACCTCCAGCGCGGCGCGATGGTCGTCGCTGGGCACGAAGCGCACGAAGCGGTCGACCAGTCCGCGGACGACGTCGACCGACCGCTCGGGCGCGAGGGCGGCGTCGGGCCCGTGGTCGGCGACCGCGTCGGCCACGAGCGCCAGCGCCAGCGGGTGGCCGCCGGTGAAGTCGAGGATGCGATCGTGGAGCTCCGCGGGGACGCCGCGGCCGGCCAGGAGCGCGCGGCTGGCCTCGGGCTCGAGGTTGCGCAGCCCGACGACCCGGAGCAGCTCGTGCCAGCCGGGGTCCTCGCGCCACGCGGCCAGCGGCGGCTGGCGGCCGGCGATGACCACGAGCGCGCCCGCCGGCAGGCCGGGCAGGAAGCGCTCGCGCAGCCAGGCGTCCAGCGGGGTCAGCGCCTCGTAGGTGTCGATGAGGAGCACCGCGCGCTCTCCCACGTCGGGCCCGACCGCCGCGGTGAACGTCTGCGCGGACGCCTCGACCGCGTGACCGTCGACCACGATCGCGTCGCGTCCGGCGGCGCGCGCCTCGCGCGCGAAGCGCTGCATGAGCGCGGTCTTGCCGACGCCGCCGGGCCCGTGCAGGTGCAGGACGGCGAACGGCGGCGCTCCGGCCGCCAGCGCATCGCGCAGCAGGTCGAGCTCGACCGCCCGGCCGACGAAGCCCTGCTCGCGTGCGGCGGCGAGCCGTGCGGCCAGGGTGCCCTCCATCGGCATCCGATCCTAGGTCGCGCGGACCGGCCGCGCCAGCACCCGCAGCGCGATCGCGGGCCGCAGCAGGCTCGTCGGCGGGGCGACGAGGTTGCCGACCGCGAAGAACGCCCGGGCAACGGCCGGGTCGCGGCCGGCCACGCGCTGCAGCCGCCCGACGTAGCGGTTGACGATCCGCACCCGCGCGCCGCGCGGCCCTTCGACTTCGGGGAAGCGCAGGTCGTTGCCGACGGCGATGTCCCACGGGACGTCGATCGTCCTGGCGGCGGCGCGGTAGAAGCGGCGCGGCATGCCGCCCGGCGTGCGCTCGGCCAGCAGGCGGCCGAGCAGCTCGGCCTCCTGAGCGGCGACCGACATCCCCTGGCCGTAGATCGGGTTGAAGCTGGCCACGGCGTCGCCGAGCGCGACGAACCCGTCCGGGTGGCGCCTGACGCGCTCGTAGCGCACGCGGCGGTGCGCCGGGAAGCGGGTGCGGACGGCGTCGCTGAGCGGTTCGAGGCCCGCGATGAGATCGTGGATCACCGGCGTCGGCAGCCCGGCGGCGAAGGACACGAAGCCCTCGTCGTCGAGCGGTGGGTGGTCGCCCAGCAGGCCGGCGAGGGTGACGATCCAGCGTCCGTCCTCGACCGCCATCGCGATCCCCATGCGCCGGTTGGGCGGTACAGCCGCGACGTTGACGATGAAGTCGCCGCCGAGGTCATCGGCCGAGCGCCGGTAGAAGCGCGTCGCGTAGCCGAGCCCCACGTGCACCGTGTCCTCCTGCGGTACCTCGTAGCCGAGCTGCTGCAGCCATGCGGGAGCGCGCGACCCGCGGCCGGTCGCGTCCACGACGAAGTCCGCGCCCAGCGGGGTCTCCTGGCCGCCACGCCGCGGGCGGATGACGGCGCCGGTCACGCGCGGGCCGTCGGCCAGGAGCGTCTGGGCGGCGTGGCCGTCGAGCACGGCGACGTTGGCGATCGCGCGCACGCGGCGGCGCACCGCGGCCTCGAGCACCGGCCGCGTGACGCCGAAGCCCTCCAGACCGCTGCGGGTCTGCGCGGCGAACACGCCGTTGTTGAACCAGCGCCCCATGCTCAGCGCGTCGGCGCCCGGCGGGGCCTCCGGCGGCACGAGCTCGCCCGTGATCCCCGGCAGCAGCCGCTCGACGATCCGCGCGCCGCACGCGAGCATCCCGTGCGTGTGGCGCGCCTGCGGCACGCCGGGGCGATGCTCGCCGCCCTCCGGCAGCTCGTCGCGCTCGACGATCGTCACCTGCTCGAAGTGGTCGCTGAGCACGCGGGCGGCCAGCAGCCCCGCCATGCTCCCGCCCAGCACCACCGCCCGCTCGCCGACTGCCTGCACCACGCACCTCCGATCGCTCGACGCGCGCAGGGTCGGGCCGCGGGCTGCTCACTTTGAAGGCCAAGAAATGACCACTTCGGGCCCGTTCCTACGTAGGGTCGGGGCCATGACCACTCTCCCCGACATCGTCCTCATCCACGGGTTCTGGGTGACACCGCGCAGCTGGGAGCATTGGATCGAGCGCTACGAGGCGGCCGGCCACCGCGTCCACGCGCCCGCCTACCCGGGCTTCGAGGTGGAGGTCGAGGCCCTCAACGCCGACCCCGCGCCGATCGAGGCGGTGACCGTCCCCCAGATCATCGAGCACCTGGAATCGGTGGTCGGCGCCCTCGACGCCCCGCCAATCCTCATCGGCCACTCGGCCGGCGGCGTGTTCACGCAGATCCTGCTCGACCGCGGCCTCGGCGCGGTCGGCGTCGTGAGCAACTCGGCGCCGACCGAGGGCGTCAAGCGCGTGCCGCTGTCGCAGGTCAGGGCGAGCTTCCCGGTCCTCAAGAACCCGGCCAACCGCCATCGCGCCGTCGGGCTGACCTTCGAGCAGTGGCACTACACGTTCACGAACACGTTCCCCGAGGACGAGGCCCGCGCGCTGTACGAGCGCTACCACGTGCCCGCATCGGGCCAGATCTTCTGGGGCAGCGCGCTGGCCAACATCCATCCCGGCCCCGACGACACGCACGTCGACTACGACAACCCCGACCGCCCGCCGCTGCTGTTCATCTCCGGTAGGCAAGATCACCTCATGCCCCCGAGCATCCAGCAGTCCAACGCCAAGCACTACCGGTCCGATCTCGTGACCGAGGTCACCGAGTTCGACGGCCCCCACCTGCTGCCCGCGTGGCGCAACTGGGAGGAGGTCGCCGACTACGCGCGGTCCTGGGCGCTGGACCACGCCGCTGAGCGCAGCGCGACGTGAGGGACGTCGCGATCACGCACATCGGCGGGCCGACCACGCTGATCGAGGCGGCCGGCTGGCGGATCCTGACCGACCCGACCTTCGACGACCCCGGCCAGACCTACCGCTTCGGTTGGGGCACGTCGTCGCGCAAGCTCACCGGCCCGTCGATCGCCGCCGCCGACGTCGGCGCGATCGACGCGATGCTGCTCACCCACGATCACCACGACGACAACTTCGACGCCGCCGGGCGCGCGCTGCTGCCGTCGGCGGGCGTGGTGGTGACGACCGCGCCGGGGGCGAAGCGGCTGGGCGGCGGCGCTCGCGGCCTGGCCGATTGGCACACCACCGTGCTCGAGTCGCCGGGCAGAGCCTCGATCGAGGTCACCGCGACGCCGTGCCGCCACGGGCCACCGCTGAGCCATCCGATCGTCGGCGACGTCATCGGCTTCGGCCTGCGCTGGGACGGCCAGGAGGACGGCGTGCTGTGGATCTCGGGCGACACCGTCCTCTACGACGGCGTGCGCGAGGTCGCCGACCGTCTCACCGTCGACACCGCGATCCTGCACCTCGGCGGCGTCCAGTTCCCGGTCACGGGGCCGGTGCGCTACACGATGACCGCGCGCGACGCGATCGAGCTGTGCGCCCGCCTGCGCCCGCGGACTGCGATCCCCATGCACTACGAGGGCTGGTCTCACTTCAAGGAGGGGCGCGACGCCATCGAGCGCGTCTTCGCGACCGCGCCGGCCGAGTTCCGCGACAGCGTCCGCTGGCTGCCGCTCGGCGCGAGAACCGCCCTCTAGCCCGGCGACCGGCCGCTACCCGGCACGCAGCTCCCCGGCGTGCTGGTCGGCGTAGGTGGCGCGGCACCCGTCGCAGCAGAAGTACAAGCGCCGGCCGGCGACGTCGAGGTGGATGGTGGCGTCGGCGGCGACGACCTCCATCCCGCACACCGGGTCGATCGCGGTCGTCGACGCGGGCACCGCGGCGCGGGGCGGGACGGTGCGCTGGCCGACGAGCTCGGCGAGGATCGCTATGGCCACCTCGGGGGGCCGGCGCGCCCCGATGTCCAGACCCGCGGGCGTGTGGATCGCGTCGCGCAGCGCGTCGTCGACGTGCAGCGAGGCCCGCACGTCCGCGCCCCGCTTCGGGCTGGCCACGAGAGCGACGTACGGCACGCCCGCCTCGAGCGCGCGGACGAGGGCCAGCTCCTCGCCGTTGCCGTGCGACGCGACGACGACGGCAGTGTCCCCGATGGCGGGCTCGACCTCGCCGGGGCCCCCGCGAGCCACGTCGTAGCCCGCCGCGCGGGCGACGTCGTCCAACGCGTGGGCGATCGGCGTGTCGCCCACGATCACGAGCCTCGCCGCGGGCAGCTGCGGGTCGAGGAAGATCTCCAGCGAGCCGCCGCTGAGGCAGGGGTTGCGGGCGACCACGACGCCGGGGCGGTCGTCGCCCTCGGCGTCCGGGTCGTCGTCGCCGGGCACGAGCCGGAGCAGCAGGGCCTCGTCGGTCTCGAGCGCCCGCGCGGCATACAGGCGCACCGATTCCTGGGCGCAGGCGCCGCCGACGAAGCCCTCGATGCTGCCATCGGCGCGCACGATCGCGCTGTCGCCAGGGCGAACGCTCGTCGGGCGGCTGGCCCGCACCACGGTCGCATGCACGAACGGCTCGCGCGCCATCAGCAACTGCTCGGCGTGCTTGGCGATGTCACCCTTGATCATGTCGGTGGTCCTCCGTTGCCCTGCATGGCCTCCCACACGCGCGCGGGAGTGCACGGCATGTCCATGTGCCGGACGCCATATGGGCCAAGCGCGTCGCAGACGGCATTGACGATCGTCGGCGGCGAGCCGACGGTCGCCGACTCGCCGATCCCCTTGGCCCCGAGGGGATGGTGCGGCGAGGGCGTGACGGTGAAGTCGGTCTCCCAGTCGGGCACCTCGACCGCGGTCGGGATGAGGTAGTCCATGAGCGAGGCGCCCAGGCAGTTGCCCTCGGCGTCGAACGCGATCATCTCCATGAGCGCCATCCCGACGCCGTCGGTCAGGCCGCCGTGGATCTGGCCCTCGACGATCATCGGGTTGATGCGCACGCCGCAGTCGTCGACGGCGACGAAGCGGCGCACGCTCACCGCCGCGGTGCCCGGGTCGACGTCGACCACGCAGACGTAGGCGCCGAACGGGAAGGTGAGGTTCGGCGGGTCGTAGACGACCTCGGCGTCGAGCCCGGCCTCGACGCCCTCGGGGAGCTCGACCGATCCGCGCGCGGCCATCGCGATGTCCTGGATCGTCACGCCCTTCTCGGGGTCTCCGCGCACCGCCCAGCGGGCGGGCGGCCCCTTCATCCACTCCAGGTCGTCGGGCGCCACCTCGAGGATCGCCGCGGCGACGAGGCGGGCCCGGTCGCGCACCTTGCGCGCCACGAGCGCCGTCGCGGCGCCGCTGACCGGCGTCGAGCGCGACCCGTAGGTGCCCAGCCCGTAGGGCGTCAGGTCGGTGTCGCCGTGGACGACGTCGACGTCCTCCGGCGGGATCCCGAGCTCCTCGGCCACGATCTGGGCGAAGGTCGTCTCGTGGCCCTGGCCCTGGGTCTGCACGCTGATGCCGAGCTGCGCCTTGCCGGTCGGGTGCACGCGCAGCGCGGCGCCGTCGTTCATGCCCAGCCCGAGGATGTCCATGTGCCGCCGCGGCCCGGCGCCCACCGCCTCGGTGAAGAAGGCGACCCCGATGCCCATGAGCTCGCCGCGCTCGCGCCGGCGCGCCTGCTCGCTTCGCAGCTCGTCGTAGCCCGCGAGCTCGAGCGCCCTGCGCAGCGTCGTCTCGTAGTCGCCGGAGTCGTAGACCCAGCCGGTCTTGCTCTCGTACGGGAACTGGTCGGGGCGCAGCAGGTTGGCCAGCCGCAGCTGCGCCGGGTCGGCGCCGAGCTCGCGCGCGAGGCAGTCGACGAGGCGCTCCACGAGGTAGACGGCCTCGGCGATCCGGAACGAGCACGCGTAGGCGACGCCGCCCGGCGCCTTGTTCGTGTAGACCCCGGTGACCCGGCAGTGCGCGGCCTCGATGTCGTAGGACCCGGTGAAGACGCTGAAGAACCCGGCCGGGTAGCGCGTGGGCTGGGCGGCGGCGTTGAACGCGCCGTGGTCGGCGATCACCTCGACGCCGATGGCCAGGAGCCTGCCCTCCGCCGTGGCCGCGATCCGGCCGCGCATGACGTAGTCGCGCGCGAAGCCGGTCGACATGAGGTTCTCCGAGCGGTCCTCCATCCACTTGACCGGCCGGCCGGTGACCATCGCGCCGACGATCGTGCAGAGGTAGCCCGGATACACGGGCACCTTGTTGCCGAAGCCGCCGCCGACGTCGGGCGAGATCACGCGGATCCGGTGCTCGGGCAGCCCGGTCACGAGCGCGTAGAGCGTGCGATGCGCGTGCGGCGCCTGGGTCGTGGACCAGACGGTGAGCTTGCCGCTGACCGGATCGAAGTCCGCCACCGAGCCGCAGGTCTCCATCGGCGCCGGGTGCGAGCGCGGGAAGACGATGTCCTGCTCGACGACGACGTCGGCATGCGTGAAGGCCGCCTCGACGGCCGCGGCGTCGCCGGCCTCCCAGTCGAAGACGTGGTTGTCGCCCTGGCCGGGCTTGTCGTCGCGGATCACCTCGGCCTCGGGGTCGAGCGCCCGCCGGGCGTCGACGACGACCGGCAGCGGCTCGTACTCGACGTCGATGAGCTCGAGCGCGTCACGCGCGGAATAGCGATCGTCGGCGACGACGAACGCCACCTCCTGGCCCTGGAAGCGCACCTTGTCGGTGGCGAGCACGGCGTGGGTGTCCGACGACAGCGTCGGCATCCAGGCAAGGCCGCGCGCCTGGAGGTCCGCGCCGGTGATGACCGCGTGGACCTTCGGGTGCTGCAGCGCCGCAGACGCGTCGATCGAGACGATGCGCGCGTGCGCGAGCGGGCTGCGCAGGATCGCGCCGTGCAGCATCCCCGGGAGCTGGACGTCGTCGACGAACGTGCCCTGACCGCGGATGAACCGCGCGTCCTCCTTGCGCGGCAGGCGGCCGAAGCCGATCGGGCGGTCGGAGACGGACGCCATCAGCGCCAGTTGTCCTCGCGGTTGCGACGCGGATCGCCGGCCGGCCACTCGTCGGTGATCGCGACGTTCACCGTCCGGCAGCGCGCGCAGCGCACGCGGACCCGCTTGGTCATGTGCTCGGGGTCCATGCCGGCGGCCAGGACGTTGCCGCACTCCACGCACACGTAGTCGTTGGGGCCGTTGCCGTTGAAGACCGGGCGGCCGGCGTCGTCCTGGACCGCCGTGCCGCCGTCGTAGGGGACCTCGCCCTCGCGGACCCTGCGCATGGCGACCTGGGTCAAATCGCCTCCAGCTTGCCCGCGAAGTCCTTGATCAGCCCGTCCAGCACGCTGACCACGACGCCCTCCCCCATCGACGCCGCCTTGCCGGAGATCTGCGCGGCGGTGTGGATGGTGCCGCCGCCGTCGGAGAGCGAGAAGGCGACGTCGGCGTTGGCGTAGCCCTGACCGCCGGCCTCGCGCGACTTGACCTGCAGCACCGCGCGGTGCGCGCCGGCGTCCTGCTCTATGACCTCGACCGTCCCCGCGAACTTCATCGACATCGCGCCCATCTTCACGACGATCTCCGCCTTGGCCGAGGTGGGGCTCGTGCGCTCGACGACCCGGCCGCCCTCGACGCACGGGATGACGCGGTCGAGGTCGAGGATCGCCTCCCAGTTGTACTCCGTCGGCTTGCCGTTCGAGAACGGGTGGTCGAGCTCAACCATCGCGGTCACTCCCTTTCGCGAGTCCAGGTTGCAGTGTGGAAGCTGACGAGCCGAGCGTGCCCTCGATCGCTACCTCGACCTCGTCGACCACCTTGAGAGTCCCGAACAGCGTCGAGTAGGGCTTCATGCCCCAGCCGCTCTGCTTGACGACCGCGGTCCCGGTGAGGCTGCCGTCGCCGCCGACGGAGAGCTCGAAGGTCAGCGGGCCGCGGCGGCCGCCCAGCTCGAGCTCGCCCGCGAGGGTCAGGCGATCGCCGTGGACCTGCACGCTCGAGCAGTGGAAGGCGATGGCGGTGCCCTTGAGCACCTCCTCGTCGACGGTCTTGTCGATGTTGGCCTTGTCGTCGTCGTCGAGCGACTGCATCCCTCCGTGGCCCTCGCGCACCCGCAGCGAGCGGGCGTCGGCCGTCAGGCTCGCCGAGGGATCGTCGCCCAGGTCGAGCGTCGCGCTCCACGAGGTGACCTCGATGCGCAGGTTGTGCCCCGCCTTCGCGGCGGCCCCGGTCTTGCCCGTGCGCACCGTGAGGGTCGCGTTCTCCGGGCCCAGTGCGTGCGTCCCCGTCGGCGGCGCCATCCGCAGGTCTCTCAGTCGCGGTAGACGGTCTGCGCGTCGAGGCCGCCCTCGACGCCTGCAGGCAGCTCGCCCGAGCCGTGCGCGTACATGGCGACGTCGGCGATCGTCTGCGACCCCGCGCCCTCACCCGCGCCGACGAACGCGCCGCCCTGCCAGGTCAGCGTCTCGGGCGAGCACTGCAGCGCGACGCCGGCGATGAGCCGCGCCTTGTCCTTGATCTTGCCCGTCGCGCTGGCGATCGCCGTGGGCGCGCCGGGCGACGGCGCCCGGTTGAAGCCGTGCCCCGCGCCGAAGCGGTTCTCGTCGGCGGGCACGACCTTGACGTCGAGCGCGGGCACGCCGAGGTCCTCGGCGACGAGCTGCGCGTACTCGGCCTCGCGGCCGTCGGCCTGCGTGGTCAGGCTGAGGACCATCTTGCCGGTCGGATGGACGCGCAGGAAGACGGCTCGGTATGCCTCGTCGGCCATGGTCAACCTCCTTGCTCGGACGGTGGTTCGGCGGTCGGCGCAGCCACCGCGCGGGCGCGGCGCCGGCGCTCCTGATGTGCGGTGAGGGCGTTGTGCTCCTCGAGGTCGCAGAAGCTCGGCTGCGGACCGCCGAGCGGATGCGGCGGGACCGCGGGGCGCTCGCACCCCGGGTAGATGCAGGTCTTGCGCTCGGTCACGACCGGCTCCACCCCGGCGTCGTCCTGCCGCGGCTCGGGCCGTACCCGCTGGGCATGGCCACCGAGCTGCCCGCGACCGGCGTCGCGCTGCCCCACGGCTCGTCGTCCTCGCCGAGCTCGGGCGCGGGGACGGGCGCCCATCGGGCGCCGTCCGCGCCGCGCGGCGCGCCGATCGCCTCGACGACCTCGTCGAGCGCGTCGAGCGTGTGGCCGCTGACGAGCGCGTCGCAGGAGGAGAGCGCGGCTGCCATGCCGCCTGCCCTCGGCGCGAAGCCCCGCGCGCTCACGCGCGGGTTCACCCAGACGATGCGGTAGGCCAGTCGCGCCAGGCGGCGCATCTCGCGCCCCACGAGCTCGGGGTCGCCGCGCTCCCAGCCGTCGGAGAGGATGACCACGACCGCGCCGCGCGCCATCCCGCGCCGGCCGTAGCGGTCGTTGAACTCGCGCAGCGCGTCGCCGATGCGCGTGCCGCTCGACCAGTCGGGCGCGGCGGCCGCGGCCCGCTGGATCGCGCGCTCGGGGTTGCGCGAGCCGAGCGCGCGCGTCAGGCGGGTCAGGCGCGTGGCGAAGACGAACGCCTCGGCGTGCGCGCCGGCGCCGGTCGCGCAGGTCAGGAACTGCAGGTAGGCGCGCGCGTAGGGCTCCATCGAGCCCGAGATGTCGCAGAGCATGACGATCCGCCGGCGCACGATCCGCCGGCGCCGGCGCGCCAGGCGGATCGGGTCGGCGCCCGTGCGCAGGCTCCCGCGCAGCGTGCGCCGAAGGTCGATGCGCTCGCCGCGGCGGTCGCGCTCGGCTCGCCGCGTGCGGCGGGTCGGCGTGGCCAGGCGCAGCCTGGCCATCAGGCGGTACAGCGCCGCGAGCTCAGCGGGATCGAGCGCGTCGAAGCGCTTGGCGCGCAGGACCTCCTCGTCGCTGGCGGCGACCGGCACGGGGACGTCTGACCCGTGCTCGCGGCGCTCGCCCCGCGGGGCGGCCGCGGGCTCGGCGCCGGGCTGCGGGGCGCCCCCCCCCGGCGGC
>Ga0081540_1000482_pt1 | contig 39035 bp, 31 predicted proteins | sample TabmetS2T1R1_FD_71024 | JGI IMG/M metagenome (GOLD analysis project Ga0081540, IMG submission 71024) | Tabebuia heterophylla rhizosphere microbial communities from the University of Puerto Rico - S2T1R1 | ecosystem: Host-associated > Plants > Roots > Rhizosphere ...
GAGGATGAGCGGCGGGGCGAGCCGGACCGCGTCCGGCTGTACGGCGTTCACCAGGAACCCGGCCCGCCGGCTGGCGGCCTCCACCGCCGCCGCGGCCGGCCGGGCCAGCACCGCGGCGAGCCACAGGCCCCGGCCCCGCACCCCGCTGATCAGCGGATGCCGCTCCGTGGCGAGACCGGATGCGAGCAGGTCGCCGACGGCCGCGGCGTGTGCGAGCAGGCCCTCGGACTCGATCACGCTGAGCACCGCCAGTGCGGCGGCGCACGCGACCGGGTTGCCTCCGAACGTGCTGCCGTGGTCGCCCTGGCGCAGGGCGGTGCCGGCCGCACCGAGCCCGATGCAGGCCCCGATCGGGAGCCCGCCGCCCAGCCCCTTGGCCAGCGTGAGGACGTCCGGCGCCACCCCGTCCGCCTGGTGGGCGAACCAGCCGCCGGTCCGCCCTATCCCGCTCTGGATCTCATCGATCACCAGCAGCGCACCGGCAGCGTCGCACGCCCGCCGGGCCGCGCTCAGGTACCCAGCGGGGGCCGGCACCACCCCCGCCTCACCCTGGCAGGGCTCGATGAACACCGCGGCGCAGTCCGTGCCCACGGCCCCCGCGAGCGCGTCCGCGTCGCCGTACGGGACAAAGCGAACGTCAACCCCGAAGGGGCCAAACGGATGGCGTATCGACTCTTTACCGGTCAGCGCGAGTGAGCCCATGGTGCGGCCATGAAAACCGCCGTCCGCGGCGACGATGACCGGACGGGACGGGCCCTGGTGGCGGCGGACCAGCTTGAGTGCTGCCTCGTTGGCCTCCGTGCCCGAGTTCGTGAAGAACACCCGGCCTTCGGCGTTCAGCAGGGCGAGGAGGTGTTCGGCGAGAGCGACCTCGCCCTCGTGGATGAACAGGTTGGAGGTGTGGGCGATGGCGCGCACCTGGCGGGTCACCGCCTCGATGACCGCCGGGTGGGCGTGGCCAAGCGAGCTGACCGCGATGCCGGCGATGAGGTCGGTGTACTCCCTCCCGTCCGCATCCCAGACCCGGCAGCCCTCACCGCGTACCAGCGCCAGCGGCGGCACTCCGTAGGTCGGCATGAGGGCGGCCTCGAACCGTTCCTGGAGCAGCTCTGTGGCGCTCATCGGGTCCCTCCGTCCGGGATCACCATCGTGCCGATGCCGGAGTCGGTGAAGATCTCCAGCAGCACCGCATGCGGCAAGCGGCCGTCGAGCACGTGCGCCTGCGGGATGCCGCCGCGCACGGCGCGCAGGCACGCTTCCATCTTGGGGATCATGCCGGCGCTCAAGCCGGGCAGGAGCCGCTCCAGGTCTGCGGCGGTCAGCGTGCTTATCACGTTTGGCAGGGAAGGCGGTCCGTCGCCGGGCGGGCGCGCCGCGGGGGTGAACCCGCCGGGGCCCGCGGGCCAGTCCAGGTACAGGCCCTCGACGTCGGTCAGCACCACGAGTTTGGCGGCGCCGAGCGTCACCGCCAGGGCGGCGGCGGCGGTGTCGGCGTTGACGTTGTAGATTTCTCCGCCGACACCGCGGGCGATGCTGGACACGACCGGGACCCGGCCGTCGGCGAGCAGGACTTGCAGCGCAGCCGGGTCGACGGTGTCGATCTCGCCGACCAGCCCGAGGTCAACGGCCTCACCGTCCACCACCGCCTCCCGGCGGCTCGCGGTGAACAGGTTGGCATCCTCACCGGACATGCCCACCGCGAACGGGCCGTGCCCGTTGATCAGCCCGACCACGTCCCGGTTGACCTGGCCGGTGAGCACCATCCTGACCACGTCCATCGTCTCCGGCGTGGTCACCCGCAGCCCGGCCGTGAACGTGCTGGGGACACCCAGCCGCTCCAGGTGCGCGGAGATCTGCGGCCCGCCACCATGCACGACCACCGGCCGCAGCCCGGCGTAGCGCAGGAACACCACGTCCTGCGCGAACGCGGTCTGCAGGGCCTTGTCGGTCATGGCGTGGCCGCCGTACTTGATGACGACGATCTGGCCGTGGAACCGGTCCAGCCAGGGCAGGGCCTCGATCAGCGTGGCGGCCTTGGCCATGGCCGCCGCTGCGTCGGTGCGCAGCGGGGCGGGCTGCCCGGCCTCGAGCGTCGGCACGCGGCGTTCGGTCATCTCCGGCACTCCGTCATCTCCGGCGTTCGGTCATGTCGAGTAGGCCGAGTTCTCGTGGACGTAGGCGGCTGTCAGGTCGGTGGTGCGGATGGTGGCGGCGTGCGGCCCGGCGGACAGGTCGACGGTGATCGTCACGTCCCGTGGCCGCAGGTCGACCTTGGACCTGTCGTCTCCGGCGCAGCCGTTACGGCAGACCCAGACCCCGTTGATCGCCACGCTGAGCCGGTCCGGCTCGAACACCGCATCCGTGGTGCCCACGGCGGAGAGCACCCTCCCCCAGTTCGGGTCCTCGCCCGCGATGGCGCATTTGACGAGCGCCGATCGGGCCACGGCCCTGCCTGCGGCAAGGGCGTCGTCCTCGCTTGCGGCGCCGACCACCTCGATCGCGATCGCCTTGCTGGCACCCTCGGCGTCTGCCTGCAGCTGGCGCGCGAGGTCCGCGCAGACCTCGGTGAGGACGCGGGTGAAGCCGCCGGGGGACGGGCGCGCGCCGGCCGCGCCGCTGGCCAGCAGCAGCACCGTGTCGTTGGTGGACATGCAGCCGTCGGTGTCGAGCCGGTCGAACGTGATCCGGGTCGCCGCCCGCAGGGCGGTGCCGAGCTCCGCGGCGTCCAGGTCTGCGTCGGTGGTGACGACGCACAACATGGTGGCGAGCGCGGGTGCGAGCATGCCCGCTCCCTTGGCCATTCCCCCGATCGTGTAGCCGTCAGCGCGCTGGAAGGCGATCTTGGCGACGGTGTCGGTGGTCCTGATGGCGTCGGCTGCCGCCAGTCCTCCGACGCGCGAGGCTTCGGTGACCGCGGCGCCGGCCCCCGCCAGTAGCCGCTCCATCGGCAGGCGCTCGCCGATCAGCCCGGTCGAGCAGATGGCCATCTCGCCCGCGGAGTCGTCCAGTGCGGCCGCAAGGCGTTCGGCACTGGTGTGGGTATCGGTGAAGCCGAGCGGGCCGGTGCAGGCGTTCGCCCCGCCCGAGTTGAGAAGTACCGCCCGCATCCGGCCTCCGCGCACGACCTGCTGCGTCCACAGCACCGGCGCGGCCTTCACCCGGTTGGCGGTGAACACGCCGGCGGCGGCCCGGGACGGTCCGTCGTTGACCACCACGGCGACATCACGGGCCCCGGACGGCTTGAGCCCGGCTGCCACACCGGCCGCGCGGAACCCCAGCGGCGCGGTGACGCTCATTGACCCTCCCTCGTGGGCGTTTCGCTGGATGACGCCGACGGTGTCATGGTGCGACTCCCTGCGCGGTCAGGCCCGCCGTCTCCGGCAGGCCGAGCATGAGGTTGGCGGCCTGTACGGCTTGCCCGGCCGCGCCCTTGCCCAGGTTGTCCAGCGCGGCGACGACGACACAGCGCCCGGCGTGGGCGTCGACGGCCGCCTGCAGGTACACGGCGTTGGAGCCGACGGTCGCTGCCGTGGTCGGCCAGCGGCCCTCGGGGAGCAGGTGGACGAAGGGCTCGTCGGCGTAGGCGTCGGCCAAGGCCGCCCGCACCGCCGATGTGGTGACGGCCGCGCCGGTCAGCCGCGTGGTACAGGTCGCGAGAATGCCACGTGGCATGGGGGCCAGCATCGGCGTGAACGAGACGGTTGGCTGGACGGGATCCGTTGTCGCCTGCCGCGTCTCCTGCGCGGGGGCCGCGGACGCCAGGGCCTGTTCGATCTCGGGCGTATGCCGGTGCGTCCCGCCCACCTGGTAGGCGGACACGGCGCCCATCACCTCGGTCGCGAGCAGCGCCGCCGATGCCGAGCGGCCGGCACCGGAGGTGCCCGAGGCCGCGACGATCACGATGTCCCGCGGCTCGGCCAGGCCAGCGGCTAGCAACGGTGCGAGCGCGACGATCGCCGCGGTGGCATAGCAGCCCGGGGACGCGACGCGGCGCGCCGCGCTGATCCGGGTCCTCGCGCCGGGCAGTTCTGGCAGGCCATAGGTCCAGCACCCCGTGTGGCCGGTCCGGTAGTAGGCGGCCCACGCCTGCGAGTCGGCGAGGCGGAAGCTTGCGCTGAGGTCGATGACCGCGACGTGACCGGGCAGCGCCGCGGCGAAGGCTGCCGACTCCTCAAGCGGCAGGGCCAGGAAGACGAGGTCGGCCGCTGCCAACAGCGCGGGATCGGCCGGGTCGAACGTGAGCCCGGCCAGCACCGGCAGGTGCGGGTGAACGTCGGTCACGGGTGTGCCCGCGCTCGCACCCGCGCTCACAGGACCGATCTCAAGGTCGGGGTGACCTGAGATCAGCCGCAGAAGCTCGCCACCTGCATACCCACTGGCGCCCGCGACCGCGACCCGGATTCCCACGCGCTCCTCCCAGAAGGCTTCGCTGCCGGGCACAGTCGCCTCCCGACCGGCAAAAGTATGCATGATCTCGATTATTTATGCAAACAGGTTTCAGCCAGATGAGCCCGGCAAGGACCACACGCACGACCGGGCGCGGCGGGCCGCATCGAGGCGATAGGCCACGCCGGCACAGTGGGCAAGCAGTACAGCAGTGACCAGGGTCGCGGACACACTTTCGGGGGCGCGTCCGCGTCACGGGTCGTCATGGCAAGGCCGCGCGGCACACGGCATGATGAGGGGCGCTGAAAGGAGTCCCCATGCCCCGTCGCTGCCTACGGCCCGTCGCCGCACCGGTCTTGGCGGCGCTGATCCTGGGCATGGCCGGCTGCGCCGCCATCACCGGCGCGAAGTCGGCCGGAGACGGGACGCAGACCACCGCCGGGCCCGCCGCCTCCAGCACACCGCTGGCCAGCTGCGGCACCACCCGCACCTCTGCCGGCGTCACGGTGGAAATCGAGGTAGAGCACGGTCAGGTGCCGTGCCCGGCCGCGCTGACCGTTGAACGTGATTACGCGCGTGTCCTGGCCTCGGGCAAAGTGCCGGGCAACGGCGGTGGTGCGCCGGTGAAAGTACACGGATGGGTTTGCAAGGGGTTCGCCACCCCAGAGGTGCTGGCCACCGGCCACGCGTCCAGCTGCAAGAAGGGCACCGCCCAGATCCTCGCGGTGCTCAAGATGCCGGCCGCGTCGACTCCCTCATCTTGACTGGTCAAGCAAAGCCCAGGCGGGAAGCACCCCCAGGCGTGGATCAGACCGGCCCGAGCCTGCTCACCTGCTCGGGCGAACTGACCACGGCGTTGTCGCTGACCACGCACACCTGGTCGCGCCCGGCCCGCTTCGCCCCGTACAGCGCACGGTCCGCCGCCGCCAGAAGGTCCGTGATCTGAGTCCCGGCATCCCAGGGCGCGCCGAGCGCGGCCACACCGATGGACACCGTCACCCGGACATGCCTGCCTTCCGGCAGGTCCCCAACGTCCAGGGGTGAGGTTGCTATGTGCTCACGAATCCGTTCTGCGATGCCGTGGGCGTCCAACGCCTGCGTGTGCGGGAGAAGGAGCGCGAACTCCTCGCCTCCAAAACGGCCGATTAGATCGTATTCGCGCAGGAATATCCGGAAAGTCCGAGCGATCGCCTTAAGCGCCCTATCTCCGGTTAGATGACCGAAAGTATCATTAACCCCTTTAAAGTGATCAATGTCCACCAACGCAAGCGCCAGCGGCGTGCGAGTCCGCACCGCTCGCGCGATCTCCACCGCTGCCTCTCGCTCCCAGGTGCCCGCGTTGAGCAGCCCTGTCTTGGAGTCGATACGAGACGCGTTAACCAGCTGGGCGTGTCGCAAGGACCGCTGCAACAGCATGGCGAAGGGGAGAGCGAACACAATGGTCAGCGGGTCGATGGCGATGGCAAAGGTCACCAGGACGGCCACACATACTTCTGCGACATCGTTCCGCACAGCCTCGCGGGCTAGGACGATGCCACGGATGCGAACGGCTGGATCAGAGGCCTTGAACGCCGGCAGCATCATCCCTGTGTTGATGCCCCACTGCAGGATCCCAGCAACTGCGACGGCAAGGATCCAGACGGAGGTGTTGTTTCCGGGTGCGGCTGCGGACGCCAGCGGACTGCCAGTGACCGTATGGAAAGTCAGCGAGGCGGCGCCGTAGGCCAGCCCGATCACTGCAGCTGTGAACGCGCGTCGGTGCACGGGAAATTGCCGGATGCGCCACTGCGCCAGTGTCACCCTCAAGATCGGCACAAGCAGCGCGTAGACGGGAGGAAGCAAGATTGCAACCGGGAGTTCCCAGACCCCGTAAACTTCCTTGATTACGCCGGCGTTCTCACCAGCTCGTCGGTAGACCTCTATCGTGGCGGCGTCGCACGCAACAAGGACCGCCAGCAGAGCAAGATCACGGCCAGAGCCCAGCCCGACTTGGGCAGCAAGGCCGATGGCGAGCAGATCGGCCAGCAAGACCAGGATGATGTAGGTCCTCAGCCCGCGCGGGAGTCCCCAGATCGGCCATGCCCGCACGGCCATGATGCTGCCGCGTTTGCCTCTGCCAAGGCCAGGCGGCATGAACCCTCCTCACCGGGTGTCACGGACCTAACATGCACATAGTAGCGAAGGGTAAGATCGTTGCCCCGTATTGTCACAGAGTTTAGGCGTCTCCTGTCAAGCCCCAGACGGGGGGTTACGCTGCGTGTTTCCGCACTTCGCGAAGGATGTCTGGCAACGCCCGTCTCGTCAATCCAAGATGAGACCATGCTCTAGGCGACAATTCAGACACTTTGGTTCTCAAGGCGTGTCAGCCTGAGATCTGCCGTATTCAACCGGCCGATGTCCCGCAAGAGCGGTACACCGACAGGGAGGAGCACCGTGATGCGCGGCACTGCCTGGGGCTAGACCCGCCATAGACCCCGGACCTCCAGCGGAAGGAGCACCGCCATGAGCGGCACTGCCTGGGGTTAGACCTGGCATAGACCCCCGGACCTCTTGCAGGAAGGAGCACCGCCTGGCGCTTCACCCTCCAACAGACTCCCGGACTTCCAGCAGGAAGGAGCACCGCCATGAGCGGCACCGGCTGGGGCTAGAGCACTAACGGACCCCGCTATCCATACCCGCGCTCTTGCACGGAAGATCTCCTGAGCGCCGGTTACCACTGGTAGCTAGGCGACCACTAGCCCGCCTGCGACTGGCCACGATCACCAGGCCGCAGAGGGCACCGATCACACCGCTCGCCGCGATGACATCGGAAGGCGAGCGAACTTGGGCGGCAGCGCCCGCCGCGATCATCGCGGCACCCTGGCCGAGACTCATGCCGCCCTGAGCCACCCCGAAGGCACTGCTCCGGTACCGTGCAGGTGCTGCGCGGACGAACGATGCGCTCGCGGCGAGTTGGTAGCAGTCGAATACTCCGCTCAGCCCCAGAATCACCAACGCGACGGGCAGCGGCGGGTGCAGCACAAAGGCAATGAGAACGCCGCAGGCGGTCACCGCCAGCGGGCCCATCCAGCGCACACGCCGAGCGGGGGCGACAAGCCGGCTGAACGAGATAGCGCCTACCGATGCCCCCAAAGCCTGTGAAGCGAGAATCAGTCCGACCGCGACCGCTCCACCGCCGAGACTAGCTGCAAGCGGCGCCGAGACACCGTCAGGGACGTTATAGAAGGCCGCCAGCCAGCCGAACATCATCGGCGTTCGCAAGGCTGGGTCCGTCAATGTGAGCCGAACAGCGGTGAGCGGGCCTCCACGCTCTTCGGCCTCGGGGTGCGATACTGCCCGGGCTGCCGGACGCGCCCGCACCCAGACCCGGACGATCACTGCCGATATAACGAACGTCGCTGCGTCTGCCAGCAGGGAGATACGGACCCCGAAGAAACCGACCACCGCCCCGCCTACGACAAAGCCCAACGCCTGGCCGAACTGGAGGGTGGTGAGCGTGACGGCAGTGCCCAGAACAAACCGGTCGCCGGTCAGGATGTCCGGGTAGAGCGCCGCCCGGGCCGAGCTGAACGGCGCGCTGATCAAGGTCACCAGGACGAGAAAGCCTACCAACCCGGCGATGGGCACACCTGGGAGTGCCATTGCTGCGACGAGCAGTGCGCGGCCGAGATCGCAGACGATCATGACTCTCCGGCGTGGCCAGCGGTCCGCCAGGCCCGCGAGGGCGATCCCGCCGACGAACGTCGGCACGACGCTCGCCGCAAAGGTGACTGCCGCCAGCAGAGACGATCCTGTCCGGTCGAAAACGAGCAGCGTCAGTGCAACCCTGGCGAGCTGATCACCGCAAACCGACAAGACCTGCGCCAGCCACAAGGCACGGAACTCGCCATCGGAGAAGACATCGCCGAATTTGGCTGATGAGAGAGCCGTGGACGCGGCCGGTGCATGCGGCGGATCTGATGATGGCGTGCTGGGTCTGCGACTGATGACAGTTCCTTCCGTGGACGGCTAGCACGACACCACACCCGGGCATGCAGTATGGATCGCCAAGACGCTACAGATACCGCATTATCAAGGCTGCTAACCGTAGAGCACCAGGCCGTCACCGAGTGTTGATCGGCCAACCGATCCGCGTGGCGCATCCCTCTGGAGAGTGGTCGAGCATAGGGCCCCTGTGAGCCCGGTCACGGGGGAGCCCTTGGCGCCTTCACCCGGCGGAGTGCCGGTCGCATGTCCGGAGGACCTGTCGTACCTGGTCCTCGTGCGCATACAGACCCAGTTCGCGGAAGATGGGCAGGCTTTCCCGCAGTGAGCGTTCCGCTTGCGCAGCGTTGCCCATCGCCCTGTATGTGCAGCCGAGCTTGAACAAGCACAGCGCGTGATGACGGCGGATGAAGTGGTCACGGAAGACTGGCAGTGCCCGCTCGAACGCCGCCACAGCGTCCTCGTATCGGCCAAGCCCTTGGTAAGCATCTCCCAGTACGCCCATGGATAGGGCCTGGCCACGCAGATCCCCAAGTTTTTGGCACAGCTCGAACCTGTGCAGCAACAGTTCGATCGCCTCGTCGTGCTTGCCCGCCCTGGTACAGCTGAACGCGAGGCTATGCAGCGCATACTGCACGAACGAGTCTGCTCCCAGGAAGACGGCGATGCTGAGCGCCCGTTCACAGGCAGCCCTAGCCCTCTCATGATCGCCGAGCATGGTTAGGCCCTGACCTAGGGCCCGGAAGTTCATGTACTCCGCATGCGTATCACCGCCACGTTGAGCCAGTGCCAACCCCCATTCCGCGTCCGACAGCGCGGCTTCGTAGCGGCACTGATCCCACGCAGTGATGCTTCGCCAGTACAGCGCAAGGGCCAGGTGCTCAGTGTCCTTGCAGCCTTCCAACATGGCGACGCATTCGTCCAGTAGTTCCATGGCGTCCGTGGCGTAGCCAGGTTCCATAGTGGCAGCGGCCAGCCGGACCAGAGCCCGGGCAGTTGCCCGGGCGTCACCGGCCACCCTGGCAGCCTCGGCAATGGCCCGCCACATCTGCAACGCGTCGGGGTAGCGATTCTGTAGGTGATGAAACGATGCCAGGCTGAGCGCGAGTCGCGCCGCGTACTCGTACCGGCCGAGATCGCAGGCCTGCTCGGTGATGGTGAGGATGTTGAGTCTTTCGGAATTGAACCAGCCGATCGGATCTGACGTCAGTATCTGGCTGGCCGTGTCGGGCACCACCGTCAGCACTGCAATCGTGCCATCGCGCGCGAAGAAAGGCTCGGGTGGCAGGCGGGCGCTGGCGAGAGAGGCTAGTTGCAGCCAGCCGTCGTGGGCCCGTCGGAGTGTTGCGGTTTGCTCTTCGGCGGGCTCGTGTGCCAGAACCTCGGCGGCGTAGTCGCGCAGGAGGTCGTGGAGGCGGAACCGCGTGGCGCCGGTGGCGTCGGTGCCCACCAGCGTGAGCATGGACCGGTCGGCGAGTTCGTCCACCAGTTTGCCCGCATCGGCCTCGCCCAGCAGCGCGGCGACCGCCCACTCCGCGACGTCGCAGGCCCCGAGGAGGCCCAGCAGGCGGAAGGCCCGGCGGGCCGGGCGGCTCAGCGCGTCGTAGCCGGACGCGATGCTGGCACGTACCGATATGTCGCCGACCTGGAGCACGTCCAGCCGGCGCCGCTCGGTCGCCAGTGTTCCGCGCATGGCCGCGATCGGCGCAGCCGGGCGGGCCGCGAGCTTGGCTCCGGCGATCCGGACTGCCAGCGGGAGCAGGCCACAGGCGGTGACCAGGTCGGCTGCGGCCTGCGGCTCCGCGGCCACCCGCTCCGGGCCGACGACCTGGCCGAGCAGGCCGGTGGCCTCCGCCACCGAGAGTGGGCCCAGCGAGATGAACCGCGCTCCGGCGAGTTCGGCGAGCCGCCTCCTGCTGGTCACCATGACCGCACAACCAGACGTTCCCGGAAGCAGCGGAACCACTTGGGCAGCGGAGCCGGCGTCATCCGCGACGATCAAGACTCGCCTGTCGGCGAGGCGTGATCGGTACAGCGCGGCCCGGCGGTCGATCGCATCGGGAATCGCCGCCCCGTGGACGCCGAGCGCCCGCAGCCACTCCCCCAGCACATCCCCCGGGTCCTGTGGCCGGTCCGATGACCCGTTCAGGTCCGCCCACAGCTGGCCGTCCGGGAACGATTCTCGCAGGATGTGGCCTGCCTGGAGCATCAGCGCGCTCTTACCGGCTCCCGGTGGCCCGCAGACCACGACGACGGGCACCGCCGGATCAGATCCCGCGGGCTGCATCCACTCCTCCAGCCGGGACAGCTCATCGGCGCGGCCGGTGAAATCGGCCAGCGCCGACGGCAGCTGGAACGGCCACGTCTGGTCACTGCCGGCACTTACGGTCACGGCCGCGGGCGCCATGGCGGTGACGTTGCTGCGGAGTACCCGCATATGCGCCTCGGCCAGGATGGCACCGGGGCGCACCCCGAGCTGGTCGTCGAGCCGCCGCCGCAATCGCTCGAACGCTGCCAGCGCGGCGGCCTGCTGGCCGCTGCCGGCCAGGGCGATCATGAGGCAGGCGTGGGCGCGCTCGTTCAGCGGGTCACGTTCGGCCAGCGTGTACAGGTGCGGCAGCACCTGGTCGTGCCAGCCCCGCGCCGACGCGGCCTCGGCATACTCCACCACGAGGCGGCCCAGCTCGTTCTCCAGGGCGGCCACCGCGGGATTGCCGCGCAGAAGAGGAACGTCGGCCAGTGGCTGTCCCTGGCTGAGCGCGAGCGCCTGGTCGTACAGGCCGCAGGACACAGCGACGTCACCCGCCCGCAGGGCGGCCCGGGCCCGTTCCGCCAGCCCTTGAGCCTGGAGCAAGTCGATCTCGATGCCATCCCCACGCAGCCGATACCCATCACCGGTGGTCTGGATCAGCGGCCCGGCCGACGATGGTTCCGGGTCAAGAACCGCACGGAGCCTGCTGATTTGCGACTGAATCGCCGAGGCAGGCGCCGGCGGTGGTACGCCCTCCCACAGAGCATCCGCGATCGCGCCCCGGCTCAGCACCTTCCCGGTGCGGAGCAATAACAGGCCAAGTACAGCCCTGCGGCTCCCGCCGGTGACCGGTACCTCGACGTCCTCACGCCACGCTCTCAACGGCCCGAACGCCTGGAACCGCGTCACCGGGCCCGGGCAGCCATCGGCGGCGGGGGCCCTGCCGGGAGTGGACAATGCCAGGAATTCCTCGGTGCTGACCCGTAACGCGGTGGCCAGACTCCGCACGGTCGCCGGACGGGGACGGCTGCTTATGCCCTGCTCCAGGTCCCTGATCGCACCCAGGCTCACGCCGGCGGCTTCGGCGAGCTGCCGCTGAGTCTGCCCGGCGGCCTGGCGGCAGTCACGCACGAGCGTCCCCAGCTCCGCCGCCCGGGCGCCCCCGGCCGCGTCCTTGACTCCCACCTCGCCCCTTGTCCCGTGAGTACGCGCTGAGTGCCACATGGTCCTTCTCGCGCTGATTATCACGAGAATTCCCGCTCCGTGCCAGCGACTCAGGATCATCCCTGGTCCTCGGCAATTACGCGCGCAGCGCGCTGTTGGCCGGCCACCTGCGGGGCAGCAACGAGCGGCACCGCCACATAAACGGTCTTGCCGGGACCGGCGCGGTCATCGACGACACCCATCCGGCCGCCGTGCGGCGCGATGAGGCCATCCAGTAGCCCCAGGCCGCGGCCGCATTCATCGTCGGTAGCTGCATGCTGCCGAACCGGCCGGCCGGCGCCACGGTCATGGACCTCCACGCGCAGATCGCCGTCGGCATAGGACAACCGCACCCCGATCGGCCCATTGCCGTGACGCATCGCGTTCGTGACCAGTTCGCTGACGATGAGCTCGGCCAGGTGGACATGCCCGCCAAGCCCCCAGCCAGGTAGCGCTTCGCGCGCCCGCTCGCGGGCGTTGCTGACCTGCGCAGGATCCTGGTCAAGTCGGAAGGCGACGGAAAACGCGCGGATGGCGGTCAAGGGCATTCGCAGCTCCAGGCCCGGCAGTGAACGTGGTTCTCAGGATCCCGGGCCGCAGGCACGACTCCTCAGACCCGCTGGAAACCGTCCTTGCTGGCACGGCGTTCGAGCTCCTCGGCGAAGGAAGTCCACGTGTGCGCGATCCCGCGCGCGACTTCCAGCACCAAGCTGGTGCTATGCGGCGGCAAGCCATCGAGGAAGCCCGTCCACTCCTCCGCACCGGCGGAGTGGACGCTCAGCCACCTCAGTAGTGACCGGCCAAGCTCGCTGGAGCGCAGCGAGGGATCCCTGCGCAGACGCTGCAGGACCGCCGCTGGCGGCCGGACAGCCCCGGGCTTGAGAGAGGTCGGCTCGCGCCCGCCGTGTCCGGGGATGCGGCGCACGTCCAGTTCGGCTTCAGGTTGTCCGAGCGTTATCTGGTCGTGGCCGTTGGCCAGTTGCCGCCGCACATCGTGGGCCGCCGCCGGGGAGATGCCTGCTTCTCCGGCGATCTCGGTCAGGGAAGCGCCGGGATTCTTGGTGATCAGATCACGGGCCAGGCTGCGTCGCTCTGCCATGTCGGCAGGGCACATCCGGCCATCCAGGCCGATCCGGGTCGGGCCACGCACTGACGGCTCCGCGCTCGTTTGCTGGAGTTCGGTCTCCCTCAGCCTGACAAGGGGCGCATGCTGCCGGCTAACGGCCGACTGTCAGCTGACTCCCGCACTCTCGGGACCTCCGGCTTCCGCGTACCGGCATCTGATCCCGCCGCTGCCAGGCATGTCAGGACGCGCCGCGCAGAACGGCACCGGTTCGCCGGGCCGCCTCGGCCACGGCCGCGTCCCGTGCCGCGGTGACCTCCTCGTCGGTGAGCGTCCTGTCCGGGGCCCGGAACCGCAGCGTGTACGCGAGCGACTTGTTGCCCTCGCCTGCCTGCTCCCCGGTGTAGACGTCGAACAGGGCGACCTCCTCGAGCAGGCCGTCGCCACCCGCGGTGGCCGCGCCAGCGGCCAGCGCCGCTTCCACCTCGGCGGCGGGCACCGAGGCGGCCACCACCAGCGCAACGTCCTGGGTCGCCGGCGGGTACGGCGATATGACCGGCGCCTCCACCGGGCCGATCGCGGCCGCCACCGGCTCGATCACGGACAGGTCGAGTTCGGCCGCGCAGGCCCGGGCGGGCAGCCGGAACGCCTGCAGTACCCGGGGGTGCAGTTCGCCCGCGTGGCCGGCCAGGCGTTCCTGCCCCTGTTCATCGGCGATGAAAATGGCGGCGCAGCGGCCCGGATGCCAGGGTGCGTGCTGATCGGCCTGTACCCGGAACGGCACCCGGCTGACCCGCAGCACCTCGCGCGCGGCCTCGATGGCATCCTGCCATCCGGCGGGCCGACCGTCGCCCCACCAGCCGGCCAGCTCTCGCTTGCCCGCGAGGACCACGCCCAGCCGAAGCGGCTGTGCGGGCAGGCCCGCCTCCAGTGACGCTACCTCCGAGGGCGTCGGCCCCCGGTCCACCGGCAGGATCGGGGCGGTCCCCGGCGAGCCTGGGCGCGGGCGGAACACGACGCCCATCTCGTACAGCGCCACGTCCGCGAACCCGCGCCCGATGTTGCTGGCCAGTACCCGCAGCAGCCCCGGGAGCAGCGTGGTGCGCAACAGCGGCTCGTCGTCGCTGAGCGGGTTCGCCAGCCTGAGCGCGGTCCGCCGCGCATCACCGGCCGGGAGCTGCAGCCGTTCGAAGTCTGCGCTCGAGGTGAATGGCTGGCTCAGCACTTCGACGTAGCCGGCGTCTGCCAGCGTCCGGCCGATCGACCTGCGCAACCGCTGCGGGGCGGTCAGCCCGCGCCCGGCGGGTGCCCGGGGCATCCGGGCCGGGATGTTCTCGTACCCCTCCAGCCGGATGACCTCCTCGGCGAGGTCGTTGGGGGCGACCAGGTCCGGCCGCCAGGATGGCGGGATCACCGTGATCATTCCGGCCTCACCCGCGGCCAGCACCTCGCATCCCACCTCGCGCAGCCGGCGCACCACCGCATCGCGGCCGTAGGTCTGGCCGGCCACCCGGTCGGGATAGTCGGCCGCGAGGGCGATCGTGACCTGGGGCACCTCGACGCTGGCATGGGTGCAGCCCGGCACTACGCTGGCCCCGCCCAGCGCGGCGAGCAGCGAGACGGCCTTTGCCGATGCCCGCAGCGGAAGCTCCCGGTCCACCCCCCGCTCAAACCGGTAGGACGCCTCGCTGAACAGCCGGTGCCGCCGGCTCATCCTGGCGGTCCCGGCCGCCGAGAAGTGGGCCGCCTCGATGACCAGGTCCCGTGAGGTCTCCGAGATCTCGGTGGCCAGGCCGCCCATGGTGCCCGCCAGCGAGATCGGTCCGGAGGAGTCGGTGATGAGGATGTCGTCCGGGTCCAGCTTGCGGTCCACGTGGTCGAGTGTCTCCAGCCGTTCGCCGGGGCGGGCGCGGCGGACCACGATCGGCCCGGTCAGCCGGGTCCTGTCAAACGCGTGCAGCGGCTGGCCCAGCTCCAGCATCAGGTAGTTGGTGATGTCCACCGCCAGCGACACGCTGCGCATCCCGCACCGGGCCAGCCGCACCCGCATCCACAGCGGGATCGGCATGGCCGGGTCGAGGCCGCGCGCCTCGCGGAGCACGAAACGGTCACACGCGGTCGGGTCCTCGATGCTGGCCGGGTAGACGTCCGGCGACACCTTGTCCACGTCGTCGGGCAGCCCGGCATCGGCCGGGTCGGTGTAGGCGGCGCCGTAGGCGATCGCCAGTTCGCGGGCCACTCCCCGGATGGACAGCGCGTAGCCACGGTCGGGCGTCACCGCGATGTCGAAGACATGGTCCGCCAGCCCGGCATAGGCCACGAAGTCGGCGCCGAGCGGCGCATCGGGCGGCAGCACCAGGATGCCGGTGTGGTCGTCGCCGATGCCCAGCTCCGCGGCCGAGCAGATCATCCCCTCCGACTGGCGGTCGTAGGCCTTCTTCACGGCGATGCGGAACCCACCGGGCAACTCGGCCCCGGGTCGGGCAAACGGTACCCGGTCCCCCGTTGCGAAGTTCACCGCGCCGCAGATCACCCAGCGCGGCTCGCCGCTGCCCGTGGACACCTGGCAGTACCGGACCGGCTTGCGGAAGCCGGTCAGCTCCTCGATCGCGGTCACCTCCGCGACGGCCACGCCGGTGATGTCGTGCCCGACCTGCTCGAACGTCTCGACCTCCAGGCCGGCCGCGGTCAGCCGCCTGGCCACGTCGTCCGCTCCTGGGAGCGGCGTGCCCAGCCCGGCGTACTCGGCGAGCCAGGACAGTGGCGCGCGCATCAGGCCTCCATCCCGAACGCCCTGCTGAACCGCACGTCGCCCTCCAGCGCGTCCCTGATGTCGGTCAGGCCGTTCCTGATGATCAGGCTCCGCTCGATACCGAGCCCGAACGCGAAGCCGCTGTAGCGGTCGGGGTCGATCCCGCAGGCGACCAGCACCTTGGGGTTGACGATGCCGCAGCCGGCGATCTCGATCCAGCCCTGCGACTTGCACACCCGGCATGGTTCCGCGCCGGGGCGGGTGGATGCGCCACGGCAGACGTGGCATTCCATCGACACGTCCGCCGACGGCTCGGTGAACGGAAAGAAGTCCGGCCGCAGCCGCGTCCGCAGTCCTTCGCCGAACATCACCCGCACGAACGCGTCGATCGCGCCACGCAGGTCGGCCATGGTCAGCCCTTCGTCCACGGCCAGGCCTTCGATCTGATGGAAGACCGGGCTGTGGGTGGCATCCTGGGCGTCGGTGCGGAAGCACTTGCCCGGGCTGACCACGTACAGCGGCAGGGGGCGGGTCAGCATCGCCCGGATCTGCACCGGCGAGGTATGGGTGCGCAGCACCACGCCGGACCGCTGCGCAGCGTCGGGTCCCTCGACGAAGAACGTGTCCTGCATCTCGCGGGCCGGGTGGTCGGGCGGGAAGTTGAGCGCGTCGAAGTTGTACCACTCGGCCTCGGCCTCGGGCCCCTCCGCGACCTCGTAGCCCATCGCGACGAAGACGTCGGACAGCCGCTCGGAGAGCGTGGTCACCGGGTGCCGCGCGCCTTGCCCGGTCCGGTCCCAGGGCAGCGTGACGTCCACCGTCTCCTCGGCCAGGGCGCGCCGGTCACGGTCGGCCTCCAGCTCCTCCTGCCGCGCGGCCAGGGCCTGGGCGACCTCACGCCGCGCGGTCCCGACCCGCTTGCCGGCCTCGGCGCGCGCCTGCGGGGGCAGCGCGCCGATCTCCGCGTTGGCGAGAGCGAGCGGCGAGCGGTCCCCGGCGTGCGCGAGCCGGGCAGACTTGAGCTCATCCAGGTTGCCGGCGGCTGCGATCGCGGCAAGCGCCGCGTCGCGCATCCCGGTTATCTGCTCGGGTGACAGCACAGCGACCTCCACCGGGTCGTAATGCTTGTTCGGTGCGGACATCGGTCCTGCTTTCCTGCGGCACGATCGTCAGGTAACTCATCTGCGGCGGCCCGGCGGTTCGTTTGCACAACGTATGGCGCGTGCGACTGCCCCGGGCGGCGCCACCGTGTGGGAGCGCCGGTGATCCGCCGGGCCGGAGCCCGCCGCGCTACCCGAAGTCGGGCAGGCCGGCGGGCATGGTAAATCGGAATTCGGCGCCGCCGCCGGGGGCTCCCTGGACGGTGATCGCCCCGCCGTGCGCCTCGACCAGTCCCTTGACGATATAGAGGCCGAGCCCGGCGCCACTACGGCGCTTGGCACGCCAGAACTGGCGGAAGATGCTGGGCACGAGCTCGGGAGAGATGCCGTCGCCCTCATCGCGGACCGAGACCGCGACGCCTGCGACGCCGACCGCGTGGGGGCCGCGCAGGCCATCGGGCGCGCCGGGGGCCGCACCCGCGCGGCCAGGGGCGCGGGTGGCAACGGTTTCGACCGGCTCTACCACAATCGTCACGGTACCAGCACCATGCCGGATCGCGTTCTCCACCAGATTCCCGAGTATCTGGTCCACCTTGTCGGCATCCAGCCAGGTCTCGGGGAGTTCCCCCGTGACCACCACCCGGAACCGCTGCGCCGGTTCGCCGGCGGCGACCCGCCCGGCGACGATCTTCTCGACCCGCTCGGGGATGCTGACAAGCTGACGGTGGACCTCCATCCGCCCGGACTCGATGCGGGACACGTCCAGCAGTTCGGTGATGAGACGGGTGACCCGGTCGGCGTCGGCGTTGACGGTCTCCAGCATGACCCGCTTCTGGTCGTCGGTGAACCGGGTCCACTTGGCCAGCAGCGTCGCCGTGAACCCCTTCACGCTTGTCAGCGGGGATCGCAGTTCATGCGCCACGGTGCTGACCAGGTCGGCCCGGCCGCGCTCCAGCCTCGCCCTCTGCTGGGCTCCGCGCAGGCTGATCACGAGACGCTGCAGGGGGCCTGGGCCGCTGGGCTGTGGAGCCCCCGGCGCGCCGAGCCGAGGGCCACGTATGTAGCCCACAGTGACCAGCAGCTCGGTCCCATCGGGGAGGAACAGCGACATCTCGGGATGGCGGGTCCGGGTGGGTAGGCCCTGGTAGGGATCGGCGGACATCCACCAGCAGCGGCCGTCGGCGTCCCGCAACGGCAACGCCCGCCGCACATCAGTCCCAACCACGTCGGCGGCGGGGATGCCGGTCAGCCGCGCCGCAGCCCTGTTGAAAACGCACACCCGCCCAGCGTGATCGGCGATGACCAGGCCGTCGGGCAGCTCGTCGGGGCCCATGTGCCAGCCGGCCGGCGCGAGGGCCGCCGCGGCCACGCCCGCCGGGTCCGCACGGTTACCCGGGCTCAGCCCCTCCACGCCTGCACTGCCTTCACCATCTCGACCCTTGACCTCATGCGAAGAGACCCGGCAATGGGACCGCCGGGTTTGCGGGTCGCCTCGCCCTGCTCCAGCGCCCCACCAGCTGAGGCGCTCAATGACGCAACGTGATCAGACTCTAGCGTGCTGCAGATGCGGAAGGGCAGCCCCCCTGTCCTCATCGTCACCGCTGGACCCGGGTGGCCCGGCTCGCCCGGAGGGCGTGGGCGGACGCGTAGAGGCACACAGCGGCGGCCGCGGCCAGGTTGAGGCTCTCCGCCTTTCCGTAGATGGGGACCGCCACCACGTCGTCGGCGAGAGCCAGCACGTCGGCCTGCAGCCCCCAGGCCTCGTTCCCGAAAAGCCACGCGGTGGGCCGGCCGAGCGGGCCGCCCGGCTCCTGCGGCCCGGCGGGACCGGTCTCGCCCAGCGACCGGCCGGCCCGGCCGTCCGCCGCCACGATCCGCAGCCCGGCCTCCCGCATCGCACGTACGGCCTCCGCCACTGGTGCGCCCGCCACCAGCGGCAGGTGGAAGATGCTCCCGGCGGTGGCGCGGACGCACTTGCTGTTGTAGGGGTCCACGGCGGCGCCGGTGAAGATCACGCCATCGGCGCCCGCCGCATCCGCGGTTCGCAGCACGGTGCCGGCGTTGCCCGGGTCCCGGACGTTGGCGAGGATCGCCACCAGCCGTGGCGCAGCCGTGGCCAGGCGCTCCAGCGGGATGTCCACGTACCGGCATACCGCGAGCACCCCCTGCGGCGTGATGGTCTGCGCGAGCCCGGCCATGACCTCACCGCTCACCGCCTGGACGTGGGCACCCTGACGGGCGGCCCGCTCGGCGAGCTCGGCGTGGCGGGCGCGCGCGGCGGCGGTGATAAACAGCTCGGAGACGACACCGTCGCTGGCGAGCGCCTCCCCCACCGCCTGTGGCCCTTCGGCCAGGAATGACCGTGCCCGCAGGCGCAGTGCCCGCTTGGCGAGCTGGCGTGCGGCCTTCACCCTGGGTGAGCGGATGCTGGTGAGCTCGGAGCCCGAAGGTTCGCTCATGTCCTGCCGGTCCACGCCAACCGAATGGCCGGGTGATCCTGAAGGCTTTTCAGCGCATACAGCGGAGAACTCTTCAAGATCATGGAAACGGGCGCTGTCAGGCGGCAGCGCTGGTGGACTCGGTGGCCGCGGCCGGCGGCAGGGCGTTCTTCGCCACCTCGACCAGTGCCGAGAAGGCTTTCGGGTCGGACACCGCAAGCTCGGCGAGCATGCGGCGGTCTACCTCGACCCCGGCTGCCTTGAGGCCCTGGACGAACCGGTTGTAGGTCATCCCGTCCGCCCGCGCGGCGGCATTGATGCGCTGGATCCACAGCCGCCGGAACGCGCCCTTGCGGTCCTTGCGGCCCGTGTAGGCGTAGGCCATCGAGTGGAGGACCTGCTCCTTGGCCTTGCGGTACAAGCGCGATCGCTGACCGCGATAGCCGCTCGCCCGCTCAAGGACCACCCGGCGCTTCTTGTGGGCGTTCACAGCCCGCTTCACGCGTGCCATCGTTATGTCTCTCCTTGGAGGCGGTCTCGGCTACTTCGCCAGCAGCTTCTTGATCTTCCTGACGTCTGCGGGGGCAAGCGTCGTCTCGTGTGCCAGGCGGCGGGTTCGCCTGCTCGACTTGTGCTCGAACAGGTGGTTTCGGTTCGCGCGGCGGCGCATCACCTTTCCGGTGGCGGTGAGCCGGAACCGCTTTCCGGCCCCGCTATGGGTCTTCATCTTTGGCATGGTCGCCGTCTCCGTCTCCTGCGCGCCTGTGGCGCGACCCTGTCCTGCGCGCCTGGCGGCGCGAGTCTTCCTGACACCGCTAGGACGGGGTTTCCGCCCTCAGCGGTGTGACACTCTGTCTACGTCCGCGGCCGGCCAAGCGTGGCTCCACGGGCCATCCGCTTGGCGTCGCCGCATCGGCTCAGCCTTCGGCGGCTGCCTCCGGTGTGCTCCGGGCCTCGGCCTGTTCGGCCCTGGCGGCCCGCGCCGCGCGCTGCCGCGACGCCGCACGCTCACTGTGCTGCGCCGGCCGTTCGGCCTTGGCCTCGCTCTTCCTGCGGTGCGGCCCGATGACCATGATCATGTTGCGGCCGTCCTGCTTGGGCTGGGACTCGACGAAGCCGAGTTCCTCGACGTCCGCGGCGAGGCGCTGCAGCAGCCGGAACCCGAGCTCGGGCCGGGACTGCTCGCGTCCCCGGAACATGATCGTCACCTTGACCTTGTCTCCCTGCCTGAGGAACCGCTCGACGTGGCCCTTCTTCGTTCCGTAATCATGCGGATCGATCTTGGGCCGGAGCTTGATCTCCTTGATGACCGTCTGGGCCTGGTTCTTGCGTGATTCCCTGGCCTTGAGAGCGGACTCGTACTTGAACTTGCCGTAGTCCATGAGCTTGGCAACCGGTGGCCGTGCCGTGGGCGCGACCTCGACCAGGTCGAGGTCGGACTCCTGGGCCAGCCGGAGCGCATCACCCAGGGCAACGATCCCTACCTGCTCGCCGTTCGGGCCGACGAGCCGTACCTCGGGAACCCTGATGCGCTCGTTGATACGGGGTTCGACGCTGATGTGACCTCCTTGGGCTTTTCTCCCCCCCGGCATCCCCGGGAGGGTGTGCCGCGACCATCCCGCGGGCCCTGCTCCGGGTTGGCTGCCCGGATATGCGAAAGGCCCCGCACGGCATGCATGCGGAGCCACCCGGCCCGCATCTCCTGGCGGGCTATGAGCCCCGCCAGCCGATGCCAAGCCGTCTACGCGACAGGCCCGCCGCACGCGCCCCGCGCGTGCCGACCCGTCTCGTCAGGCCTACCCGCCGGCCAGGGGCCGACCAGGTGGGAGGTGGTCCTCCGCTTGCACGTCCAGCACCCGGCAGGTGCCGGGCTGGTCGTCAGCCAAGACTAACAGCAATCTGCGGCCCGCTGGTATTCCTAGCTGGCCCGCCGAAAGCGCTACGCGGCGGCGACGTCGGCACGAACACGCGGGCCCGGCATACGAAAACGCCGTGCCCGCGCGCCGCGCCGTCGTCGTGTTGCGGTCCTGTCTATGGCCGCTCAGCTGGAAAGAAAGGGTAGGATTCTTACTTGTAAGAGTAAGACTGCTCCAGCGAGAGGTGCTGGGAGGGCCAGTGCAGGAGGGTGGGATCGGGGTGCGGATTACGTCTAAGGGGCAAGTGACTATTCCGGTGGAGATTCGGGAGTTGGCCGGGTTGTTGCCGGAGACCGAGGTGGACGTGATCTATGTGGACGGGGTGGTGCGGATCGTCAAGGCTGAGTCCCACCGGGGAGAGACCCGCGGCGAGCGGCTCGTCCGCCGGATGTGGGGCCGCGGGGGGTACAGCGGCATGACGACCGACGAGATCATGGCCCTGACCAGGGGCTGGGGCGAGGACAAGCACGAGGGCACGTAGGCCACGATGGCGGGGGTCCTGGTCGACAGCAACGTTCTCCTGGACATCTTCCTCCGTGACCCGCGCTGGGGCGTCTGGTCGAGATCCACCGTTGCCGCACTTACGAATGAGTCGATTCTGGTGATCAACCCGATCATCTACGCGGAGGTCTCGGTCGACTTCGCCAGGATCGAGGACGTCGATGAGTCCCTCCCCACGGAGCTGTTCCGCCGCGAACCGCTGCCCTACGAGGCAGGGTTCCTGGCGGGCAAGTGCCATCGCGACTACCGCCGCCGCGGCGGGCCGCGCGCCTCCGTCCTTCCCGACTTCTACATCGGCGCGCACGCCGCCGTCCGCGGCTACCGCCTCCTCACCCGCAACGACAGCCACTACCGCACCTACTTCCCCACCCTCGAACTCATCGCCCCCCAATAACGACCTGCTCCTGCACCAGTCCTCCGCGACCGCGTCCACGGCGGGAGGCCAAGCCCAGCCACGACGCGATACCTGCCCGGCCGCTGACCTCAGCCGCAACACGGCGGCAGGAGGGTGCGCTGTCCCGGCGTTTCTGTCTGCCGGGACAGCACATCCGGACTACCGCCGCTCCTGGCCCGCCTGAAGACACTCGAGACCAGCCGCGCGCATGGCGTCAAGCGGGGCCGGCTTCCCCGTCATGAGCTCGAACTGGCCTGCCGCCTGGTGCAGGAGCAGGTCGAAGCCGTCTGCTACGGCTGCTCCGGCCTGCCGGGCGGTCACCGCCAGCGGGGTGGGCCAGGGGTGATAGACGATGTCGATCAGGCACCGTGGCAGGAGAGCACGCCCGGATATCCGTTGCGCGTACCGGTCCGCGGCCCCGGCGGGGACGGCTGAAATCAGCAGATCCGGGGAACCGCCGACGGGCGCGCCGAAGGCGGTGAGTGTCACCTTCACGCCCAGCCTGTCCGCCGCGGCCAGCAGGTCGCTGGCGCGCACGGGGTCGCGCGCCGCCACGCTCACCTGGCCGATGCCGAGCCCTCGCGCGGCCGCCAGGGCGGAGCCGGCGGTCGCACCGGCGCCGAGGATGAGCACCGTAGCGCCGGGCGGGAAGAAGGTGCGGGTCACGCCCTGCTCGGCCAGGGCCGCGATCAGCCCGGGAACATCGGTGTTGTGGCCGTGCCGCCGCCCGCCGCGCAGCACCACCGTGTTCGCCGCGCCGACCTCGGCCGCCAGCGGCTCGGTGCGGTCGAGCAGCGGCAGCACGGCGCGCTTGAGCGGCATGGTCAGCGACAGGCCGGCCCAGTCCGGGCCGCAGCCGGCGAGCAGCCCGGGCAGGCCCGCCTCGTCGCACTCGATGGCCTGGTAGGTCCAGCCGCTGAGGCCGAGCGCCCGGTACGCCGCCCGGTGCAGGGCGGGCGAAAGGGAATGCGCGATCGGTGAGCCGAGGACGGCGGCTTTCAGCTACTTCCCCTTGGCGATGTTCGCCGCCAGCTCGGCCCGGAAGTGCTGGAACTCGGTGGGACTGCTGGTGAACTTCGTCAGGCCGGTCTTGGGATTCACCGTGACGAAGTACATCCAGGTCCCGTGCGCGGGGTGCAGCGCGGCCTTGATGGCGGCGAGCCCTGGGCTGTTGATCGGGCCCGGCGGCAGGCCGGTGTGCCGGTAGGTGTTGTAGGGCGAGTTCACCTTGATCTGCTGGGAGGTGGCGATGATGCCGTATCTGTGCAGCGCGTACATCACGGTGCTGTCGAGCTGCAGCGGGATCTGCGGGCTGGCGTTCAGCCGGTTGTAGATCACCCGGGCGATCTTCGGGTAGTCGGACGTCCGCCCGCCCTCGGCCTGGATCAGGCTCGCGGCGGTGATGACCTCGGCGCGGGTGAGCTCCGCGTGGGCGGCGGCGGCGGGCAGGCCGATGTTGGCCGCCTCCCTGCCGAACTGGGTGACCATCTCCTGCAGCACCTTGATCGGTGGCGTGTTGGGCTGCACGTTGTAGGTCGCGGGGAACAGGTACCCCTCGGGGCTGTTGTGCGCGAACGATGGCAGGTTCAGCGCCTTGACGTCCTTGATGGCCTGCTGGTAGCCGCGCGGGTTGCCGGTGTCGCGGCCCAGGGTCGCGATGATCTGGGACAGCCGCTGGCCCTCCGGGATGGTGATCTTCGTCTGCACCCGCGCCGACGGCTTGAGCAGCAGCGCGAAAGCCAGCGCCGCGCTCATGTGCACGTGCACCTTGTAGTACCCGGGTTCCAGCGCGGTGCCCTGGCCGCTGGCCTTGGCGGCATTGGAGAACGCGCGGGCGCTGGCGACCACGCCGGCCTTCTGCAGGCGCTGGCCGACCACGCCGGCGGTATCGCCCGGGTAGATCCGCACGACCATCGCGCCCGTGCCAGCGCCAGAGAAGTCGGGTGGGTGCAGGTAGGTCCGGTACACGTACAGGTAGCCGCCGCCGGCCCCGATCAGCAGGACGAGGAACACACCCAGGGCCAGCCATGGGGCCATCCGCCGCATGCGGCTCTTGCGCTTGCCGCCCCCCGACTTGCCCTTGCCTGCCTTGCCGGGCCTGGTCTTGCCGGGGCCCTGCCTGCTGGGGCCCGCGTCAGCCGGCCGCATGCCGCGGCCGCCACCCGGGCGGCCCTCGCCGTCCCGGGTGCCGGTGCTCATGCCCGGCAGGAAGCCGCCCTCGTCGTCCTCGGGCCAGCCGCGTTGCTCGTCCACGTTCCCGTACCAGCCCTCGTGGCCAGGATAACCGTGATCGTGGTCCGGGTCATGGGGGCCGGCCGGGTGGTCGCCGTACCGCAGGTACTCGTCGTCGTGCTCGTCCGGGTAGCCACCCGGTCCGGGGTACCGGCCCGCGTCGGCCGTGAACGGGTCGCCGCCCTGTGCCGGGTGGTCATAGCCCGGGCCGGGGCCGTCGAAGCCGCCCGTGGCCTCCGGGAAGTCGTCGCCCGGCGCGTGATATCCGGTGCCCGGATCGTCGTAGCCAGCGCGGTAGTGCGCCTCCGGGTAGCTGCCTGTGTCATAGCCGGGGTCGGGGTACCCCGCGTACCCGTAGCCGGTGTCGTCGTCGGCAACACCGGTGTAGCCGCCTTCCGGATGGCCGCCGGCACCGGGATAGCCGGCTTCGTGGCCGGGATAGCCGGGCTCGTGACCTGGGTAGCCGGGCTCGTGGGCGGCATCGCCGAAGTAGCCGTTGTCCGGGTAGTCGGCCTCATGCCCGTCATCGTCGCGGTATCCGCCCTCGGCATGGCCGGCACCGCCCGGGTATCCGGCCTCATCGCCGGCATAGCCGAACGCTAGCGGGGTGTCCGGCCAGTCGCCCTCATGCAGCGGCTGTGAGGGCAGCGAGGGCAGCGGGTCCGAGGGGTGCTTGCCGGCCAGCGCCCCTGGGTCGGGCCCGGGCCGCGACATGCCGGTGCCGCCCCATCCCGGCTCGTCCCACGGCGGGCCGGCGTCCTCCCACGGTGGCCCCGTCTGGCTGTCGTCGTCCGGCGAGGCCTGCGTGGACGCACGCGGCCGCTGGCGTGGACCGGACCCCTGCCCGCGCGAACGGCGATCCGAGCCGCCGCCCGCATCCCGCTCGCCATACCCGCCGGGAAGCCATGTTTCGTCGCCGTAGGCCCCGTCTGTTCCCCGTTCGTCGTGGCGGCTCATCCTCCGGCTCCGGCCACGGATCCGACCAGCTCACCGGCCGGCCTGCCCGTGGTTCGCTCGGTATCCAGTGCCCCCTGCAGGATCAGCGCTGCGGCCGCCTTGTCCACCACCGGGCGCCGCGCCCGCGAGCCGCGCCCGCCCCGGCGCAGCGCGTCATGGGCGATGGCCGTCGTGAACCGTTCGTCCACCAGGCGCACCGGCAGCGGTGCCAGCCGGTCCGCCAGCGCCCCGGCGAACGCCCGGGCCTGCGCCGCGGCGGCGCCCTCCCGCCCGGAAAGCCCGGTGGGCAGCCCGACGACGACCTCGATCGCGCCCTCGTCGGCCGCGAGCGTGGCCAGTCTGTCTAGGTCCCCGGTACCCCGGCGGATGGTCGCGAGCGGGCTGGCCAGCAGGCCGTCAGGATCGCACCGTGCCACTCCGATCCGCGTCGACCCGACGTCGACAGCGATCCGGGTTCCGAACCTCAACCACCACCTCCGTGCCCTGTGGTTCTCACCAGCACAGAGGAGCCCATTGGCATAATGGGTCTCATTGGCGCCACGAAATGGCTGCAGCACGGTCTCACGCTAGCCCACCTGATCCCAGCGTGTCTCTCACAACAGCCCGAACTGCACCAAAAGCCTCGTCAATAGCTGCCGCGGAACGGTCGCCAAGTGGCGCTCCTCCTCCCTGGGCGACGTCTTCGCGGCCACCTCCGCCGCCGCCGAGGCGGCTCGTGGCCTCACGCACCAGTGACCCCGCGTTCAGGCCAAGCTCGCGGGCCCGTTCGTTGACCGCGACCACCACCGCCGGCCGGTCGGCCGGGATGCCGACGACCATCACCACCGCCGGCCGATCGGCGGGCACCCGTCCCCGGATGTCCAGCGCCAGCCTGCGGATGCCGTCGGCGGGGGTGCCGTCGGCGACCCTGTGGCCGGCGAACGCCGCCCCGCCGATGTCCTCCGCGCCACGGGTCAGTTCCTCGGCCGCGCCGAGCAACTGCGCGGACCGCAGCCGGTCCAGTTCCCGCTCGGCGTCGCGCACCCGCGTGACCAGCGCGGCCACCCGCTCGGGCAGCTCCTCCCGCCGCGCCTTGAGCTGCTCGGACAGCTGGCTCACCAGGACGCTCTCGGTCGCGAGGAACCGGAACGCGTCGGTGCCGACCAGCGCTTCGACCCTGCGGACACCCGAGCCGATGGACGACTCGCCGAGGATCTTGACCAGCCCGAGCTGGCCGGACCTGAGCACGTGCGTCCCCCCGCACAATTCGCGCGAGTAGTCGCCGACCTCGACCACCCGGACGTGGTCGCCGTACTTCTCCCCGAACAGCGCGATCGCGCCGATCGCCCGGGCCTCCTCGATGGGCGTGACGAAGGCGCGCACGTCGAGGTCGCTGATGAGCACGCTGTTGACCTCGTCTTCGGCGTCACGCAGCACCGAGGGTGGCACGGCCCCGGCGGCGGTGAAGTCGAACCGCAGCCGCCCCGGCGCGTTCTCCGAGCCCGCCTGCGCGGCCGACTCGCCGAGCGCGCCGCGGAACGCGCGGTGGACCAGGTGGGTCGCGGTGTGCGACCGCGAGATTGCCCGCCTGCGCCCGACGTCGATCTCCGCATACACGGGGTCGCCGACCAGAATCTCACCGGCGGTCACCTTGCCGCGGTGCACGATCAGCCCGGGCACCGGTGTCTGCACGTCGTGCACCTCGACCTCGGCGCCGGCGCCCGCTCCCGACCCGGTGGCCCGGATCACGCCGGCGTCGGCGAGCTGGCCACCGCCCTCGGCGTAGAACGGGGTCCGGTCGAGCACGACCTCGACGTCGGTGCCGGCCCCGGCGGCCGGTACGGAGGCGCCGCCGACCACCAGGCCGGTGACCGTCGCGTCCCCGGTCACCTGCTCGTACCCGGTGAAGTCCACCGGGCCGGACCGGTCGAGGAGCGCGGCGAGCACCGAGATGTCGGCGTTGCCGGTCTTCTTGTCGATCGCGTCCTGCTTGGCGCGCTGGCGCTGCTCCGCCATCAGCCGCCGGAACCCGTCCTCGTCGACCGTCAGGCCCTGCTCGGCGGCCATCTCCAGGGTGAGGTCGATGGGGAAGCCATAGGTGTCGTGCAGCTGGAATGCCTGCTCACCGGTGAGGCTGCCGGTGCCGCGGCGCTTGACCTCACCGACGGCGGCGTCGAAGATCGCCGACCCGGTGCGCAGCGTCGCGCTGAAGGCGGCCTCCTCGGCGTCGAGGACACCGTGGATGCGGGGTGCGTCCCCGCGCAGTTCGGGAAACTGCTCGCCGAGCGCGCCGATCGCGGTGTCGGTGAGCTCGTGCAGATAGCGCTCGTCCTCACCGGCCCGGCGTGACCCGGTACCGCCTCGCTGCCCGCCGGCGAGCAGCCGGAGGTTGCGGATGCTGCGCCGCAGGATGCGCCGCAGCACATAACCGCGCCCCTCGTTGGAGGGCAGCACCCCGTCGGACACCAGCATGACCGACGTGCGGACGTGGTCGGCGACTATCCGCAGCGCCACATCCGAGCGGTGCTCGCGTCCGTATCTCTGCTCGGTCAGCTCGGCCGCCCGGTCGAGCACCTTCCACATGGTGTCGACCTCGTAGATGTTGTCGACCCCCTGCAAGATGACCGCCATCCGCTCCAGGCCCATCCCGGTGTCGATGTTGCGTGATGGCAGCTCGCCGGCGACGTCGAAGTCGTCCTTGGCGCGGACCGCGCTGAGCACCTCCTCCATGAAAACGAGGTTCCAGACCTCCAGGTAGCGGTCCTCGTCCACCTCCGGGCCGCCTTCATTCCCGTATTCGGGCCCGCGGTCGTAGAAGATCTCCGAGCTCGGGCCGCCCGGGCCGGGCACACCCATGTGCCAGTAGTTGTCTTTGAGACCGCGGCGCTGGATGCGGCTCTCCGGCACGCCGACCTCATCCCGCCAGATCTTTGCGGCCTCGTCGTCGTCGAGGTAGACGGTGACCCACAGGCGTTCCGCCGGGAAGCCGAACCCGCCGTCCCGCTCGGACCGGGTCAGCAGTTCCCAGGCGTACGGGATCGCCTTCTCTTTGAAGTAGTCGCCGAACGAGAAGTTGCCCAGCATCTGGAAGAACGTCGCGTGGCGGGTGGTCTTGCCCACCTCCTCGATGTCCGGCGTGCGGACACATTTTTGCGCGGAGGTCGCCCGCTTGAACGGCGGGGCCTGTTGGCCGAGGAAATAGGGCTTGAACGGCTGCATGCCCGCGTTCACCAACAGCAGGGTGGGGTCATCGGCGATGAGGCTGGCCGAGGGGACGACGGTGTGCCCGCGCTGCTCGAAATAGGCCAGGAAACGGCGGACGATCTCTGCCGACTCCATCAGTTGCCATCCTTCATGTGATCAGTGGCCGGTTGTTCTGTCGCCGGCTGGTCTGTGGCCGGCGGTCCAGCGGCCGTCCGGCGGCCGTCCGGCTAGTGCGCCGGGCCGGCGGGCGGCCCGGGGAGTTCCCCGTGCCGCCGCTGGCCTTCGAGGGTAGACGGTGGGTCACCGGGCTGTCGCTCCATATACATCTCCATGCCCTCGCGCACGTCCGCGGTGAAGCGCCCGAGCGCCTGGGCCCGCGTCACGGGCGAGAACGAGCGCGCGAACGCGGCCAGCCGCCGGTAGCCGGCCACCCCGAGCACGGCGCCCAGCGCGAGCCAGAACAGCCGCCCGATCACGTCGCCGCCCCGTCGCGCTGGCTGTTCAGCGCCGGCGGCCGCCAGCCGGGTTCGGGCGCTTCCGGCGCCTCCCGCGGGCGTGGGAGCATCCTTGCCCTGGCCGCCGGCGGCCGTGACCCGCCGCTCCCGCCGCCCGGCAGCCGCATCCACAGTGCCCTGTTCACGCCGTAGGCCAGCGCCGCGACCTTGCCCAGCGGCGAGCCGGGGCTGCCGGCGATCACCCTGGCCAGCGGCGCCAGCGCGGTCGCCCGCCCGGTCAGTTCCGCCATGTTGGCGGTGACCTCGTCCATGCTGGCGGTGATCGCGTCGGTCTTGACAAGCTGCTCGCCGGCGCGGTCGATGGCGGCGTTGGCGCGCTCGATCAGCACGTCCTGGCGCTCGCGCACGCTGGTCACGGCCGCCGTCGTCTGCGACATCAGCCGGGCGGCCTTGACCATCACATACACCGCGGCGCACACCCCGACCACCCAGAATGCCGCTGCGACGATCACCGCCACCCAGACCGCGTTCAGCATGGCCGCTCCTTCGGAGGCTGTTCCACGAGCCTTGCCTGACCCTACCGTGTGCCCGGCGCCGTGTTGCGGGGTCGCTGAGTCAGCGCTCGTCCGCCTCGCGGGCGCGGGCCAGGATCGCCCTGATCCGCTCGGCCCGCTCCGCGTAGCGGGCCTCCGCTCCGTGCTGGGTCGGCTGGTAGTACTCGCGGCCGGCCACGGCATCGGGGGCGTACTGCTGCGCGGCAACGCCCTCGGCCGAGTCGTGCGGGTACTCATAACCCCGGCCGTGGCCGAGCCGCGCGGCCCCACGGTAGCTGGCGTCGCGCAGGTGGGAGGGAACCGGCCCGGTCAGCCCCGTCCGCACGTCCTGGGCGGCCGCGGTGATCGCCTTGATCACCGCGTTGGACTTGGGCGCCAGCGACAGGTGGATCGTGGCCTGCGCGAGGTTGATCCTGGCCTCGGGCAGGCCGACGAACTCGACCGCCTGGGCGGCCGCAACCGCCGCCTGGAGGGCGGTCGGGTCGGCGAGCCCGACGTCCTCGCTGGCGTGGACGATGAGCCGGCGGGCGATGAACCGGGGGTCCTCCCCCGCCTCGATCATTCTCGCCAGGTAGTGCAGGGCCGCATCGGCGTCGCTGCCCCGGATGCTCTTGATGAACGCGCTGATGACGTCGTAGTGCTGGTCGCCGTCGCGGTCGTAACGCACGGCGGCCCGGTCTACCGCGCGCTCCAGGGTGGCGAGGTCGATCTCGGCCCCGTCCCGCAGCCCGAGCGCGGCCGACTCCATGTAGGTCAGCGCCCGGCGCGCGTCCCCGCCCGCCAGCAGGACCAGGTGGTCGGCGGCGTCGGGCGCCAGTGTGTAGCGGCCGCCGAACCCCCGCTCGTCGGTGAGCGCCCGGCCGATCACCTCGCGGATGTCGTCGTCGCCCAGCGGCTCGAGAGTGAGCAGCAGCGACCGGGACAGCAGCGGGCCGACCACGGAGAAGAAAGGGTTCTCGGTGGTCGCGCCGATGAACGACACCCAGCGGTTCTCCACCGCCGGCAGCAGCGCGTCCTGCTGGGCCTTGTTGAACCGGTGCACCTCGTCGATGAACAGGATTGTCTGGGCACCGGTCAGCCCGAGTTCCCTCCGTGCCGCGTCGATGGCCGCCCGCACGTCCTTCACCCCGGCGGTGACCGCCGACAGCTGCGTGAAACGCCGCCTGGTCACCTCGCTGACGACGTAGGCGAGGGTGGTCTTCCCCGTCCCAGGTGGCCCCCACAGCACCAGCGACATCGCGGCGTCATGATCGATCAGCTTGCGAAACGGTGTTCCAGGGCCGGTCAGGTGCCGCTGGCCGATCACCTCGTCCAGGCTGCGCGGGCGCATCCGCACGGCCAGCGGGGCGGCGGCGCGCGCAGCCTCCTCACCAGCCTCGTCGAAGAGGCTGTCCGCCTGCCCGCTGTCCGCTCTGCCCACGCAACGACACTATCCCGGCCAGCCACCTGCCCATCGAGGTGCGGCAGGCGGGCGGCCGGCCATCATCCGCCCGGGGCCCGGGCGCCGGGCGGCCCGGCCGCGCCGGGCACCGCATCGATGCCCGCCTCCTTGCGCTGCGCCGGCGTGATCGGGGTGGGCGCGCCGGTGAGCGGGTCGAGGCCGGAGGCCGTCTTGGGGAAGGCGATCACGTCCCGGATGCTGCCGGCGCGGGCCAGCAGCATGAGCAGCCGGTCCCAGCCGAACGCGATCCCCCCGTGCGGCGGCGGGCCGTACTGGAAGGCGTCCAGCAGGAAGCCGAACTGCGACCGCGCCTCCTCCGGCTTCATCCCGATCACGTCGAAAACCTGCCGCTGAACGGATGCCTGGTAGATACGCAGCGATCCACCGCCGATCTCGGTGCCGTTGAGGACAAGGTCATAGGCGTCGGCGAGGGCGTCGGCCGGCTCGATCGCGAACTTGTCCGCCCATTCCGGCAGTGGCGCCGTGAACGGATGGTGGACCGAGGTCCAGCCGCGCGCGCCGTCGTCCTCGAACAGGGGGGCATCCACCACCCACAGGAACGACCACTGGCCGGGGTCGATGAGGCCCAGGCGCTGGCCGATCTCCAGCCGGGCCGCGCCCAGCAGCTCCCGGGCCTGGGCGGGGGTGCCGGCGGCGAAGAAGATGCAGTCACCCGCCGCCGCTCCGGCGGCATCCGCGAGCCCCGCCCGTTCGGTGTCCGACAGGTGCCGCGCGACCGGTCCCGACTCCGACACCGACCCACCGGCGCCGATCACCACGTACGCGAGGCCCCGGGCGCCACGGGCGCGCGCCCACTCCTGCCAGCCGTCCAGCTCCCGGCGCGACTGCCCCCCGCCGCCCGGCATGACCACCGCCCCCACGTGCGGGGCCTGGAACACGCGGAACGAGGTCTGCCCGAAGTAGCTGGTCAGGTCGGCCAGTTCGCAGCCGAACCGCAGGTCCGGCTTGTCGGACCCGAACCGGCGCATCGCCTCGGCGTAGGTCATTCTCGGGATCGGGCGCGGCACCCGGTAGCCCGCCAGCTCGGCCCACAGCCGCCCGACCAGGTCTTCAGCGACCTCGATCACGTCGTCCCGGGTGACGAAGCTCATCTCCAGGTCGATCTGGGTGAACTCCGGCTGCCGGTCGGCGCGGAAGTCCTCGTCGCGGAAGCAGCGGGCCAGCTGGTAGTAGCGCTCCAGCCCGCCGACCATGAGCAGCTGCTTGAACAGCTGGGGGGATTGCGGCAGCGCGTACCACTTGCCGGGCTGCAGCCGCACCGGGACGAGGAAGTCGCGCGCACCCTCGGGGGTGGAGCGGGTCAGGTACGGGGTCTCCACGTACACGAAGCCGTGCGCCCGCAGCACCTCGCTGGCCAGATACGTCGCCTCGGACCGGATGCGCAGGGCCGCGGCCGTCTCGGGCCGCCGGATGTCCAGATAGCGGTAACGCAGCCGGAGATCCTCGCTCAGCTCCCCGCCCCCCTCGACCGGGAACGGCAGCGGGCCGGCCTCCGACAGCACCTCGAGCCCGGCCCCGTCCGGCGCGCCCGCGGCCACCTCCACCCCGCCGGTGGGCAGGTCCGGGTTCTCATTGCCGGGCGGCCGCAGCCGCACCTCACCGGTGACCCGCACGCAGAACTCGGCGCGCAGCGCGTGCTCGGGCCGGTCCTCCCCCTCGCCGCGGAACACGACCTGGACGGTGCCGCTGGCGTCACGCAGGTCGATGAAGACCACGCCGCCATGGTCGCGCCGGCGCGCGACCCAGCCCGCCAGCGTCACGCGCTCGCCGGCCTGCCCCGGGCGCAGCGTGCCCGCTTCGTGGGTACGGATCATCTGTCTGGTCAGCCTCTCCGGTCACAATCCTGGCCGGCCCCGCCCGGGCGGGCCGCCCGGTGCCGCCGGGGCGGCGGGGCCGGGCACCAGGCCGGCCAGGAACGGGTTGCTGGCCCGCTCCGCTCCGATGGTCGTCTGCGGCCCGTGCCCGGGCAGCACCCGGATGTCATCGGGCAGCGTGAGGCACACCCGCGCCAGGCTGTCCAGGATGGCCTGGTAGTCGCCGCCGGGGAGGTCGGTCCGCCCGATCGACCCGGCGAACAGCAGGTCGCCGGAGAACATCACGCCCTCGGGCACGCGGAAGGTCACCGACCCGGGCGTGTGGCCGGGCGCGTGGTCGACCATGAGTTCCACGCCCGCCAGCCGCACGGTCATCTGGTCGGCGAGTTCGGCCACGTCATCGGGCTCGGTGAAGGTCAGCCCCTGCAGCAGCTGGCGTCCTGCCTGCGGTGGCAGGCCACGGGCGGGGTCGGACAGCAGGACCCGGTCGGACGGGTGGATATAGGCCGGGATGCCCTGGGCGCCGCATACGGGCACCACCGACCAGACGTGGTCGATGTGGCCGTGCGTGAGCACGACCGCCACCGGCTTGAGCCGGTGGGTGGCGAGGATCTCCGCGATGCCCGGTTCGGCGTCCTGCCCGGGGTCGATGATCACGCACTCCTCTCCCGGGCCGGGCGCCACCACGTAGCAGTTGGCGGCGAAAGGGCCGGCCGGGAACCCGGCGACGAGCACGGGCCATCCTCCCAGGGGACGCGAAACGTTCCGACAGGCGGTGCTGGTACAGGCTACCGAGCCGTCGGCAACGCGACGAACAGATAACAGAGGCGTCGCAAACGCCAACGTCCAGGTACGATTCGCGAAGTTTCGCTGATCAGCAGTCGTGACCGCAACCGGCGAGGAGGACAACAGGCGTGGCGGGGAAGAAGGAGCGCCAGCGCAGGCTTGCCCGTGAGAAGTATGAGCGCCAGCAGGCCAGGCGCCACCATCATGCCAGGCGCGGGCGCACCATCGCGATCTTTGCCCTGGTCGGCTGCACGGTCATCGGGACGGGGACGGCCGCGTACTTCATCGTGCAAGGCGGCGGCAAGCCGGCGGCGGCCGCCTCGGCCTCCCCGCGGGCCACGCCCGCGGCTTCTGCCACCGCTCCCGTCGAGCCCGCGACGCACTGCACCTACACCGCCAGCCCGCCGGCCGCCCGCAACGTCGGGGTCCCGCCCACCAGGCCGGACAGCAGGGCCACCTACCGGGCCACGATCGTGACCAACCGCGGCCCTGTCGTGATCGACCTGCTCAACGCCAAGGCCACCTGCACCGTCAACTCGTTCGTCTACCTGGCCGGGAAGGGCTACTTCGGCGATACCCGCTGCCATCGGCTCACCACCTCCGGCATCTACGTCCTGCAGTGCGGGGACCCGACCGGAACCGGCAACGGCGGTCCCGGATACAAATTCGCCAACGAGAACACCGCCGGCGCCAGGTACACGGCGGGCACCCTGGCCATGGCCAACGCCGGCCCGGGCACGAACGGCAGCCAGTTCTTCCTCGTGTACCGCGACTCGACGTCGCTGCACCCCAACTACACACCTTTCGGCACAGTCGTCAAAGGACTGAGAATCATCCAGAATGTGGCCAAGGCGGGCACAGACAACGCCAACGGCCCTGGTGACGGTCATCCCAAGGAGAAGGTCGTCATAAAGAGGGTCATCATCAAGAAAACCTGACCCCGCCTCATCACCAGGGTCAGGCCGAGCAGGAGGTTCGCGGTGGGCACCGCCAACGATCCGTGGGGCCGCGTAGACGCCGACGGCACGGTCTACGTGCGTACCGCCGAGGGTGAGCGGGTGATCGGCTCGTGGCAGGCTGGCAGCCCCGAGGAGGCGCTCGCGTTCTTCCGGCGCAAGTTCGAGGCGCTGAACACCGAGGTCACTCTGCTCGAACAGCGCGTCACCACCACGGACCTGTCCCCGTCCCAGGCCCGGGCCAGCATCGAGCGGCTGCGGGTGTCGGTGTCCGACGCCCACGCGGTCGGAGACCTGGGCCAGCTCCAGGCCAGGCTGGACGCGCTGTCCGGAAAGGTCGATCACCGGCAGGAAGAGGTCCGTGCAGCCCGCGACCACGCCCGCGCCGAGGCCAAGGACATCAAGGAGCGCATCGTTGCCGAGGCCGAGCAGCTGGCGGCCGAGGCGACCCACTGGAAGATCAGCGGCGAGCGGCTGCGCCAGCTGCTGGAGGAGTGGAAGGCGGCGCCGCGGGCCGACCGCGCCGTGGAGGCCACCCTGTGGAAGCGGCTGTCGGCGGCGCGCAACGCCTTCAACAAGCGCCGCAAGGCGTACTTCGCCGAACTCGAAGGGGAGCGGGAAACCGCCCGCGAGCGCAAGGAGCAGCTGGTCAGCGAGGCCGAGGCGCTGGCAACCTCCACCGACTGGGCCGCCACCGCCGCCGCGTTCCGCGAGCTCATGCGGTCCTGGAAAATGGCCGGGCGCGCAGGCCGGGCCGATGAGGACGTGCTCTGGAGCCGGTTCAAGACCGCGCAGGACACCTTCTTCCAGGCCCGGGCGGAGGTGTACTCGGCGAAGGACGCGGCGCTGCGGGAGCACGCGGAGGTCAAGACCCAGCTGCTGGCGGAGGCCGGCGAGCTTGTCCCGGTCACCGACGTCCGTGCGGCCAGGGCGGCATTGCGTGGGATCCAGGAGCGCTGGGAGCAGGCCGGCCCGGCGCCCCGGCAGGACCATGAACGACTGGAGTCCGGCCTGCGGCGGATCGAGGACGCGGTCCGCAAGGCCGAGGACGCCCAGTGGCGGCGGTCGAACCCGGAGGCGCTCGCCCGCGCGCAGGGGACCGTCGAGCAGATCCGCTCCGCGATCGCCGGCCTGGAGGTCCAGCTCGCCAAGGCCAGGGAAAGCGGCGAAACCAAGGCCGCGGAGCAGGCCGAAGAGGCGATCGCCGCCCGCCGCTCCTGGCTCACCGAGGCCGAGCGGACCCTGGCCGAGCTGTCGGGCTAGCCGTCGGGCGCGCTCAGTTCGTGACGCGGTAGACGTCGTACACCCCGTCGATCGCCCGGACCGCGCGGAGCACGTGCCCCAGGTGCTTGGGGTCGCCCATCTCGAAGGTGAATTTGCTGACCGCGACCCGGTCCCTCGTCGTGGTGACCGACGCCGACAGGATGTTGACGTGCTGGTCGGAGATCGCCCGGGTGATGTCGGACAGCAGGCCGGTGCGGTCGAGCGCCTCCACCTGGACGCCGACCAGGAACACCGAATCCTCGGTCAGCGACCAGCGCGCCTCCACCAGCCGCTCGGGCTCGGAGTCGAGCAGGTGGCGCAGGTTGGCGCAGTCGGACCGGTGGACCGACACACCGTGTCCGCGGGTGACGAACCCGGTGATCTCGTCCCCCGGCACGGGCGTGCAGCAACGCGCCAGCCTGGCCCACACGTCGGCGTCGCCTTCGACCACGACCCCGGAATCCCCGGTGGTGCGCGGCGGGGGCGGGCGGGTCGGCAGGGTCGTTTCCGCGAGGTCTTCGGCCGCCCCCGCGGCGCCGCCGACGGAGGCGACCAGCTTGGCGACCACCGACTGCGCGCTGACGTGGCCCTCCCCCACCGCCGCGTACAGGGCGGACACGTCCGGGTAGCGCAGCTCGGCCGCGATGGACTTCAGCGCGTCCGCGGTGGCGAGCCGCTGCAGCGGGAGTTCCTGCTTGCGCATCGTCCGTGCGATCGCGGTCTTGCCGGCCTCGGCGGCCGCCTCCCTGCGCTCCTTGGAGAACCAGTGCCGGATCTTGTTCCGCGCCCGCGCGCTCTTGACGAAGCCCAGCCAGTCCCGGCTCGGCGCCGCGTCCGGCGCCTTGGACGTGAAGATCTCGACGGTGTCGCCGTTGTCCAGGGCGGATTCCAGCGCGACCAGCCTGCCGTTCACCCGGGCACCGATCGTGCGGTGGCCGACCTCGGTGTGGATGGCGTAGGCGAAGTCGACCGGGGTCGCGCCCACGGGCAGCGCGATCACTTCCCCGCGCGGGGTGAACACGTACACTTCGGCCGCGCCGAGGTCGAACCGGAGCGATTCCAGGAACTCGGCCGGGTCGGCGGTCTCCCGCTGCCAGTCGACCAGCTGCCGGAGCCAGGCCATCTCACCGACGTCCGGTTCCCCGCCGTCGCGCCCGCGCGGGACGGTCTCCTCCTTGTACTTCCAGTGCGCCGCCACGCCGTACTCCGACCGCCGGTGCATCCCCCAGGTCCTGATCTGGAGCTCGACCGGCTTGCCCTCGGGGCCGATCACGGTGGTGTGCAGCGACTGGTACATGTTGAACTTCGGCATCGCGATGTAGTCCTTGAACCGCCCGGGAATCGGGTTCCACCGGGCGTGGACCGTGCCGAGCACCGCGTAGCAGTCACGAACCGAATCGACCAGGACACGGATGCCGACGAGGTCGTAGATCTCGTCGAAGCTGACATTGCGGGCGATCATCTTCTGGTAGACGGAGTAGTAGTGCTTGGGGCGGCCCGTCACGCGCGCCTTCACCTTCGCGCTGCGCAGGTCCGCGTAGACCTCGTCGACGACCTTCTGCAGGAACACATCCCGATGCGGCGCACGCTCGGACACCATCCGCGCGATCTCGTCGTAGCGCTTGGGGAAGAGGGTGGCGAAGGCCAGGTCTTCCAGTTCCCACTTCACGGTGTTCATGCCCAGCCGGTGGGCGAGCGGCGCGAAGATCTCCAGCACCTCGCGTGACTTGCGCTCCTGCTTCTCGCGCGGGAGGTACCGGAGGGTGCGCATGTTGTGAAGCCGGTCGGCCAGCTTGATGACCAGGACCCGGATGTCACGCGACATCGCGACGACCATCTTGCGCACGGTCTCAGCCCTGGCGGCCTCGCCGTACTTGACCTTGTCCAGCTTGGTGACCCCGTCGACCAGCGTGGCCACGTCGTCGCCGAACTCGCGGCGCAGTTCCGCCAGCGTGTACGGGGTGTCCTCGACCGTGTCGTGCAGCAGCGCCGCGCAGATGGTCTCGTGGTTCATGCCGAGTTCGGCGAGGATCGTCGCCACCGCGAGCGGGTGGGTGATGTAGGGGTCACCGCTCAGCCGCTTCTGGTCGGCGTGGCAGTGCGCGGCCACCTCATACGCGCGCTCGATCAGCCGGATGTCCGCCTTGGGATGTGTGGCCCGCACCGTCTTGGCCAAGGGCTCGAGCACCGGGTTCACCCCGCCGCCACGGGGTGCGCCCAGGCGTGCCAGCCGCCGCCGGACCGCGGCCCCTCCGCTGGTGCCCGCCTGCGGGGCGGGTGATGGTGCGGAGGTGGCCGGGGCGTCCGGCTCGGGGGAATCCTCCGGGGGTGGCGCGGCAGGCGGCGGCCCAGCAGGGCCCGGTGCGGCTGCCTCCTGCGTTACCTCGCCGTCATCCCCAGAGGCTGGGAAGTCTTCCTGTCCCCGGGACGAGGTAACGTCGGGGCCGGCCCTGCCGGTCATCGCCACGTCACCGGCCACTTGCGCTCCCGTCATTCGCCAGGGACCTATTCTATCGGTGGCGTCCCGGCCCCACGCCCTGGTCAGGCGGTATGACCGATGTTCAGACCACCAGCAGCGACCGCACGCTCCCGTGCGGCAGCCGGCCCCTGCCGCCCAGGAACGCCAGTTCCAGGAGGACCGCGATCCCGGCGATCTCGGCCCCGGCGTGCTGTACCAGATCCGCCGTCGCCTCGGCCGTACCGCCGGTGGCCAGCACATCGTCCACGATGAGCACCCGCTCACCGGGCGTGAACGCGTCCTGGTGCACCTCGATCGTGGCGGTCCCGTACTCCAGCTGGTAGGTCCGCGCGTAGGTCGGGCCGGGCAGCCGCCCTTGCTTGCGCACCGGCACGAATCCCGCGCCCAGCTGGCAGGCGACCGAGGCCGCGAGGATGAAACCGCGGGCCTCGATCCCGGCCACCTTGTCGACCGGGCCGTGCCCGGCGGCCAGCGCGCCGACGACCGCGGCCAGCGTCTGGCCATCGGCCAGCAGCGGGGTGATGTCCTTGAACACCACGCCCGGCTGGGGATAGTCGGGGACGTCCCGGACCTTCGCCTTGATCAGGTCCGCCAGGGCGGCGCCGGCGGCGGTCTCCGCGGGCACGGCCTCCGTCCCGCCCGCCGCATCCGTTCCACGCGCTGACCCCGCCCCTGCCCCGGGCATGCGGGTTACCGCCGCTTCTTCTTGCCGCCGGGACGCCGCTTGGCGGCGCTGGACCGCCGGGGCTGTTGGCGCGGGCCGGGCCGGGACGCGCCGGGGGTGCCGCCACGCGCGCTGGTACGGCCCGCTGGGACCGGCTCCCCCCGCCCCGCCCGGGGGGGGGGGGGGGGCGGCCCCGCGCCCGCCGGCCCCTCGGCGGGCGGGGCGCCCGCGCCGGCCGGGGC
>Ga0081540_1000483_pt1 | contig 39033 bp, 33 predicted proteins | sample TabmetS2T1R1_FD_71024 | JGI IMG/M metagenome (GOLD analysis project Ga0081540, IMG submission 71024) | Tabebuia heterophylla rhizosphere microbial communities from the University of Puerto Rico - S2T1R1 | ecosystem: Host-associated > Plants > Roots > Rhizosphere ...
TCATCACATCCTGGGGCTGGAGCAGGTCCCAAGGGTTCGGCTGTTCGCCGATTAAAGTGGTACGTGAGCTGGGTTCAGAACGTCGTGAGACAGTTCGGTCCCTATCTGCCGTGGGTGTCGGAGAATTGAGAGGATTTGTCCCTAGTACGAGAGGACCGGGATGAACGTACCTCTGGTGGACCTGTTGTGGCGCCAGCCGCAGTGCAGGGTAGCTATGTACGGACGGGATAATCGCTGAAGGCATCTAAGCGAGAAACCCACCTCAAAACGAGTTCTCCCTTGAGAGCCGTGGTAGACCACCACGTTGATAGGCCGGGAGTGTAAGCGCGGCAACGCGTTCAGCTTACCGGTACTAATAGCTCGATTGGCTTGATCGCTCTCATTTCCAATGCCCATTCGGTTGCGAAACCAAATGGCAAAGAGATGAGCGAAGAGACCAATTCGACACCAAACATCACACCTGACAGTGTGAAAGGGTACGAGATACCCTTAATCGAAGGCTTGCTTCACACCGTTCTTTGCCGACCTGGTGGTTCTAGCGGGGGGCCTATACCCGATCCCATCCCGAACTCGGCCGTAAAACTCCCCAGCGCCGATGGTACTAAGTCCTAAGACTTGGAAGAGTAGGTCGCTGCCAGGTCTGCAAAGAACGGACAACCCTCGTCACGATGATCAGATGTCGAAAGCCGCCGCGGGCAACCGCGGCGGCTTTTTGCATTCGGCGTGCGCGATCCGCGTCCCGCACGCCTGATCGTGCAGGCGGGCTGTCGCCGGTTTTGAGGTGCGTCAACGCGCTGCCCCCGCGTCAGCGCGACCCTGCCGCTCGGAAGCGAAACGGCGCTTCCGACCGCCGGGTGGGATGATCCCGGTCTGAAGGGGGAGTTCCTCATGTCCGACTCATCAACCGATCGTGCCTTCATTCTCTTCTTCCGCATCGCCATGGCCTGGACGTTTCTCTACGCCGCCTCGCATCAGGTGTTCGACCCGAGCTGGACGGTGGTCGGCTTCCTGAGCCACACCAAGACCTTCCACGACCTGTTCGCCCTGTTCACGACGCCCACCATGGCGCCGATCACGACCGTCCTGGTCGAATATGGGCATCTGCTGATCGGCCTGTCGCTCCTGTTCGGTCTGATGGTCCGCATCAGTGCAAGCTTCGGCGCCATGCTCATGCTGCTCTACTGGCTGGCGCACATGGATTGGCCGTTCATCGAGAACAAGAACAACCTCATCGTCGACTATCACATCGTCTACGCGGGTGTGCTGGTCTACCTCGTCGCCAGGAGCGCGGGCCACGTGTGGGGACTCGACGCCTGGGCGGAGAAGCTCGACTTCGTGAAGCAGCATCCGAGCCTGCGGCCGCTGGTGGCCTGAGTCTCGCAGGATCATCGTCGGCAACGGCGCCGCTGTCGGGCGGCGCCGTCGTGTCAGCCGGTCTTGCCGGTCAGCCACACCGCATCGGCCGCGAGCTCAGGCCAGCCGATCGCGCGGCCGGCGCGCCGTGCCGCCTCGGCAGGCGCCAGCGACGCCTCCCAGCGGGCCGCGGTGAAGCGCTGTCCGGTGACGCCGTTCGACGCGTCCGACACGAGCCAGCGGATCGGCGGGCCCATGATCTCCGGCCGCAGCATCTTGTCCCGCGCCCAGCCCGATTCCGGCGCGATCAGCGGCGTGTCGGTCGGTCCGCCGGGCACCAGCACGTTGACGGTGATGCCGGAGCCGTCGAGCTCCTTCGCCCACACCGCCGACATCGATTCGAGCGCCGCCTTGGCCGCGCCGTAAGGGAGCACGCGCAGCATGGTCAGATAGCTCGTCGTGTTGTTGACGATGCGGCCCCATCCGCGTGCCTTCATCGACGGCAGCGCGGCGCGCACCAGCATCACCGGCGCGCGCATGAAGATCGCGAAGAAGCGGTCGAACGCCTCCGGCGCCAGCTCCTCGATGCCAGGATGGCGCGCCTCGGCGTCGGGCCGGATGCTGCTCATGCCGATGCCGGCATTGTTGATGACCGCATCGATCGCGTCAAAGCGCGCGCGTACTGCGTCGACGGCGCGATGACAGCCGGATTCGGAGCCGAGATCGGCGACGATGGTGTGCAGCCGCTCCTTGGCGTTGCGCGCCGCCGGCACCGCGGCCAGCCGCTCGAGCCCGGCCGCGTCGCGGTCGATCGCCGCGACCGCATGGCCGTCCGCAAGCAATGTGTCGGTCATGACGCGTCCAATGCCGCCGGCGGCGCCGGTCAGCAGCACGACGCGGCCGGATCCCTCATTCGGCATGGCATTCCCCTCCCGTCCGGTTCTTGAGTTCATCGCGAGTATGCGCGATTTCTCGCGGCCGCTGCCAGATCCGGTCGGGGCGCTTCAATTCACAGCTCCATTCACAGATATCGCCGGATCGGTGTCGCGACTGGTCGGTCGTGGCGGATTGCGATAGACGAGGTGCGCCGCCGGGTTCACCCGGCCGGCGGAGCATGGTCAGGCCACCCGCGGGTGGCCTTTTTTGCGCGGCTCTGATGACCTCTCGGCTCGGCAAACAGTCATCAAAAGCCATCAAAAGTAGTCAAAAGCCATCTGTGCTGCATGTCCGCGTCCCGGAAAGCAAAGCGTCGCGAAGGCTGACGGGCATCTTGCCGGTTGTTTCGGCCGATGGTCCAGTACCGCGCTTTCAAACTCAAATAACGATCATCCCAAGGAGAATTCATGCCGTTGCGCATCTACGGGATTGCCCGGACGCGCGCCTTTCGCGCGCTCTGGATCGCTCAGGAGCTCGGCCTTCCCTTCGAGCACATCCCGGTCGAGATCGGTCAGGCCGGCGCGCGCCAGGCCGAGTATCTGGCGATCAACCCGAACGGACGCCTGCCGGCAATCGAGGATGACGGCTTCGTCCTGTGGGAGTCGCTCGCCATCACGCTCTACCTCGCGAAGAAGCATTCGACCGGCCGACTCTATCCCGCGACACTTCAAGGCGAAGCCAAGACTTGGCAGTGGAGCCTGTGGGCGGTGCAGGAGGTCGACCGCGGCTGCAACATCTGGTCGTTGCACGCGATCCGCCTGCCTCCGGAAGATCGCGATCCGGCACGGCTCGCGGAGTCGCTCAAGGTGCTCTCCCGCCCGTTCAAGGTGCTCGACGACGCACTGGCTGACCGGCCCTATCTGCTCGGCAACGACTTTACGATCGCCGACCTCAATGTTGCGGCGGTGGTCAGCCGCACGATCGAGATGGAGATGCCGACGACGCCGCGGCTTGCCGCCTGGCTCAAGCGCTGCCTCGAGCGCCCGGCCGCGCTCGCGGCACGCGAGCTGCGCGCCGCGGCCGACGCCGCGGTGCCGGTGGAGGTGACGCGGGAGATCGCGCGCAACAACCGTCTATGACATCCGGTGCGCCTGCTGCCTGCGCGGCGGCAGCAGGCGAGCGGCCAGTCAGGGGCGGACCTGCCCGCGTGAGCGGCGGATGAGATTGCGGCGCTGCTTTAGACTAGTCCTGCCCGTCCGCACTGGACCATAGTGCCTCGATCCTGCGGCGGAACGCCTTCGGCTTCTCCGCAAACAATCGCCCGGCGATGCGCCTGGCCGAGGCGAGGTGCCGCTCCTGGCGCGCGGCGATCAGCGGCGCTAGTCGCGAGCGCCACGGCGCCAGCGGCTGGTGCGGCGCCGTCATGCCGGTGAGCACCGCGAGGTCCTGGTAGGAGCCGAGCCGCTCGCGCAACTTTTGCGCCTCGGCGACCCACGCTTTGCCGAGCTTCGGCCACAACGGCTCGATCAGCTCCATCTGGTAACGATGCTCGACCACCCGCTTGCGCAGCTCGTGCAGGTCCTCGGCCGAGGCCTGCAGCCAGTCGTCGGGAATGGCGTTGCGCGCGCGACGATAGGTGTCGCCGAGCCTGCCCGCGAGAGCAGATCGGTCGATGCCGCCGAGCGGCCAGCGCTCGACCTCGCCGACAGTCGCCTGCAATCTGGCGCGCAGGTCGTTACGGGCCTCGTCGGTCAACGTCGTGGCTTCACCCGCGCGCACCATGGCCTCGAGGCGGCCTGTGACTGTGGCAAGGGAACGAGGCGAAAGCGCCTCGGGAAATTCGCCGAGATCGGTAAGCGCGTCGAGCGCGGAGCGCGGCTCGCGTGCCGACTGGAGCGTGCGCGCGAGGTCGCGCGCCTCGATGCGCAGACGCCGGCCGTCCTCTGCGAGGAAGGGTTCCAGCAACCGGAGCAGCGCGCGCCAGCGCTTCAGCGCCTTGCGCACGTCGTGCACCGTTTCCGTGTTGCTCAGCTGCCGGTCATTGACCACGCCGAGCGCGGCAGCGAGCTCCAGCTGGGCGACGTCCGTCAGCGCCGGGCCGGCCGCCATTTTCTTGCGTCGGGCGGATTGGTCATACATGGGAAAGTCGATGAGGCTCGGGATCAGGATATGCGATTGAGCATGTGACGAATACATAACATTGCCACTCTTCCCAAGCAGGAAAGCGGTTGCTACATAAGCCGCGCCGCGCGGGCACGATGCTCGCGCTGATCTGTTTCCGCGGGGTGGAGCAGCCCGGTAGCTCGTCAGGCTCATAACCTGAAGGTCGTAGGTTCAAATCCTACCCCCGCAACCAAATAAGCCCGTCAGATCAGTCCGTTACGGCTGACCTGGCGGGCTTTTTCCGGGTCGGATGGAGCGGCGGTGGTTCCTGGGCTCGAAACGCGATTCACGAACAATGAACGTCGAGGCGATTCTGACGAAATCGTAGCTCCTGGTCTTGTCCAGTATCGGAAGCGCTTGGAGTGGGCGCGCGGAACAGCGGCGACATCAAAGAAATCATGACCGCGATCGAGCGGGCAAAGGCGCTCCTGGTTCTTCCAGTTCCGGAGACGGCTTGATCGTGCGCCTGCGCCAACTATGGCTGCCTCGAACCTTGGTGATCACAGCTGTTCACTGGCGAGTGCAAAACTCAACATCGCCGAAGCCAGCGGCATGGCGCCGTTCTGGATGCCGAAGCGGTTCGTGCCTTGGCCCATCGATGCGCGCCTCGCGCAACGTCGTGACGGGGTTGCCCATCGGCAGAAATTCGCCGACATTTTGAAGCTGACCCTACGTCGCCTGCGACCTGACGGCGCGGGAGGCTCGGTTGGCTCATAATCCGGTTTGCCAACAGGGGAGGATCGTGATCTGGTATATGTTATACCAGGCCCACCCTCCGATTGAGGGAAGATCGAACAACCAAAGTTCGGCTTGTCGGGTTGTAGGTGAAGCCGGCCCACTGAAGATCGGCAAGCGAACCAGAATCGGGAGGATTAGATGAAGCAATCAATGCTCGCCGTTGTGGGGACGGCAACCGCGCTGACGTTAGCGCAAGCATGCGTACCTGCATCGGCGGCATGGGAGCCGACCCGCCCGGTCGAGTTCATCGTCCCGGCCGGCACCGGCGGCGGCGCCGACCAGATGGCCCGCGTCATCCAGGGCATCGTCACCAAGCACAAGCTGATGAACCAGTCGATGGTGGTCATCAACAAGGCGGGCGGCGCCGGCGGCGAAGGCTTCCTCGACGTGAAGGGCTCCAAGGGCAATCCGCACAAGCTGGTCATCACGCTGTCGAATCTGTTCACCACCCCGCTCGCGACCGGCATTCCGTTCAATTGGAAGGATCTCACCCCGGTCGCCATGATGGCGCTCGACGAGTTCGTCCTGTGGGTGAACGCCGACAAGCCCTACAAGTCGGTGAAGGAATACATGGAGGCGGTGAAGGCCGAGCCCGGCAAATTCAAGATGGGTGGCACCGGTTCCAAGCAGGAAGACCAGATCATCACCGTCGCCGTCGAGAAGAGCGCCGGCATCAAGATGACCTACATTCCGTTCCGCGGCGGCGGCGAGGTCGCGGTGCAACTGGTCGGCAACCATGTGGACTCCACCGTCAACAATCCGATCGAAGCGGTGGCGCAATGGAAGGCGGGCAAGGTGCGCCCCCTTTGCGTGTTCGATTCCAAGGCGCTGCCGATCCAGGACAAGATCGCCGGCGACATGGCTTGGAGCGACATTCCGACCTGCAAGACTCAAGGCCTCGACGTCGAGTACCTGATGTTGCGCGGCGTGTTCATGGCGCCGGGCGTCACGGAGGAGCAGGTCAACTATTACGTCGAGTTGCTCAAGAAGGTACGCGAGACCGACGATTGGAAGTCGCTCATGCACGACGGCGCGTTCAACCAGTCCTTCATGACCGGCGCCGACTACGCGGCCTGGGTCGACAAGGAAGAGAAACGCCACCGGCAGCTGATGCAGGAAGCCGGCTTCCTGGCGGGCAACTGACGGCGAGTTGAGGATGGCGCCGGTGGATCACTCCACCGGCGTTTTGTTTCGGGCCTGACCTTTCGAGGATTGCATGAGCGAAGGAACGCAACATGGCGGCGGGGCCGCCGGCCCGTCCCACCGGGCGGTCGAGATCGCAACGGCAATGGCGATGGCCGCGTTCGGCGCCATCGTGATCATTGGCAGCATGCAGGTCGGCATCGGCTGGGGCGCCGAAGGCCCGAAGTCGGGATTCTTTCCGTTCTATCTCGGCATCATTATCGTCTGTGCGAGCCTGATCAATTTGATCCAGGCGGCGACAGACAAGGATCTGCCGGTCTTATTCGCCGAATGGGCGCAGCTTCGCCAGGTGATGGCCGTGATCATTCCGACCGCGGTCTATGTCGGTGTGATTCCTTGGATCGGCATCTACGTCTCGTCGCTGGTGTTGATCGCGTTGTTCATGGTCTGGCTCGGCAATTACCGCATCACCTACGCGTTGGTTGTCTCCGCCGGCGTGGTGGTCACCGTCTACCTGACCTTCGAAAAATGGTTCCTGGTGCCGTTGCCGAAGGGGCCGCTCGAGGACCTATTGGGGCTGTAAGACAACGATAAACGATACGCGGGGGATGCCGCCAATCGCGCGTGATTGCGGCAAGGAACACGGGAACGAGCATGGAAGAGATCGTCAATCTGTTTCACGGCTTCGCCGTCGTCATCCAGCCGTACAACATGTTGCTGATGGTGATCGGCATCCTGCTCGGCGTCATCATCGGCGTGCTGCCCGGCCTCGGCGGCGCCAACGGCGTTGCGATCTTGCTGCCTTTGACGTTCTCGATGTCGCCGACGTCGGCGATCATCATGCTCTCATGCATATACTGGGGCGCACTGTTCGGCGGCGCCATCACCTCGGTGCTGTTCAATATCCCCGGCGAGCCTTGGTCGGTGGCGACCACGTTCGACGGTCATCCGATGGCGCAGCAGGGTCGTGCCGGCGAAGCCCTGACCGCGGCGTTCACGTCGTCGTTCGTCGGCGCGCTGTTCGCCGTGATCATGATCACGCTGATCGCGCCGCTGGTCGCAAAATTCGCGTTGCAGTTCGGGCCGGCGGAAAAGTTCGCGGTGTTCTTCCTGGCGTTCTGCAGCTTCATCGGTCTCGGCAAGGAGCCGCCGATGAAGACCATCGTCGCGATGATGATCGGCTTTGCGCTCGCTGCGGTCGGTCTTGACAGCGTGACGGGCCAGCTGCGCCTGACGTTCGGCGTCACGGAGCTCCTCAACGGCTTCGACTTCCTGGTCGCGGTGATCGGCCTGTTCGGCATCGGCGAGATCCTGCTCACCATGGAGGAGGGGCTGTCGTTCAAGGGCAAGGCCGCCGGCATCAACCCGAAGGTCGTGCTGCAGACCTGGATGGAGCTGCCGCGCTATTGGGTCACGTCGTTGCGCTCGTGCATCATTGGCTGCTGGATGGGTATCTCGCCCGCTGGCGCCACCCCCGCCTCGTTCATGAGCTACGGCATCGCCAAGCGTGTCTCCGCGAAGGGGCACAATTTCGGCAAGGGCGAGATCGAAGGCGTGGTTGCGCCGGAAACGGCGGCGCATGCCGCGGGTACTGCAGCGCTGCTGCCGATGCTCTCGCTCGGCGTGCCCGGGTCACCGACCGCTGCGGTGCTGCTGGGCGGTCTGTTGATCTGGGGCCTGCAGCCGGGACCGCTGCTGTTCGTCGAGCAGAAGGAGTTCGTGTGGGGCCTGATCGCCAGCATGTATCTCGGCAACCTCGTCGGCCTCTTCATCGTCCTGACCTGCGTGCCCCTGCTGGCCGCCATCCTCCGGATTCCGTTCAGCATCATTGGCCCTGTCATTCTGGTGTTTTGCGCGATCGGCGCCTACACCGTCCACAACTCGACATTCGACGTTGTCATGATGCTGGTGTTCGGCGTCATCGGATATGTGCTGAAGAAGTGCAATTATCCGCTCGCGCCGATGGTTCTCGCCATCGTGCTCGGCGACAAGGCGGAGGAGGCGTTCCGGCAGTCGCTGCTCGGGTCGCAAGGCAGCCTCGGCGTCTTCTTCTCAAATGCCCTCGTCAGTTCGATCATGGTGCTCGGCCTCATCGCGTTGTTCTGGCCAATAATTCAGAACAGCTGGGCGCGTTTGCGGGGGAGCAATTCGACAGCTCAGTCTGGTAACCTGTGACCGTGAGGTGGCGGGTGCGTCGGCGCTGTCTTGACCCCACCGGGAGGACCGCCCGCGGCGGCCGCCGAGGTCCAACACTGGCCGTTGTGTTGCCGATGGAATTATGTATACCAGAGGCCGCTACGGCCGCTCAGCCCAGGCGAGTCTGTCCATGAATTCATTGCCCCCCCGCTCGGAAGGCGCTGGTCCGCGTATTGCGCTGTCGCCGCTGGAGGATACGTCCACCTTCGCGGACCGGGCCTACGCGGCGCTCAAGGACGTCATCGTGTCGCTCAACGTCTATGAGCGCTCCGGTGAGGTCCGGCTTGACGAACGCCAGCTTGCCCAGGATCTCGGCATCTCGCGCACCCCGGTGCGTGAGGCAATGGCGCAGCTCGAGCGCGAGGGCTTCGTCCGCTCGGTGCCGCGCCGCGGCATCTATGTCGTACGCAAGAGCAAACAGGAGGTGATCGAGCTGATCACCGCCTGGGCGGCGCTCGAGAGCATGGCGGCACGCCTGATCACGCAGATCGCCGAAGACAACGAGATCGCGACGCTGCGCAAGATGTTCACGACCTTCGAGAACGGGCAGCTGCACGCCAAGCTCGACGAATATTCCGAGGTCAACATCGAGTTCCATCAATCCATCATTCGTATGAGCCGCAACCGCGTGCTGATCGACCTGGCGGAGAACCTGTTCACTCATATGCGGATGATTCGAAGGAAGACGATCGGCGAGGAAGACCGTGCTGACCGCTCGATCCGCGACCACATGAACATCATCCAGGCGCTCGAAGCGCGCGACACCGAACGCGCCGAGGACCTGGTCAGGCAGCACGCACTCGGGCTCGCCGATCATGTCGCCCGGCATGCCGACCATCTCGAGTGAGTTTCAGAAATAGAAATAAGGTCCGCGGGAGGATTTCATGGCCGAAGCAGCAACCAAGACCGCTCCGACGCCGGCGAGCGCCGCCGCCGAGGAGCGGGAGCTGACCGATGGCTTTCACCTCATCATCGATGCGCTCAAGCTCAATGGTCTCACCACGATCTACGGCGTGCCCGGAATTCCGATCACCGATTTTGGCCGCATGGCGCAGGCCGCGGGCATCCGCGTGCTCTCGTTCCGTCACGAGCAGAATGCAGGCTACGCGGCCGCAATTGCCGGCTTCCTGACCAAAAAGCCCGGCGTGTGTCTCACCGTTTCGGCGCCCGGCTTCCTCAATGGACTCACGGCTCTGGCTCACGCGACGACCAATTGTTTCCCGATGATCCTGATCTCGGGCTCGTCGGAGCGCGAGATCGTTGACCTGCAGCAGGGCGACTACGAGGAGATGGACCAGCTCGCCATCGCCAAGCCGCTCTGCAAGGCGGCGTACCGTATCCTGCATGCTCAGGATATCGGCATCGGCGTTGCGCGCGCGATCCGTGCCGCGGTGTCAGGCCGTCCGGGCGGCGTCTATCTCGACCTGCCGGCCAAACTGTTCGGGCAGGTCATGGATGCCGCGGCCGGCCAGAAGTCGTTGGTCAAAGTCATCGATCCGGCGCCCGCGCAGATTCCGGCTCCCGATGCGGTCAAGCGCGCGCTCGATGTGCTGAAGGGCGCCAAGCGGCCGCTGATCATCCTCGGCAAGGGCGCCTCCTACGCCCAGGCTGATGATGCGATCCGCCAGTTTGTCGAGAAGAGCGGCGCGCCCTTCCTGCCGATGAGCATGGCCAAGGGCCTGTTGCCCGACACCCATCCGCAATGCGCGGGTGCTGCGCGCTCGACCGTGCTCAAGGATTCCGACGTCGTCATGTTGATCGGGGCACGGCTCAACTGGCTGCTGTCGCATGGCAAGGGCAAGACCTGGGGCGACGCGCCCAAGAAGCTCATTCAGCTCGACATCGAGCCGAAGGAGATGGACAGCAACGTCGAGATCGTCGCCCCGGTGGTCGGCGATATCGGCTCGTGCGTCCAGGCGTTCCTCGCCGCTATGGGCAGCAAGTGGGATGCTCCGCCGGCCGAGTGGACCAACGCGGTCAAGGCCAAGCGCGACGACAACGTCGCCAAGATGGCGCCGCGCCTGATGAACAACAATGTGCCGATGGACTACCACGGCGCGCTCGGAGTGTTGCGCACCATCATCAAGGAGCGGCCGGAGACGATTCTGGTCAACGAAGGCGCCAATACGCTCGACCTCGCCCGTGGCGTCATCGATATCTACAAGCCGCGCAAGCGGCTCGACGTCGGCACCTGGGGCATCATGGGCATCGGCATGGGCCAGGCGATCGCCGCGGCGATCGAGACCGACCACCCGGTACTCGCGGTCGAAGGCGACAGCGCGTTCGGCTTCTCCGGCATGGAGGTCGAGACGATCTGCCGCTACAACCTGCCGGTCTGTGTCGTCATCTTCAACAACGACGGCATCTATCGCGGCACCGATGTCAACAAGGCGAGCTCCGACCCGGCGACGACCGTGTTCGTGAAGGGGGCCCGCTACGACAAGATGATGGAGGGCTTCGGCGGGGTCGGCGTCAACGCCACGTCGCCCGACGAGCTCAAGCGCGCCGTGAATGCGGCGCTCGACTCCCGCAAGCCGACGCTCATCAACGCGGTGATCGATCCGGCGGCGGGCAGCGAGAGCGGCCGCATCGGCAATCTCAACCCGCAGAGTGCGCTTCGCAAGAAATAACCGAATTCGCCGGGACCGCGGCGCTGAGATCGAGGGAGACCGTCAATGGCCAAACTTAACAAGCAGAAGGCAGCTAAAGCTCCGAGCAAGGGCTCGAAGAAGCCGGCTGCTAAACGCAAGGTCGTCAAGCTCGCTGCGAAGAAGCCGCCGGTCAAGAAAGCAGCGCACGCGAACGGCAACGGCCCGCCCAAGCCATCCCCCAAGCCGTTCGGCGAGGCCGGCAAGGCGCTTGACGGCGTCCGCATCCTCGACTTCACGCACGTGCAGTCGGGTCCGACCTGCACGCAGCTGCTCGCGTGGTTCGGCGCCGACGTGATCAAGGTCGAGCGGCCCGGTGTCGGCGACATCACGCGCGGCCAGCTGCGCGACATTCCGAATGTCGACAGCCTCTATTTCACGATGCTCAACCACAACAAGCGCTCGATCACCATCGACTCCAAGCACCCGAAGGGCAAGGAGATCCTCGATCGTCTGATCAAGCAGTGCGACGTGCTGGTCGAGAACTTCGCGCCCGGTGCGCTCGACCGCATGGGGCTGACCTGGGAGCACATCCACAAGACCAATCCGCGCATGATCGTCGCGTCGGTCAAGGGCTTCGGGCCGGGCCCGTACGAGGATTGCAAGGTCTACGAGAACGTCGCCCAGTGCACTGGCGGCGCTGCGTCGACGACGGGCTTCCGCGAGGGCCCGCCGCTCGTCACCGGCGCGCAGATCGGCGACTCCGGCACCGGGCTTCACCTCGCGCTCGGCATCGTCTCGGCGCTCTATCAGCGCAACCGCACCGGTCGCGGCCAGCGCGTGCTGGCCTCGATGCAGGACGGGGTCCTGAACTTGTGCCGCGTAAAACTGCGCGACCAGCAACGCCTCAAGCATGGTCCGCTCACCGAGTACAGCCAGTACGGCCAGAACCTCCCGTTCGGCCAGGCGGTGCCGCGCGCCGGCAACGACTCGGGCGGCGGCCAGCCCGGCTGGATCCTGAAGTGCAAGGGCTGGGAGGACGATCCGGACGCCTACATCTACTTCATCACCCAGGCGCCGGTGTGGGAATCGATCTGCGAAGTGATCGGCAAGCCGGAATGGAAGACCGATCCGGATTACGCGACGCCGCGTGCGCGGCTTCCGCGCCTGAGCCAGATCTTCGCCACGATCGAAGAATGGACCATGACCAAGAACAAGTTCGAGGCCATGGACATCCTCAACAAGTACGACATCCCATGCGGACCGATCCTGTCCATGAAGGAACTCGCCGAGGACGAGTCGCTGCGCAAGACCGGCACGGTCGTCGAGGTCGATCATCCGACGCGCGGCGCGTATCTCACCGTCGGTAATCCGATCAAGATGTCGGACTCGATCTCCGAGGTGACGCGTTCGCCGCTGCTCGGCGAGCACACCGAGGAAATCCTCACCAAGGTGCTCGGCTATGACGCCAGGGAGCTCGCCGACATCAAGGCATCGGGCGCGATCACCGCGCCGGAAAAGCCGAAGGCCGCGGCGGCGTAGTCTGACATGAGCGGATACCCGGGCAGCGCAAGCCCGGGTATCGGATGGGGAGAAGAAACGTATGCGTATCGTGGTGCATGGCCAGCAGGCTTTCGGCAAGGCGGTGCTCGAAGCGCTGCTCAAGCGTGGCGAGGACGTGATCGCCGTGTATGTTGCGCCGGAAAAGCCGGGCGCCAAGGCCGATCCGCTGAAGGAGGCCGCGCTCGCCGCCAAGCTGCCGGTCTACCAGCCGGAAAGCTACAAGGACCCGAAGGTCTGGGAAGAGTTCAAGTCGCTCAAGCCGGACCTCCAGGTGATGGCCTTCGTCACGCTGTTCGTGCCGGAGGATTTTCTCAACATCCCGACTCACGGCTCGATCCAGTATCACCCGTCACTGCTGCCGGCCTATCGCGGCGCGAGCGCGATCAACTGGCCGATCATCAAGGGCGAGAAGGAAACCGGCCTGTCGATCTTCTGGCCCGACAACGGGCTCGATACCGGCGACGTGCTGATCCAGAAGAAGACGCCGGTCAGCGACACCGACACGCTCGGCACCATTTATTTCGACCGGCTGTTTCCGATGGGCGTCGACGCCATGCTGGAGTCGGTCGACCTCGTCAAAGCCGGCAAGGCGCCGCGCATCAAGCAGGACGAATCGAAGGCCACCTATGAAGGCCGTTGCGGCCCCGACAACGCCCGCATCGATTGGGGCAAGCCGTGGGAGCAGATCGACCGTCTGATCCGCGGCTGCAATCCGGCGCCGGGCGCGTGGGCGACGATCAACGGCGTCAAGCTGAAAATCTTCGACGCCAAGCCGTTGCCGGCGAAAGACCCGAAAGGCATCGCCGGCAAGATCGGCGAGATTGTCGTCGTCGAGGCGGACGGCTTCACCGTCGTCTGCGCCGACGGCCGCTTCAGGGTCACGCGCGTGCAGGCGGACGCGGGCAAGGTGGGCGCGGGCGAGTGGGCCGCAGCCGCCGGCGTTGCCAAAGGTGCACGTTTCACTTGATGGCGCCCGCGTAACTGTCCTACCTCGTGATGGCCAAGCATCACGATCGACGTGTTCGGCAACATTCCAGTTTCTCACCCCGCCCAATGGATTAGCCCATGCCCGCTTCGCAGCACCAGTCGCCGAAATCCGACATCGAGATCGCCCAGGCCGCCAAGAAGCGGCCGATCATGGAGCTTGCCAAGGAGAAGCTCGGCATCGCGCCGGAGAACCTCGAGCCGTATGGCCATTACAAGGCCAAGGTCTCGATGGACTACATCAAGTCGCTGAAGTCGAAGCCCAACGGCAAGCTGATCCTGGTGACCGCGATCACGCCGACCCCGGCCGGCGAGGGCAAGACCACGACCACGGTCGGCCTTACCGACGCGCTCAACCACATCGGCAAGAAGGCGATGCTGTGCCTGCGCGAGCCGTCGCTTGGCCCGTGCTTCGGCGTGAAGGGCGGCGCGGCGGGCGGCGGGTATGCCCAGGTCGTGCCGATGGAGGACATCAACCTCCACTTCACTGGCGATTTCCACGCGATCGGCACCGCGCACAATCTCCTGTCGGCTTTGATCGACAACCACATCTACTGGGGCAATGGACTCGGCATCGACGGCCGCCGCGTCGCCTGGCGCCGCGCCATCGACATGAATGATAGGTCGCTTCGTTCAATCGTTTCGTCGCTCGGCGGCGTCGCCAACGGCTTTCCGCGCGAGGACGGTTTCGACATCACTGTCGCGTCCGAGGTGATGGCGATCTTCTGCCTCGCCAGCGACCTCGACGACCTCAAGAAGCGCCTCGCCAACGTCATCGTCGGCTATACGCGCGATAGGAAACCGGTGCGCGCCGGCGACCTCAAGGCGCAGGGGCCGATGACCGCGCTGCTCAAGGACGCGCTCGCGCCCAACCTGGTGCAGACGCTCGAAGGTACGCCCGCCTTCATCCATGGTGGCCCTTTCGCCAACATCGCCCATGGCTGCAACTCGGTGCTGGCGACCACCACCGCGCTGAAGCTCACCGACTACGTGGTGACCGAGGCGGGCTTCGGTGCCGACCTCGGCGGCGAAAAGTTCCTCGACATCAAATGCCGCAAGACCGGCCTCGCGCCGGATTGCGCCGTGGTGGTCGCCACCATCCGTGCGCTCAAGATGCACGGCGGAGTGAAGAAAGAAGACCTCAAGACCGAGAACCTCAAGGCGCTCGAAGCCGGCATGGCCAACCTGCAGCGTCACGTCGAGAACCTGCAGAAGTTCGGCATCGTGCCGGTCGTGTCGATCAACCGCTTCTCGGCCGACACCGACGCGGAGATCGCGCTGGTCAAGTCGGCGTGCCAGAAGCTCGGCGTCGAGGCGCTGATGGCCGACCATTGGGCGATGGGCGGCGAAGGCGCCGCCGACGTGGCGCGCGCGGTGGTCAAGGTGATCGACGGCGGCAAGAGCAAGCTGAAGCTGCTCTATCCCGACGAGACGCCGCTCCTCGAGAAAGTCCGCACCATCGCCAAGGAGATCTATCGCGCCAAGGACATCTCCGCCGACAAATCGGTGCGCGATCAGCTCGCCAATTTCGAGGCCATGGGTTACGGCAAGCTGCCGGTCTGCATCGCCAAGACGCAGTATTCGTTCTCGACCAATGGCGACCTCAAGGGCGCGCCGACCGATCACACCATCAACGTGCGCGAGGTGCGGCTCTCCGCCGGCGCCGAGTTCGTGGTGGCGATCTGCGGTGAGATCATGACCATGCCCGGCCTGCCGCGCGTGCCGGCCGCCGACTCGATCGACGTCGGGGCGGATGGTCGCATCGTGGGATTGTTCTGAGTGCGCCTACTGCGTCTGCTTCTTCAGGCCGATGACGTCCATCAGCTTGGAGAGCTCGGCGTCCTCCTTGGCGATCACCTGACCGAACTCGGCGGCCGGCTTGAACGCCGGCCGTGCGCCGAGCCGCTCGCAGGCCTGCGTGAACTCAGCGCTTGCGACCGTCTTGCGGATCGCCGCTTCCAGCGTGGCGATGACCGGCTTCGGCGTGCCCTTCGGCACGGCGATGCCGCGCCAGGCTTCGAGCGAGACGTCGTAGCCGCTCTCGCGCGAGGTCGGAACGTCGGGGAACGACGGATCGCGGCTCGCGGTCATCGACGTGAGGAGCCGCACCTGTCCGCCCGTGACGTAGCTCGTCAGTGCCGCGGGCAGCTGCACGACTGCATCGACCTGGCTGCCGAGCAGGCTCGGCACCACCTGCGCCGCGCTGAACGGAACGTCGAGCACCTCGACGCCCGCCGTCTTGAACAGGGCGACCGAGGAGATATGCGTGTGGCTGCCGACTCCTGAATTGGCGACGGTGATCGCCTTCGGCCGCGCCTTCGCGTCGGCGATCAGCTCGGCAAGCGTCTTCCATTTGGCGTCGGTGCGCACCGCGATTACCGGCGACTCCACCAGCACCTGCGCGACCGGCTCGAATGCCTCGTAGGTGAGGGCGAGCGTGCCCGAGTAGTGCGTGGTCGAGATCGAATTCGAGTTCCAGACCAGCGAATAGCCGTCGGGCTTCTGTCCCGCCACGTATCGGTAGCCGATCGCGCCGCCGGCACCCGGTCGGTTCACCACGATCACATTGGCGTCGAGCTGCTTGGCGATGCCATCGGCCAGAAGCCGCGCCGTCACGTCGGCCGACGAGCCGGCCGGGAACAGCACGGTGATCTCGATATTGCTGCCCTTGATCGGGAAGTCCTGCGCCGCGGCAGCGGTGGCGAACACTGTGCAGCAAACAGCCAGCAGATATTTCAGTGCTGAGCGCATCGATCTTCTCCCACCGAGGTCCGTTGTCGGACCATGCCGTTGCGGCAATTCTGCGTCAGCGCGGCGCAGTACTGAAGTGGCCTGCGACATTGCGGCCGGTGACCCCGGCCGTCATCGATCGCCCAAGCTCGGCGCCAGCCGGCGCGCCTCCGCCACCAGCGCGGCGTTGATCGGCGTCATCGGTTCGCGCATCGGAACCACGAGACCGATGGTGTGCACCGCCTCTGGCTCGGTGATCGGGATGGCGCGAATCGTGTCGGTCAGCCCGAGCGTCGACGCGAGCTTGGCCGGCATCACGCTCGCCCAACGGCCAGTGCGCACATGGGTGAACAGGACGATCATCGAGTCGGATTCGAGCGTCGGCTGCGGGCTGCCACCGGCCGAGCGCAGCAGGCTGTCGATGATGCGTCGGTTCTGCATGTCGGGGGTCAGCAGGCAGAGCGGGACCGCCGCGACCTCGGCCCAGGTCACGCTCCTGCGGTTGCCGAGCGGCGCATCGGCGGCGGTCAGCAGCTGGTAGCGCTCGTCATAGAGCGGCACCGAGTTGACGCGGCCGAGCGGCTCGTTGTCCAGGTAGGTCACGCCCGCATCGATCTCGAGATTTTCCAGGAGTGTCAGGATCTCGATCGAGGTGCGCGACCAGATGGTGAACCGAACGTCCGGATGGCGCGCGCGGAACGGCGTCGTCAGCGAGGCGACCATGGCGAGCGCGGTCGGGATCGCGGCGATCCGCAGCTCGCCGGTGAGGCCGACCTTGAGCGCTTTGATCTCCTCGCGCATGGCGCGGGCGTCGCCGACGATGCGCCGCGCCCAATCGAGGGTGCGCTCGCCCTCCGGCGTGAAGCCGATGAAGCGCGAGCCGCGTTGTACCAACAGCACGCCGAGCGCGTCCTCGAGCTGCTTGATGCCGGCCGACAGCGTCGGCTGGGTGACGCCGCAGGTCTCGGCGGCGCGGCCGAAATGCCGTTCACGCGAGAGCGCCATCAGGTATTCCAGCTTGTCGAGCATTGCCGGGGTCCCGAAATCCGACCTAAGTACCAGAAAGATTTGAATAATCCAATTGATAGAAAATTTCAATCGTGGGATAGCGACGAGGGGATTGTTCATTAGATCAGGTCCAATGATGGTGACATCAAAGCGAGAAACACCAAGCAATGAGCACCGTGGAACCCGCCCAGCTCACCGCCAAAGGCGGTGCGATTGATCGTTCCGATCGCAGCACGCGGCGTCCCCGCCGCACGCCCAAAGGCCGCCAAATCGATCCGCGCGCGGCCGACGAGATCGCGGCGTTGCTGCTCGACCGGCCGCGCCGGCGCGATCTCTTGATCGAGCATCTCCATCTGATCCAGGACAAATACGGGCACATCTCGGCCGCGCACATGGCCGCGCTCGCCGCCGAAATGAAGCTGTCGCAAACGGAGGTCTACGAGGTCGCGACCTTCTACGCGCATTTCGACGTGGTGAAGGAGGGTGAGACGCCGCCCCCGCCGGTCACGGTGCGCGTGTGCGATTCGCTCTCCTGCGCCATGGCCGGCGCCGATCGCCTGCTCAAAGACCTGCCGAAGGCGCTCGGCGCGGGCGTGCGTGTGGTGCGCGCGCCGTGCATGGGCGCCTGCGATCACGCGCCGGTCTGCGCGGTCGGCCACGTGCAGGCGAAACGGGCGACCGAAGCAACGGTGCAGGCGCTGGCGCGGCCTGACACGCATGCGCACGCGCTCAAGCCTGGCATTGGTTTCGACAAATACCGCGCCACGGGCGGCTACCGCCTGCTCGACGACGCGTTCAGCGGCAAGCGCACGCGCGACGAGCTGATCAAGATCGTCAGCGACGCTGGCCTGCGCGGCCTCGGTGGCGCCGGCTTCCCGACCGGCCGCAAATGGTCGCTGGTCCGCGCCGAGCCGGGCCCGCGTCTGATGGCGGTCAACGCCGACGAAGGCGAGCCCGGCACGTTCAAGGATCGCTATTACCTCGGTCTCGATCCGCATCGTTTCCTCGAAGGCATGCTGCTCGCCGCCTGGGTGGTCGAGGCGGCCGAGGTCTACATCTACATTCGTGACGAATATCCCGAGCTTCGCCTCATGCTGCTCGAGGAGATCGACAGGCTCGAAAGCGCCGGGCTCGACCGCTTCACCAAGATCCATCTCCGTCGCGGCGCCGGCGCCTACATCTGCGGCGAAGAGTCGGCGATGATCGAATCGATCGAGGGCAAGCGCGGCCTGCCGCGCCACCGACCGCCATACGTCGCCCAGGTCGGTCTGTTCGGCCGCCCGACCCTCGAGCAGAACGTCGAGACGCTCTACTGGGTGCGCGACATCATCGAGAAGGGGCCAGCCTGGTTCACCTCGCACGGCCGCCACGATCGCAAGGGCCTGCGCAGCTTCTCCGTGTCCGGCCGCGTGAAGGAACCGGGCGTGAAACTCGCGCCGGCCGGCATCACCGTGCGCGAGCTGATCGACGAATATTGCGGCGGCATGGCCGAGGGCGAGACCTTCAAGGCCTATCTGCCGGGCGGCGCATCGGGCGGCATCCTGCCGGCCTCGATGGCCGACGAGCCGCTCGATTTCGGAACCCTCGAGAAGCACGGCTGCTTCGTCGGGTCGCACGCGGTTGTGATCCTCTCCGAGAAGGACGACATCAAGGCCGTCGCGCTCAACCTGATGAAGTTCTTCGAGGATGAGAGCTGCGGCCAATGCACGCCGTGCCGCGTCGGCAGCGAGAAGGCGGCGAAGCTGATGGAGCACGGGCCGTGGGATCCCGCCCTGCTGACCGAGCTGTCTGCGCTGATGCGCGACGCCTCGATCTGCGGCCTCGGCCAGGCGGCGCCGAACCCGCTGTTATGCGTTCTGAAATACTTCCCCGATGAACTGACAAAGCCGCTGGGACGTTGGTAGCCGACAGGAATCGGATCATGAACGACACGAGCAAGCCGGCCGGTTACGGCCATGATCAGAAGGGCGCAGCGGGTGGCACGGCCGTCGGTGGCGGCAAGCCCGGCGTCGCGCATACTGTCCCGGCCGACAAGGTCGCAGGCCAGGGCACGGAGCTGACGCCGCAGACCTTCTTCATCGACGATCGCGAGATCGATATCCGCGAAGGCGAGACCATCTTCCGCGCCGCGCGCCGGCTCGACATCAAGCTTCCGCACCTCTGCTACACCCCGAAGCCGGGCTACCGGCCGGACGGCAATTGCCGCGTCTGCATGGTCGAGATCGAGGGCGAGCGCGTGCTCGCCGCGAGCTGCATCCGCACGCCGGCGCCGGGCATGAAGGTGAAGACCCAGACCGACCGCGCGAAGACCGCGCGGCGCATGGTCGCCGAGCTCTTGATGACCGATCAGCCGGACCAGGCGCATGCGCACGATCCGGACAGCGAGCTCTGGAAAATCGCCAAGCGGCAGAACATCGAGGTCGGCCGCTTCCCGAAGCGCGAACCGTCCAAGGTGCCGGCGCCCGATCGCAGCCACCCGGCCATGGCAGTCAATCTCGACGCCTGCATCCAGTGCAATCTCTGCGTCCGCGCCTGCCGCGAGGTCCAGGTCAACGACGTGATCGGCATGGCCGGCCGCGGCCACACCGAGCAGATCGTGTTCGACATCAAGGATCCGATGGGCGCCTCGACCTGCGTCGCTTGCGGCGAATGCGTGCAGGCCTGTCCAACCGGCGCATTGATGCCGTCCACGATGGTCGACGAGAACAACGTCTACAAGGGCAGGCCCGATCGCACGGTCGACAGCGTCTGTCCGTATTGCGGCGTCGGCTGCCAGCTCACCTACCAGATCAAGGACGATGCGATCGTCGCGGTCACCGGCCGCAACGGGCCGGCCAACCAGAACCGGCTGTGCGTCAAGGGCCGCTTCGGCTTCGACTACGTGCACAACCCGCAGCGACTCCTCAAGCCGATGATCCGCAAGGATGGCGTGCCGAAGGTGCCGCACGAGGTGATTGATCCGTCGAACCCATGGACGCATTTCCGCGAAGCGACCTGGGATGAGGCGCTCGACCGCGCCGCCGCCGGCCTCAAGAAGATCCGCGATCGCGATGGGCCGAAGGCACTCGCTGGCTTCGGCTCGGCCAAGGGTTCGAACGAAGAGGCCTACCTGTTCCAAAAGCTCGTTCGCACCGGCTTCGGCACCAACAACGTCGACCATTGCACGCGGCTGTGTCACGCCTCGTCGGTCTCGGCGCTGCTCGAGGGCGTCGGCTCGGCCGCTGTGACCGCGACGTTCAACGAGTGCAAGAACTCCGACGTCATCATCGTCATCGGCGCCAACCCGACCGAGAACCACCCGGTCGCGGCCACCTTCTTCAAGCAGGCGGCGAAGCGCGGCGCCAAGCTCGTTGTGATGGATCCGCGCGGGCAGGCGCTCAAGCGCCACGCCTGGAAGATGATGCAGTTCAAGAACGGCGCCGACGTGGCGATGCTCAACGCCATGCTCAACGTTATTGTCACCGAGAAGCTCTACGACCAGCAGTACATCCAGACCTATGTCGAGGGCTTCGAGGCGTGGAAGGAGAACATCAAGGACTTCACACCCGAGGAGATGGCGCCGATCTGCGGCATCGACGCCGACACGCTGCGCGAGGTCGCCCGCGCCTATGCGCGCGCCGAGAGTGCGATCATCTTCTGGGGCATGGGCGTGTCGCAGCACACCCACGGCACCGATAATGCGCGCTGCCTGATCGCGCTGTCCCTGATCACCGGCCAGATCGGCCGGCCCGGCACCGGCCTGCATCCGCTGCGCGGTCAGAACAATGTGCAGGGCGCGTCCGATGCCGGCCTGATCCCGATGTTCTTCCCCGACTACAGGTCGGTGGAGGACCCGGAGATCCGTGCGCAGTACGAGAAGGCGTGGGGCATCAAGCTCGATCCCAAGCGCGGCAAGACCGTGGTCGAGATCATGGATGCGGTGCACGCCGACGAGATCAAAGGCATGTACATCGAGGGCGAGAACCCGGCGATGTCGGATCCCGATCTCAACCACGCGCGTCAGGCGCTCGCCCACCTCGAGCACCTTGTGGTGCAGGACCTGTTCCTCACCGAGACGGCCGTTTATGCCGACGTGGTGTTGCCGGCGTCCGGCTGGCCGGAGAAGGACGGCACCGTCACCAACACCAACCGCCAGGTGCAGATGGGCCGCCAGGCGCTGCCGCTGCCGGGTGACACGCGCTACGACTGGTGGATCATCCAGGAGATCGCCAAGCGTATCGGCCTCGACTGGAACTATCAGCATCCGAGCGAGATCTACACGGAGATGGCGTCGATGATGCCGGCGCTCGACAACATCTCCTGGGAGCGCATCGAGCGCGAGAACGCGGTCACCTATCCGGCCGATGCGCCGGACCAGCCCGGCCGCGACGTGGTGTTCGACAAGGGCTTCCCGCGTCCCGGCGGCTTCGCCAAGCTGGTCGCCACCAGGCTGCAGCCGCCCGACGAGGTGCCGGATGCCGAGTATCCGTTCATTCTGTCGACCGGCCGTCAGCTCGAGCACTGGCACACCGGCTCGATGACGCGCCGCTCGGTCACGCTCGACGCGCTCGAGCCGAACGCGATCGCGCAGGTCTCGCGCGGCACGATCGAGAAGCTCGGCATCAAGCCGGGCGATCCGGTGCGCGTCACCACGCGGCGTGGCACGGTCGAGCTGTTCTCGCGCCAGGACGACTCGGTGCCCGACGGCGTCGTATTCATCCCGTTCGCCTATGTGGAGGCGGCGGCGAACCTGCTCACCAATCCGGCGCTCGATCCGTTCGGCAAGATCCCCGAGTTCAAGTTCTGTGCCGCCAAGGTCGAGGCGGCGACGCCGCTCCGCGAAGCAGCGGAATAGCTGAACAACGCTGTGGTAGCGTACGAAAGGGCGGCCTAGTGCCGCCCTTTCCGCGTTTACACCCCTTTTTGCGCTGAATAGAATTTCACTGACCTGCCGTCGCGCCTGCGCGCGCCTGAACCGAGAGAACAAGAAACCATGAAACAGCCGCGCGAGATCGGGCTCGGCATCGTCGGATCGGGACGCATCGGCACCTTGCGGGCGCGGCTCGCCACCGGGCATCCGGCGGTGCGCAGCATCGTGGTGTCGGACCTCGAGCCTGCCAACGCGGAGAAGCTGTCGAAGCTGGTCGGCGGCCGCTCGCACGGTGACGACAACCTCGCGGTCATCGACGATCCCGCTGTGACCGCCGTGATCGTCTCCACCAGCGAAGGCGAGCATCTCGCGCCGATGCTGGCGGCGATCGAGCGCGGCAAGCCGGTGCTGGTCGAGAAGCCGATCGCGCTGACCGTGCGCGAGGCCGACCGCGTGCTCGAGGCGCTGAAGCAGCACGGCGGCAATCTGCGCGTCGGCTACAGCCGGCGTTACAAGGAGCGCTACCAGATCGCCAAGGAGCAGGTGGTGAAGGCACGCCTCGGCACGCTGACCGGCGGCGCGGCGCGCGTGTTCAATTCGCGCTCGCAGGCGCTCGCCATGCTCGAGCGCAATCCGCACGCGACGCCGGTGGTCGATGCGCTGACCTACTATGTCGACCTGATGAACTGGCTATTCGAGGGCCGCAAACTGGTCGAGATCTACGCGCGCGGCCAGACCGGTGTGCTCAAGGAGGCCGGCCACGAGGTGCCCGACGTGAGCTACGCGGTGATGACCTATGACGACGGCGCGGTGGTCAACCTCGGCGTCAGCTACGCGCTGCCCGAGAAGTATCCCGCGCTCGGTCACGCGGCGCGGGTCGAGGTGGTCGGCACCGGCGGCGTGCTGATCCTCGATGACGATCACACCGACCAGCTGATGTACAGCGAGACCGGCGTGCCGCACGTCTATCTGCCCGACCACAGCGTCAATATGGTGTTCCTGCAAAGTGGGACGCCGGGCGACTGGGCGCTGGGCGAGTTCTGGGGCCCGATCGCCAACGAGACGCGGGCGTGGCTCGATCATCTGGCGACCGACCGTCCATGCACCCTGGCGACGCCGCAGGATGCGCGCGCGACGCTCGAGGCGACGCTCGCGATCGAGCATTCGATGCGAACCGGCATGCCGGTCACGCTGCCGCTGCGGGCAGGATGAGCGCATATCCCGGAAAAGTGGACCCCGGTTTTCCGACAAGGATATGCGCCAACGCAACAAGAGGGAGCGAGCATGGGGCACCACCCGAGGCCAACCCGCCGAAGGCTGCTGCAAGGCGCCGGCGCGCTGGCGGTCGGCGCGATCGCGCCCGCGCAACGCGCCCGCGCGGCCGGCTATCCCGAGCGTCCGGTGCGCATCATCGTGCCGTTTGCCCCGGGCGGCCCAAGCGACATCACCGCGCGGCTGATGAGCGTCAAGCTCGGCGAGGCACTCGGCCAGACCTTCATCGTGGAGAACCGTGCCGGCGCCGGCGCCAATCTCGGCATCGTTGCCGTCGCGCGCAGCGCGCCGGACGGCTACACGCTGCTGGTGACGTCGAGCGCGTTCGTGGTCAATCCGGGCCTCTACAAGCAGGTGCCGTACGATCCGTTCAAGGACTTCGCGCCGGTCGTCGAGCTCGACACCTCGCCCAACGTGTTCATCGCAACGCCGGCTTCCGGCATCACGTCGATCGCGGAGCTGATTGCGCGCGGCAAGGCGAAGCCGGACGAGCTGAGCTATGCCAGCGCCGGCATCGGCACGACGCCGCATCTCGCCGCCGAGCTGCTCAAGATCAAGGCCGGCATCAATATGGTGCACGTGCCGTATCCGGGCGCCGGCCCAGCGATGCAGAGCATCCTCGCGGGCACCGTGCCGCTGATGTGCGCGTCGCTGCCCGGCGCGCATCCGAACATCAAGAGCGGCGCGCTGCGTGCGCTCGCTGTCACCGGCCCGCAGCGCTGGTACGATCTGCCCGACGTGCCGACCATGCTCGACCTCGGCTTCGCCGACTTTGTCATCGACACGTTCCACTGCATGTTGGCGCCCGCCGGTACGCCGCCGGAGATCGTCGATCGCCTCGCCACCGCGTCGATCGACAGCTTGAAACAGCCGGAATTCCACGAGCGGCTGCGCACGCTCGGCTTCGAGACGATCGCCAACGGCCCCGAAGGCCTCCGCCGCCGCATCGCCGACGAGGTGCCGCGCTATCGCGACATCATCGCCAAGGCGGGCATCGAGCGGGTGTAGTGTCCGCGGCATGAGCACCGAACAAGACGCTGATCCGCGCAGCCAGATCGAGCGCCTCGAAGATCGCATCGAGCAGCTCGCACACAAGCTCGCGGGCTGCCGGAAATATGCCCTCGCGGCACGGGTGGCGATGGCGCTCGGCGGCGTGCTGCTGCTCGCCCTGATCGTCGGTGTCGTCCGGCCCGACCTCGCATTGCCCGGGTCGATCGCGGCGCTGCTCGGTGGGATCGTGCTGGGCGGCTCGAACCGCAGCACCGCCGACCAGGCCGCTGCGGAGCTCGCCGAAGCCGAGGCCGAGCGCACGGCGCTGATCGGCCAGATCGAGCTGCGCGAAGTCAGGGAGCAGCCGACGCTCCACTGAGGCGAGGCTGTTCTGTGTCGAGGGCGTGAACGCATTGACGTACCAGAGCAACCAACGTTGACGGCCGTCCGCCGAGCCTGACTTTTCATCACCTGGAGATCGCATGCATTTCGTCCGCCACCTGGCCGCTGCCTCGGTCCTGGCGCTAGCCATCGCGCCGGCAGCCGCGCTCACCGAGAAGGCAAGGCCGAGTGCGGCCGCGAGGATTTCTTCTTCGTGCAGAAATAGTGCTCAGGTCTGCTTCTCATCGCGGAAATACGGCTCGACCGTGCCCTTGAGCTTGATCGTCAGCGGATTGCCGTGGCGGTCCTTGCCTTTGCCGACCTCGACGCGGATCCAGCCTTCGCTGATGCAGTATTCCTGCACATTGGTCTTCTCCGCGCCGTTGAAGCGGATGCCGACGTCGCGGTTGAGCAGCTCCTCGTTGTAGTAGGGGCTGCGCGGGTCGGTGGACAGGCGGTCGGGGAAAGCGTCGGCCATGAGCGTTCTCAGTTCTGTATGATGGCGGCGGCAACAAACCTGTAGCCGAGGCGCGATGGCATCTGCAACGTCCAAGCTCGTCGTGGTCGGCCACGGCGCCGCCGGCCTGGCCGCGGCGCTGTCGGCGGTCGAGGCCGCGTCGCGCCATGGCCGGCAGGTCGAGGTCACGCTGGTCGAGAAAGCCACGGAGGACGAGGCCGGCGGCAACACGCGCTGGACGCCCTCCTACATGCGCATGGCGGCGGTCGACCGGGTCGAGCCGAGATTCGTGGCCGACATGCTCGAGGCCACGCGCGGCCGCGGCGACAAGGCCTATTTCGCGACGCTCGCGGCCGAAGCGCCCGGCACGATGCAGTGGATCGCGTCGCACGGCGTACCGTTCCACCAGCCGACCTACTACCTCGCCAAGGGGCCGCCGCGCATACAGCCGGTCGGCGGCGGCGAGACCATCTTTCGGGAGCTGACGCGCGCCGCCCGCCACGCCGGCGTGACCCTGCGCTACGGCTGCGCGGCGGAACGACTCCTCGGCGACGACGCCGGCGCGGTGCGCGGCGTCGCGCTCGCGCGCGGCGAAAATCTCGCCGCTGACGCGGTGATCCTCGCCTGCGGTGGCTTCCAGGCCGATCCCGACATGATGCGTGAGCATCTCGGGCACGGCGGCGAGAGCATTCCGCTGCTCGCACCGCGCGCGCGGTTCAACAGCGGCGACGGCATCCGCATGGCGCAGGCGTTCGGCGCGGATGTTTCCGGCGAGCGCGACGGCATGCACATCGAGCCGATCGATCCGCGCAGCAAGCAGTCCGCGCCGGTGGTGCTGCTCTATCCCTATGGCATCGTCGTCGACCGTTCCGGCCGCCGTTTCTTCGACGAAGGCGCCGGCCTCGTCCACGAGACTTGGGAATGGTTTGCACGGAAGCTTCATTTCGCCACCGAAGGTCGTTGTGCCTGGACCATCCTTGATCGCCGGCTGCACGACATCGCCGACTGGCAGCGCGCGACCCGCTCCGATGTGCCGCCGGTCGAAGCCGATACGCTCGAGCTACTGGCGCAGCAGATCGGCGTCGATGCCGAGGGTCTCGCGCGTACCGTCGCGGACTACAACGCCGCCTGCATCAGCGACCCGAAAGAGTTCGACGCGACGCGCTGCGACGGCCTTGTCGCTTCGGCCGCGCTCGACCCGCCGAAGTCGAACTGGGCCCGCGCGCTCGTCGACCCGCCGTTCCTAGCCTGGCCGCTGATCGGCGCGATCGCCTATACGTTCAGCGGCGTTGCAACCGACGAGCGTGCGCGGGTGCTCAGGGGCGGCGCGCCCATCCGGGGCCTCTACGCCGCCGGCGAGATCACCGGCCATTTCTACGCCACCGCGCCGAACGCCGTGTCAGTGCTGCGGGCCTTCGTATTCGGCCGCATCGCCGGGCGAGACGCCGTCGGGTATCTGGCGAAATAACAGACGCTTGGCCCACGCCTGCGGCACCGTTATGGTGCCCCCCATGTCGATCACCGAAGCGCCATCTGTTTCCGCCGCCGCCCCGCTCGGGGCCATCCGTCACGACTGGACCCGCGTGGAGATCCGCGCGCTGTTCGAGCTGCCGTTCCCCGAGCTGATGTTCGAGGCGCAGCGCATCCACCGCATGCATTTCGACCCGCGCGAGGTGCAGGTCTCGACGCTCCTGTCGATCAAGACCGGCGGTTGCCCCGAGGATTGCGCCTATTGCTCGCAGAGCGCCAAGTACGACACCGGCGTACGCGCCGAGAAGCTGATGGAACTCGACACGGTGCTCGCCGAGGCGAGCGCGGCGAAGGCCGCGGGCGCGAGCCGCTTCTGCATGGGCGCGGCCTGGCGAAACCCCAAGGACCGCGATCTCGAGCGCGTCTGCGCCATGGTCGAAGGCGTCAAGGCGCTCGGCCTCGAGACCTGCGCGACGCTCGGCATGCTGAGCCCCGACCAGGCGGCGCGGCTGAAGCATGCCGGGCTCGACTACTACAACCACAACCTCGATACGTCGCCCGAGTTCTACGGCGAGATCATCACCACGCGCACCTATCAGGACCGTCTCGATACGCTGGAGCACGTTCGCGCTGCCGGCATCCATGTCTGCTGCGGCGGCATCGTCGGCATGGGCGAGACTCGCGAGGATCGCGTCGGCATGATCGCCGCGCTCGCGACGCTGCCGGCGCACCCGGAATCGGTGCCGATCAACATGCTGATGCAGGTGGAGGGCACGCCGCTCGCGCGCGGCGCGGCGCTCGATCCGTTCGAGTTCGTCCGCACCATCGCCGCCGCGCGCATCACCATGCCGGCCTCGATGGTGCGGCTCTCCGCCGGACGCGAGCACATGAGTGAGGAGACGCAGGCGCTGTGCTTCCTCGCCGGCGCCAACTCGATCTTCTACGGCCCGAAGCTGCTCACCACGCCAAACCCGGATCGCGATCGCGACGGGCGGCTGATGGACAAGCTCGGCCTGCTGCCGATGACGATCTGACGGGCGGCTAACATCCGGCTAACTTTGGCTAACGAGTTTTGAGGCTGCGCGCGGGGCGCGGTCGTTTTTGCGAATTTTCCTGTCGTGCCAAGACCTTGAGTGCTCTTCGCGCGGGGCATGGCCGGCTAACATCGGCTACACGCATGCAGAGAGAGAGCGATAGCCGAACGAAAACGGGCCGTGCGTCGCGGCACGACCCCTGATCCTGCGAATTTTGCGCATGCTCCGCCGGCCGGGTGAACCGGCCAGTCGATCACTGGCTTCTTAGCTCAGCGCTGCCGCCGATGGAATAACGACGACGAGCCTCGATCGCACTGTGAACAAGCCTGGGGAGAGCGGGCTCGCGTCAGCGATCCTTGAAGTAGAACGCTTCGCTCGGCAGCGAACCGTAGATATATGGCTCCTGGCGGCGGCCGGTCGCGGTCAACACCTCGTCGCGCACCTTGCGGAACAGGAGGTTGATCTCGAGTCCCGGCTGCTCGACATATTTGATCAGCGCGGAGACGAACGGGCTGTTGCCGCTGCTGCCGTCCTCGGCGACGTTGCCGTGCTTGGCCGCATAGGCGACGAGGGTGGCGCCCTCGGGCTCGATGGTGGCGAGACCGCGACCGACCGACCGTGTCGCCAGCGACCGCGTCATGGTCTTGAGGAATGGATTGTCGCGGCAGGCGTCGAGGATCACCAGGCGCAGTTTGCGCGCGCCGTTGACCGATGCCAGCACCTGGTCGAGCGGCAGCGCTTCGAACGACACGTTGCGGTCGACCGAGAGCTGCGCGTCGACCGGCACCAGATAGTTGACGCCACCCATCTCGAGGCCGTGCCCGGCGAAATAGACCACCGCCCAGTCGGCGCGATCGGCGTCCGACGCGAAGGCCTTGAGCGCTTCCATCGACTGCTCGCGCGACAGGTCGAATTTCACCACCACCGAGGTGAAGCCGACGCGCCGCAGCGAGGTGGCGATCGCCTCGGCGTCGCGGCGCGGATTGGGCAGCGCGGGCACGAACTTGTAGCCGCTGTTGCCGATCACCAGCGCGACGCGCTTCTCGGTGCCGCGGGGCGGGACCGGATCGGGGTCGCGCCGCGGCGTCGGATCGAGGCGCGTGACCGGCCCGCTGCCGATCGCGGCAAGCCGTTCGCGGGCGGTATTCTTCGCCCAGTCGGAGCTGTCGAATTTCGCCGGCGCGTCGAGCGCCGCCTGGAATTCGCCGCGCGCCCGCGGAACGTCGCCCTGCTTCTCCAGCACCAGGCCGAGCCCGGTGTGCGCCGCAGGGAAATTCGGATCGAGGCGGATCGCGTTCTCGTAGTCGATCTGCGCGCGGCCGAGCTCGCCGCGCTCGCGGAAGATGTTGCCGCGGTTGGCGTGGCGCGTCGCCATCTTGTCGTCGATGCGCAACGCCTGCTCGTAGTCGGCGAGGGCGCGGTCGAGGTCGTTCTTGCTGTGCCAGATATTGCCGCGGTTGTTGTAGGCGTAGCCGTCCTTTGGATCGAGCTGCACCGCCTTGTTGAGGTCGGCGAGCGCCGCGTCGTCGTTCTTCTTGCGCCGCCAGATGATGGCGCGGTTGACGTAGGCGGTCGCGTAGTTCGGATCGATCTTCACCGCGCGATCGTAGTCGGCGAAGGCGTTGTCGTTGTCGTCCTTGGCCCAATAGCCGTCGCCGCGATTGTTGTAAGCGATCGCGAGATTGCGGGTCGTCTCCTTGCCGGAGGTGATGATGGTCGTGCAGGCAGCGATGCCGGGGGCGGGCGCCGACTGCGTTTTCGTGCAGGCCGCCCACTCCGCCTTGAACGGATCCTGATCGGGCGGCGGGTTGCCGCCGGCGAATGCGGCGAGGTGGTCGCGTGCAGTATTCTTCGCCCAGTCGGAGCTGTCGTATTTCGCCGGCGCGTCGAGCGCCGCCTGGAACTCGGCGCGGGCGCGCGACGTGTCGCCCTGCTTCTCGTAGACCAGGCCGAGGCCGGTATGCGCCGCCGGGAAATTCGGATCGAGGCGGATCGCGTTGCTGTAGTCGGTCTGCGCGCGGGCGAGATCGCCACGCTCGCGGAAGATGTTGCCGCGGTTGGCGTGGCGCGTCGCCATCTTGTCATCGATGCGCAGCGCCTGCTCGTAGTCGGCCAGCGCCCGGTCGAGGTCGTTCTTGCTGTGCCAGATGTTGCCGCGGTTGTTGTAGGCGTAGCCGTCATTCGGGTCGAGCTGCACCGCCTTGTTGAGGTCGGCGAGCGCCGCGTCGTCGTTCTTCTTGCGCCGCCAGATGATGGCGCGGTTGATATAGGCGGTCGAGTAGTTCGGATCGATCTTGATGGCGCGGTCGTAGTCGGCGAAGGCGTTGTCGTTGTCGTCCTTGGCCCAGTAGCCGTCGCCGCGGTTGTTGTAGGCGATGGCGAGATTGCGGCCCTTCTCCTTGCCGGAGCCGATGATCGCCGTGCAGGCGGCGATGCCGGGATTGGGCGCGGACTGCGTCTTGACGCAGGCCTTCCATTGTTCCTTCAGCCAATCGTCGGATTGCGCCGCCGCGGCGGACGCGAAGGTCAGCGTCCCCCCGATGACGAGAATTGCGGCAAGGCTGCGTCCGGTGATCGTATGCATGAATGTCCCCCGCATTGATGGCAACGATACCCGTCTCTATGACGAGTTCGAGGCGGTCGAGGTTCAACGCACCAGCGCGAGCGCGGCGAACAGCGCGGCGATCGAGGCCACGACCGACAAGAGCACATAGGCGACCGCCAGCCAGATCTCACTGCGCTCGTAAAGCAAGGCAACATCGAGCGAAAACGCCGAGAACGTGGTGAAGCCGCCCAGTATTCCGGTGGTGAGAAACAGCCTCCAATGCTGCGAGGCGTCCCCCCGGAAGGCAAAATAGCCCGCAACGAATCCCATGACCAGCGAGCCGGTCACGTTGATGAAGAGGGTGCCGTAGGGGAACGCGGAGCCGAGCCAGCGGACGCCCAGGATATTGATGCCGTGCCTGAGTGCCGAGCCGAGGCCGCCGCCGAGGAACACAATCAAATAGGTCAGATACGTCATTGCCCTTGGCCCTTCCTGATCGAGAGGGCAACAAAAAAGCCGCCCTCTGGCGGCCGGCACACGCGACCTACCGCCATCGCGATGCATGATCCGGTTTTCAGAACGGACCATGCATCCGCAAACATGTGCGGTAGGAGTCATCAGCCACTGAAGGCGGTTTCGGGGGACCCCATCCCCATCACGCGAAAAGCTATCGGCAACGCAGGGCGTGGTCAACGGTCCGCATTTGCGGACGCGCGCGCGTGGCCCTGATCTTGCTAGTTTTGTGACACATCAGAAGGAGGCCGCCGTGACGCTGGCGAAAATCCAGGCCGAGCCGGCACCGTTGGCCGTCGATCTCGGCCATGCGGCGCTGATCATCATCGACATGCAGCGCGACTTCCTCGAGCCGGGCGGTTTCGGCGAAACGCTCGGCAACGACGTGTCGCTGCTGCAGGCAGCGGTCGGGCCGTGCCGGACCGTGCTCGACGCGGCGCGCGCGACCGGTATGCTGGTCATCCACACCCGCGAGGGGCACCGCCCGGACCTGTCCGACGCGCCGCGCGCCAAGCTGGAGCGCGGCACGCCGAGCCTGCGCATCGGTGCCCCGGGGCCGATGGGACGCATCCTGGTGCGCGGCGAGCCCGGCCACGACATCATTCCGGCGCTCTATCCGATCGACGGCGAGCCGGTGATCGACAAGCCCGGCAAGGGCGCGTTCTACCAGACCGACCTCGATCTGATGCTGCACAACCGAGGCATCGACACGCTGTTCGTGTGCGGTGTCACCACCGAGGTCTGCGTCAACACCACGGTGCGCGAGGCCAATGACCGCGGTTTTCGCTGCGTGGTGCTGTCGGACTGCTGCGCGTCCTATTTCCCGGAATTCCACGCGGCGGGACTGGCGATGATCAAGGCGCAGGGCGGCATCTTCGGATGGGTCGCCGCGTCCGCCGACATGCTCACCGGCTTGCGCAGCGCGGCCTGAGCACAGGATTTCTCGGACGTTTCTTGTATGCACGTGGCGTCACATTGCTCAATTGTGTGACCGAGTTTTGATCGCTGGAGCCAGATTCATGGCGTAACGCGATGTCGGCGCGGCACGCCGTCGCGGCTGCGCCGTTCCGTTAGGTCGGCAATAACCATTCGAAGATTCACGCAGTTTTCGCCTGCACCATAGCTGTGTCAGCGCTGTGACAAACTTGGCACGCGGTTTGCGACGCGGTTCCTGCGGGGACTATTGCGCTCGTTCTTCACCGACGACTCGGTGTTGCGTCGCGATCATGGCCCGCGCGGCTGAGACACGCCGCGCGGGACGCGTCGATTGTTGTCGCAAATAACAGTCGCGGGGAGCGGCCGGGCGCCACGAACAGGGGCTAGGAGCAACTCAATGCGTAGGGGTCGAACTGTGGCGTCGACGTTGGTCGGCGCGGCGCTCTCTCTCGGGGTGGGATTGTTTGGGTCATTATCCGGTGCGCTCGCCGCCGATATGGTGCCGGTCGTGAAGGCGCCGCCGAAAATCGGGCCGTCTTATCCGTTCGACGTGCACGGCTACTTCGACCTCACCTTCGCGAACGGACGCGTGACGCCCGGCGGCCTGAGGCTTTATCCGAACCGTGGTGTTCTCACCCAGCCCGAGATCGGGCTCTCGCTCGACATCTACAAGAATCCGGCGGGCTTCATCAATCAGGTCTCGCTGTTCGGCGGCATCTGGAGCGAGAGCTGGAGCGATCCGCCGCCCGGCGGCCGCAACTGGCAGGAAGTGGACTGGTGGGCGGGTGTCGGCATCAAGTTTGCGCAGTACTGGCGGCTCGATGTTCAGCATCTCGAATTCATGTTTCCGCCCGGCCTCGGCACCATGCGGATGGTCACCTCCACGCTCGGCTACAGCGACGCGCATTGGGGATTTCCGATCGCGTTCAATCCGTATGTGAGCCTCTTCTATGAATACGAGGGGCCCTCGACGGTGGCGCTCGGCAACAATGGCGACACCTATCGCGTCGAGATCGGCGTCAAGCCGACATTCGGCATCGAGAAGTATACCGGCATCCCGCTGACCTTCACGTTCCCGACCTGGGTCATGCTCGGCCCGTCCGACTACTGGAACCGAAACGACGGCACGACCAACTTCTGCGGCACGACCAGCACGCTGCCGTGCTCGTCCGGCAACAGCGGCGTGGTCTCGACCGGCATCCAGGCGAAGCTGTCGCTCGCGGCGTGGATCCCGCAACGGCTCGGCAGCTGGTACCTCAAGGGCGGTGTCCAGTACTACCACATCACCAACGACACCCTGCTCGGTGCACAGATCGTCACCGGCGCGGCGGCCTCGTTCCCGGACGCCAAGGAAGACGTGTGGATCGTCAACGGCGGCGTGGGATTCACGTTCTGAGAGGTTCAAGACGACTGGTGGAGGCAGATGCTGTGAGACGGACTCTTTGAACCTCCGGGGGTCCAGCTTGCAGCATCGCCTCTGCGGTCATGGCGCAAGAGGCGGCAACCAACACGAGGGGGACGTGCCATGACTGCTGCAACGGCCAAGCCGGCGATCTGGACGCCGGGCGACTGGAACGCCTTCTTCGGCTTCGGCACCAATATCCTGGTCAACATGCTGGTGCTCACCGGTCTGTTGCGGTTCGTCCTGAAGATGCCTGATCAGATCGTGTTCGGCCGCATCCTGCCCGCGCTCGGGCTGATGATGTGCCTGTCCACGCTCTACTACGCGTTCCTCGCCTATCGCCTCGCGCTCAAGACCGGCCGCAGCGACGTCTGCGCGCTGCCGTCAGGCGTGAGCGTGCCGCACATGTTCGTCGTCACCTTCGTGATCATGCTGCCGATCACGATCAAGACCGGCGATCCGATCAAGGGCTGGCAGGCCGGCCTGGTCTGGGTGTTCTTCCAGAGCTTCATCCTGATGATCGGCGGCTTCGTCGCGCCGTATATCCGCAAGATCACGCCCCGCGCGGCGCTGCTCGGCACGCTTGCCGGCGTATCGATCACCTTCATCTCCATGCGTCCGGCGCTGGAGATGTTCATGACGCCGGTGATCGGCGTCGTCTGCTTCGCGATCATCATGGTGAGCTGGTTCGGCGGCTACAAATACCCGAAGGGCATTCCGGCCGGCCTGATCGCCATCGCGGTCGGCATGATCATCGCCTGGGGCTCGAACCTGTTCGGCCTCGGGCTCGGCGGCATGAGCGTGCAGAAGCTTGCGTCGTCGGTCACCAATTTCGGCTTCTCCGTGCCGCTGCCGGCGGTCAACCAGGTTTTCTCCGGCTTCGAGTTCCTCGGCGTCATTCTCGTCACCGCGATCCCGTTCGGCATCTACGACCTGGTCGAGGCGATGGACAACGTCGAGAGCGCAGAAGCGGCCGGCGACGCGTTCCCGACCACCCGCGTGCTGACCGCCGACGGCGTGGTCAGCCTGATCGGCTGCCTGATGGGCAATCCGTTCATCAACGCGGTCTATATCGGCCATCCCGGCTGGAAGGCGATGGGGGGCCGCATCGGCTATTCGGCGGCGACCGGCCTGATGGTGATCGTGCTGTCGTGGTTCGGCGTCATCGCCGTGCTGCTGTCACTTGTGCCCGTCGTCGCGATCTCGCCGATCCTGCTCTACATCGGCATGCTGATCGGCGCACAGGCGTTCCAGGAGACGCCGAAGTCGCATGCGCCGGCGATCGTGCTCGCCTTCGTGCCGCATCTCGCGGCGTGGGCGAAGACGCTGATGGACGGTGCACTGACCGCCGCCGGCACCACGGCGGCCGCTGTGGGTTTCGACAAGCTCGGCCAGGTCGGCGTGCTCTATCACGGGCTCGAGCTCCTGGGCGGCGGCGCGATCCTGAGTGGGCTCGTGCTCGGCGCAATCGGCGTGTTCGTGATCGAGCGCAAGTTCATGGAGGCGGGCGCCTTCGCCGCGGCCGGCGCCGCGCTGACGTTCTTTGGCTTCATGCACGGCGAGTCGGTCGGCCTCGCGGTGACACCGTCGGTCGCGATCGCCTATGCGATCGTCGCCGCGTTCCTGTTCGCCTTAAGCCGCGCGCCGGCGACCGCTGCCGCGCCCGCGCACAACGAGGCGCTGGCGCCGGCGGAGTGATGTTCCGGATCGCCGCGAGGCCGCTCAGGCGGGCATGCCGGGGAACTGGGGCAGGTCGAGTGGTTTGTTCCACGTCAGGCGGCGCTTGGTGAACATCTCCAGCATCGGCTGGATCAGCTCGGGTTGGTCCAGGCTGCCGAGCGTCACGAAGACCGTGCCGGGGAAGCTCTCGAGATTGGTGGTGAACAATCGCGCGCCGCACTCCGGACAGAAATTGCGATCAAGCCCCTTGCCGGACTCGGCAACATAGTGAAACGATTTCGGCGTGCCGCTGATCAGCGTGAAGTCATTCTCGGGCACGCCAAAGAATGTGGCCATCTCGCCGCCTGACGCCTTCTTGCAGTCCTTGCAGTGGCAGTTGGCTATGAAGGTCGGATCCGTATTGAACGCGAACTTGATGGCGCCACAGGCGCATTGCGCCGTGTATTTCTTGGTCATGGGATGTCCTTCTCGTCACAAGGCCGTAGGATGGGTTGAGCGAAAGCGAAACCCATCAAACACGTCGCCAAGAGACGATAGGTAGACGATGGGTTTCGCTGCGCTCAACCCATCCTACGACCCTCGCGACTACCTACATCATCCCCAGCAACCGCGGCAGCCACAGCGACATTTCCGGAATGTAGGTGACCATGACCAGGAAGATCAGCATGGTCACCAGCCACGGCCAGACGGCAATGGTGAGCTCGGTGATGCCCATCTTGGCGATGCCTGACGCCACATAGAGATTGAGCCCGACCGGCGGGTGGCAGAGCCCGACCTCCATGTTGACCGTCATCAGGATGCCGAGGTGGACCGGGTGGATGCCGAGGCTGACCGCGATCGGGAACAGGATTGGCGCGGTGATCAGCACGATCGACGACGGCTCCATCACGTTGCCGGCGATCAGCAGGATGAGATTCACGATCAGCAGGAACTCGATCCAGGTGAGGCCGGCGCCCTTGATCCAGCTGGTCATCTGCTGCGGGATCTGCTCGTGCGTCATCAGGAACGAGAACAGCACCGCATTGGTGATGATGTAGAGGATCATCGCGCTCATGTTGGCCGAGCCGAGCAGCACCCTCGGCACGTCCTTGAGCGTCAGATCCTTGTAGACGAACACGGCGATCACGAAGGCATAAACCGCGCTCATGGCGGCCGCCTCGGTCGGCGTGAACAGGCCGGTATAGATGCCGCCGAGCACGATGATGATCAGGAGCAGGCCCCACACCGACTCGCGGAACGCGGCGATGGTCTCTTTCCAGGTCGCTTTCGGCTGCCGCGGATAGTCGTTCTTCCAGGCGCGGTAGAACGTGGTCGCGAACAGCATCGACGCGAGGATGAGGCCGGGGATGACGCCGGCCATGAACAGCTGGCCGACCGAGGCGGAGAGGACGCGCTTGCCTTCCGGATCGAGTGCGACGCTGCCGCCGGTCGCCACCGCATAGATCACCATCACGATCGACGGTGGGATGAGAATGCCGAGCGCGCCCGACGTCGTGATCACCCCGGCGCCGAAGCGCTTGGGGAAGCCCTGCTGCACCATCGCCGGCATGACGATCGCGCCGATGGCCACCACGGTCGCCGGTGACGAGCCGGAGATCGCCGCGAACAGCGCGCAGGCCACCACGCCAGCAAGGCCGAGGCCGCCGTACCAGTGGCCGACCATGGTCGAGGCGAAGCGGATCATGCGGCGCGCGACCCCGCCATGGGTGAGGAAATTACCGGCCAGGATGAAGAACGGGATCGCCATGATCTCGAAGCTTTCGATCCCGGTGAACAGTTTCAGCGCGACCGCCTCGATCGGCACCTGGGTAAGGAAATAGAGAAAGGTGAGAACGGTCAGGCCGAGCGCGATCGAGACCGGCATGCCGGTCAGCATCAGCGCGATGAGGAGGCCAAAGATGAAGAGAGCGTTCATCGCAGCGCTCCCTTCGTCGCGGCGTCCTTCTCGAGATCGTCGATCTCGACGCCTTCCACCTTGCTCTCGTCGTGATGCGGCAGTTGGCCGGTCCGCCAGTACGACACCATCACCTGCAGGAAGCGGAAGCACATCAGGTAGGAGCCGAGCGGCACGCACAGGAACACGATCCAGCGCGGCAGCTCGAGATCGGGCGACACCTGGTCGGTCGGATAGAGCGCGATGACGAACTTGGCGCCCATCGTCCCGACGATGGCGGTGAACAGCGCGCCGCAGAACAGGCTGAACAGCACGATCGGCCGGCGCTTCGCCGGCGACAGCATGTTGACGAGGACGTCGACGCCGACATGGATGCCGGTCCGCACGCCATAGGCGGCGCCGAACTTCGCCATCCACACGAACATGTAGATGCAGAGCTCCTGCGCCCAGCCGAGATCGATCCAGAACAGGTACGGATAGAAGAAGGGAACGCCGACCAGGTAGCGGTGCACGACGGCGACGAAGATGATCAGCGTCGCGGCGGCGATCAGCGAGGCGATGAGGATTTCCTCGAGCCGATCGAGGATGCGAAGGATCACGTGCAAGCCCTCTACCCTGGGGGCCGGCGGCGGCCCTCGCACGCCGGCGGATGGGCGCCGGCCTCCCCGGAGGATGTGGTGGTGGTCCGCGATGGCACGCCAGACGCTTGTTCCGCGTCTTAGAGGGCCATTGGTCGCGCCGCTGGTCGAGCCGCCGGCATGGCCGCCGCGGCCCCGTCCTCCCGCGCGTATCTGGCCTGCCGCGCGGCGGCCGAGCAAGTCCCCCCGATGTTTTGCCGCACATCAATTGGTCGTACTTGGATTGGTCGTATTTGGCCCCTGGGTCCCGGCTCTGCGCTCGCTGCGCTCGCTCCGGCCGGGACACGAGTCACTGCCTCTTGTCCCGGCCGAGCTTAAAGAGCCTTTACGCTCGTCTTCGACGAGCTATGGCGAGAGCCGGGACCCAGATGTCATTCCACCTATGTCCCGGAGCCGCTTGCCGCGTCTCACCTGACCCACGAGGATGCCGCTCCGATTCCGCCCTCCTGCCTGCGTCCCGACCCGATGAAAAAGCCCCGCCGCGCGACCTTCGACTGGTCGATGATCGTCATCGTCGCCATCGTGGTCGCCGCGGCCTGCATTGTGTACGTGCGCGACGGCGCTGACGCCTTCCTCAACGTGCTCCTGGGCGATCTCCATCTGTTCGTCGACGTGCTGCCGAAAGTGCTGGCCGGCTGCCTGATCGGCGCCTTCGTGACGTTGCTGCTGCCGCGCGAGGTGGTCACCCGCTGGGTCGGGGCCGAATCCGGCCTGAGCGGCCTCCTCATTGCGACCTTCGCCGGCCTGATCCTGCCCGGCGGTCCGCTGGCGATCTATCCGATCGGTGCGGCCTTTCTCGCCGCCGGGGCCGATGTCGGCGCGGTCATCGCGCTGCTCTCGAGCTGGACCCTGATCGGGTTCAATCGCCTGCTGGTCTGGGAAATGCCGTTCATGGGCTCCGACTTCGTGCTGTGGCGCGTGGTGGGAGCACTGCCGTTCCCGATCATCCTCGGCGTGCTGGGCCGGATCGCGGCGAAGGCGCTGTTGCCTCGCGAGGACGCGGCGTGATCGCGCTCCTGGTCGGCGTCTTTCTCTGGGCGGTCGTCGCAGCGCTGGCGCTCACCGCGGCCGTGCGCGGCCGCGGCCTGTTCAAGCTCGGCGTGACCACCGGGCTGCGCGACCTCGTCTACCTGCTGCCGCGTGTCGCCGTCGGTGTGATCGGCTCGGGCTACATCGCCGCGGTGCTGCCGCAGAGCCTGATCGCCGGCGCGCTCGGACCGCAATCGGGGCTGCTCGGCACGGCGCTCGGCACGCTCGCCGGCGCGATCACGCCGGGCGGTCCGGTGATCGGCTTCTCGATCGCGCTCGCCGCGCTCAAGGGCGGCGCCGGCACGCCGCAGGTGATCGCCTACATGACTGCCTGGGCGCTGTTCGCGTTCAATCGCCTCGTCACGTACGAGATCGCCACCATGCCGCCGCGCGTGGTGTGGCTGCGCGCGCTGGTGTCGCTGCCGGTGCCGTTCGCCGCCGCGGCAATGGCGATGGTGATGGGGAAGCCGTAACGTGTGCTTTAGCTGAAGCGGTGCCACGAATGCTGCGCGCTCCCTCCCCCCTTGTGGGGGAGGGCTGGGGAGGGGGGTGCACACGGCACTGAGTCAGTGCTCTGCAAGTAACCCCCCCCCCCCCCCCC
>Ga0081540_1000484_pt1 | contig 39026 bp, 40 predicted proteins | sample TabmetS2T1R1_FD_71024 | JGI IMG/M metagenome (GOLD analysis project Ga0081540, IMG submission 71024) | Tabebuia heterophylla rhizosphere microbial communities from the University of Puerto Rico - S2T1R1 | ecosystem: Host-associated > Plants > Roots > Rhizosphere ...
CATCCCGCCCGCGGCGCGGCCCTGCGGCCGCACGGACCGCGCGCCGAACCGCAGCAGCTGGCCGTCGCTGGTGATGAAGGCCAGGTCCGGGTCCTCGCTGGCCAGCTGCACCGCGCCGACCACCCGGTCGCCGTTCTTGAGGGCGATCACCTCGAAGTCGGTGGCGCTGCCGGGGTAGTCGGGCGCCACCCGCTTGACCACCCCGCCCGCGGTGCCCAGCGCCAGCCCGGCCCCCGCCGCCTCGGCGGCGGCCAGCCCGACCACGCTCTCGCCCGACTCCAGCCCGACGAACTCGCTGATCGGCGCGCCGCCGGACAGGCCGGGGGAGTGGGCGCTGGGCGGCAGCGCGGGGATCTCGAGCACGCCCACCCTGATCATCCGGCCCAGCGAGGTCACCACCGCGATGGTGCCGCGCGCGGTGGACGGCACCGCCCCGATGATGGCGTCATGGGCCGCCCGCGGCCCGGCGGCCGCACCGGCCGGCGCCTCCTCCTGCCCGTCCGGAGGGGTCGCGGTCCTGGCCACCAGCCCGGCCGAGGACAGCAGCACCAGGCACGGGTCGTCGGCCACCTCGAGCGGGACGGCGGCGGTCCGGGCCGCCCCGCTGCTCTCCAGCAGCACGGTGCGGCGCGGGTCGGCGAACCGCTTGGCCACGCCGGCCAGCTCGCCCGAGACCAGCTCGCGGAGGCGTTCCGGCGACTCCAGGATCGCCGTCAGCTCGGCGATCTCGGCCTGCAGCGTCTCCCGCTCCCGCTCCAGTTCCAGCCGGTCGTAGCGGGTCAGCCTGCGCAGCGGCGTGTCCAGGATGTACTGCGCCTGGATGGCGGACAGATCGAACACCGCCATCAGCCGCTCCTTGGCCGCGGCGGCGTCGTCGCTGGTCCGGATGACCTGGATGACCTCGTCGATGTTGAGCAGCGCGATCACCAGGCCGTCGACCAGGTGCAGCCGGTCGGCACGCCTGCGGCGGCGGTACTCGCTGCGCCTGCGCACGACCTCGATGCGGTGGTCGACATAGATCTGCAGCAGGTCACGCAGGCCGAGCACCTTCGGCTGGCCGTCCACCAGCGCCACGTTGTTGATGCCGAACGTCTCCTCCATCGGCGTCAGCCGGTACAGCTCCTCCAGCACCGCCTCGGGGTGGAAGCCGCTGCGGATCTCGATCACCAGGTGCAGGCCGCGCTGCCGGTCGGTGAGATCCTTCAGGTCCGAGATGCCCGCCAGCTTCCTGGCCTGCACCAGGTCCTTGATCCGGGTCACCACCTTCTCGGGGCCGACGCCGTAGGGGAGCTCGGTGACCACGATGCCGGCCCGGCGGGGCGTGATCTTCTCGACCCGGGCCGTGGCCCGGGTGCGGAAGACGCCGCGGCCGGTCTCGTACGCCTCCCTGATCCCGTCCAGGCCGACGATCTTGCCGCCGGTCGGCAGGTCCGGGCCGGGCACGAACCGCATGAGCTCGTCCAGGCCGGCCTCCGGGCTGGCGATCAGGTGCCGTGCGGCGGCGATGACCTCCCCAAGGTTGTGCGGGGCCATGTTGGTGGCCATGCCGACGGCGATCCCGGATGCCCCGTTGACGAGAAGGTTGGGCAGCCCGGCCGGAAGCACCTCGGGCTGGGTCTCGGTGCCGTCGTAGTTCGGCTGGAAGTCGACGGTGTCCTCGTCGATCGAGGCAACCATCTCCATCGCCGCCGCGGTCAGCCTGGCCTCGGTGTACCGCATCGCGGCCGGTGCGTCGTCCCCGCCGAGCGAGCCGAAGTTGCCGTGCCCGTCCACCAGCGGCAGCCGCATCGCCCATGGCTGTGCCAGCCGGACCAGCGCGTCGTAGATGGCGCTGTCGCCGTGCGGGTGCAGCCGCCCCATCACCTCGCCGACCACCCGGGCGCTCTTGACGTGCCCGCGGTCGGGCCGCAGCCCCATCTGGTTCATCTGGAAGAGGATCCGGCGCTGGACCGGCTTGAGGCCGTCCCGGGCGTCGGGCAGCGCGCGCTGGTAGATGACCGAGTAGGCGTATTCGAGGTAGCTCCCCCGCATCTCCTCGGCGACGTCGATGTCGAGGATGTTCTCTTCGAAATCCTCCGGGGGCGGGGTTGTCGTGGTGCGTCTGGCCATGTCCGCCATTGTGCCGCCTACGACCGTCAACCACGCCTCATGAGCGTGCGTGGCGCGTCCGCTCCCTGGCTATCGGGCCGTGCCCGCCTGGCCAGGCGCTGCCTGTCTAAGCCCGGACGGACGTGCACGGTCCGGCCGGCTCAACGCCTTGCCGGACGCGCCCGCCGCCCGTGCGTCTACCTTGGCGGCCGTGCCATGCCGATCTGGCTTGGCGCGTGGTGTCCTCACCGGAGCCGGGCGCCGGGTGTGCCAGGTCACGTGGCGGAGAAGCCGCCGTCCACGCAGATGAGCTGGCCGGTGATGTAGTCGCTGGCGCGGCTGGCCAGGAACACGGCGATGCCCTCAAAGTCGGTGGCCTCGCCGTTGCGGCCGATCATGGTGCGGGCGGCCAAGGTGGCCGAACGCACGGGGTCGGCGGCCACCTCGGCGGTGAGCGGCGTGGCGACGAAGCCGGGGGCGATCGCGTTGCAGCACACGCCGCTGGGGGCCCACGCCTCGGACTGGGAGCGGGTGAGCGACACCAGGCCGCCCTTCGCCGCGCCGTAGCCTCCGCTGTTGCCGAACGCCCGGACCGCCTGCTGGGAGGCGATGTTGATGATCCGTCCCCAGCCGCGTCCGGCCATCGCCGGGCCGAGGCGCTGGCCGAGCAGGAATGGCGCGGTGAGGTTGACGGCCATGAGCCGGTCCCAGTCGACGGCCGCCAGGTCGGCCAGCGGCGGGCGGATGTTGAGGCCGGCCGCGTTCACCAGGATGTCGGGCTCGCCGAAGGGCTCCGCGGACGCCGCCGCGGCGCGCTGCACGCTGGCCCGGTCGGCGAGGTCGGCGCGCACCCACGCCGTCTGGCAGCCGTCGGCCCGCAGCCATGCGGCGGTGTCCGCGAGCGCCGCCTCACCCCGCGCCAGCACCACCACGTGCGCACCCGCCCGTCCCAGCGCGCGGGCCATGGCCCGGCCGATGCCCGAACTGCCCCCCGTCACCAGGGCTACCTTGCCCTGCAGCGAGAACAGGCCGTCCAGGAAGCCGGTCACGGGCGAGCGCGCCATGTATGTCCGGGCCGCCCCAGCGGGATCATGACGTTGGCGCACACCTGACTACACCAGCCTCATGATCATGCCCACGGGCGGCACCTCGTGTTGTGATCATGGTCTGTGGCGAGCGTCGCGGTGGCGTGATCATGGGATCGGTGTGCACCTGACCACACCAACGTCATGATCATGCTCGGGAGCGTTCGGCGGCAGGCCGGACGGCCGAGGTCAGAGCGCCGGCCGGGCGCCGACAAGCCCCAGCGCGCGCGCCGCCAGCCGGCAGCCGCCCGCCAGCGCCTCCATCGGCGGCTTCTTGTCGAGCCAGGCGGGCAGAAAACCGGCACAGAACGCGTCGCCGGCGCCCGTGCCGTCCACGAACCTCTCGACCGGCTCCGCGGGAACCCGGACCGGGTCACGCCCGTTGGCGAAAACGGCACCGTCTGCACCGAGCTTCACCGCCACCTGGGGATACCAGGCGGTCAGCACCCGGATTGCCTGCATCGGGTCATCCCGCCCCGTGAGGACGGTCGCCTGTGCGCTGTTCACGAACAGCAACGTGGCACCGCCGGTCATGTCAAGGAACGGCTCGGCCCCGAGCCGCTCAAGCGGGGCGGCCGAGGCGCCGTCGACCGAGACGCTCATCTCCGCCCCGCGTGCGCGCTCCATCGCGGTGACGGCGGCCGACCTGGAACCCTCGTTCAGCAGCGTGTAGCCGGAAATGTGCAGGTGGCTTCCGGGTGCGAAGAGATCCTTGGGCAGGTCGTCGGGCGACAGGACGGCGTTGGCGCCGGGGTCGGAGAGCATGGTCTGATCGCCCTTGTGTGTGATCATCACCACGCACATGCCCGTGGGCCGTTCGGGGTCCATCACCAGCCGCGCGTCCACCCCGTAGCCCATCAGTTCCATGTCCCTGTTGCGCCCGGCGATATCGGCACCGCGCCGGCCAACGAAGGCCACCTCGGCACCGTCAACGGCCAGCCACGCGGCGAGGTTGGCGCCGGAACCGCCGCCATGCATGGTGACGGTGGCGGGCGTATCGCTGCCTTTGGCGAGGGGAAGCGCAGCATGGGCGACCGTATCGGTCATCAGGTCACCAACGACGACAACGCGCGTCATGTTTCACCACCTTGATCACTGAACGGGGGTCGGTGACGCGGCCCCTCCAGCGCACGGGCGCAGGGCTGGCGGATTAAAACCTAACACGGTGGGTGAGCCGGGCTTGGGGCGTTCCCCACTGAATCCCGGATCGGCAGGCATCACGCCATTCGTGACCGTACTGGCAATGGCGGTGCCCGCAATGGGGGGCAGGGCCGGGCATACCCTCATCGCGCGGCCCGACGTGCGGGCCCGGAGATGACCGGCATAGCCTGGGGTCGCCCGGAGCACGGGGGAGCCGGCCGGAGCGTGGGAAGCCGCACGGAAAGGAGGTCGCCGGGACATGGCGTGGACGTGGCGGTTCGAGAAGATTGACGGGACGCCGGCCACGGCACGGGATCTGCCGAAGGAGACCTTCAGCAGCCAGAGCGACGCGGAGACCTGGCTCGGCGAGAGCTGGCGCGGGCTACTGGCAGCGGGCGTGGACCAGGTGACGCTGCTGGAAGAGGGCCGGGCTGAGTACGGCCCGATGAGCTTGCACCCCGAGGATTAGGTCAAGCCCCGGACGGCCCCACGCGCGCCGTCGGGCCCGCTTGCGCATCGGCGATGCACGGCGCCCGGTCCCGGTCGCGCCCGAATTGCGAGACGCGCGCCAGCCTGTCCGGAAAGTGCCGTCATGATTCGGCGAAAGCCCGCGGCGGCGGGCACGGGCGGCGAGCGGGGCCTCGCGGGGACGGGCGGCGAGCGGGGCCTCGCGGGGACGGGCGACCGTCAGGGGCGGGCGGGGCTGTCGGTGAGGGCCGGGTCACGCACGATCTCGGGACCGAGTATCTCGTCGATCTTGCTCATCAGCTCGCCGTCGAGGCGGACTCCCGACGCCCGCACGTTCTCCCGCACCTGCTCCGGGCGGGTCGCGCCGATGATCGCGGCGGACACGTCCGGGTTCTGCAGGACCCAGGCGATCGCCAGCTGGGCCATGCTCAGCCCCGCCTGGTCGGCGAGCGGCCTGAGCTGCTGCACCCGGCCGAGGAGGCTGTCGGTCAGGTAGCGCCTGATGAAGGAGGACCCGCTCGGGTCGGTCGCGCGTGATTCGGGCGGCGGGGCGCCGCCCGGCAGGTACTTGCCGGTGAGCACACCCTGCGCGATCGGTGACCAGACGATCTGGCCTATTCCCTCCTTCTCGGACAGCGGGATGACCTCGGACTCGATCACCCGCCAGATCATGTTGTACTGCGGCTGGTTCGAGATGATGCGGTCGAAGCCGGCCTCCCCGGCGATCCGCAGCGCCGCCGCGATCTGTTCGGCCCGCCACTCGGAGACACCGACGTAGAGCACCTTCCCCTGGCGGACCAGGTCGTCGAAGGCGCGCATCGTCTCTTCCAGCGGGGTCGCGTGGTCGTACCGGTGGGCCTGGTACATATCCACGTAGTCGGTCTGGAGCCGGCGCAGCGAGGCATGGGCGGACTCCATGATGTGCTTGCGTGACAAGCCGCGGTCGTTGTGCCCGGGACCCGTCGGCCAGTACACCTTGGTGAAGATCTCCACCGACTCGCGCCGCACCCCGCGCAGCGCGCGGCCGAGCACTTCCTCGGCCCGGGTTCCCGCGTAGACATCGGCGGTGTCGAAGGTGGTGATGCCCTCGTCGAGTGCCGCCTCGACGCTTTGACGCGCGGCCTCCTCGCCCACCTGCGACCCGTGGGTGACCCAGTTGCCGTAGGCGATCTCGCTGATGATCAGGCCGCTGCGCCCCAGGTGCCGGTACTCCATCGGCCTAAAAGCTCTCGCCGGGCTTGATCCGCGGCTTGGGCATTCGCAGCCGCCGGATTTGCAGCGCGCGCATGGCGGCGTAAAGCCGCACTCCCTGGGTGCTCTCCCCGGGCAGGCGCTCCTGCGCAAGGGTGCGTACCCGGCGGCCGATGAAGATCCCCTCCGTCAGCATGATCAGGACCGCGACCAACACGATGAGGGGGACGATGCTCTGGACCAGCGGGTTGCGTATGAACAGCAGAATCAGCAGGACCACCAGGCCGTACATGTAGAACTCGCTCAGCCGGCGCCTGGAGTCCACGTAGTCGCGGGCAAGCGCCCTGACCGGGCCCCGGTCCCTGGGCGGGAGGGCCCACTGCTCACCTCTCTGCATGCCCTGCATCCGGCGCGAGCGATCCTGTCGCTGGCGCTCCCGGTACTGGCGGTTCGCCTCCTTCTTGTCGCCGGGGGCGTTCAGGGGACGGCGGCGCCGCTCGGATTCACTGCGCTTCGGGGTGGGCCGGCCCTTGGCAGCCGTGGTTCCGGGACGGGCTGCCGACGCGTCGGCATCGGACGCGGCGGCGTCCTCGACGGGGGAGTCCGTCGTGGTGGGCTGGCGTCGTCGGAACACGCGGCCAGCTTACCGGGATCAACCGCGCGTATGACTGCGATGGGGGGCGGGCGTGCGCACCACGCCCGCCGACGGCCCCGGGGCGGGCTCGTGGGGACGACGCGTGTCGGCCTTCCGGGGTGGGTCCCAGGGCGGCGCCCGGAGCTAAGCTGCGTCCTCAGGGTCGTAATGACTGCTACCCGGATCACCGCGTAGGCTGAGTGGGCCAGCCCTGCCGAAGGCCGCTGTCGCAAGACCGGGCGCGTTCGCGGCCCCCCAGGGCCGGGTGGCCGCGGTCGTACACGATGAAGGGGAAGGTCGCGCCGATGAGCGTGATGAAGCGGGTTTCGTTGATCTTCAAGTCCAAGGCCAACAAGGCGCTGGACAGGATGGAAGACCCACGCGAGACCCTGGATTACTCCTACCAGCGGCAGCTGGACATGCTGACGCAGGTGCGCCGGGGCGTCGCCGACGTGGCCACCTCGCGCAAGCGCGTTGAGCTGCAGATGAACACGCTCCAGCAGCAGCAGACCAAGCTGGAGGGGCAGGCGAAGCAGGCGCTGGGCGCCGGCCGGGAGGACCTGGCCCGGGAAGCTCTGGGCCGCAGGGCGGCCCTGCAGACCCAGTACACCGACCTGGAGAATCAGTACCACTCGCTCCAGGCCGACGAGGAAAAGCTGACGGCCGCCTCGCAGCGGCTGCAGTCGAAGGTGGAGGCCTTCCGGACCCAGAAGGAGACCATCAAGGCCACCTACACCGCGGCGGAGGCGCAGAGCCGGATCGGTGAGGCCGTCTCCGGGATCTCCGAAGAGATGGGCGACGTGGGCATGGCCGTCCAGCGCGCCCAGGACAAGACCGCGCAAATGCAGGCCCGGGCGGGCGCGATAGACGAGCTGATGGCGTCGGGTGCGCTGGACGACGTGACCGGCACGCAGCGCGACGACATCCAGGCCGAACTCGACCAGATGCGCGGCGGCCAGGACGTGGAACTGGAGCTGGAGCGGCTCAAGGGCGAGATCGGGGCCGCGCCGGCGAAGGAGATCGAAAGCGGCCCGGCAGAGGACGGCGGCGCAGCGCAGGCCAGCCCGGCCAGGCCCGCCGAGCAGCCGCATGCTGGTGACGGTTCATGATCGTCCGGATTCTGGGCGAGGGCCAGCTCCAGGTGGACGACTCGGCCACGGACGAGCTGAACGTCCTCGACGCCACGCTGGAAAGAGCCGTGAACGCGGGGGACGAGCGGGCGTTCCGCGCCGCGCTGGCCGCGCTGCTCGACCGTGTCCGCTCGCTCGGGAGCCCCCTGGCCGAGGACACGATCGAGCCGTCCGACCTGATCCTCCCGTTCGCGGACGCGGACCTGGAGGACGTCAGGGAGATGATCACCGGTGAGGGCCTGATCCCGGGTTGAGAGCAAATCTTCAGCCTGGGTTCAGGTTGCTCCCCGACCATTGATGTGAGCCCTGCGCGAGGGCGCGCGACTCGTGGATTTGTCCGCCCTGGGCATAGTCCATAACGGAATTTTCAGTGCCTCTCGTGCGTGATACTGAGTGGGACGGCCCCAGGTCAGGTGGCCGGAACTGGCCCAGAACGGAGGCGGCGCGATGGCGAAGACCCGCTATGCGCCTGATAGAGGACTAACGACGCGGATGACGCTGACCATGTTCCTGCTGGGACTGGTCTTCGTGGGTTTCGTCATCGCCCTGATCTACTTGCTGGGCGCGTTCGGTGTGGGGAGCGGGGCCATCGCCTTCTTCGCGATCGCGCTCGGGCTCGTGCTGACGGTCGGTTCGTTCTTCTACTCGGACAAGATCGCCCTGAGCGCCGCGCGGGCCGTCGAGGTCGGGCCGCAGGACGGCCCGATGGCCGCCAAGGTGCACGGCATCGTGGACCGGCTGTGCGCGCTCGCGGACATGCCCAAGCCAAGAGTGGCGATCGCCCGCTCACCCATGCCGAACGCGTTCGCCACCGGGCGTAACGCCAACAAGGCGGTGCTCTGCGTCACCACCTCGCTGATGGACGGGCGGCTCGACGACCGCGAGCTCGAGGGCGTGATCGCCCACGAGATGTCGCATGTCGCGCACAAGGACGTGGCGGTCATGACGATCGCCTCGTTCCTGGGCATCATCGCCGGCCTGCTGGTCAGGTTCGCGTTCTACGGGCAGCTCTTCGGCGGCGGCGGCCGGAGCAACAACGACAACAACGGCGGCGGCGCGATCGTCCTCCTGGCCACGCTGGCCATCGGCATCGTCGTGTACGCGGTCAGCTTCCTGCTGATCCGGCTGCTGTCCCGCTACCGGGAACTGGCCGCCGACCGGGCCGGCGCGCTGCTCACCGGGCAGCCGTCCGCCCTCGCCAGCGCGCTGACGAAGGTGAGCGGTGACATCGCCAGGATCCCGCAGAAGGACCTGCGCCAGGCCGAGCCGCTGAACGCGTTCTACTTCGCGCCCGCGCTGTCGGGGAAGGCGGGGGCGAGCCTTGCCACCCTCTTCTCCACCCACCCCTCGCTGGATCGGCGGCTCCGGCAGCTGTCGGAGATCTCCGAGCAGCTCGCCAAGTAGCCGTGGGGTTCCTTGACACCCTGCTCGGCCGGACCAAGCCGGTCCCGCCGAAGCTGGACGACCTCTTCGAGGTGCCGACCGCCGCCATCACCCTGCAGGCCTCGATGGGGCTGGTCCCGACCGGCACCGGGTCGGTGTGCTTCCGGGCGGCGGAGGGCCGCGCGTTCAGCGACATCGAGAAGGATGTCCGCGAGCTGCTGAGCATGGGCTCCGCCCCCCCCAAGGTGGAGGTCACCAAGGACAGCTACGGGTTCACCTGGCTGGTCTGCCGCCATTCCCCTGATGATCTTGAGGCGCTCGTCACCGATCTGCACGCGGTGAACTCCTCGCTGGTGGACGGCGGGTTCGGCCCGCAGCTGCTCTGCACCCTGGTCGGCTTCGCCGGCGACTCCGGGCAGCGGCTGGGCATCGTCTACCTCTACAAGCGGGGCACGTTCTATCCGTTCGCGCCGCTGACGGGCGAGCGCCGCGACAACGCGCTGGAACTCCAGGTGCGGGGGGCGGTGGGCGCGGACCTGAAGATTGAGGCGGACCTGGGCCGGTGGTTCCCGGTCTGGGGCGCGCCGGGCCTGTGACCGGGGGGCTGTGACCTGGCTCATCACGCTGTTGCGCGGCGAGACCACGAGCAATCGTTTGTGGCAACGGGGCCCTATCCCCCCGGAATGATCCCGGACGCCCTATGGTTGAGTTGAGAGACCAGCAAAGAGCCGCCATCACGGCGGCAGTCAGATGCGGGAGCTAACCCAGATGACGGTTCAGGACGAGGCGACGGCCAAGGGTGTCATCCTCACCTCGGCGGCAGCAGCCAAGGTGAGCAGCCTCTTGACCGCTGAAGGCCGCGACGACCTGCGGCTTCGCATCGCTGTTCAGCCGGGCGGCTGCTCGGGTCTGCGTTACCAGCTGTACTTCGACGAGCGTGAGATCGACGGCGACGTCGACACCGAGTTCGAGGGCGTGCACGTGGTCACCGACAAGATGAGCGCCCCGTACCTCACCGGTGCCACGATCGACTTCATCGACACGATCGAAAAGCAGGGCTTCACGATCGACAACCCCAACGCGACCGGGTCCTGCGCCTGCGGCGACTCGTTCCACTGAGATCCCGCCACGCCGGCCGCTCGCCTCTGGCGGGGCTGGGGGTACCGGTTGCAGTGGTCGCCACCGATCGTGCGTACCCGCGCTGTGGCCGTACACGGTGCGGCCGGGCGCTCCCATCGCCTAGAGTGCCGCCGTGCGCATAGCCGTGACGGGGTCGATCGCGACCGATCACCTCATGACGTTTCCGGGCCGTTTCGTCGAGCAGCTCATCGCCGAGAAGATCGACCGGGTATCGCTGTCCTTCCTCGTTGATGCGCTGGAGATCCGGCGCGGCGGGGTGGCCGCGAACATCTCGTTCGGCCTGGGCATGCTCGGGCTCCGGCCGCTGCTCGTCGGCGGGGTTGGCCCCGACTTCGGGCCGTACCACGACTGGCTCAGCGAGCACGGGGTGGACTGCTCCGGCGTGCGCGAGTCAGCCCGCCACCACACCGCCCGTTTCATCTGCACCACCGACCTCGACGGCAACCAGATCGCCTCGTTCTACCCGGGTGCGATGAGCGAGGACGCCGAGATCACCCTCGCACCGCTGGCCGCCGGTGGGGGCGGCCTTGACCTTGTGCTGATCGGCGCGAGCGACCCGGCGGCGATGCTCTCGCATACGCGCGAGTGCGGCGCGCTCGGCATACCGTTCGCCGCCGATCCCTCGCAGCAGCTGCCGCGGCTCGACGGCCCGGACCTGCGTGCGCTGGTGGACGGCGCGGCCTACCTGTTCTGCAACGAGTACGAGGAAGCGCTCATCGAGCGTAAGAGCGGGTGGAGCGGCGCCGAGGTCCTGGAGCGGGTCGGGGTGCGGATAACCACGCTGGGCCCGTCTGGGGCCCGCGTGGAGCGGTCGGGCGAGTCGCCGGTGATGGTCGGGCCGGTTCCCGAGCAGCGCAAGGCCGACCCGACCGGCACGGGGGACGCGTTCCGCGCCGGGTTCCTGGCGGCCATCGCCTGGGGACTGTCCATGGAACGCGCGGCGCAGCTCGGCAACCTGCTCGCCGTGACGGTGCTGGAGGCGGACGGCCCGCAGGAGTACGAGCTCAAGCCGGCGCTGGCCGCCGAACGGCTCGCGGGCGCCTACGGCCAGGAAGCGGCCGCGGAGATAGCCGCCCACTACGGCTGACCGCAGCCCCTGGCGGCGCCTGCCCCCGTGTCCTAGTAGCTGCGCTTGATCAGGAAGGACCAGCCGCTGGGCAGGTCGCTGATCGCGACGAACTCCTGTGACTTCATGGTGCACCAGGCCGGGACGTCGGTCCTGGCAGCCGGGTCGTCGGCCAGGACCGCGATCGTCCCTCCGATGGGCACCTCCCGGATCCGCCCGGCCAGCATGATGATCGGGATCGGGCACTTGCGGCCCAGCGCGTCGATGACGAGCGTCGGGGCCAGGCCGTCCGGGTCATCCAGGCCAGCCGGGCCAGTCAGGGGGGTCATGCGGCTAGCATCTCATCCCCGCGCCGCGGGCGTGCCGCGCCTTCCGTGGCGAGTCCGGCAATGCGCGCCCGACACGGCAGGGGGTCGCCGCCGGCACGGTCCCGGCACACGATACTGTTTCCACGACAGCCTGTAGGACGAGCCATGTGACCAGCCCGTGCAGCCGGGTGTCATCCGCTGGGAAGGCAACCTGTGAGTCCCATCCCGAGTGCCCCGCACGGTGGGAGTGCGCGTGTTCCGGGCACGGCGCCCGGCCCGACGGCGGCAGATTCAGCACGCCGGGGGCGGGGAGGGCGAGCCCGCCGGTGGCGGCGCGTGGTGCTGCCCGCGGTCGTCCTCGCCGCGATCGTTCCCGGCATGACGGGCTGCACATCCAACGCCTTCACCCGGCAGGGGTTCCCGGTCCCGGTCACCAAGCAGGGCCAGGTCGCGCTCACCCTGTGGCAGGGATCCTGGGCGGCCGCGTGGGCGGTCGGGGCGGTCGTGTGGGGACTGATCCTGTGGGCGATCATCTTCCACCGCAAGCGCACGGACCGCCCGCCGCACCAGGTGCGCTACAACCTGCCGATCGAGATGCTCTACACGGTCGTGCCGTTCATCATGATCGGCGTCCTGTTCTACTTCACGGCGCGAGATGAGAACTACATCAACAAGGTGTCCGCCAGCCCCAACGTGGTGGTCAACGTCATCGGCTACCAGTGGAGCTGGCAGTTCCGGTACCCGCAGTACCAGGTGCCGGGGTCGGCGACCCGTTATGTAACGATCAACGGGCAGCCGTGGACGCAGGGCAGCGCGCCCGGCCAGCTGCCGCAGCTGGTGATCCCGACCAATCAGACCGTGCGCTTCAACCTGACCTCGAGGGACGTCATCCACGCCTTCTGGATCGTCCCGTTCGAATTCAAGCGCGACGTGATCCCCGGCCATCCGAACCACTTCGAGGTCACCCCGACCCGGACGGGGACCTTCGTTGGCCGCTGCACGGAGTTGTGCGGTCTCTATCACAGTCGGATGCTGTTCGTAGTGAAGATTGTCAGCCCAGCCCAGTTCCGCCAGTGGATCGCCACACAGCAAGCAGCGCAGACCATCGCCGCACGGCAAGCAGCGCAGAGCAATGCAGCAGGGAGCGCTCCGTGACCACGCTCGAACACCCGACCACCCTCCCGGTGACGCCGCCGCGCAACCCGCGCAAGGGTTCGGTCCTCGCCGACTGGCTGTCAACCACCGACCACAAGATCATCGGGCACCTCTACCTGATTACGTCGTTCGGCTTCTTCCTGGCCGCAGGCCTGATGGCGATGATCATGCGGATCCAGCTGTTCGAGCCGGTCAACCACGTCGTGTCCGACCAGCAGTACAACGAGCTGTTCACGATGCACGGCACGATCATGCTGCTGCTGTTCGCCACCCCCCTGTTCGTCGGGTTCGCGAACGAGATCATGCCCCTCCAGATCGGCTCGCCCGACGTCGCGTTCCCGCGGCTGAACCTGTTCAGCTACTACGCGTTCCTCTTCGGCGGGCTCATCCTCCTCGCCAGCTTCCTGGCGCCGGGCGGGGCCGCCGCGTTCGGCTGGTACGCGTACTCGCCGCTGACCAGCTCGATCAACGCCCCGGGGATCGGCGGCGACATGTGGATCATGGGGCTGGTTCTGTCCGGCTTCGGCACCATCTTGAGCGGTGTCAACTTCATCACCACGATCATCTGCATGCGCGCGCCGGGCATGACCATGTTCCGGATGCCGATCTTCACCTGGAACATCCTGCTCACGTCCCTGCTGGTGCTGCTGGCGTTCCCGGTGCTGGCGGCGGCGCTGCTGGTGCTCGAGATCGACCGCAAGCTCGGCGCCCAGGTGTTCAGCTCGGCCAACGGCGGCGCCATCACGTGGCAGCACCTGTTCTGGTTCTTCGGCCATCCCGAGGTCTACATCGTGGCGATCCCGTTCTTCGGCATCGTCACCGAGGTGCTGCCGGTCTTCAGCCGCAAGCCCTGCTTCGGCTATAAGGGCCTGGTCGCCGCGACCGTGGCGATCGCCGGGCTGTCGATGACCGTGTGGGCGCACCACATGTTCACCACCGGGGCCGTGCTGCTGCCGTTCTTCTCCTTCATGACGTTCCTCATCGCGGTGCCGACCGGGGTGAAGTTCTTCAACTGGGTCGGCACGATGTGGCGCGGGCAGCTCACGTTCGAAGCACCGATGCTGTTCGCCCTCGGCTTCCTCGTCACGTTCCTGTTCGGCGGGCTGACCGGGGTGATCCTGGCGTCGCCGCCGCTGGACTTCCAGGTCACCGACTCCTACTTCGTAGTCGCCCACTTCCACTACGTGCTCTTCGGCACCGTGGTGTTCTCGATGTTCGCCGGGTTCTACTTCTGGTGGCCCAAGTTCACCGGCAGGAAGCTGAACAACACGCTCGGCGCCTGGCACTTCTGGACGCTGTTCCTCGGCTTCCACACGACGTTCCTGGTCCAGCACTGGATCGGCGTGGAGGGAATGCCGCGGCGGGTGGCCAACTATCCGTTCCTGCCACCCGACGTGACCACGCTGAACCAGATCTCCAGCATCGGCTCGTGGGTCCTCGGCGCGTCCACCCTCATCTTCATCTACAACGTGTACAAGACCTCGCGGTACGGCGAGCCGGTCACCGCGGACGACCCATGGGGCTACGCGAACTCGCTGGAGTGGGCGACGTCCTGCCCGCCCCCGCGGCACAACTTCACCAGCATTCCGCGCATCCGGTCCGAGCGGCCCGCCTTCGACCTGCACTACCCGCAGATCAGGTCGGGGCGGCCCGAACGTAAATCCGTTTCGGCGCCACAGTGAGCCCGGTCGCGCGCGGCACCCAGGCGCCCGCGTCCGCGCGCCAGGACGGAGGTATCGCATGAAGGTCGAGGGGTACCTGTTCATCGGCTGCGCCGCCTTCTTCGCCGCCTCTGACGTCGTCTACTGGCACTATTCGAAGGACCCGACCGGGAGCACGGCGCTGGCCCTGGCCGTGGGGCTGGCGTTCCTCACCGGCTTCTACATCCTGTTCACGGGCCGCCGGCTGCCACCCCGGCCGGAAGACAGGTCCGACGCGGAGATCAGCGAGGGCACGGGCGAGCTCGGCTTCTTCAGCCCGCACAGCTGGTGGCCGCTGATCACCGGGATGTCGGCTGCGGTCGCGGCGCTCGGCGCAGCGGTGGGATGGTGGCTCTTCCTGATCGGGATGCTGTTCGTCTTGCTGTCGGCGATCGGGTTCGTCTTCGAGTACTACCGCGGGTCCTACGCACACTGAGCCGGCCCGCGGCCCGGGTGGCCGGCCGGGCCAGGCCCGTTGTCAGTGGTCGGTGCCCTCGCCGTCCGAGCCGCCCTGCTCCAGTTCCGGCCGTTCGGCTCCCTGCTCGTCGGCGGTGACCGCGGCGGGCGCCGCGTGCCCGTTCCCGTGGCCGTTCCCGTGTCCGTCGGCCTCGATCGGGATGCCCTCGTTGAGGAGCCGGTCAACGCGCGTCCGCACCCTGCCGACGGGCGTGCGGGCGTCCGGCGCCGGGACCCCGTCCGCGTCCTCGCCCGCCCGCGGCGCGGTGAGCTCTGGCCTGCCCACCCGGTCGTACTCCAGTACCGCCCGCAGGTCATCCGACACCGGCCTGGTGTCCTCCACGTACGCGCCGCTGGGCAGCTGGCGGATGATGCCGGTCTCGACCCCGTGCTCGAGCAGGTGGGCGTCCTTGCGCTGCAGGCCGAGGCAGATCCGTTTGGTCACCCAGTAGGCGATGATCGGGCCGATGATCACGGCGACCCGGGCGATCCACGTCAGCGTGAACAGCGGGATCTGGAGCTGGTCGGCGATGATGTCGTTGGCGCCTTCGAGCCACAGCACCCCCCAGAAGGTGACGGCGGCCATGCCGACCCCGGTCCGCGTCGCCGCGTTGCGCGGCCGGTCGTTGACGTGGTGCTCACTGCGGTCGCCGGTGGCCCATTGTTCGAGGAACGGCCACAGGGCGGCGCCGGTGAAAATGATGCCGAGCGGCACCAGGGCGGGGATGAACACGTTGAAGGCAAACGTGTGCCCGAAGACGTTCCACTCCCAGGCAGGCATAAGCCGCAGCGCGCCCTCCAGGGCGCCCATATAGAAGTCGGGCTGGGAGCCGGCGGTGATGCCCGAGGGGTTGTAGGGGCCGAACAGCCAGATCGGGTTGATCTGGGCGAAGGTGGACAGCAGCGCCAGCACGGCGAAGATGAAGAAGAAGAACGCGCCGGTCTTGGCCGCGAAGTAGGGGTAGGTCGGGGAGCCGACCACGTTGGCGTTGGTGCGGCCCTTGCCGGGCATCTGCGTGTGCTTCTGGTGGAACATGAAGAACAGGTGCGCCGAGATCAGCGCCAGCAGCAGCGCGGGGATCAGCAGCACGTGGATGATGTACAGCCGGGGGACGATGAGGTGCCCGGGGAACTCGCCGCCGAACAGGAAGTACGACCCGTAGGTGCCGACGATCGGGATCGACTGCAGCACCCCCTGGGTGATCCGCAGCCCGGTGCCGGACAGCAGGTCGTCGGGCAGGGAGTAGCCGAACAGGCCCTCGAACAGGCCCAGGGTGAACAGCGTGATCCCGATCAGCCAGTTGAACTCGCGCGGCTTGCGGTATGCCCCGGTGAAGAAGATCCGCAGCATGTGCACCATGATCGCGGCCAGGAACAGCAGCGCCGCCCAGTGGTGGACCTGCCGCATCAGCAGCCCGCCGCGCACGTCGAAGCTGATGTTCAAGGTGGAGGCGTAGGCCTCGCTCATCCGCACGCCGCGCAGCGGCACGTACGTGCCGTGATAGACGACCTCGCTCATCGACGGCTGGAAGAAGAAGGTCAAGAACGTGCCGGTCAGCAGCAAAATGACGAACGAGTAGAGCGCGATCTCACCCAGCAGGAACGACCAGTGGTCCGGGTAGAGCTTCCGCAGGAACGCGGTCGTCGCCTTTGCCGCCCGCAGCCGGTCATCCAGGAAGACGCCGGTGGTCTCGAGCGCCTTGGTGGTGTTGCTCTTGGTCATCCCCGCTCCCAGAAGCTCGGGCCGACCGGCTCGTGGTAGTCACTCTCTGCGATCAGGAAGCCCTCCGCGTCGGTGCCGATCGGCAGCTGCGGCAGCGGCCGGGCCGCCGGGCCGAAGATCACCTGCGCGCCGCGGGTCGCGTCGAACGTCGACTGGTGGCAGGGGCACAGGATGCGGTGGGTCGTCTGCTCGTACAGCGCGACCGGGCACCCGACATGAGTGCAGATCTTGGAGTAGGCGACGATGCCGTCCACCGTCCAGTTCATCACCGTGGGCGACCGGAGCTGCCCGGGCGCGAGCTTGATGATGATCGTGGTCGCCTTCGCCAGTACGTCCAGGTTGTCCTCGAACCCCTCCGGGACAACGGTGATCATCTGGCCGGGGATGGCGAAGTCGGCCGCCCGCAGCGGTGTGTTCGGCCCATAGACCAGCATCCGCATGCCCTTGCGCCAGACGGTGTGGCGCAGGCTCGTCCCCGGCAGCGGACCCAGGTCGCGCAGGAGGACGATCGGGGCGACGGCGAGCGGCACGGTGGCGGCGATCAGGGTCCGCCGCAGCAGCTTCCGCTGGACGAACCCGCTGGCCTCGGCCCCCTGGGTGAAGGTCTCGTCGAACTCGGCCCGGTCCTGCGGGCTCGACGCCAGCGGATGGCGCTCCTCGGTCAGGTTCGCCTGCGGCATCAGATACCTGACCCAGATGACCGCGCCCACGGCCAGCGCCCCGAAGGCGACCGACATCGATATGCCCAGGGCCAGATTGGAGCGCAGGGTCGCGTCGACCGAGCGCACCTCCAGCCCCACGTACGCGGCGATGAACCCGATGCTGGCGAGCGCCGAGAGCACGAACAGCGCAGCCACGACGCGCTCGGCCCGCTTCGCCTGGCCCGGGTCGGTCTCCGGCTCGGCCGGGAGCCAGCGCGGCGGCGGGCTCTTCTGGGGCGGCGTTTGCAGCAGGGTCCTGGCCCGGGCCGGCGGGGGAGTGCCGATCACCCGGTGCGGGGCCCGCGACCCCTCCTCGCCATCTCCGGGCGGGAACTGCCCGCCGCCTTCAATCTCGCTCATGCTTCACGCCGCTTCTTCATCGTAATCCAGATCGCGATGAACACCAGGACGGCGATCCCGCCGAGGAACGCCACCAGCCCTTCGGTCACCGGCCCGACGCGCCCCAGGCTGAAGCCGCCGGGGTTGGGCTCGGCGCGGACCTTGGTCACGTAGGCGATGACGTCGCGCTTCTGGGCAGGGGTGACCGTCGTGTCGCTGAACACGGGCATGGCCTCCGGACCGGTCAGCATCGCCTCGTAGATCTGCGTCGGGGTGGAATGGGTCAGCGCCGGCGCCGACTTGCCCTGGGTGAGCGCGCCACCCGCGCCGGCGAAGTTGTGGCACTGCGCGCAGTTGGTGATGAAGATCTGCTGGCCCAGCGCGAGGTCCGCTCCGGCCGGGCTCACCTGGGCCGGCGCCGGGATCGCCGGGCCCCCTCCGAGGGAGGCGATGTAGGCCGCGACCTGGTGGATCTGCGGGGTGGAGAACGTTACCGGCTTGCGCGGCATCTCCGCGTCGAAGTCCTTGCCCGGCATCCGTCCGGTGCTCATCTGGAAGTCCACGGCGGCGGCGCCGACCCCGATCAGGCTCGGGCCCGCCTCGGTGCCCTGGGCGTTCATGCCGTGGCAGGAGGAGCAGGTGCTCGCAAATATCGCCCGGCCCTGGGCGATGTCCTCCGGTGAGGGGCCGGCGGGCGTGGCAGCGGACGCGGCGCCTCCGGCCCCGGCGATGGCCGCGTAGGCCACGCCGATGACGAGCAGACCCAGCAGGAGGACGGCGTACCGGCCTGCCCGGTGTCTGCGCCGCGGCTTGATCCCGCTCACTTCTTGCCTCGGTTTCGGGGTCGGGGGGACGGTCGGGTCCTTGCTTCTCAGTGGATCAGATAGATGGTAGTGAACAGGCCGATCCACACGACGTCGACGAAGTGCCAGTAGTAGGAGACGACGATGGCGCTGACCTGCTGCTCCTGAGTGAAGGTCTTGGCGGCGTAGGTGCGTCCCAGCAGGAAAAGGAACGCGAGCAGGCCGCCGGCCACATGCAGGCCGTGGAACCCGGTGGGGATGTAGAACACCGATCCGTACCCGCTCGACTGCAGCGTCAGGCCGTCTCGGATCAGGCTGAGGTACTCATAACCCTGGCCCAGCACGAAGTACAGGCCCATCAGGAAGGTGAGCACGTACCACTCGCGCAGCCCCCACTTGGCCGGATTCCAGACGCTCGCCGAGCGCCGGATCTGGCCGCGCTCGACCGCGAACACCCCCATCTGGCAGGTGACGCTCGACAGCAGCAGCACGGTGGTGTTGATGGTCCCCAGCGCGAGGTTCAGGTGGGCGCCTGGCCAGGGCAGCCCTTGGCTCTTGTCGACCGAGCGGACGGTGAAGTACATCGCGAACAGCGCGGCGAAGAACATGAGCTCAGAAGACAGCCAAATGATCGTGCCGACGCTGACCAGGCTCGGCCGGCTGGTCGGCGACCGGGGCGGGGTCTGCGTCGCGGATGCTGTGGCCACGAGGGTCATTATTACGACATCCCGTAGGCGAACGTCGGGCGACCCCCCGTGTCGGTGCCGGGGAACATCGGCCGGCGCCACGGGTCGGTACGATCCACTGCATGAAGGTCGTCGTTTACAGCCACGATGCGGACACCCGGGCGCGGATCCGGCTGGCGATCGGCCGCCGCCCGGCGCTCGATGTGCCCCAGGCTGAGATCATCGATGTGGCCACCGAGCCCGCGCTGTTCCGCCTGCTCGACGCCGGCGGGGCAGACGTCATGGTGCTGGACGGGGAGGCGCAGCCGGCCGGCGGCATGGGTGTCTGCCGGCAGGCCAAGGACGAGATCCACGACTGCCCGCCGGTGCTGCTGATCATCGGCAGGCCCGACGACGGCTGGCTGGCCACCTGGTCCGGCGCGGACGCGGTGATCAGCCACCCCATCGACCCGCGGGCGCTGGCCAGCGCGCTGGCCGGCCTCATGCGCCAGCGCGCCGTGGCCCAGGCCTGACGGTCCGAGAGGCATCCATGGACGCACCTGCCACCTGGTCGGCACTCATGGGCACCCTGCTCAAGGGGGAGGCCCTGACCTCCGACGAGACCGCCTGGGCGATGAGCGAGATCATGGAGGGCGCGGCGACGCCCGCCCAGATCGCCGGGTTCGGCGTGGCGCTGCGGATGAAGGGTGAGACGGCCGCCGAGCTGAGCGGACTGGCCCAGACCATGCTGGACCGCGCGACCCCCATCAGCGTGCCGGGACCGCTGGTGGACCTGGTCGGCACCGGCGGGGACGGGGCGCGCACGGTCAACATCTCCACGATGGGAGCGATCGTCGCCGCCGCGGCGGGCGCCCGGGTGGCCAAGCACGGCAACCGCGCGGCCACCTCGGCCTGCGGTGCGGCCGACGTGCTGGAGGCGCTCGGTGTGGCGATCGGCCTCCCGCCGGAGGCCAGCGCGCGGCTGGTGGGGGAGGTCGGGATCGCGTTCCTGTTCGCGCCGCTGTATCACCCGGCGCTGCGGCACACGGCCGCGCCCCGGCGCGAGCTCGGGGTGCCGACCGTCTTCAACTTCCTCGGCCCGGTGGCCAACCCGGCCCGCCCCCGCGCGCTGGGGGTAGGCGTCTCCGATCCGCGCATGGGCCCGGTCATCGCCGGGGTGCTGGCCGGACGCGGTTGCTCGGCCCTGGTCTTCCACGGCGACGACGGGCTGGACGAGCTCACGACGGCGGACACATCCACCGTCTGGGTGGTCCACGATGGCGAGGTCAGCCGGGCCGTGCTCGACCCCGCAGGGCTGGGAATCCCGGTGTCCAAGCCCGGCGCGCTGCGCGGCGGGGACGCGGCGCACAACGCGGCCGTCGTCCGTTCGGTGCTGGCCGGCGAGTCCGGGGCCATCCGCGACGCGGTGGTGCTCAACGCGGCGGCCGCGCTCGCCGCCGCGGCCGGGGTGCCCGGGGCCGCAGCCCTGGAGCGGGCGCTCGCCGACGGCTGGGCCAAGGCGGCGGCGGCGCTCGACTCGGGCTCCGCTCTGGAGCTACTCGACCGCTGGGTGGAGACGAGCCAGCGCCTGGCCGCGTCCCCGGCCTGACCAGGCTGGGACAGGCAGCTCAACCAGGCCGGCCCAGGCCCGCCCAGCCCGGCCTTCTGCGACCGGAGCTGGGGCGGCGCGGGCCGGTCAGCGGGTTTCGGGGTAGCCGAGCGCGAACGCGGCCTCGAGGTCATGCCGTGAATACGTACGGAAGGCGATGTGCGTCTCGGTGTGAGTCACGCCTGGCACCCGGTTCAGCGCGCCGGGGATGACGTCGGCCAGCTCCTCGTGTGCGCGCACCCGGACCAGCGCCACCAAGTCGAACTCGCCGGTGACGGAGTAGACCTCACTGACCTGCGGGATCTGGGCCATCGCCTCCGCCGTTTCCGGTATGCGCGCCACGTCGGCTCTCACCAGGACGATCGCGGTGACCACGTCTGCCTCCTCGGGCCTCGATGCCCAGCCATCGCCGGTAGCGTACCGCCCAGCGCGCCGGCCGCAGATCTTGAAGGCGCCGGATCCAGCGCATCCAGGCAGGCCCGCGCCGGGATCGCCGCCGGGCGGCGACCAGGACGGCGCTCAGCTCGGCAAGCGAGCCGACACCGGCCGCCGAGAGCCGGGGCAGCAGGCCCAGCAGCACGTCCGCCGTGGCCAGCGCGTCCGCCAGAGCGCGATGCTGGGGCATGGTGCGGGCCCCGAAGAACGCCGCCAAGGTGGACAGCTTGCAGTTGGGCACCTCGTCCTCGCCAAGCGCCCACCGGGCGAGTTCCACCGTGTCCACCACCGGGAAGTCCGGCCAGGGCAGGCCACAGGCCCGGCACGCGGCCGTGAGGAAGCCGACGTCGAACGGCGCGTTGTGGGCGATGAGCACACAGCCCCGGGCGAACGCCAGGAACGTGGGCAGCACCCGGTCCAGCGGGGGCGCGGCCGCGACCATCGCGTCGCTGATGCCGGTGAGCGCCGCGACCCGCTCGGGAATCGCGCTGCCGGGGTTGACCAGCGATGAGAATTGGCCCAGCAGCTGACCTGCGCTGACCCTGACCGCGGCTATCTCGGTGATCTGGGCCTGATCCGGGGCCCAGCCGGTCGTTTCCACGTCGACGACGACGAAATCGATGTCGCCGAGTGGACGGTGTGGATCCGGTGCCAGCGCCGTCTCCGCTGCCGTTTCCCAGGTGATCACGGGCCAACGGTAGGACGCGGTACCGACAGTCCAGGCCAGGCGCGCCGGGTGCCACCACGCCAGGCGCGGTCCGCGAAGCACCCCGGCCCGGCAGATCCTCCGGCCGCCGCGGTCATCCGCCCGGGCCCCGGTCCGCCCTGCCGCCGCCCGATGGCCCGCCTGGCCCGGCGCGCCCTGCCGTCGGCGCGAACGGCACGACCGGCGGCGGGGGATTGTCGGTGGCACCTCCTAGCGTGGGTTGCTGCCGCGGCCTTGCGGCGCCGTCCGGCGGAAGCCGTGCCTGATGGAGGGGTCATGCTGATTGATTGCGAGCGGTGTGAAATGCGCGACATCGCCTGCGCCGATTGCGTGGTGACGGCGCTGCTCGGGCCGCCCAGCCCGGCGGATCCAGCCGGCCGGGTGACCGAGATCGGTGAGGCGGAACGGCGAGCTCTACGTGTCCTCGCGGACGCCAAGCTGGTGTCACCGCTGCGGATGCAGTGGCCGATCGCACAAGCATCGTGACTGGTGAGACGGCATGTGCCTGGCGCGAGCGCTTGGCACGAGGCCAGGAAGCGCCACGCCGGATTAGCCAAATGTGAGACGGGAGCGGGTGCGTTTTACTAATGTCGGCCCCGGTTGGATCACTCCGCAGTCGTCATGCCGACGACGGTGGTCCGGCCACCGCCGAAGCCCCGGCCACACCCCGCGGCCGGGGAGCCGGAGACCACTGGAGGGCCGTCCTCGGTATCCCCGCCCGAGGAGCTCTCACGGGTGAGTCGGCCTCGGCCTTCCCCGGCCAGGGGCCGTAGGGCGCTGGCTCAGCCGCCCGAACCCGGGTAGAACCACCGGTTCGGCGGGGCGGGAGAAGGAGCGTGTCGCACGTGGGTATGCGTCCACTCGTCCGGTTCCCCCTCACCCGCCGCGGTGTGTTCGCCGCCGCCGCGCTGTGCGCCGCCACCGGGCTGGTCATCACCGCCGGGGCAGCGGGGGCCTCGCCCCAGCCGACGATCAGCGAGGTCAAGGCCAAGATCAACAAGCTGACCGCCCAGGAGAACGTGCTCATCCAGCGTTATGACCAGGTGTCGGAGGATCTGTCCGCGGCGAGGCAGCGGCTGAAGATGGTGAACCAGGAGCTGGCCAAGGACCAGGCCGCGTTCGAGGAGATGCGGGGCAAGATCGGGCAGGTCGCTTCGTTCGCCTATGAGAACGGCACCTTGAACTCGTCGCTGGCCCCGCTGACCTCGAACGACCCGCAGGCCGTTCTCGCGCAGTCGGCGATCCTCATCCATCTGTCGACCAGCCGCCAGCAGCAGCTCCAGCAGTTCCTCGCGAGTGCCCGCGCGCTGGAGGGGGCCAAGCAGACCGTCCAGCGGACGACGACGGCGGTGGCCAAGCTCAAGCAGCAGCTGACGGCGCAGAAGGCGAACCTGAACAAGCTCATCAGCAAGCAGAAGGACATGCTCGCCACGCTCACCGCGCAGCAGCAGAGCGACCTGATTGGCGGGGGCGCCGTGACGGGCGCCGGCAGCACCACCAACAATGTCCCGACCAACAGCTCGGCCGGGAAGGCGGTTGCGTTCGCGTACGCGCAGCTGGGCTGCCCGTACGTCTTCGGTGGCACCGGCCCGTGCGGGTCCGGGTTCGACTGCTCCGGGCTGACGAGCAGCGCGTGGGCGGCGGCCGGGGTCGCCATCCCGCGCACCAGCGAGGCGCAGGCCGGCCTGCCGTCGGTGCCGCTGTCCGCGATCCAGCCCGGCGACATCCTGGAGTTCGCTGGCGACAGCCACGTGGGCATCTACGTGGGCGGCGGGATGCTCATCGACGCACCCCAGCCCGGGATGACGGTGGAGAAGGTCAGCATGTCCTCCTCCTGGTACGCGGCGAACCTGGTCGGCGCCGTCCGGCCGTGACCTCCGGCCGGTGACCATGCCCGGTGTGCCCGACCGACGGCGGCGGGAACACTAGAATCACCCCGTCACCGTCGCCGGGCAGCGCGTGAGCCGCGCCCCGAGCACTCCGATGTGCCCGCGACGCGGGGAGCGCGATGCCCAAGGTCCTGATCGTGACCAATGACTTCCCGCCGCGAGCAGGCGGGATCCAGTCCTTCGTGCATGCCCTCGCGGTCCGGCTGCCGGAAGGCAGCGTGACCGTCTACGCGCCCGCCTGGGAAGGGGCGGCCGCGTTCGACGAGGCCCAGCCGTTTCCGGTGGAGCGCCATCCCACGTCCCTCATGCTGCCCGTGCCGTCGGTGGCGCACCGGGCGGCTCGGCTGCTCGGTCGCGACGGCTGCGACACAGTACTGTTCGGCGCGGCGGCGCCGCTGGGGCTGCTCGCGCCGTCACTCCGGCGCGCCGGTGCACGACGGCTGGTCGCCATCACCCACGGGCATGAGGCGGGCTGGGCCGTGCTGCCCGGCGCGCGCCGCCTGTTGCGCCGCATCGGCGATTCCGTGGACACCGTCACCTACCTTGGCGAATACACGCGCGTGCGGCTGGCGCGGGCGCTATCGCCGCCGGCGGCGGCGCGGATGACCCGCCTCGCGCCCGGCGTCGACTCGGAGGCCTTCCGCCCCGGTGCCGGGGGGGCGGCCGTCCGGGAGCGGCTCGGGCTGGGCGGACGGCCGGTGGTGATCTGCGTGTCGCGGCTCGTGCCACGCAAGGGACAGGACACGCTGATCCGGGCCTGGTCGCAGGTCCGCGCCGCCGTACCCGGCGCGGTGCTGCTGCTGATCGGCGGCGGCCCCTACGCCGACAGGCTGCGGCGGCTTGCCCGCGCGCTCGGGGTAGCGGGCTCGGTCGTCTTCACCGGGCCGGTGCCCGGGCCCGAACTGCCGGCCTACTACGACGCCGGAGACGTGTTCGCGATGCCCTGCCGCACCCGCAGGCACGGCCTTGACGTCGAGGGCCTCGGCATCGTCTACCTGGAGGCGTCGGCCACCGGGCTGCCCGTGGTCGGCGGGGACTCGGGGAACGCGCCGGACGCCATCCGGCCCGGTGAGACCGGGTACGTCGTCTCGGGGCGGAGCCCGTCGGAGGCCGCCGGCCGGCTTGTTCACCTGCTCAACGATCCGGCCGGTGCCCGGGCCATGGGGGAGAAGGGCATGGCCTGGGTGGACCAGGAATGGCGGTGGGACCTGGTCGCGCAGCGGCTGGAGCAGATTCTGGCTGGGTAGCCGGCATCCGCCGGCGCCGTTGGTCAGTCAGGCGTAGAGAGCCTCGATCTCGTCGGCGAAGTCCTTCGTGACGATGTTGCGGCGCAGCTTGAGCGACGGCGTCAGATATCCGGCCTCCTCGGTGAAGTCGGTCGGGAGCACGTGGAACCGCCTGATGGATTCGGCCCGGGACACGGCCTTGTTGGCGTCGTCCACCGCGGTCTGGATTTCGGCGATCAGATCCGGGTCATCGGTCAGCTGGCTGAGGCTGGTGTCGGCCGGGCGGTTGCGGCGGGCCAGCCATGCGCGGACGGCCTCGGGATCCAGCGTGATGAGCGCGGCCACGTAGGGCCGGCCGTCCCCCACCACCAGGCACTGGCTGACCAGTGGGTGGGCGCGGATCCGGTCCTCCAGGACGGCGGGCGAGACGTTCTTGCCGCCCGCGGTCACGATCAGTTCCTTCTTCCGGCCGGTCACCCGCAGGTAGCCCTCATCGTCGAGATCGCCGATGTCGCCGGTGCGCAGCCAGCCGTCGGTTGTCAGCGCCTCGGCGGTCGCGCCGTCGTTGTGCCAGTAGCCGACAAACCGGTTGTGCCCGGCGAGAAGGATCTCCCCGTCGTCGGCGATCCGCACGGACACGCCCGGCAGGGGCTGGCCGACGGTGCCGATCTTGTTGCGGCTGGGACGGTTCACCGTGGAGGCGGCGGTGGTCTCGGTCAGGCCGTATCCCTCCACGATGGTGATCCCCGCGCCACGGAAGAAATGGCTGAGCCGGTCCCCGAGCGCCGCACCGCCCGACACCGAGTGGCCCACCCGGCCGCCGACCGCGGCCCGGAGCCTCCGGTAGACCAGGCGGTCGAAGACGGCGTGCCGGAGCCGCAGCGCGGTGCCCGGCCCGTCGGCCGAGGCGGTGTCGTGGGTGCCGAGCGCGCTGCTCCAGGCGATCGCCGTCTGCGCAGCCGCGTGGAAGATCGCGCTCCTCGTCCTGCTGCCCGCCGCCTGCTGCTCAGCACCGTTGTAGACCTTCTCGAACACCCTCGGCACGGCGAGCAGGAACGTGGGCCGGAACGTGGCCAGCTCCGGCAGCAGGTGAGCTACGTCGGAGGTATGGCCGAGCACGCCGCCGGCCTCCACGACGGCGACCTCGATGAGACGCGCGAACGAGTGCGCGAGGGGAAGGAACAGCAGGGTCGACGCGCCCGGCGTGTCGAAGATCACCGCCAGCGGCCCGCTGACCGCGTTGCGCGCGTTGGCCAGCAGGTTGCCATGGGTGATCTCGCATCCCTTCGGCCGGCCCGTGGTGCCCGAGGTGTAGATGATCGTGGCGAAGTCCCCTGCCCCGGCCGCCGTTCGCCGCTGCGTGAGGTCGGCCTCGCCGACCTCGGCGCCCTCGGCCACGAGCTCATCGAGCGACTGGGCGGCCATGGGACTGGCGAGCCCGCCTGGCCCGCCCGCAGCCGTCGGCGGGTCGGCGTCGATCACCCACACCCGCCGCACGTCGGGCAGCCGCCGCAGCACCTCGGCGACCACCTCCAGATGCGCCCGGGTCTCGACCACGACGGCCCGCGCGCCCGAGTTGCTCAGTATCCATTCCACCTGCTCGGCGGAGGAGGTCTCGTACACCGGCACCGGGACAGCGCCAGCAGCCCAGAGCGCGTAGTCGAGCACGGTCCACTCGTAGCGCGTGCGCGACATGAGCCCGACCCGATCGCCCTCGCCGATGCCCGCTGCCATGAAGCCCTTGGCGAGCGCGGCGACCTCGTCGCGGAACTCGCGCGCCGTGACGTCACGCCACGCCGTCTCCCGGTCACCGGGCCTGGCCCGGGAGGAAGCCGGGCCCGTCTTGCGTCGCAAGATCACTCGCCCGGGGTCGCTCTCGGCGCGCTCGAAGACGGTATCGGTCAGGCGCGCGGAAGCCGGCACCTCAACGACGGCCGGGGTGCTGTACTCGCGCATGGCACCTCCTTGTGTCGGCCCGCGCCGACCGGCAGGACCATCCTGCGGTGGGCGAGGTACCCGCCTCTTTAGCTTAAATGCGCGGCGGCAGGCGCCGGATGGAGCGCGCGGGACCCATCCCGCCACCCGCAGCCGTTGTCGCCGCGTCGGCTGGGGTCGAGGGGACACGCCTAAGGTGGCGGCATGCGTGTTCACGTGGTCAGCGACGTGCACGGGGCGGCCGGCCCGCTGCGCCACGCGGCGGCGGGCGCGGACGCGCTGCTGTGCCTTGGGGACCTGCTGCTGTTCGTGGACTACGCCGACCATGGGCAGGGGATCTTCGCGGACCTGTTCGGCGCCGAGGCGGCGCGGCAGTTCGTTGCGCTGCGGACGGCGAAACTGTTCGACGAGGCGCGGGCCATGTCCGCCGGGCTCTGGCAGCGGCTCGGCGGCGATCCCGCCGGGCACGTCCGCAATGCCGCCTCCCGCCAGTACGCGGAGCTGTTCGCCGCCCTGCCGGAGCCCGCCTACCTGACCTACGGCAACGTGGACATCCCCAGCCTGTGGCGCGAGCACCTGCGCCCCGGGCACCATGTGCTCGACGGGGAGAGGATGGAGCTGGGCGGATGGACGTTTGGGTTCGTCGGCGGCGGGCTGCGCTCGCCCTACCGGACGCCGAACGAGATCGACGATGACGAGTACGCGGCCAAGGTGGCGGCGGTCGGAACCGTCGACGTACTGTGCTCCCACATCCCTCCGGCCGTTCCGCAGCTGCTGTACGACACGGTTGCCCGCAGGGTGGAGCGGGGCAGTGAGGCGCTGCTCAGCCACGCCAAGCGGACCCAGCCCCACTACGTGCTGTTTGGGCATGTGCACCAGCCACTGTCTCGCCGGGTCCGGATCGGGCGCACCGAGTGCATCAACGTGGGCCACTTCCGCGCCAGCGGGGAGCCCTATGTGCTGGATTTGTAGCGGTACGCTCCGAACATGGCCGACAGGACGACCTCCAGCATCACCGTCGCCGCGCCCAGAGCGGATGTCATGACGGTGATCGCGGACTTCGCCTCCTACCCCGAGTGGGCTTCCGCCGTGCGGTCGGCCGAGGTCCTCGGTCGTGGCGGCGACGGCCGGGCCAACCGGGTGCGGTTCGGGCTGGACGCCGGCGTGGTCAAGGACAGCTACGTTCTCTCTTACGATTGGGACGGCGACGCGGCGGTGCGGTGGGAGCTTGCCGAGCCCGGATCGGTCATTACCGCCCTCAGCGGTGGATACGTTCTGGCTGACGCCGATGGAGGCACCAAGGTGACCTACGACCTCGCGGTGGCTGTCCGGGTCCCGATGCCGGGACTGCTGAAGCGCAGAGCGGAGAGGACCATCATCGATACCGCGCTGAAAGGGCTCAGAGACCGGGCCGAAGCCGGGAGAGGAGACAGGACGTGACACAGCAGCCGGGCCGATCCGGCCAGGACCCGATCGGCGATTTCCAGCGGTGGCTCGTCCGCTCGGGCGCCCGCAGCATGAGCCGGGAGGTTGGCGGCCAGATCCGGTCGGCGCTCGGGTACGGCGGACGGTCTGCCGACGTATGGGAGAGGGCCACCACGCCCACCGACGAGGCTCCCGAGTGCGCGTGGTGCCCGGTGTGCCGGGCGGCCCGCGTGCTCAGGGAATCGGGACCGGGAGTGACGTCGCAGATGGCGGCGGTCGGCGACGTTGTCGCGGCGCTCGCCCAGGACACCATGTCCGTGTTCGAGGCGGCTGTGGCGGCCACCGGAAGGGCGGCCAAGACAGGCGGAACCTCCCCCCAGCAGCCCGGGCAGTCTGAACAGCCCCCGTCCGCCACGGTCTGGGCGGATGTGACGGATGTGACGGCGCAGGACGTGCAGGACACGGCGCAGGACGTGCAGGACACGGCGCAGGACGTGCAGGTCACGGCGCAGGACGTGCAGGACATGGCGCACGACGTGGTGCAGGACGTGGCCGAGGCGCCCGGCCCAGCGGAGGCGCGCGGCCCAGCGGAAGAGCCCGGCCCAGCGGAGGAGCCCGAACCGGCGGAATACCCGGAAGGGCCGCCGCATGAGCCTGACGATCGGGGTTGATGTCGGGGGGACCAAGGTCGCGGCCGGGGTGGTCGATGAGCAGGGGAAGATTATTGAGAAGCTCCGGCGGGCCACCCCCTCATCCAGCCCGGCACGCACGGAACAGGTGATCGCCGAGACCGTCACCGACCTGCTGGGTCGGCACCGCGTCCGGGCCGTCGGCCTGGGGGCTGCCGGGTTCATCGACGAGGCGGGCTCCAGCGTGCGGTTCGCGCCGAACCTGGCCTGGCGCGAGGAGCCGCTGCGCCTGCGGGTCGAAGAGGTCATCGGGCTGCCGGTCGTGGTGGAAAACGACGCGACCGCGAGCGCCTGGGCCGAGGTGCGGTTCGGCGCGGCGCGCGGGCACGCGCACGTCATCTTCGTCTCGGTCGGCACCGGCATCGGGGCCGGTTTCGTGCTGGATGGCAGGCTCTACCGGGGCCAGTGGGGGATGGCGGGGGAGCCGGGGCATTACCGGGTGGTACCGGACGGCCGGCTGTGCGGATGCGGCAACCGCGGCTGCTGGGAGCAGTACGCGAGCGGCAATGCCCTGGTCGCCGAGGCCCGCGAGTTCGCCCGCCGTGCGCCCGGGGCGGCGGTGCGGCTGCTCCAGCTCGCCGGGGGAAGCGTCGAAGGTATCACCGGCTCGCAGGTGACACAGGCCGCGCGGGAGGGCGACCCCGTGGCGCTGCGGTGCTTCGGGACGGTTGGCGGCTGGCTGGGCCAGGGGCTCGCCGACCTGGCGGCCATCCTCGACCCGGGCTGCTTCGTGATCGGCGGGGGCGTTTCCGAAGCCGGAGAACTGCTGCTCGGCCCGGCCCGGGCGGCCTTCGAGAAGGCACTGACCGGGGGCTCGCACCGGCACGCGGCGCAGATCAAGCTGGCTGAGCTCGGCACAGACGCGGGGATCGTGGGCGCCGCCGACCTTGCACGGGACAGCGGCCTCGCCGCGGGAGGCGGCTGACGGTCCTACAACACGGCGCCGTCGTCAGGACCGGAATCGGTCGGCGGCCGGTCGCCCATCCGGACCACGAGGGTCGCGAATCCGGCCACGAACGCGCCTACCGCGCAGAACGCGGCCCAGCTCGGCACCACCCAGCCCAGCAGGACGGCGAGCAGCAGGTATCCCGGGCCGCCGAACAGCGCCGCCCAGGCTCCCTTGGTGACCGGGTCCAGCCGGGGCAGCGGCGGCGGTTCCGGCGGAATGTAGTGCTCGTCGTCACCGGCAGGCGGCAGCGGGGCCGGGACCGCCGGGCGGATGACGCGGGCCTGGGGCGGAGTCGGGATCACGCCGGGGACGGGATCCGCCCATTCCTGCGCAGGCCCCTGCGTCGCGTCGGGGTCTTCCCGGGCAGGCCAGGGCGCGCCGCTCTCGGCCGCCGCCGGCGCGCGGTACTGGGCGACGAGATCCCGCCAGGCGGCCTCGTCGTCGTCGGCCTCACCTGCCATCGCTGCTGTTCACCCCCTCACTCCGTCCCGAACGGCTGTGGGCGCGGACGAACTCCAGGCTGCCTGCGAAAATCTCGTCCGCATCGTTGTCCAGCGTCGCCACGTGGTAGCAATTCCCGAGCTCGCGGACGGTCAGCTGCCCGGCGGGCAGCGCGGCCCGCAGGATCTCCAGACTGGCCGGACCCACCACGTGGTCGTCGGCGCTCCGGTACACCAGCACCGGCTGGGTCACCTCACCGAGCCGCTGCCTGGTGACCTTCCACAGCCGCCCCAGGGAGGCCGCCGCCGGGCCCGGGATCCGGCCGTAGGCGAGCTCCCGCGCCCCGTCCTTCTTGATGTCGCTCCCGATCCCCTTGATAGACGGCACGAAGCGCCCGAACAGGGGCGCCAGCCTGGCGAGCACGCCGTCGGGCGTCAGCGTGGGGTTGACCAGCACCAGCCCGGCCACCCCGTCCCCGCGCAGCTCGGCCAGCCGGAGCGCGAGCGTGGCACCCATCGACAATCCCATGACGAAGATCTCGCCCGTTCGCCCGCGCAGTTCCTCATAGGCGCGGTCGACCTCCGCGTACCAGTCCTCCCAACGGGTGCCGGCCATCTCCTGCCAGGTAGTGCCGTGTCCCGGCAGCCGGGGCAGGGATACGGTCAGGCCCGCCGCCGCGAGATAGTCCGCCCAGGGCCGCATCGATGAGGGATTGCCGGTGAACCCGTGGCAGAGCAGCACCGCGGTGCCGCCGCCGGAGTGGAAGAAGGGCTCCGCGCCCGGCATCACTGGCATGCTCACCGCCCTCTCGCGCATGCTTACGTTCTGCTGGAATCGTCGCATGCCGGCCGGCCGGAGCGCACCTTCGCCACGGGACCTGCGCGGAACGCGACGGATGTCTGGATGCTGGGGCCTGGTTTCCCGTCGATCACGTGGGACGATGTGAGCGTGTTCTACTGGGTGGTGAAGGCCATAATCGGCCCGTTCCTCGCGCTCCTGTTCCGGCCATGGGCGGAGGGCACCGAGAACGTGCCGCGGGAGGGCCCTGCCATCCTGGCCAGCAACCACCTGTCGTTCGCGGACCACTTCTTCGGGCCGTTGCCACTGCCACGGAAGGTGACCTTCCTCGCCAAGGCGGAATACTTCACCGGCCGGGGCCTGAAAGGCCTGGTCAGCAAAGCGTTCTTCCGCGGGGTCGGGCAGATTCCGGTGGACCGGGCAGGGGGGCAGGCGAGTGAGCGGGCACTGGCGACCGGGTTGCGCGTGCTGGCGGGCGGGAGGCTCCTCGGCATCTACCCGGAGGGCACCCGGAGCCCGGACGGCCGGCTGTACCGGGGGAAGACCGGGGTGGCCAGGCTCGCCCTGGAGTCCGGCGCACCGGTGATCCCCACCGCCATGGTGGGGACGTTCGAGTTCATGCCGCCCGGCAGGCTCTGGCCGCGGCTGCGGATCCGGCCCGGCGTCCGGTTCGGCAAGCCACTCGATTTCTCCCGTTACTCGGGCCTGGAGTCGGACCACCTGGTCCTGCGGGCGGTCACCGACGAGATCATGTACGCGCTGATGGAGCTGTCGGGGCAGGAGTACGTGGACGAGTACGCGCAGCGGGCCAAGGGCCGCGCGCGGGCCGACCGCAAGCCTCCGGCCGAGGGCGGCCGGCCCGGGTCCGCACCCGCCGCCGCGACGGGCCCACGGCCCCGCGGCGGGACGATGCCCACACCGGGCGCCGGGGTGGCCGGCGTTCCGGGCGCAGGGGTGGGCGACGGGCAAGGCGGCCGGACCACATCCGGGCCGGGTGGGGAGAGCGCCACAGAGAAACGGGGCGCGAGCAGCCCGTGATCACCGGCCCGTGGCGCCCCGGCACCCAGGGCCGGCCACCCGCCTCGTGATCGCGGTCAATTCGCGCGGTTAACCCCGCCCTTGTCCCAACAACCGGTAGGTTTCCGGTCAAAAAGGGAGCGGGCACATGGCTGAGGTTTCCCTGGGGTCCGGCGTATCCGCGTCCTGGGCACCGGTTCCCCGGACCGGCGACGAGATCCTGATGGCCTTCGCCGGCCCCAGGCCGCAGCGGCGGGTCACCGTGCTCTTCCGCATTCTGATGGTGATCCCGCAGTACATCGTGCTGTACCTGCTCGGTATCGCCGTTGCGGTCGTGGTGGTCATCGGCTGGTTCGCCGCCCTGTTCACCGGCCGGCTGCCCGCTGGCCTGGCCGGCTTCCTTGTCGGCTGGCTTCGTTGGTCGACCCGGGTTATGGCGTATGCGGGGTTGCTGACGGACCAGTACCCGCCGTTCACCCTGGACGACGAGGACTATCCGGTGCGGGTGTCCGCGGCCCCCGGCCGGCTGAACCGGCTGGCTGTACTGTTCCGGTTCATCCTGGCGTTTCCGGTCTCGATCCTGGTCGGCGTGCTCTGGCTCGGCGTCCCCCTCATCGGCCTCGTCATCTGGCTCATCGTGCTGGTCACGGGGTCGATGCCGGCGCAGGCGTACGAGGCGGTCGCCGCCGTCATCAGGTTCAACGGCCGGTTCTACGGCTACTTCTACCTGATGAGCGGCACCTACCCGGGCGGGCTTTTCGGTGACCAGGCGGATGCGGATGCGGCGCCCGCCGTCCCGTCCGGCGCCGAGCTCGGGCAGCCAGATTCCGCATGGCCGGATACCGCGCTGCCGGGATACGGGCAGCCGGCTGGCCCGGGCGGGGCGCCGCTCACGGCGGGCTCGCCAGCGGATCCGGGGGCGTGGCGCCTCGTGCTGTCCAGCGGGGCCAGGACGCTGGTGGGCGTGTTCATCGGCGTCGGCGCCGTCCTCATGGTCGGCTACATCATCCTCATCGTGACCGCCACGTCCCAGGCGGCGAGCAACGCAACCCGGGTGGACGCCATCGACACGATCTCGGCGGCGCACACCAGGCTCGACGGGGAGCTCAGCGGCCTGTCGCAGCGGATAACGGCGTGCAAGAGCCAGGCCGCCGTGCTGAGCTGCGTGACCAAGGTCGACAGGAAGGCCGCCCAGGATTTCGGCGCGTTCGCCGTCACGGTCAGGTCGACCCCGGTGCCGGCGTCCGCGGCCACCGCGGCCGGCCATCTCGCGGTCGTCAGCGAGCAGATCCAGTCGGCCTTCCAGCGGCTGGGGGCGGCCACCTCGGCGGCCCAGTATCAGAAGATCAACTCGAGCAGCGTCCTGCCGAAGGTGGCACAGTTCAACTCGGCCTATCAGAACCTCGGCAAGGCGCTCGGGGCCGCCTGAGCTAGCCGCCCGTGCCCGCGAGCCCGCCGGCCGGCTCGCGGGCCCACCCCCGGGAGCGCTCCAGCGCCCGGCGCCACAGGGCGTAGCCGGCGTCGTTGCGTGCCCGCGGCTCGAACCGGCGGTCCAGCCGCCAGGTAGCGGCGATCTGCTCCAGCGACGACCACACCCCCGTGCCCAGCCCGGCGAGGAACGCCGCTCCCAGCGCGGTCGTCTCCGTGACCCCCGCCCGTTCCACCGGGACCTGAAGCTGGTCGGCCTGCATCTGCATCAGCAGGTTGTTCGCGGACCCGCCGCCGTCCACCCGCAGCACCGGAGCGCCGCCGCCCCGCCACCCGGCCATCGCGTCGTACACGTCCCTTACCTCGAACGCGATCGCCTCCAGCGTGGCGCGCACCAGATGCGCCCCGGTACTCCCACGGGTGATGCCGAACACCGCTCCCCGCGCGTCGGGATCCCAGTGCGGCGAGCCGAGCCCGGTCAGGGCCGGCACGAACACCACCCCGCCGGAGTCGGGCACGCTGGCCGCGAGGTCCTCGCTCTGCGCCGCGTCGTCGATCAGGCCGAGCCCGTCGCGCAGCCACTGCACCGCGGCCCCGGTCACGAAGACCGACCCCTCCAGCGCGTAGGTGAGCGCACCGGAGCCGTCCATCCATGCCACCGTGGACACCAGGCCGGCCCCCGGGCGGGCGATCGAGGAGCCCGTGTTGGCCAGGACGAACGACCCGGTCCCGTAGGTGCACTTGGCGTCGCCGGGAGCAAAGCACGCCTGCCCGAACAGTGCCGCCTGCTGATCGCCGGCGATCCCCGCGATCGGCAGGTCCAGGCCGCCGAACGCGGCCGGGTCGGTGCGGCCGCTGACGCCGGTGGAGGGGACCACCGCGGGCAGCGCCTGCATCGGCACGCGCAGCAGGTCGCACAGCTCCGCCGACCACCGCCCGGCCGCGATGTCGAACAGCAGCGTGCGGGACGCGTTGGAGGCGTCGGTCACGTGGCGGCGCCCGCCGGTGAGCCGGGCTATCAGGTAGGAGTCCACCGTGCCCGCGGCCAGCGAGCCGTCCGCCAGGCCCGCCCAGACGGCCGGCTCCTGATCCGCCAGCCAGGTGATCTTGGTGGCGGTGAAGTACGGGTCCAGGCGCAGCCCGGTCAGCTCGGTTACCCGCGGCTCGTGCCCGGCGGCGCGCAGGTCATCACAGATCCTGGCGGTCCGCCGGTCCTGCCAGACGATGGCCCGGCGGGGCGCGGCCAGGTCCGCCCGGTCCCAGATCACCGCCGTCTCCCGCTGGTTGGTGATGCCGAGACAGGTCACCGGGGGTGCGTGAGTTACCTCGCCGCCCGGATGGCCCGCTCCGGCGTCGGCCAGGGCCTCGCGGCAGGCGGTGAGGGTCGCCTGCCAGATCTCCTCCGGATCGTGCTCGACCCAGCCGGGCCGCGGGTAATGCTGCGCGAACTCGGCATAGCCGCGGGCGGTGACGGCGCCGTCCGGCGAGATCACCAGTGCGGTGACTCCGGTTGTCCCGGCGTCGATGGCGAGGACACTCATGGGGACTAATGTTGCCCCCATGCGAGTGGGAGTGCTGACCGGAGGCGGCGACTGCCCGGGGCTGAACGCGGTCATCAGAGCGCTGGTCCGGCGCGGGACGCAGGAGTACGGGTACGAGTTCACCGGGTTCCGTGACGGGTGGCGGGGACCGCTGGAAGGCGACACGATCCCGCTCGACGTGCAGGCGGTAAGGGGAATCCTGCCGCGCGGCGGGACGATCCTCGGCACGTCGCGCACGAATCCGCTCGCCGGGAGCGCCGCCATCGGCGGGCGGTCCGGCCCGGAGCGGATCAAGGAGAACCTGGCGGGCCTCGGCGTGGACGCGCTGGTCACGATCGGCGGCGAGGACACGCTCGGGGTGGCGACGGCGCTGCACGATCAGGGCATCGCCGTGGTCGGGGTGCCGAAGACGATCGACAACGACCTGGGTGCCACCGACTACACGTTCGGGTTCGACACCGCCGTGAACATCGCGATGGAGGCGATCGACCGGCTGCACACCACCGCCGAAAGCCATCACCGGGCACTCATCGTCGAGGTGATGGGCAGGCATGCGGGCTGGATCGCGCTGCACGCCGGGCTGGCCGGCGGGGCTAACGTGATCCTCATCCCGGAGAAGCCGTTCAGCATGGACAAGGTCTGCGAGTACGTGCAGCACCGGTTCCAGACCAGGTACGCGCCGATCGTGGTCGTGGCCGAGGGCGCCCGGCCGGCCGAGAATGACCTGGCGCTGTCGGACGAGCGGCTGGACTCGTTCGGGCACGTCCGCCTCGGCGGGATCGGTCAGCAGCTGGCCATCGAGATCGAGAAGCGGACCGGTAAGGAGGCTCGCTGCACGGTCCTCGGCCACATCCAGCGCGGCGGTACCCCGACCGCGTTCGACCGGGTGCTGGCGTCCCGGTTCGGCATCAACGCCATCGACGCGGTGCGCGACGGTGCGTTCGGCACGATGGTGGCCCTGCGGGGGACTCAGATCGTCCGCGTCCCGCTGGCCGAGGCGACCCGCGAGGTCAAGCTCGTGCCGCCGGAGCGCTACGCCGAGGTCGAGTTCCTCTTCGGCTGATTGGTGCCAAACGGATGACGGCGTGATCACGCTGCCATCGCGGCTGTCGCGGGGTGGGCTTAGGCCTACCCGGGAAGTGGGTGCCGGACCATGGTGCCCGCCGGGCCGCCAGGCCACCATGGAACCGGACAGTCGGCACAGGTGCGCGGCTGGCGAGACCGGAGGCCGGTATGGGACTCATAGTGACGATCTTCATCGGCGTCTGCGCGGTGGTTGGCTGGCTCAGGTCACGCGGGCGGGGCGGCGGATCGTGGTGGCGCCTCCTCCGGGCGATGGGATGGGGGCTGGCCCTGCTGGCAGTGGCCTGGATCGCACTGTGGCTGTTTGGCCTCAACCTCCTCACGGTCGTCCTGCTGCTGCTCTGCGGGGGCGTCCTCGTCCTGCAGCCGGGCAGCCGCACCGTCTCCCGCCACCACGGATAGGGGCGGGCCCACCCGCAAGTAGGCCACAAACGATGGGATCAGCAGCGGCCATCAGGCGCGGCTGACCAGGACCGGAGGCCGCAATGGGACTCGTGGTGGCGATCTTCAGCATCGTCTGCGCGGTGATCGCCTGGGTCAGGTCGCGCGACCGGGCCGGGGGATCGCGGTCGTGGCGGTGCCGCGTCAAGGCGATGGGGTGGGGGGTGCTGCTGCTGCCGATTGCCTGGATCGCGCTGTGGCTGTTCGGCGTGAACCCGGCCACGGTCGGCCTGCTGCTGCTGAGCGGCGCCGCCCTCATCTTGCTCCCGGGCGTGGCCGCCGACCTGGCGGCGGTCCTGCTGATCCTGCTCGGGCTCTACGGGCTGGCCGCTGCGTTCGCCGTGTACAAGTACGCGCGGCAGGGCGTCGCCTGGGCGGGCGCCGACTACATCGCCAAGCCGGCCGCCGCTCACGCCAAGCAGGTTGCGATCTCCTGGAAGACCAGCATCGCCACCGCTGTCCCTCACCCCCCCAAAGTCGTGATACCCAGCCCGCCGCCCAAGGTCGTCAGCCTGCACCAGGACATCGTCTCCTTCCGGCCCGGTCCGTGGTACGCCGCCCTGGCCAGCACCGGCCCGCAGGGATACGTGCCGGTCCTGCTGGCGGCGTTCCTGTTCCTGGCCTTCGGCCTGTGGCTCGTCCCGCGCACCCTGGGCATGCACTACCTGCTGGTCAGCCGGCTGACCAACCGGGTGCAGCGGCTGTCCGAGACCAGGACCGACGCGGTCGACACCGCCGCCGCCGAGCTGCGCCGGGTGGAGCGTGACCTGCACGACGGGGCGCAGGCCCGGCTGGTCGCGCTCGGCATGAGCCTGCGGGCGGCGGAACGCCTGTTCGCGGCAAGCCCGGGCGCCGCGCTGGCCCTGGTCGGCGAGGCGCGGGAGATGTCCTCGCGGGCGTTGACGGAACTGCGTGACCTGGTTCGTGGCATACACCCGCCGGTGCTGGCCGACCGGGGGCTCGGCGACGCCGTGCGGGCGCTGGCCCTGGATGCGCCGGTCGCCACCAAGCTGGACATGGACCTGCCGGGCCGCCTCGCGGAGCCGGTGGAGTCCGCCGCCTACTTCGCGGTCGCCGAAGTGCTGGCGAACGCGGCCAAGCACGCCCAGGCGCGGATGGTGGAGATCCATATGCGGCACACCGGGGATGTCCTGCGCATCGCCGTGACCGACGACGGTATCGGCGGCGCGGATCCCGCCATGGGCAGCGGCCTGCGGGGCGTGGAGCGGCGGCTGGGCACATTCGATGGCATCCTGGCGGTGAACAGCCCGCCGGGCGGGCCGACCATTGTCGTCATCGAGGTGCCGTGCGCGTTGTTGTCGCTGAAGACCTCTTCCTCCTGAGGGACGGCCTGGTCAGGCTGCTGGAGGCGCACGGCTTCGAGATCACCGAGGCCGTGAGCACCGGCCCGGCCCTGCTCCGCGCCCTGCTCACGTACCGTCCCGACGTCGCGATCGTGGATGTGCGGCTCCCGCCGTCGTTCACCGACGAGGGCCTCCAGGCCGCGCTGGCCGCCCGGCGCCAGGTGCCGGGGCTGCCGGTGCTGGTGTTGTCCCAGTACGTCGAGCAGCTCTACGCCCGGGAACTGCTGGCCGACCAGGCGGGCGGGGTCGGGTACCTGCTGAAGGACCGCGTGTTCAACGACGACCAGTTCGTCGAGGCCCTCCGGGCAGTCGCCGGGGGTGGCACGGTCATGGACCCGGATGTGGTGTCCAAGCTGCTGGTGCGGCGCGCCAGGGATGAGCCGGTCACGCGGCTCTCGCCGCGCGAGCGCGAGGTCCTGGCGCTGATGGCCGAGGGGCGTTCCAACAGCGCGATCGCACAGCGCCTGTTCGTGACCGAGAAGGCGGTCAGCAAGCACAGCACGAGCATCTTCGCCAAGCTGGACCTGGCTCCCTCCGACGACGACAACCGGCGCGTGCTGGCAGTCCTCGCCTACCTGAACACCTGAGGCGCGGCCGGCGGGTGTCCCGCCACTCCGGCAGCCGCCGCGCCAGCGGCCCACCGCGCCGGTGGCCGCCGCGCCGGTGGCCACCGCGCCGGCCACCTCCGCCGGTGATGCGAGGATGGTGGCGTGGCCAGCCTGGACCAAGCTGTGGCAGAGCAATGGATCGGCCGCTGGGATGCCCAGCAGCAGAGCTATATGCCGGACCGGGAAGAACGGTTCGCCGCGGTGATCGACGCGGTCGAGGCGGGGGCGGGGCGGGCCGACCCCCTCGTTCTCGACCTCGGCTGCGGC
>Ga0081540_1000485_pt1 | contig 38990 bp, 33 predicted proteins | sample TabmetS2T1R1_FD_71024 | JGI IMG/M metagenome (GOLD analysis project Ga0081540, IMG submission 71024) | Tabebuia heterophylla rhizosphere microbial communities from the University of Puerto Rico - S2T1R1 | ecosystem: Host-associated > Plants > Roots > Rhizosphere ...
CGCCCCCGACGCTCGACAGTGAGACGATGGCGGCGGTCAGAAGCGTACCGATTTTCATGAGAGGTGTCCGGCATTTGCGATCGTCGGACATTAGGTTGGCCGGATTAATCTTGGGTTTACGGATACCAAGGCCAACGATGAGAGCGCCATTGCAGAATGGCAGAGGTCCATCAGTGGCGAGTCGCTCGCTTGAGCAGTATCGGCACCCGCCGGCACGAAGCGGACAAGCGTGCCGCTTTTGCGAGTGGGCAGGCAATGGCCAACTTCGGGTTGCAAGTCCAAAATTGGCCGCCTACTCTAAGAAATCTGGGAGCAGGGTGCGCACATGTGGCAAGCCATTCAATATGTGGGGAGCGGGCTCAGTCTTGTCGCGTTTATCATCGCAGCGATCATCTATGCTTATCTTGGTAGATTACGGGAGCGTGCCAAAATCATTTCAAGCGCGCCTGAACGCGAAAGACTTGATGCTATAGCTGCGACCGCCGAGTGGTTTCGAGTTGACCTTTCCGGACTAAGTAGCAAACAAAAGCAGGCAATCATCCTAGCACAAATTAGCGCTCGTTCTCGGCGCGATGCTCTCATTGGAAGGTACGCATTTGGTATCGCAGTGATCCTCGGTTTAATTGCGGTTGTATCAATAATTTGGGTTCGACAGGGCTTTGAGCCCTCGCCTGACCTAAAGACCAAGTTGATAGGAACCTATCAGGTGAAGCTCGGGAGGAACGGTGGATGTAACGGCGGTCCGCCATTCACTAAACCAAACAACCCAGCACAGATTTACAGTGACGGCGCCACGCTGACGGCGAAGAATGAATGTGGGCAAACCTCAGCAATTAGGGTTTCTGGATACCCCAACACCATTTATTGGTATGGCGAGAGCGCGCGCGTAGCGACGAACCTTCCCGCGCTGACAATCACCGATGATTTTGAGAATGTTTGGGAGAAATTGCCCTAGATGCCGGTCTTGGGACTCTAGTCCCATAGCCACCTGCATACTCGATCTACCCCACACTGAACACCGTTCGCTGTCGGCAAGCGAGGTCGGGCTGCCCTTGATTGGACCAACCGTAGCCAGCGGGCAACGTCGGAACCGCGTTCGGGAACGCTAAGCGTCTTGCGCCTCGGATTTCTGATGAAGTTCTAGCAGGTCTGTGTAGGCTTCAATGATTGTCTTTTCGAGTTGCAGATAGAATGGAAATTTCAAGTCCATTATCGGCCGTGGCTTTGCCTTGCCATCTTCGACCAGCAGCGGGCTACTCCATTCGACAAACTCGCCGTTGGCATCCTTCCTTCGGCCGCGTTCAAACAGCTCGCGATAGCGTCGATGCGTGACTCCATGAAAATGCGAAAACTCAACCGCGGCGTAAGTCTGATGACGACCGCGATCGGCTCCCTCGATTCTTACCGCATCTCCATGCAAATTCGCGGTTAAGCTTTTCGGATATGGCTCAAGGAAAATGACCTTGGCGATGCCGGCTGCAACGATGTGCTTTGCGCACATATGGCAAGGAAACGTGGTCGTGTAGAGCGTCGTGCCATTTATGGGGCGGCCCAGTCTCGCGGCGTCGCATATCGCAGACATTTCTGCGTGAATTATTCTGCCGTATTCCAACGCATCCAAAAATTGCGAAGCGTTGATCGCTGGTATTTTCAAAACTTCTTCTGGGTCGCGACCTAATGCCTTTGCGATCTCCGAGAGTAGCTCTCGTTTTCGTCGGTCATTGCTATCGTGCTCTCTCACATAGTCTCTATCATCAAATTTTTCCGGGTCATCGCACCAGTAGGTGCCGCCCTTTGCCCGCGGAACTTCGTTGGATCCCATTGACGCGATTTCCCCCTCGGCGGAGAAAATCGCGGCCCCCACTTGGCGAGACAGGTCAAGAGTTCGTAATGCGGCGGATTTCGCCACAAACATTCCATACTCATCGCGGCTCGGGGATATTTTGTTGGATCCGAACAGCAGATTCACGAAACGACAAATCTGGTCCTCAAGGTCTTTTTCGCTCGCGTCAGCATTCAGGATGAGATCGCCATTATGAAAGATGGCTGAGACCCTTTGTCCGTGCGTATTGTCGGCTTCGTTTTGATCTGTTTGTATGATTTCTTCCGCCTTAGGTCGGAACGCATCGTTCGTCCCCATGTTCTCAGCTCGCGCAAACGAGCTGGCCAAATATTCGACACGCGCTCCAGTGCGCGAATAGATTGAAACCTGGAAAAACAAGCGTCCATAGATCGATCGGAGAAGGTCAATTTCTTCTCGGCGCTTGAACTGATGCAGTAAGAAGACATTTCGTTCAGGCGCGGATACTTGAGATCCGCCTTGCTTCACTCGCTCCCGGACGATGCTCAGTATGGAAAGGCCAGCTAGTAGCTGGTCATCCTCATAGAACGCGCGGAGTTGATTGCCGTACTTGATGTATCGTTCCAGTCTCAAATGTGGCGGCGTTGGGACTAACGGTTCGTTTGGCGGTACAGCCTTCTCCAGTTCCTTGAAGACATCTGTCACTTTAATGGGGATGACGTTGTATCCGAACCTTTCGAACTGAGATTGAAAGTGCTTTATCGATGATCGCATATCGACGCCAACGGGCGCCACGAACCCCAGAAAGATTTCTGGAAAATCGATGCGAGTAAATGCGGCACTCAAATTGTTTACTCCGAGTTAACGAAATGCTAGTTTGCTGCCGCAAAGCGTGAAGGATTGATTCTATGATCGTGAAAATCCATCAGCCGAGCATCAATCTTCTTCAACACGCCAACGAACTGCTGAAGGCCCATCAGGTAGTCATCGACACCTGGTTCGATGCTTGGGCCAAAGAGCAGCGGTCGAAAGCGTTAGAGCTGCACCGCAGGCGGCACCTAGACAGTTCGGAAAATCACCCGACTGACTAGCGGCCGGTGCGAAGTCGGCTCTTACTACTTGATGTTGTGTATTAAGCCGCACGGCTGCGCAAGTATTGCGCACTCATTTTCCATGCTCTCCACTGTTGGATTTCCACGGCCGACCGCCGGTGTTGTCGTGCTTTATCGAGCCGCCTCGAGTGGACTTGAGCACTTGGACTTACGGATAATTCCTGCGCGACAAGCGTCGCACATCGGCGGGGTCTAAAACGACCAATTCTTCAACGAATTCAATGGCTGGGGAACCTGGATTCCAGGCCACATTCGAAAACGCTGCCAAGGCGCTGATCTAACGATCGTTTTTCCGGCAGACGACGGAATTGCCGGATGACCTTGGACCACATTCGGGGACCATGCAATGGCTAAGGCGCACGACACGCGTGGCTAACAGCGACCCGGCCACGTCAGGCCTTTTCTCGCATCTCCATTCAGCCGGCTATGCCGACTTGCAGGGCTTCAGACTAGCGTCGGTTTCAGGTTGGACATCGGCTTCGCGACGGCGGTCCTTGCATCCGTCGAGCTTGGATCCGCGTCCCTTAGAGCAGGGCGGGTCGGAACGTCCGCTTCTGACCCAAAGCTGACATGGCATAGATGCGGCGAAAAGCTCCCACCTAGATGAAGTCCGCTCCGAGTAGGGACTTCAAATAGAAATGGACCCGTCTCAAAAGACGGGCCCAGTTACGGGACAAGTGCGCGGGGTGGGAGGTACCCGCGTGCCCGTCAAAGGTGAGGCGTAGTTTCTCAGTTTTTGCCTTGCGAGCCCGGCGAAGAGCCGCCGAACTGGGAGGAGCCTGTTCCGCTGAGTGATGTGGGACCGCCCGGACAACCGTTCGGACCACAGTCTTGGTTGCCGGCTGCACTTCCCGTCGTGCCGCCGCTCATGGGCGCGCCAGGGGCTCCGCTTCTGTTAAATGCTCCCGGTGAATCGCCTCCGAACGTGGAAGGTCCAGTGCCACTTAATGACGTGGGACCGCCCGCAGTGCCGTTGGGATTGCCACTTTGCGCAAATGCCATGGTGCCGGAAACTGCGACCGTCCAAGCTAACACTATCGTTGTGATTTTCATTTGCGACTCCTCTTGTGCGTGAACGCTTCCTATCCATTATTCCGCGCCACGCGGGGCTATGCAGGAACGGGAGCCCACCCTTCATCATGGGGGGCTGCCATGACCACTTTTGCCCCGGAGTGAAGGTGCGTCGAGTTGGCCGTTGGGCCAATAGCGTGGGGATGTTCCGCCGGCGTCCAGCACCAACTTAGCGCCAGACTTGGGTTACTCCTGCGTTGACCAGGCAGACCAGTTTTTGCGCTCCAGGTCAGTTTCTGGCGTTGTAAGTCCCAGATGCCGCGCCTTTCGCGTCCTCTTCCAGGATAAGCGCCGCGACTAATAGCAGGGCGGGTAGGGGTAATAGCCGCAGTACGGATAGGCATTTGCCGCCGCCGCACCGACCGCTGCAGCACCTAACGCGGCCCCTCCGACTGCCGCAGCTGCATATGGCGCTCCGCGATACCATGCGCCGCGAGCGACGTAGGGATGATAGCCGACGCCTACGCCGCCGACGCGTCCCACGCCGACACCCCCTACACGCGCGTAGCCACCATGGAAACCGCCGGCATGAAAGCCACCGACGCCGCCCGCGTGGAAGCCGCCACCATGGAAACCACCGAAACCGAAGCGATCGATAAAGAGCGCCGCCGGTCCATCGCTACCGCCCAGATCACCTTCGAGCACTTCGACGTCAAAGGTCAGCTTGTCCCCTTCGAGCTTCGCTGTCTTTAGCGTGACAACAGCATCGCGGATTTTCGATCCGTCGGTAGTGAACACCGAAACAGTCCCGTTCGGGGGATCCTTGGTAAAGCTCTCTTCGTTTTGATTGTTGGGCGCCCATTCCTCCAGGAGATGCTTCGTCATCGTGTGGCCAGCCGCGCGCACCGGCCGGTCCGCGAACACGATCGAGTTGGGCGCTACACCGGTGAGGGTCAGTTTGCCACCTTGCAGGCTCGCGCCGCGGGCGTTCATGACGATCAATGACGGCACGAGATCCGGACCGGTTTGGCCGATCGCTTTCTGCAGTGGCACGTGCTCGGGCGTCGAAGGCGCGGTCTGAGTCAACGCTGGTGCTGTTCCGCAGAGCAGCAATGCGACGGTCATGAAGGCAGTTCGATTAATCATGGACATAGGCGACTCCTAGCCTTTCGGAATATCTAAGATGCTGGGACAAGCGGCCGGTCTTTTTGGACCGGCCGCTAACTCTGGCGTTCTCAATTCGTGATCTGATGGGTGCAGCTAGTCGCTGCGGCCGCCCGTCTTCATGTTCTTAACCTGCTGCATGACCTGTTCCAGGTTGTAGCTGGCCGGGTCCTGCAGCGGCGGGAACTTGATGAACGTCTCGAGGTGCATCAGCCAGAGCTGCTGGCCGATCGGCAGCATGTTCCAGTCGTACTGATAGGCCGTGGAGGGTGAAGCGATAGACCCGCCCATACCCATCACCGTCTTTAGTTGGGTACCGACGGAGGTCTCAAACGGATCGCGTTTGATATTGACGACCTGAGTCCAAGCGTACTGTTGCACGCCGTTAACAAAGCCCGCCGGGTCGTCGGACACCATCGCGAAATACATCTTCCAGTTCTTGTAGCGAACCGCCGACGGGATCTTGCTCGAGTAGTACAAGAAGTGTTCGCGTGCCGACTTCTCGGACTTGCCGCTCAGATAATCGATCTGGTTGATGCCATCGAGCGTGGTCTTGACGATGCCGGGATACTGTCCGGCCTCGATCCGTTGCTTCAGCCCATCGCCCTTGGGCCCGCCGGCGATTTCGACGAGAGTAGGCACCCAGTCGAGCGAAGCAAACATTTCGTTCTTGACCTGGCCCGGCTTGATGACGCCCGGCCAGCGGATCACCATCGGGGCGCGCATGCCACCCTCCCAGGTGCTCAGCTTGCCGCCTTTGAACGGCGTGATGCCGCCGTCCGGGAAGGTTTGCGTCTCGGCGCCGTTGTCGGTGGTGAAGACGACGATGGTGTTGTTGAGCTGGCCCATGTCCTCGAGCTTCTTGAGCACAACACCGATGTTGTCGTCCATCTGCTTCATGCCGGCTTCGTTGACGCCCCAGTCCTTGCCGCCGGGCTCACCCACCATGGGCAGATATTTGTCTGACAGCACGGTGGTGATGTGCATGCGCGCCGGGTTGTACCAGGCGAAGAACGGCTTGTTGGTCTTCTTGGGGTCGTTGCGGTCGAGAAAGTCGACGACTTTGGCCGAGATTTCCTCGTCCACCGTCTTCGACCGCTCGAGGGTCAGCGGGCCCTGGTCCTGGCACGACTGGTTCGCGGGCGACCCATCCGACGACTTGCACCACAGCACGTTGCGTGGCGGCGTCAGGCAGACCGTGGTTTTGGGATCCACCGCGCCAGGCACCTCCGCAAGGCCAGGGATCGGCGTGTTCTTGCATGGTGGCGCGATTGTTTGCTGCGTCGGGCTTTTGTTGAGGTCGGGGAAGCTCACACCCTGCATCGCGTCGAGGTGATAGAGATAGCCCCAGTATTCCTGGAAGCCGTGAGCGGTCGGCAGCGACTCGGTGGTGTCGCCCATGTGGTTCTTGCCGAACTCACCTGTGTTGTAACCGAGATCGAGCAGGAACTTGGCAAGGTGCGGCGTCCCGGCCCGCAGATAGGATGGGCTGCCAGGAATTTCCGGCAAGGTCATGCCGACACGAACCGGCTGCATGCCCGTGATGAAAGCCGTGCGCCCGGCCGTGCAGCTTTGCTCGGCGTAGTAATGCGTGAACATTGCGCCTTCATTGCCGATGCGATCGATGTTCGGCGTTTCGCCAACCATCAGGCCGCGATGGTAAATGCTCGGCTGCATCCAGCCGATATCATCGCCCATGATGAAGAGGATATTCGGCTTCTGCTGTTGCGCCGCTGCTGGCGTGTTCATCACTCCACTCACCGACACCGACATCAGAGCCGTCGCTCCGAGAAATGCGGCGCAGGAACGTTCGTGCCAGGCTTTTCGCTTGGATTTCGTGCTTCGGAGAACGCGAGGCTTATTCTTCAATATGCAATCGAGCATGACGTCACTCTCCCGGTTGTGGCGCATCGGGGGCTTCTCGCCTGATGCACCGAAAGCCAATGTGACTTGTTGATGTGTCTACCGGCTGGGCGTGTCGTGCGGCCGGCCGATAGCGGCGGCAATAGTTCGGCGCGCACAAATGCGAGCCGCCCTTGAGGACCTTGCGTGGAATCATCACGTTCGTCGTTCGGGGATCGTAGCTGCTATCCTCGCGTCCGCCGCGCGGGTTCTTCGGGATGCAGCAAGCTTTCGGCGCATCAGCCTCGTGTTTGGGAGCGTACCAGTCAGAGGTCCATTCCCAGACATTGCCGATCATGTCGTACAGACCATAGCTGTTCGGTGGGAAGGTCGTGACCGGCGACGTGCGCTCGTATCCGTCCTGATTGAGATTCTGGCGCGGGAAGTCCCCCTGCCAGGTATTGGCCATGTGCTTGCCGGCCGGAGTCAGTTCGTCGCCCCACGCAAACTCGGTATCCTCGAGATCGCTGCGCGCCGCGAACTCCCATTCGGCTTCGGTCGGCAACTCCTTGCCTGCCCATGCCGCATACGCGATCGCATCAGCGAAGGCGACGTGCACAACCGGATGATCGTCGAGCCCCCTGATGTTGCTCCCGGGGCCGTACGGATGCCGCCAGTTGGCGCCCTTAATGAATGACCACCACTGGCTGAAATCGCGCAGGCTCACCGGATAATCGGGAGCCATGAACGTCAATGAGCCGGCATAGATCATGTGCGGCAGTATGCCCGGATAGGCTTTCGGATCGGGCGCGACTTCGGCGACGGTGACGTGTCCGGTGGCCTTCACGAATTCCTTGAATCGTTTGTTGGTGACAGGGTGACGATCCATCCAGAATGCGTCGACTTTTACACGGTGAGCGGGCGCCTCTTCCGGATAGTGCCTGTCGGATCCCATGCGAAACGTGCCGCCTGGAACCCAGCTCATATCGTCGACCGATGAGGGGCTGTGACCAATTTCGGATGCTGTATCGGAGCGTAACGGTAGGGAAAGCGCTCTCATCAAGCGGTGCCTCCGGCCGTCGGATAGATTTAATGGGCTGGCACTCAGAAGCTACCTAGGGGTGCTCACGCTCGCTATTGGACCGTGGTCCAACACCTCGCAGTTGGTCCGCCGTCAAAGCGAGAGGACAGCATTTGTTGACCTAGATCATGATTTTCCAGAAAAGTTGGTGGCACAAACTGGCCGGACCCGGTCGCGCGCCTTGCCCAGTCCGGCAATCTGCACTCGCGCAGAGCGCCAAGCGTGTTAGAATTTCACTGGGTGGCCATCATTTCCAGAGTTGCCGCCTGCGTATTAGTGTATCGATTGGATGCGGCCCTTTGAAATGACAAGGACGCAGATAGTTTGGTGGAGTGCGGGTCTCCTTGCTTTGTTTGCGGCAGGTGCCAGCGCCGCCGAGCCAAAGCGCGTGCTGATGCTGCACGCATTCAATTACACATTCCCCGCAACTACGCTAATTGGAGAGGCCGCACGCAAACGCCTGCTGGAGCGCTCGCCCAAAGGAGTCGAAGTCGACGCTGAATTCCTCGACTTGGCAAGAAATCGCGATCCAGCCTACGAATCCCGCCTGGTGACGTTCATCCAGGACAAGTATGCGAGAAACCCGCCCGACCTCATCATCGCGTTGGGAAGCTTGGGGCTGCCGTTTGTCCTCAAGCACCGTGACGACATCGCACCAAATGTGCCGGTAGTCTTTACAGCCATTTCGGCGCAGACCTATGCTGCATCGCAACCGCCGCCGGACGTGACTGGCATCATCACCAACTTCGATCTGGACAGGACGCTCGAGCTTGCGGAGCGCCTTCAGCCACAAGCTCGCCGGCTGTTCTTGATCGCCGGCAGTGGCGCGACCGACCGCCGCTGGCAAGCCGTGGCTCGTAAAGTCATGCAGGACCGCGGACAGCAATTCGAGACGACGTTCCTGTTTGAGCTGCCATACGAGAAGCTGCTCGCGGAGTTGTCGCGAGTGCCGCATGACGCAATCGTCATTATCCTGACGATGTTTGCAGACGGTGAAGGAAAGTCCTTCGTTCCGGCTGAAGTGGCAGGCGAATTGGCGGCCGTGTCGCCAGCACCAGTCTACGCGCCCTACGATACGTATCTCGGCAGAGGCACGATAGGCGGCTTTGTTGAGTCGTTCGAATCGGTAGGGAGCGCTGCGGCCGACATGGCGCTCCAAATTCTTACGAGTAAGGAGGGCACCGCGCTGCCTTCACCGCGGACAAACCCGGGACAGACCTACCGGGTCGACCATAGAGCCATGGAGCGGTGGAAATTACGTGAGAGCGACCTTCCACCGGGAACTGATGTTCTGTTCAAGCAACCGGCCATTTGGGAACAGCATCGGAGCGCCGTTCTTGCGGCACTTTTTGTTGTGGGGTCGCAGGCTGTGGTTGTCGGTGCCCTCCTATTGCAGCGGCGGCGAAGGCGGCGTGCCGAGGATCTACTCAGGCAGAGCGAAGAGCGCATGACGTTTGCGGCGGCGTCCGCGAACATCGGTCTTTGGCAGGTTGACCGCAAGACCAACGAGTTATGGGCGACCGAGCACTGCCGGACGATGTTCGGGGTGCCGAGAGATAAGCCGCTTACCCGCAACACTCTCCTGGCGAACATACATCCCGACGATCTTGGAATTGTAATGTCTTCACTACAAGGAAAGTTGGACGGAGAACAGCGCCCTGTCACCGATGTCCGGGCCGTTCTGCCGAATGATGAGGTCCGGTGGCTCCGCATGCGCGCACGTTCGTATCCGGAGACCGGAAGCGGTTCCCGTCAGACAGGCGGAATCTTTCTCGACGTTACCGATTTGAAGTCCGCGGAGGCTGAGGCTGCGCTGCAGCGTCAAGAGGTCGCGCATCTAATGCGCGCGTCCCTTCTCGGTGAGCTGTCCGGGTCGATTGCACATGAGATCAACCAACCACTTACCGCGATACTGTCAAATGCACAGGCAGCGCTCCACATCATAGACAATAGCAGGCCAAATCTCCCCGAAATCAGAGAGGCGCTGCGTGAGATCGTTCAGGAGGACAACCGGGCGGGCGAGGTAATTCAGCGAATCCGCAATTTGCTGAAGAAGGGAGAGCGCAAATCAGAGCACATCGATATCGACGAGCTGATCAACTCAACTCTTTCGTTGGTCAACAGTGAACTGATCAGCCGCGAGGTTCACGTCAATTTCGAGCAGGGCAAGACGCCCCTTGTGACGTCCGGCGACCCAATTCAGCTGCAGCAGGTCTTGCTCAATCTCATCATGAACGCGATGGATGCCATGATCGCAACTCCGACTGCTCGGCGTCTGATGCTGATTTCTACTCGTCAGAACGATAAGGGGGTGGTCGAAGTAGAGGTGAGGGATCGGGGACACGGTATTCCGCCAATGACGAATGGGCGCCTGTTCGAACCGTTTTACACCACCAAGGATCACGGCTTGGGTCTGGGACTGACAATCTGTTCGACCATCATCCGTGCGCATGGCGGAACGCTCGCTCTGGTGAACGATGAGGGTGGCGGGGCGGTGGCGCGATTTACGTTGCCTGCTCAAGATGCAAGAGCTGTGTGATGGAGGAAACATTCACAATCTACCTCGTCGACGATGACCCCGGCGTCCTAAGGGGATTGTCGCGGCTGCTCCGCGCCAGAGGTTTTGAGGTTCAATCCTTTGCTTCCGCGGGAGAGTTTCTTCGCGAGCACGATCCAGCTATTCCCGGTTGCGCCATATTGGACGTTGCCATGCCGGACCTCGACGGCATCGAACTTCAGGAGGCGCTGATCGCCGCAGACACCCACCGACCGGTCATCTTCCTCACCGGTAGAGGGGATATTCCGATGAGCGTGCGGGCTATGCGGGCGGGCGCAGTCGACTTCCTGACCAAGCCTGTATCGGATGGGGCTCTGCTTGATGCGGTAGGCCGCGCCAGGGAAAGTGACGCCCGTTCTCGAGACCGGCTTTCAGAATTGAATTCCATTCAAACCAAGATTCGTACTCTCACTCCGCGTGAACGCGAAGTGCTTGCGCACGTCGTGGCGGGTCGATTGAACAAGCAGATTGCGGGCGATCTCGGCACGGTCGAGAAGACCATCAAGGTTCACAGAAGCCGAATGATGGTGAAGCTCGGCGTTCGTACGGTGGCAGACTTGGTTCGAATGGCCGAGAAGGTAGGCGTCACCAAATAGCGAGCTATTGGCCCAACGGCCAACTGGACGGGCGCCTGCACCAGCCTCAAGAATAGTTCATGGCAGACCCTTCGCTATCGATCGCCGTTGTAGACGATGACGTCGGCGTCCTCAGGGCGTTGGGTCGGCTGCTCCGCGCTCATGGCCATGAGGTAAAGACATTCGAGTCAGCGCAGGAGTTCCTCGCCATGCTACCCCGCGACGTTCCTCAATGCCTGGTCCTCGATCTCCAAATGCCCAATATGGGAGGTCTCGAGCTTCAACAGCATTTGGTGCGAAGCGGCGTCCATCTACCGACCATCATCATTACAGCGCATGACGATCCCGGAGTGCGCGAGCGTTGTGAGGCCGCAGGCGACATGACGTTTCTGCTCAAGCCTTTGCAGGATGCATCGCTATTTGCTGCGATCAAGAAGGTAACCGGTATCGCCCGTTGAAATGATGGAGCAGTCAGATGAACGAACCTCACGTCTCCGGGAATGCGAAATCAAGTAATCGAAAAGGCGGCTTGAATAGGAGGAACTTGCTCTCGGGCCTCGCGATGCTCCCAGCGGCGCCAACCTTGTTGGCAGCGAATGCCGCCTCAGCGCAACAAGCTCCATCCGCGGCCTTTTCATTCGCCGTCTACGGCGACTCGCGACCGATGATGTACCTCCCCTACAAGGAGGGGCAGCCTGAACTCAATCAGTTGTTCGTTGAAATGTTCGGGCTGGTCATGCCCGAAAGGATTGCTGAGGCGGTGGTGAAGAGGGATGTAAAGACGATCTTCGATCCGGTCACCAAGGAGCTTATCAAGGTTGTGATGCCGTTCGAGTCCAAGTCAGAAGTCATGACGTTGACGCTCGACAAGGGATGGGTCACCGAGGCGTCTGTCGAGGACGTGAAGCTGCTTCCTGGTGTGCATCGCACGATGTTCCGGCTTCAGGGCGGCGAATGGGTGGCCCGCGAGATCGTCAAGGACGTCAAATCCGGGCGAGCCAAATTTGTGGTCAACAGCGGCGACGTCGTCTGGTGGGGAAACCAGGGCCGCACGGTTGCCGACAGCCCGTACTGGAAGCGAGTGAACGATACCATGTTGAAGCAACTTCCGCCCCCGGACAGCGAGATGCGCGCCGCCGGGCTGGACGGTCGGTGGTTCATGTCGGTGGGCAATCACGAGGTGTGGGGCGATCCCAAGATTGAGGGTGTGCTCGACGTGGTCCCGTACCTGAAAAAGTTCGGAGTCACGCCGGAGAACCTCATCTACAAATTCGATCTCCACGGCGTCCGCTTCATCTATCTTTGGAGCGGCAAGTACGACTACCGGTCGCCGTCGCTATGGGACGCTGATCGGCCGAAATACGCGGATCAGATGAAGCAGTTGCAACAATGGATGGACGAAGCCAAGGCCGCCGGCATCCGCAAGACCTTCATTACTTTCCACTACCCGACATTCGCCCGCTCCGGAATGGGCGCTATCCCTGCGCCTGATAATCCGCACAAGGTGATCGCAGCCTACGCGAAGGACATGGAAGTAGTCGTGTTGAACGGACACGTCCACACCACCGAGCTCTTCGACGTGGACGGCGTGAAATACCTGATGCTGGGCGGCGGCGGCGCCGAACAGGATCCGATCCTCCCGGGACGAACGAGCATCAAGTTGCCGGCCGACTATCCACCGGACCTCTATTGGAAAGGTGAGCCGCCCAAGGAGGATTACAACTACGTCCTGGTGGATGTTGAACCTGGCCAGAAGACGAAGTTCACCCTCAATCGCTTCCGACCGTGGTCGGCCGAGCCGTTCGCAACGATGGAGCTTTTCAAATAGAGCTGATGCGGGCTAGGAATGTACTTGAACACTGCACTGTTGATTATTCACGGACTGGTCGCGGTCGCCCTGCTCGGTGCGATCACACATCAGACTATCGCGGCATGGATGCCGTCGCGCGGTCGACGTGGTTCGTTCGTCGGCCGCTTTCGCGCCGTAACGCCTGGGCAATTTGCCAGCGCCATCGTCGTTCTCTATGCGGTCTCGGCGGTGTTGGGTGGAATTGTGTACCTGCCATTCCGCGTCCATATCCGGCCCGACCTGGAGCGAGCCAGTCAATGGACGGCGCTTGGCGTCTTTGATCTCAAGGAGCACTTCGTCTCCATCGGCATGGCGTTGCTGCCTGCCTATTGGGTTTGTTGGCGCAAGCAGCTTGCCGACAACGACCCCCGAACGGCGGCTGCCCTTACCCTGGTCCTTTGCTTTATCGTCTGGTGGAGCTTTCTGATCGGCCACATCCTGAACAACATCATGGGTTTCGGGAGATGATAGCACCTCCGTGGTTTCGCCGGTTCGCATACACGTACGCTATGGCCTTTTCGATCCTCTATGTGGTCGCGGTCAGGCTCGATATCGCGCTGTTCACCGTCTACCCATCGATTAGCGTCGTGTTGCTGGGCACTCATCATTCGCGAGACAGCATGGGGCCGTCGATGGGAGGCTTCATGCCCGCGATGTATTGGTACGGCTGGACTGCAACCGCGGCGTTGGGAGCGCTTGTATGCGGGATTTGCGCGGCATGCGTGCCCGAGCGTTGGACACGACCATTTTGGTTGGGATGGCTGTGGGTAGCTCCCGTGGCCGCGATGATTGGATGCGTTTATCTCACGCTGCCCTGGTTTCGACTTTAGTCACGAATGTCTCCTTTTGGCCCGTCGCGTGCGAGAACCACTCGTGCTCTAGCGTCGGCCGCCCATCAGGCGCAGCATCATCGTGAACAGGTTGATGAAGTTGAGGTAGAGCGACAGCGCTCCCATCACGGCCTTGCGGCCGGCCGAAGTGGTGTCATCGCCCCGGTCATACATCCCCTTGATCCGCTGGGTATCATAGGCCGTGAGGCCCGCAAAGACGCCGACGCCGATAACGGAAATTATCCAATCCAGCCCGCTCGATCTCAAAAACAGATTGACCAGGCTTGCGATAATGATTCCGATCAGCCCCATGAACAGGAAGGTGCCAAATCCCGACAAGTTTCGCTGGGTGGTGTAACCCCAGATGCTGAGCGCGCCGAAGGCCGCCGCCGAGATAAAGAACACCCGCGTGATCGAGGACTCCGTGTAGACGTGGAAGATGGTTGACAACGAAATCCCGACAAGGGCCGCATAGACGAAAAACCATCCTCGCGCAGCTTCCACCGACATCGGCTGGGGTATTGCGCAGCAAAACGGCAGCACAGGGTTCGAGCTGTTGCCCTCCGTCAAGCCGACTTTCGAGTGGATCCGACTTGCGCAGCGCATACCGGTAGTGGTGCGCATCGGGAAACTTCCAGACAACGTCAAACTGCGCGCCGGCACCACTGCCTCGGTGGTGGTCGTCACCGGAACGAGCACGGATGGTGACCGCGTGCCGCCGGTTCCCCGCGCGCTGCAATGAATGATCAATGCCTTTGCGCAGCGCGCCGAAACAATCAGTGGTGCAAAGCGGACTTGGGGCAGGGCAGTCCCGAATGTCGGCTAATGACCCACTGCGGACACTGAAATGCAGTGCCACACCCGAGAAGTTGTGCGTCGGCTTCGACTTCCGACCGCGTGAGAACTTCTTCCCGTCTGATCCGACAAGACGCGCCGTATCCAAGCATGGCGCAAAGCCTTCGCCCGGTCGCGTGTCCGCGACGCCGTTTACCTTCTTTAAAGCGTGCAGTATCAATTTTGCAATTTTGGTGTAGCCTTGATTTATGCCCGTCGATTGTCGACTTGCATTGAGCTTTGGGATTACGGAGGGGAACATGGCCAAGAAGGCGAAGAAAGCGAAGAAAGCGAAGAAGACAGCAAAAAAGAAAAAGAAGTAACCGTTCGACCACGACCAACGCCGCCTAAGAGCATTCTTGAAGGCATAATGCTTTAGTCGGATTCCAGAAAGACCGCCGCCCGGCGGTCTTTCTTTTTGGCGGACCTACGTCGAAAACGCGTTCTGATGTCGCCTTTGGTACTTTTGGACTTAGGACCGATACGGTGAATGTCGACGGCAAGCAGTGGCGCGCCACACGGCCGTTGAACTTAACCAGATTTGGATGGGTGACGATCCCATCATTAATGTTGACTGAAAAGGGAAGTCAGGACCAGGACCCGACCAAAGCGTCAGTATCCGTCACCACCGCCACGTTCTGGAGAGCATAGTTCACGGAAGCCGTGTGCCATTCGGCATTCATCGTGGAGCAGCAATCCTCAGGGACCACCATGTAATACCCCTTGTCCGCTCCCGTCCGGGAAGTGTGCTCGATCGACATGTTTGTCCATGCCCCGGTAACGATGACGATGTCGCGCTTTAGTGCTTTCAGCACGGTTTCAAGCCGCGTTCCCTCCCAGGCGCTCATGCGCTGCTTCTCGACGATATGGTCCCCAGGCTGCGCCTCGAGGCCCGGCACGGGAGCGGCACCCCAGCTTCCGCGCACCATCGCACGTGCATCCGCAAGGCCCTCGAAAAGCGGTGCGTTCATCGTCACGCCGGGGCAGCCGGCTTCAACCACGAACCAGACGTGGATGACAGGAATGCCGCGCGAGCGGGCAGCCGCGGCCAGCCGGGACGCGTTGGAAATCGCATTCTGTTCGCGGCAATGGATCGGCGAACCGGAGGCGGCGAAGGCACCGCCTTCCATCACCACATCGTTCTGCATGTCCTGGATGATGAGCGCGCAGCGCGAGGGATCAAGCGCATAGCCGGGCGCGGCCTTCATCGTGCCGTTGCGGGCGATGCTGGCGCCAGCCTGAGGCGCAGACCCGCTTCGTCCCGCCGCCTGCCGTGTATGCATATAGGGTTCAACGCGCGGGCCGATTTTTGTCTCCACCGCATACACAGAATGGGTTGCGGTGAGGAACAGCGTACGAAAATCCGGACCGCCCCAAGTGAGATTTCCGACGAGCTCGGGCACGCGCACCTTGCCTATCAGCGCGCCTTCCGGCGCGAAGACCCAGACGCCGCCGGGAGCGCAGACCCAGACATTGCCTTGCGCATCGCATTTCATGCCGTCCGGCACGCCTGGCTCGCTCGGCGAATAGATGCCGGAGGCGAATATTCGCCCTCTGGCCAGCGTGCCATCCGGCTGGACATCGAAGACCCGGATCAGCTGCTGCACCGTATCGTTGATGTAGAGCCGCGCTTCGTCCGGCGAGAAGCAGAGCCCGTTCGGCTGCTCGAACAGATACCGATCCACCAGCAGCTGCGGCTTTCCACCGCCCGGCGGCACGCGATAGACGCCTTGGAAGCCGAGTTGGCGCGGCCGCTCCACTCCGTAAACGGGCATGCGGCCGTACCAGGGATCGGAGAAATAGATCGAGCCGTCCGATTTCACACACACATCGTTAGGACTGTTCAGCTCCATCCCCTCGAAATGCGAGGCAAGTATCTCGCGCTGGCCGTTCACGTTTTCCCGCACGAGAGTCGATGTCGCGTGCTCGCAGACGATGAGGTTGAGCTCGGCATCATAGGTCATGCCGTTGCATTTGTTCGCCGGCTTCATCAGCTCTCGGATGCCAGTTGAATCGTAGCGGCGGCGCACGTCGCCCGGCATGTCGGAGAAGAGCAGGAAGCCTTGCCGCGGGTGCCAGACCGGCCCCTCCGTGAACTGGAAACCGGTGCCGATCTGGCGTACGGGCGCCCAGAGATCGACGATATCGGCAAATCCGGGCCGGACGGCGACATGCGTTGTCATGGCGAACTCCCTAGGTCGCGTGGCGCTTCATGCCGTTCGATCTCATTCCTTACATCGGGAACCAGTTGCGCGCTGGCAGGCTCTGCACCACCGGGCCGGGAACAGCCATGTCCATTCGCCCGATCACCTGTCCGCTGCCGATCTTCGCGGGCTTATCGTGTATCGGCAGCAGGAATTTCGAGCTGGCCAGCAGCTTTTTGATTGCGGCCTTCTCTTCGCGCTTGGAGACGCCGTGATTGCCGGTCGTGCGTGGCTCGTTGGCGTGAATTTCGTGGAAGGGGTTCACGATCTGGTCGTTGAAATCGTAGATCACGTCGCCGCAAATCGTGGCGCGGCCCTCGACCGTGTCGACATGGACATTCATCGAACCCTCGGTATGCGCGCCAGCCGCCTCCAGGTAGCAGCCAGGGAAGAGTTCGATCATGCCGGTGAGCTCGAGATCTTCCAGGCGCAAGGCGTCTTTGGTGTGGAGGCGGTCGATCAGATGCTTGATATCCGGCGCGGGATATTGCGGATGCATCAGCCCGGAGACCGAATACTCCAGCTCGCGGCGGTTAATGATCACGGTCGTGTTCATCGGGAAGAGTTCGTCCTTGCCGGCGTGGTCGATGTGCAGGTGCGTGTGCAGCACGTAGCGTACGTCCCCCATTCGCGCGCCGTGCTTGGCGAGCTGGTTCTCGATCATGTTCTCGTGGAACTGAAGGCCGCGCATGCCGAGGCTCTCCATGATCTGGTTATTGCGATAGCCGGTATCGATCACCATGGGCCAGGGACCGCCCAGGATCAAAAAGCCATAGGTCGGCACACGGCGTGTGCGTCCGCAATCGCGCCCCAGCACGAGGAAGCTAGATTCGAGCTCGATATCGCCGTAGTCGAGCACCTTGATTTCCAAAGCCATCTGGCCCTCCCATTCCCTCTATTGGCTAAGCCGGTAGACCCGGCGCGCCGTTTTATTGAAGACTTGATCGTGATCGGCTGCGGGCACGCCGGCGCGATGCGCCTCGATGAGCGCATCATAGGTCGTCCAAAGCTTCTCGATCGGAAAGTTGGAGCCGAACATGCAGCGCTCCGCTCCAAACAGCGCGAGCGTTTCGCCCGCGATGAAGGCGACATGCGCCGGATCATTGCGCCGGAGGAACGTGCCGAGGCCCGACAGCTTGCTGACGACGTTGGGGCTGGCGGCGAGGCGCTTCATGCCGGCGCGCCACGATGCGACGCCTTCCGGCGTCAGGTCCTCCAGCATGCCCGCATGTTGCAGAACGAACGTCACTTTCGGACAGGCCGTGGCCAGCTCCGTCGCTCCCGCCATCTGGCCAGCGAAGACCTGGAGATCGAAGCTCCAGCCGTAGTCCGCAAGCCGCGCGACGTTGCGCTGCAGGGCCGGATCGCGCGCGAGGTCGGGCACCGGCGCGAAGCGGTAGAGCGGGTTTTCATGCCAGTGGAGCTGCATCCGAACGCCGCGAACGGACGGCTCGGCAGCCAACGCATCGAGCCGGGGCCGGATATCCCCGGCGAGCATGTCGGCATAGGCGACGATCGCGATCGGGAAAGCTGCGCGGCGGGCGGACTCTGACACGAACCGCACCTCGTCCAGCGCTCGTTCCGGCTCCCAGTTCGCCTGCACGTAGACGGCTTCGGTGACGCCCTCGGGCCGGCAATCGGCGAGGTATTCCTCGACCGGATAGTCGCGCCGGATCGGCTCATACGGCCCGAAAATGCGCGGCTGCATCGGTCCCAGCAGCCACGGCAGATCGGCCTGTCGCCAGATGTGGAAATGCGCGTCGACCAGGCCCGTCATGCTGCTTGCGCCTTCCCGATGGCAAGGATCGCCCGGCAGAGCCGCGATGTGGAGCTCGCATCGCCCAGCGAGGCGAGCAGCGGGCGGATGGCGCTCAGCGCTTCGGTCTCGGGCCGATATTGGGAATCGATGGCGAGCGGCGTGAACCAGTCGATCCTGAAAGCGCGCGCCGCGAGGCGCTGCACGGCGCGTATCATCGTCATCGGGTCACCACGCTCGAGTCCGTCCGACAGTACGATGACGTTGGCTCCCCTCGCATAGCCAGCAAAGCGCGGCACGGCGAGGAACGCTTCGAGCGCGTCGCCGATCCGGGTGCCGCCATCCCAATCGGCGACAAGACCGGAAGCCTCGGTAAGGGCGTGCTCGCGGTTCTTCAGCCGCAACGCGCGGGTGAGGCGCGTCAGACGGGTTCCGAAGGTGAAAACTTCCACGCGCGGCACCGCGTGGACGATTTCATGCGCCAGCGCGAGGTGGGCGTCGCTTCGCTGTTTCATCGAGCCGGAAACGTCGATCAGGAGCAGGACGGGGCGGGGGCGCGTTGCACGCCGCTGCCGCTTTAGGCTCATCACCTCGCCTTCGTTTCGTACTGCGGCCCGCAGGCTCCGTGCGAGGTCGACGCCCTTGCCGCGCCGCGCCGCCTTGTGGCGATAACCGCGCCGGCGGGGCAGGGCATCGGGCAGGGCATCGGCAAAACGCCGCAGCGTCTGCGCATCGTCGGGCGGGCGCAGGGCGCGTATCGCGAGGGCTTCCGCTCCCGTCGCGGCCTGGCCCGTCTCGTTGATGTCCTCGCCGATCACGACCTCTTCGGTGCCGATGTCGTCCTGCACTTGCATGTCGTCATCGGGATGCCACTCGTCCTCGCCCAGTTCGCCGATAGCCCCAAGGAAGTGCATGTCGAACAGAGCGTCAAAGCGCGGCCGCTGTTCGGGGTGCGGCGCAAGCGTCGCGAGCGCGGCCTTACGCACATGCTCGATGCTGCGCGGGCCGAGCAGCTCCACCGCCTCAAGGAAGCTCACCGTCTGCTCGGGGGCGACCGAGAATCCGTGTTGGCGCAGCAAGACCGGAAAGCCGATCAGCGGGCGCACCGCGGCGGGCACCTTCACGCTCATGCCGCCATCCCCGGTATGAACTGCGCCAGGCGCGGACGCAGATGGGCGAGGTCTTCCTCATCCTTGATGGCCGCGCCGAGGGAACGGCGGAACGCTTCCGGCCAGGATGCACCGGTGCGGGCCAGCGCCGTCGCGGCCTCGGCCCAGTCCACCGCCTCGGCAACGCCGGGAGGTTTCGAGAGCGGTTCGTTACGCAGGATGCCGACAGCCGCCACCACGGCGCGCGCCGTGCTCTCCGCGACGGCGGATGAGCGCAGCATGATGATCGCGGCCTCGCGCGCCGGATCGGGATAGGCGATGTAGTGATAGACGCAGCGCCGCCGCAGCGCTTCATGCAGGTCGCGCGTGCGGTTCGAGGTGAGGATCACGACGGGGCGTTCCGCTGCGCGCAGCGTGCCGCGTTCAGGGATCGAGATCGAGAAGTCGGAGAGGAATTCAAGCAGGAACGCCTCGAATTCATGATCGGAACGGTCGATTTCGTCGATCAGCAACACGGTCGAATCCGGCCGGCGCAGCGCCGTGAGCATCGGGCGCTCGATCAAGAATTCATCTCGGTAGATATCCGTACTTGATCCCTCCTTCGCCTGGCGGATCGCCAGCATCTGGCGGGGATAATTCCACTCGTAGAGCGCAGCAGCGGCGTCGATCCCCTCGAAACATTGCAGCCGGATCAACTGCCGTCCGAGAATGCCGGCGATTGCCTTCGCGGCCTCCGTCTTGCCGACACCCGGCGCGCCTTCCAGCAGCAGCGGCTTGCCGAGCGCAAGCGCGAGATAACCCGCGGTCGCGATCCCGTCATCCGCAAGATACAAGGCCGACCTGAGCGCATCCGCGAGCGCCTCAGGGCTCGAAATGCCGGCGATGGTGCTGCGCAGCGCCATGGTCAGCCGCCCCGCCTTGCCTGCGGGCGCGCGCCGCCGTTCGCGCGAATCCCGCGCAACACTTTTTCCGGCGTGATCGGCAGTTCGTCCACCCGCACGCCGACGGCGTTGAACACGGCATTGGCTACCGCCGGCAGCACCGGATTGGCGCACATTTCGCCCGGCCCTTTGCCTCCGAACGGGCCGTCCGGCGCCGGTCGCTCCAGCACGCTCGCCGAATAGGGCGCGATGTCGCCGGGTCCTGGCATCAGGTATTCGTTGAAATCGCGCGGACCGTGATCGGGATTGGGATAGTAGGGCTCAGGAGTTTCGAACAGCACATGGCTTTGGCCCATCCAGGCTCCGCCGACCAGTTGCTGCTCCACCATTTTCGGGTTGAGTGCACGGCCAAGCTCATAGGCGCTCGTTATGTTGAGCAAAGTCACTTCACCGGTCTCGTCATCCACCTCCACGTCAGCCACGAGGCAGGCGTGGGCGAAAGCGGTGTTGGGATTCATCTCGCCGGTCTCCGGATCGACCGCGGAGAGTGGAATGAGAAATATGCCGCGCCCGGCGATCGTCTTGCCTTGCTTGAACTGTGCGGCCTGCGCGGTCGCGCGCACGGTGATCGAGCGGGAAGGGGCGCCGCGCACGTGGATATTGCCGCGTCCATCGGTGACGAGGTCGGCGGCGTTGACCTCGAGCTCTTCCGCCGCAGCTTCAAGCAGAACGCCGCGAGCCTCGCGCGCCGCTGCAATCACCGCGTTGCCCATGCGATGCGTGCCGCGCGAGGCGAAGGAGCCCATGTCGTGCGGGCCGGTGTCGCTGTCGGCCGTATCGACATAGACATCCTCGACCGGCACGCCGAGGGTTTCGGCCGCCACCTGCCGCGTGACTTGCTTCATGCCTTGACCCAGATCGATCGCCGAGAGCGCGACGGTGAACTTGCCGTCGGGGTTGGAGTGGATCAGCGCCTGGCTGGGATCGCCGCCCAGATTCATGCCGATGGGATAGTTGATCGAGGCCATGCCGCGACCTTTGTGCCGTGCCATTTCATCGCCTCCTTGTTCCAAAGACCGACGAGAAGCGCATCGCGCCGTGTTGAGGTTGGTTTCCTGGAGCAGGCGTGGTGGGCGGCGGCGGGCCGGGCTGAGGCGGCGGCGCGCTTGATGGCATCGGGGCAAGCGGCGCCGGAGCCTGAACAGCAGGCTGCGCCATCGGGCGCATCGGCTCATAGCGCGGTACGTTCGGTGCCACGGGCCGCGCGTCGCGACTGCCCTCCAACTCCGGCTGCTTCGTTAGCGGGATGCGCATGGTGCCGGCCGGCAGGGTCTGCGTCACGGGCCCGCTGCGCGTTTCGGGCCGGCCGATCAGCCCGCGCTGATCTAGGGGGGTGGCGGGGATTTGCCCGCGCTCGCCCTGTCCGCCGCCTTCGAGCGAGGATTGCCGTCGGGCGTTTTCGGAGATCGGCCAGCGCGCCTTCTCCGCCGCCACCTGCACGCATTCGATCAGCGCCGTGTTCTTCGCCACTCGCCGATGCGCTTTCATGTCGCCATCGCGATAGGCGTTGAGGATGCGGAATTCCATCGGATCCATGTTCACGGCATGGGCGAGCTTGTCCATTTGCACCTCGAGCGCAAAATCGGCTGCCGTAATGCCGAAGCCGCGCATCGCAGTGGAGGGGCAGCGGTTCGTGTAGGAGACGTAGATGTCCGACGAGACATTCGGGATCCAGTAGGGACCCGGGAGATGCGCCGTGCACTTGACGGCGGCATAGGAAGACAGGCGGGTATAGGCGCCCGCATCGAAATAGGAACGGACATGGCGCGCGATGATGCGTCCATCGCGCATCAGACCGTCCTTGACATAAACGCGCTCGGCGCCGCGCGGCGAGCCGTAAAGCATCTCCTCCTCACGATCGAGCACGTAGCGCACGGGCCGGCCCGTCAGCATCGCGCCGAGTATCGCGAGCGGCTCGGTGAGCGAATCCACCTTGCCGCCGAATCCGCCGCCCACCGTGCCGCCGATGAAATGCAGCCGGTTTGACTCGAGATCGAGGATCTTTGCCGCCGTGCCCAGCGAGAAAAACAGCCCCTGCGCGCAGGAATGCACGACGAAGCGGTTGTCCTGCTCAGGAGCAGCGATCGAGCCGTTGGTCTCCGTCGGAGCATGCTCGATGGGAGAGGTCTGGTAACGCTCCTCGATTACGATGTCGGCGGCGCCGAAGGCCTTTTCGGTGTCGCCGAAGCGCAGCTTCTGGTGATCGAATTTCTCGTGATATTCGAAGTAATTGTGCGGGTAGGTTTCGTTGACGACGGGCGCGCCGGGCTTGAGTGCCTCTTCGACATCGAAGACAGCCGGCAGGACTTCGTAATCGATCCTCACCAGCTTCCGGGCTGCCATCGCCGCAGCCTCGCTCTCGGCGATAACAGCCACGACGGGCTCGCCTTTGTAGTGCACCTTGTCGACCGCCAACGTAGGCTCGTCGTCCTTGCCGAAATTGATCAGGCTGAGCAGCGTGTTCTTGTTCACGGGCACGTCCGCGGCCCGCAGAATGCGCTTCACGCCCGGTGCGCGCTCGGCCGCGCCAACATCGATGGAACGGATGCGGGCATGGTGATGCGGGCTGCGCACAACCTTGAGGTGGAGCAAGCCCTCGAAGGCGTGATCATCGAAGTAGCGCGAGCGTCCCGTGACATGACCGGGCATGTCCTGGCGCTGGATGCCCTTGCCGACAACGTTGAGATTGTCGTCGCGCTCGTTGGCGAAATAGTCCTTCCGGATCTCGAGCATCTCGTTCTCCCTCAGGCGCGCTTCTGGTCGCCAGCGCCGGCCGCGGCGAGAATGGCGTTGATGATCGGCTCATAACCGGTGCAGCGGCAGATGTTCCCGGCGATCGCCTCGATCACTTCCTCCCGACTAGGCCTTGGATTGCGGTCGAGAAGCGCGCGCGCCGCCATCAGCATGCCGGGCGTGCAGAAGCCGCATTGCGCCGCGAAATTGTCCATGAACGCGTTCTGCAGGACATGCAGGTTCGGCCCGTCCGCCAAGCCCGAAGCCGTTTCCACATGGCGGCCCTCGCAAGCCACGGCCAAAGTGAGGCAGGACAGCTGCGGTTCTCCGTCGATCAGCACGGTGCAGACCCCGCACGTACCTTGCCCGCAGCCATATTTCGGCGCGAACTCATTGAGCCCGCGTCGAAGTGTCATCAGGAGATTGTCGGCGGCGTCGATGAAAGCGGCGCGGTCCGAACCATTGAGGCGAAACTGGACGGGAACTTTTGCCATGGTTTCCTCAGCGTCCTTCGCCGGTCAAGAGCCGCCCGAGATGCACCGGCAAGACCTCGCGGCGATACCATTCGCTGGCGATGGCGTCGGTGGCGGGGCGGGTGCCTTCGAGAGCAGCCGCCTTCACAGCCTGAATGGTGGTTGCGTCGAGCGTCTTTCCTTCGAGCGCGCGCTCGGCCCCCCGCGCCCGCACGGCCGTGGGGGCCATCGCCCCGTAGGCGATGCGCGCCTGGCTGATCCGCCCGCCGGCATTGGGCAGGTGGGCGGCGATGCTCATCACTGCGAGGCCCTTCGGCTTCACCCGGCTAATCTTGCGGAAGTGGAAATCTGCCGGATTCTGCGGTCTGGCGAACTGCACGCCGGCGACGAGGCCGGAGACGCCGCGTTCACGTGCGCTAAGAAATTCCTCGAGCGCCATGGCGCGGGCAGAGCCGTAGCCCGATTGCACCATCACCTGCGCATCGAGCGCCAGCAGCGCAACGGTGAAATCTCCATAGGGCGCCGGCGCGAACAGATTGCCTCCGATCGTCGCCATTTGCCGGATGGCTGGTCCGCCCACGGAGCGCGCGGCGGCGTGGAGATAGGCGAGATCGCGGTTGTTCAACACCATCGCCATCGTCACGCCTGCGCCAAGTTCGATGCGTGCACCTGAGGTGTTCGTCTGCCGATAGGCGGGATCGGTAATCCGCAGCAGCGTGCCGTCGAGCAGCCGCCCTTCGTTGACGTCCCTCATCACCAGCGTGCCGCCCGAGAGGAGCTTTGTCCGCTGAACGGAAGTGAGGATGCCGGCGGCTTCCGCCATGCTGGTAGCAACGCGAACGTCGAGTGGCATGTCAGATGCCCTCCCTTTGCAGTTGGGGGAGCCGGCGCACGGCTTCCATGCCGGCGACGTAAACCTCTTCTCCCACCATGCGCGCGAGTTCGTCCTCGCGCCCGGCCGGGGTGGTGAATCGGCTTTCCCAGTGCCAGAAGCTGCGATTGCCGTCCGTCACCGGCAGCAGGCGGATGTGCGCGACATAGTTGAAGAGCGGGATCGGCGTATCGAGCAGGCAATAGCTGCAGGTCATTTCGAGATCGGACAGCGAAAGCAACTGCTCGCGCAGCTCGCTGCCATCCTGAAGCGTAAATCGGCGGACGCAGCCGACCTTGTCGACCGGATAGCCACGCTCGATGACGCTTGTGGCCACGATGGGGTGGTACTGGTCATGCGCATTGAAATCGCGCACGACAGCCCAGAGCCGGTCCACAGGCACATCGATAATGGTGCTGCGAACGACCTTCGGCACATCAGCCTCCGAAGGAGCGCTTGAGCGCATCAAAGCCGCCCTGGAACACGCCTCCGCCGATATTGGAAAGCAGTTCGCCCTCCCTGTCGGGGGCGCAATCGAAATCGGCCGACCATTCGATGAAGGTCCTGTCCTGATCGGTGATCGGGGTAAGCCGCAGGGTCGCCACGTAGTTGGTGAGCGGCATCGGCGAGTCGAGGATCGAATAGGTGCAGAACATGTCGAAATCGGAGAGGCCGAGCAGCTGTTCGCGCAGGCGGTCGCCATTTCGAAGCGAGAAATTGCGGATGCAGCCCACCTTGTCCGCGGGCTCGCCATTCTCGATGCGGCTTTCGGCGATCGCGGGGTGCCAGTTCGACAGCCCGTTGAAATCGCGCACGCGGGCCCAGACCCGCGCGGCGGAGGCATTGATAACGCTGGATGTGTAAACCCGGGCCATTGCCGCTTACTCCTTGGCCTTGCCGCCCGTGCCGCCGCCGGCCTTGCCGTCCTTCGGCTTGCCGCTCGGCGATTCCTTGCCGATGCGCTGCATGTCGCTTGCCTCGCGGATAAGCCCGCCCATCTTCGCGAGATTCCCGCCTTCGATTCCGATCTCCTTCAGCACCTCGTCGATCAGCGGCGCTTGCACGCGGTAGCGCAACGCACTTTCGATCACCTCGTCGGTGGGTGTGCGGGGCGCGGAACCGCCGCCGCCCGCGCCGGCCAGGCCGTCGACATGCAGGATCCTGATGCCGTCGATCTTTTCCATCGGCTTGACGCTCTCGCGCACGATGCCCTCGATCCGGTCGAGCAGACGACGGCGGAACAGGCCGTAACGCGCGCCATCCGACAGAACGTTCTCGGCCTCATAGAGCAGCTTCTGCGCTTCTGCCTCCACCGCGCGGCGCACCTTGTCGGCCCCCGCGGCGATGCGGGTCTCTTCGGCCGCCTTCTCGGCGAGCGTTACTTCCACGGCCTTGCGGCGCTTGGCGCTTTCGCTCTCCTGAACGGTCTTCACAAGCTCTTCCGCCTCCACGGCCTTGGCGCGGGCAGTTTCGGCCTTCACCCGGGCAGCGGATTCCTCAAGCGACTTGGCATAGAGCGCGATGGCCTTTTCCATCGCGGCGTTTTCCACGTCGCGCTCGCGCTCGATCTCGAGCTTGCGCAGGTCGCGCTGGCGGCCCACGCGGGCCTCGTCCAAACCCCGATCGGATGAGATGCGCGCGCGTTCCACCTCTTCGTTCGAGGTGATCTGTGCTTCCTGCAGCGCCTGAGCCCGGGCGATTTCGAGTTGTTCGAGTGCACGCCGGCGCTCCACTCGCGCAGCTTCGAGCGTCTGCTCGCGGGCAATGTCGATCTTGTCAATTTCCTGCTTTGCGACGATTTCCGCCTGACGCAGCGTCCTGTCGGCATCGGCACGCTCCACCTTCTTTGCAGCGAGCGTGATGGCGCGCTCTTCTTCGGCGACCTCGATTGTTTTCTTCTGATCGATCTGGAGCATTTCGCGCGTCTTGGTGGAGGCGATGCGATCCTGTTCGAGTTTGAGCTCCGTAGCGATGCGCTGGCGTTCCACATCGTCGCGCTTCTTGATCTCCCTTCCCTCAAGCGCGGCCGCGCGCTGGATCTCCAGCTCTCTCGTTGAAAGTTCGGCAGCGATGCGCTCCGCGGCAAGCGCCTTCTCCTGGGCGATGCGCGCGGCCTCTGTTGCCTCGCGCGCGGAAATTTCCGCGGCGTCCAGGGCTCTGGTGCGGGCAATCTGGAGAGCGCGCACGCGCTCTTCCTGCGCGATACGCGCCGACTCGATCGCTTCGCGGGCGGCGATGTCCTCCTGTTCGAGGGTCCTGGTCCGCTCGATCTCGCGGTTGCGAACTTCCTGCTCGCGTGCGATGCGCTCGGCACTCACCGACGTCTCTTGAAGGATGCGTGCCTTGTCGGTGGCTTCGCGGGCGGCGATCTCCGCGGCCTCGATCACCTTCGCGCGTTCGATTTCCTTCTGGCGGATATCGCGCTCCGAGGCGATGCGGGCGGCGCTGATGGCCTGCTCATTGGCGATCCGCGCTTTCTCGACCAGTTCACGCGCGGCGATTTCAGCTTCTTCCACCGCTCGGGTCCGCTCGATTTCCTTGTGCCTGATGTCGCGGTCCGAGGCGATGCGCGCCTCGCTGATGGCGCGCTCGTTGGATATCCGCGACTTCTCGATTTCCTCACGGGAGTGGATCAGCGCCTGTTCGGCCTCGGTATCGCGCGCGGCGCGCTCGCGGGCCACTTCGGCACGCTGTACGGCGCGGCGGATTTCGATTTCCCGCTGCTGTTCAAGCCGTGCCGACTCGCTATCCCGCTCGATATCGAGCGACTGGCGCTCGGCTTCGAGGTTGCGGGTGCGGATCTTGATCATCGCTTCCTGTTCGATGTCGTTCCGCAGTTTGCGCTTTTCCTCGATCTCCCCGATGATCCGGGTGAGACCTTCGGCGTCGAAGCGGTTGGAAGGGTTGAAATATTGCAGATCGGTCTGGTCGAGATTGGTGATCGCGACGTTCTGCAGTTCGAGTCCGTTCTGGTCGAATGCTTCGGCTGCCGATTCCTGCACACGCTGCACATAGGTGCCGCGCTTCTCGTGCATTTCCTCCATCGTCATCTCGGAGGCGATCGAACGGAGCGCCGAGACGAGCCGGCCGGAAAGCAGCGTGTTCAACTGGTCCGGCTGCAGCGTCCGCCGCCCCAGCGTCGCCGCGGCGACAGCCACGGCCTCGCGTTGCGGGCGAACGCGCACATAGAACTCGGCATCGATGTCGACGCGCATCCGGTCGCGGGTGATGAGCGCGTCGTCGTTGGCGCGGGTCACCGCCATGCGCAGGACGTTCATGCTGACGGGCGTGACGTCATGAATGATCGGCAGCACGAAGGCGCCGCCATTGATCACCACCTTTTCGCCGAACAGTCCGGTTCGGACGAACGAAACCTCCTTCGAGGAGCGGCGATAGAGCCAGTTCACCAGATAGACGATAATCGCAATGACGATCACCGTTACGATGAGCCAGAGAATGAGGGTTCCGATCAATTGCCCCGTCATGTCACGTTCCTCCCGTTCGCCGACCCTACGGGGCGGCGCTTGAACGGCGGGTTGCCCCAGCCGGGTTGTCGTCTGTGCCGGCCTTGCGGCCGATCGTCTTGAAAGCTCGCGTCTGATCGCGGATCGCTGTTTCCACCGGCAGGCGCTCCATCGAGGAGGCGCCGTAGAAGCCGTGGCAATGCCGCGTATTCTTCATGATGAAGTCGGCATCCGGAGGCTCGGCTACCGGACCGCCATGCACGAGAATGATGATCTCCGGATTCACCGAGAGCGCCGCCTCGGCCCAGCTGTCGACAAGCGCAGGGCAATCGGCAAGCTTGAGCGCCGTTTCCGCCCCGATCGAGCCGCCGGTCGTGAGCCCCATATGGCAGACGATGATGTCAGCTCCGGCTCTCGCCATCGCGGCCGCATCTGCTTCCGAGAAAACATAGGGCGTGGTGAGCAGTCCCTTCTGTCTGGCGAGCGCCACCATCTCCACCTCGAGGCCGTAACCCATGCCGGTTTCCTCGAGGTTTTGGCGGAACACGCCGTCGATCAGCCCGACCGTGGGGAAGTTCTGCACGCCGGAGAAACCGATCCGCTTCACGTCATCGAGAAAAACATCCATGGAACGGAAGGGATCCGTGCCGCAGACCCCGGCGATGACAGGCGTGTGCTTGACCACCGGTAGCACTTCGCGCGCCATGTCCATCACGATCGCATTGGCGTCGCCATAGGGCATCAGCCCCGAGAGTGAGCCGCGACCGGCCATGCGGAAGCGGCCGGAATTGTAGATGACGATGAGATCGATCCCGCCGGCTTCCTCGCATTTGGCGGAAAGGCCCGTGCCGGCGCCGCCGCCGACGATTGGCTCGCCCCTGCTGATCATGGCGCGAAAGCGTGCGAGAAGGTCGGATCGGGAGAAGCCCGGCATCAGTCAGCTCCTGCCGGATGCGCCGCGGGAGCGGCTTTGGTGAAGGGCGCGGAATTGCTGGGCCAGGGCGGCGGCGAAAGCGGGATCGTTGACGTGGTGCGGAAGCCGGATGATCTGCCGGTTGGCCGTCACTCGCACCGTCTCAGTGATGGCACCGAACAGGGCGGCATCCGCCGCCTGATCCCAGAACGGATGTCCCGGCGCATCCAGCGCGGAAACACCGCCTTCCGGCAGCAGGAAGCGCACGTGGCCTTCCATCAGATTGAGTTTTTCACCGATCCAGCGGCCCATCCGCCGGTTCTCTTCCACGGTGGTGCGCATCAGCGTGACTTGCGGATTATGCGGATAGAGCGTGCGGCTGCGGTAATGCGCCGGTACCGTATCCGGAGTACCGAAGTTCACCATGTCGAGCGCACCGACCGAGCCGACATAGGGAATGCGCGTGCGGATGATCGCGCCAAAGCGGTCTTCCGTGGCCGGCAGAATGCCGCCCATCATCATGTCGCAGATCTCGGTCGTGGACACGTCGATCACACCCTGCATCAGGCCGGAATCGATGAGCTTCTCCATCGACCTGCCGCCGATGCCGGTGGCGTGGAAAACCAGCGGCTCCCAATCCTTTTCGATCAGCTTGGTGATCTGCTGCACGCATGGCGTCGTGACGCCGAACATGGTCAGGCCGACGAGCGGGCGTTCGGCGGCGGCGCGCCGGCCGGGGTTCGGCGCATTCTGTTCGATCCAGCTGCGCGCCATCGCCGTCATGGCATGCGCGCCATTGCCGAGCACGGCGCGCGAGAGGCGATTGAGCCCCTGGATGTCAGTAACGGAATGCATCATCGTTACGTCGGTCGGTCCGACATAGGCGGCCACGTTGCCTGCGGCCATGGTCGAGATCATGATCTTCGGCACACCGACGGGGAGCGTCTGCATGCCGGCTGTCGCGATCGCCGTGCCGCCGGAACCACCGGCGGAAATGATGCCGGCCACGTTCTGCTGTTTGCCAACCCAGGCGCGGAACGCTTCCGTCATGGCAGCCACCGCCGTGCCGCGATCGCCGGAAGCGATGCCGGAGGACCCCGATGGGGATGCGAGCGCGACTTCCTGCGCCGAAACGTCGGCGCCCTGGTTACGGCCGGCGGTGGAAAGATCGACAAGCCGCGTGCGCAGCCCCGCGGCCTTGATGATGTCGCGGATGTAGCGCAGTTCCTCGCCCTTGGTATCGAGCGTGCCGGCGATGATGACATGCGGCTCCTGCGGCGCACGCGCGGCCAGCGGAGAAATATCTCCCACGCGCCGGCCGTCGATCGCTGCAAGAGTAGGGCGCGACACCGTGCGCGCCGCAGCTTCGATCCGCGCGGCGGGAACGTCCTGCGACCAGCGCGTCGGCAGCACGGGGTTGGCATTGTAGATCCGAGTCGGTCCCAGCGGCACGACCTCAGGTTTGCGCATAGCAGCGGCGGCTGCCGGCGCTTCGCCTCCATCGGTTTCGTCATTGCTGTGCCGGCCCACGCCCAGCAATCGCTGCTGGAGGTCGCGATCGGCCGCGAGCGTCTGCGAGGCGATGATGCGGTGGATCCGCCCGTTGACCATGATGGCCACGGGATCGGACATCTGGGTCGCAACGCCGATATTCTGTTCGATCACGAGGATGGAGACATCACCCTCTGCGGCGAGCCGGGCCAGCGTTTCCTCGACATGCGCAACGATGACCGGAGCAAGGCCTTCGGTGGGTTCGTCCATGATCAGCAGGCGTGGATTCATCAGGAGTGCCCGGCTGATCGCCAGCATCTGCTGCTCGCCGCCGGAAAGCTGGCCGCCGCTATTGCGCCTTCGCTCGGCAAGGCGCGGGAACATCTCGTAGATGCGTTCCGGCGTCCAAGTGCCTTTGCCTGCCGACATCAGGCGCAGATGCTCGTCGACCATCAGCGATCGCCACAGGCGGCGTCCCTGGGGCACATAGCCGATGCCCATCCGCGCGATTTCCGCCGGCGAACGCCCGACGAGTTCCTCGCCCATGAAGCGGATCGATCCGGAGGAAGCACGGACAAGCCCCATGATAGCCTTGCACATCGTGGTCTTGCCCATGCCGTTCCGCCCGACAACAGAGAGGACACCGGAGTAGAGCGAAAGATCCACGCCCTGCAGGGCATGGCTTCTTCCGTAGAAAACGTTCACGCCTTGCAGCTGGAGGACGGGCGCGGATGAACCGGTCGGGCGGAGAGGACGTTCAATCATGTCCGCCTCCGAGGTAGAGTTCCTGCACTTCGGGGTCGTCCTCGATCTCCTCGGGCCGGCCTTCCTTGAAGATGCGGCCGTTGTGCATCATCGTGACGCTTTCCACGACGCGCAGGGCGACATCCATGTCGTGCTCGATGATGATGTAGCCGATATGGCTCGGCAGCGAGGTGAGGATGCTAATCAGGTCGCTTCGCTCGGCGGGTGAGAGACCCGCTGCCGGTTCATCAAACAGGATGAAGCGGGGCGCGCCGGACAGCGCGAGCGCGATTTCGAGCTGCCGCTGCTGACCATAGGCCAGTTCACCGACCAGGCGTTCCTTCTCGCCGGTCAGATGCACCGCCTCCACCAGCACCTCAGCGGCATTCACCAAAGCATCGTCGGCGCGGGGCCGTATCAGCGAGAAGCGGTTTCGCGAAACGCCGCGGCAGGCCAGATAGACGTTGTCCATCACGCTCAATCCGGTGAAGAGCGAGGATATCTGGTAGGTGCGGCGCAATCCCCGGCGAATGCGCTCGTAAGGCGGGAAGGCCGTCACGTCCTCGCCGAAGAAGCGGATCAGGCCCGCCGTGGGGAGAAAATCGCCGGTGATGCAATTGAAGAGGGTGGTCTTGCCGGCGCCGTTCGAGCCGAGCACGGCCCGCCTTTCACCCGGCTTCACCGAGAGCGTGACGTCCGAGATCGCGGTCAATGCCCCGAACATCTTGGTGATGCCGCGCAGCTCGAGCGCATTGCCTGAGGCGGCATGGCTCGGTCCAACCAGGTTCATCCGGGAGGGCGCGACGGGCGCGTTCATGTCCCGCCTCCCGTCGTCGCGGCATTGCGTGCCGCAACCCGCGCGCGCCAGCGATCCCACAGGCCGAGTACACCATCAGGGGAGAACAGTACGATCGCCAGGAAGCCGATCCCGATGATGAGCTTGAAGCGGTCCACCGAGAATCCGAAGAAGCCGAGGATGTCGGCGGAGAACACCTGCAGCAGCACGTAGATGAAGGCGCCGATAAAGGGGCCGAGCGGGCGGCGCATCCCGCCAACCACCGCGACCACGAGCACGTCGATTGCGGCGGAGATGCCGATCGTACCGGGCGCAATCTGCGCATTCTGCCAGACCAGCAGAATACCGCCTGCGGAAGCAAAAACGCTTGCAAGCGCGTAGGCCGCCACGCGGTGGGCGGTCACGTGGAAACCCAGTGCAGCCATGCGGCGCGGGTTGTCACGTACGCCCTGAAGCGCAAGTCCGAAGGGAGATCGCTCGACGTAGACGACCGCGAAATAGCAAAGCGTCGCGCTGCCAAGGGTGAGATAGTAGAAGGCCACGGGTTCGCGCCAGTTCACGCCGAAAAGCTGCGGCGGAAGCACGAGATTGAACCCGGAATAGCCGTTGAAGATCGTGTAGTTCTGTCGTGTGAAATAGAAGAACGCAGCCGCGATCGCGAGCGTGATCATGATCGTGTAGATGCCCTCCGTGCGCACGGCGAGGGCGCCCGATATCGTCGCGAACAGCGCCGCGATCAGAAAGGCTGCAGGAAGCACAATCCACCAGGATAGCCCGAGGCTGACATTGAGCACACCGGACGGCCCGAGGATCGCCACCATGTAGCCGGCCATGCCCGCAATCGACATCTGCAGCAGGCTCACCATTCCGCCATACCCAGCGAGGAACATCAGGCTGAGACCGATCATGCCCAGAATGAAGGTCCAGCCCATCACCTGGAACAGCCAGAAATTGTTGGCCACGACCGGCAGGAACAGCAGGATCACACCGACGATCCACCAAGGCGCGGGAATGCGCTCGAACCACATTCGCCGATCGGCGCGATCGGCGAGGCGAGGGGCGTGGTCCGCAACCGACATGTCTATCGCCTCATGCCCAATAGGCCCTGTGGCCGAAACGCCAGCACCGCCGCCATGATGAGGAAGGTGAACACCACCGAGTAGGTCGGCGCATAGACGAAGCCCATCTGCTCGGCCACCCCTATGATCAGTGCGCCCAGTGCCGCACCGGCAATGGACCCCATGCCTCCGACGATCACCACCACAAGGCTTGCCAGCAGGAAACGTGTATCCTCACCCGGCGACAGCGACTGGAACGTGCCACCGATGATCCCGGCGATACCGGCGAGCCCGGCGCCGAAACCGAACACCGCCAGAAAAACCAGCTGGATGCGCACGCCGGAAGCCGCCAGCATCTCACGGTCGTCGACGCCCGCGCGGATCAACGTGCCCAGCACGGTGCGGTTCAGAACGAGCCACATCGCGATGCCAATCACGATTGCCGCGATCAGGATCCATACCCGCACGGCCGGGTAGCGCAGCCAGGTGACCGCTCCGGTCGACGCGTTGAAGTTGCTCACCAGCGGCAATTCCATCGGTCCCTGCAGGAATTGCGGCGCGAGGATCGAATAGGACTGACCGCCCCACCACCAGAGCATGAGGTCGGCAAACACGATCGAAAGGCCGATGCTGACCAGGGTCTGGCGCAGTTCCTCACTTTCCATTTTCGAGAAGATGAAGAACTGCATCAAAAGCCCGATCAGCGCCACGACGATGAACACGATCGGAAATGCCAGCAGCCACGAACCCGAGGCGGCCGCGATCTCGTAGCCGAGATATCCGCCGATCATGAACAGCGAGCCATGCGCGAGATTGATGATGCGCATCAGGCCAAAAATCAGGGTGAAGCCGGCCGCCACCAGAAAATAGAGCGCGCCAAGCGTGATGCCGCCCAGGAGTGCATTCAGGAAGATCTGCTTGCGGCCCCAGCTTGCCGCCAGTTCAGGCGGCCAGGGCGCCAGCACAAGCCACAGGAACGCCGCTACCAGGAGGAGGATAATGAGGCTCCAGAACGGATATCGCGTGATGAAATTGTTCATCTCAGGACGGCTCGGCAGCTTTTAGCGGTGGACCTTCGCCACCGTTGGAACGAAGGCTAGATCGGCGTTTCCGGCCTGTCTTTTCCCAACGTCTTTTCTTTAGCCCTCATCTTTGGGTGCAGTGCGGTACGGCACCCCGTTCCCTTCAGTGCGGGAGGCTTGCCACGCTGCGGCGATAGGCGCTCGGCGGGACGACGCCGTTGGCGATGAAGAACCGCGAGAAGCTCGCCGGGGTCGCGAAGCCTAGGTCGAGGCCGATCTCGGAAACCGTCTCCACGCCCTTGGCCAACCGCTCGATGGCGCACTCCATGCGCAGGGCGTTGCGGAAAATCGTGGGCGGCAGCCCCATCTGCTCGCGAAACAGCTTGAAGAAGTGCGGGCGCGAAAGCCCGGAGCTCCGCGAAATCTCGGCAAGGTCGACAGGTTCGCTGAGCCTCTCGCTCAAGAGGTTTATCGCACGCCGCAGGCGGAAATCACGCAATACCGAGCATGGGGCAGCCGGCCTGTCGCCGGCGCTCGTCCATTGCCAGGTTTGATCGAAAGCCGCCTGGGTGAGGGCACTGAGCCGGTCTTCGAAAGAGCCGTCGCCACCGCCGTGGACGGCAAGCAGCCGCGCGGTTTCCGACGCGAGCCGGGTGATGTGATCGCTCATTTCGACGGCCGGCCTCCCGAAGCGCAGGATTTCGAAGGCCGTGTGGCTCGCATCGGCGAACCAGCCCGGGCGGATGTAGAGGACGAGCGTCAGCGTCGGTTCGCGCCGGTCTATAGGTGCAAAGAAGTGCGGTTGCCATGGACTGATGGCCGTCGCGTGCGCAGGCGTAAGCGGCAGGGGTCTGCCGTCGATGACCACACTGGCGGGCGGGCCGCTGACGTGAAAGATCAGATGGCCTTCGCGATGGGCGTGTGGCGCCATCGGGCGGTCCAGCGCGTAAAGACATGCGCGGCCGAACGCACCATGCGCGACCGCGTGCGCAGTACTCATCGGTTTCCTCCCCGCCCATCTTTGTGCGCGGTAGGCGTCGAATTTATAAGGAGCCTAGGTTGTGGCAACAGGCAAATCGCCCCGGCCGCCGCGTCACATTTGCCCCGGGCCGGATGTTTTCTGTTCCTGCTCACCAGGCGGCCTCGAGGATGCGACGGCAGTCGCCGGGGGTCAGCCGTCTCGGATTGGCAAGGGCGCCAGGGTCGTTCGCTGCCATCTCGGCGAAGCGGTCGAACCGTGACGGATCGATCCCGATCTCGCGCAGGGAGGTCGGCATGCCGATGGCGCGGGCAAAAACGCCGAATTCGGTGCTGAAACGCGGCTCCCGCGTTGCCTTGGCGAATGCTTCAGCCATGGTGGCGTATCGATCGCCGACGGCCTCGGTGTTGAAGTCGGCCATCGCGGCCATCAACGGCGCATGGAGATCGCCATGCAGCACCCCGGGTCCGAGTTCAGCCTTGATCGGATGGGCAAGTGCGTCGACCCCGCCGACCGCTTTTTCGAGGGCGAGCCCTGCCGTCAACGCTGCGGCCATCAACTCGCGCTGCGCCTCCCGATTGGTAGGGGAAGCGAGCGCCACAGGTAGCCAGTGCGTGAGCCGCTTGGCGCCCTCCAGCGCGAGCGCATCCGCCGGCGGGTGGTAGATGGGGCTGGCATAAGCCTCGATTGCGTGGACCAGCACTTCCATGGCCGTTGCGGCGAGGTGATGGGACTGCGCTCCCTCGAGCACCGTCGGATCGGCGATGACGCGGTCGGGGCGAGGGCAGGTGACCGGCTCGCCTGGTCCCACGCGCACCCGGCGCGCCAATCCGAAATCGCAAAGGCTGGCCGGAACGGCGATCAGCGAAAGGCGTTCGCCGCGCCGCAGCGCGTGCTCGGCGGCAAGTCGTGCGTGTCCCAACGCTGCGGCTCCGCCGACGGCGATGAGAGTGTTTGTCCTGACGTCATTCAAGGCATCCAGGATTCGCGGTGTCGAGTCGCCGGGAAGCGGGTCTTGACCGACCCTCGCCAGGCTGAGCGTCGTTTGGTCAAGCGCTTCTTGCACGCGCGTGTAAACAGCCGCGCTGGCCGGCTCGTGATCGATGAGCGCCAGCGCCCGAGAGTGCGGTCCAACCTCCTCCGGAAGCGCGTCCTCAATCGCAGCTTCTGCGAAATGAGTGCGCGTAAGGTAGCCGATCAAGGTCATCGGAGATGCTCTCGGCGCGCGGCAACATAGAATCCGCGATGCGGATTACCGATGGAGTAGCGGCCGGCTCAGAATGCCGGCCGCCCCGGATCAAGCGTGAGGTGACGCCTAGCCGCCGGCGCGCAGCTTGGGGCAGTCAACCGCTGTGCGCGACGGCAGCCCGATGGCCCGGTACTGATCCACCGTCATGCCGAGCGTCTGCGTCACGTTCTCGGTCTTGCCGACCATCTTGCTGGTCAAGTTGCCGTCCGCCCCCTCGACCACTTCGTTGACGAACACGGTTCCGGTCGCCTGCCGGTTTTCGTTCAGCGTGATCTTGCCGATCGGGCTGTCGAGTTCAAGCTTGCTCAGCGCTGCCTTGAACTTCGCCTGTCCGTCCGAGAGATCACCACCGGCCGCCTCGAGCCCCTTGATGGCGGCGAGCGTGGCGACGTAGTAGCCGAGGCCGAACAGCGAAGGCGAGGGCAGGCGCTTGTCGGCGGGGAAGCTGTCTTGATAGAGCTTCACATAAGAGGTCCAGGCCGGGTCGGTGTTGTCGGCAGCGAAGGGGCCCGAAGTCGGCGTGCCCTTCAGCACATCTTTCGCCTTGCCTTTCGCCGTCAGAACCGTCTGGTCGGCCATGATTGTGCCGCCGAGCAGCTTGGTCTTTTCGCCAGCTTGCTGATACTGGTTGAGGAAGTTAATCGCATCGGTTCCGCCGAGGCCCAGATAGATCGCATCCACATTATCCGGGAGCTGTGCGATGATTCCGGCGAAATCTGACTGGCCAAGTGGCTGCCAGAAGCGCTGGACGATATCGCCGCCCGATTTGCAGAAATCGATCGCGAAGCCCATGAAGTTGGTGTAGCCGAATGAATAGTCGGCTGCGATCGTTGCCACTTTTTTCCAACCCTTCGTCTTCACGGCGTATCCGCCGAGGCCGTACCCCCATTGCGATCCGTCGAGGTTGAAGCGGTAGAAGTTCGGCGCGGGATCGACCCAGGTTGTCTCGAGCGCGCCCGAAATGCCGTTGATCACCACCTTGCCGGGGATGGTCTTGGCGAAATCGCGCATGGCAATGCCTTCCGAGCCGGAAAGCGGGCCGATGATGAAGTCGACGTTGTCCTGCTCCACAAGCTTGCGAGCCATACGCACTGTCGTGTCGGGCTTGGTATCCGTCGGAGCGACGACGGTTTCGATCTTCTTGCCGGCGATGGTGTTGTTCACCTGCTTCAGCGCCAGTTCGACATTGCGGACACCGTCCGCGCCGCCGGTTGCGAAGGCGCCTTCCAGCGCGACCAGAATGCCGATCTTGATTGTGCCGCTCTGGGCGAGAGCTGAGCCGGGCAGCAGAAGGGCGGCCATGGCGGCCGCGCCAAGCAGAGACTTGCGCATTGTTATCCTCCCTCTGACGCGGAAGGGAGAATCCGGTCTCACGCCGGACCTTCCCCATGCGCGCTCCTGGCGCGACCCCTCGGCCGCGCCTTCCGCGAAAGGTGCAGCCCAAAGCAGAAACCGCCCATATCCAAGCGTCTTATTTTCGCGGAACGTCAGGTCCTAGCCTTGGCGGGCGTTTCGCCTGTAGATTGCGGCCATGTCCCCAAGGGTGGAAGGGCGGTTAGGCGCTGAAATCAAACTCTGAGCCGCATGGGACACCCGGGCGACAGGTGATGTTACGGCGGTGGCGGTGGGATCCCAACCTGACCACAACCCGATCGGGCCCGTGCCGATGCAGACGGTCAGGACCGCTGCCCCGTTTTTAGGCTGAAGTCTCTTTTGGGCCGCGGGGCTACTGGCCCAAAGCCGAAGTGCTGCGAGGCAACCTGGACGTCTGCTTTTGGGAGTAGAGCGGACGCAGGCGGCGGAGGGGCGGGATGTCCGCTCCTGACGCTTAGCAGACATGGCCGCTTCGGCCCCTGATGTCCGCTGTTGGCGGCACACCGGACTAGGCCACCGCATGAGCGACCGCTGCCATGATGTCGGCGGCGTCGCGCGCGCTAGTCGCTCTTTGCGCGCTGGATAACTATGCTGGCTTCCGCCGGCAGCAAGTCATCACGCCAACGCCAACAAACCCGCGATGCCAGCCACAGCAATAAAAATAAGGCCGCTGATCATGGTGAAGGTATCTTCGTCGACTCTCAACATACGGCACCTTATCGAGACGTAGCCGGTGACCGATTGGATTTTAGACTGCTGCGGCCTGAATTCCTGTGGCGCTGATGCAACGATCCCGTTTTCTACTGGGGCAAGATGAAGGCGGAAACTTGTATCTTTAGCGGAGACCCGCCTGCAGCATTGTTCACATTTGCGGACCGGATAGGTTCAGCTCACGCTCTGCCCGGAAAACATTGCCATAGAGGTTTGCTATCCATTGACGCCCACTCGATGTGACGTTGAGATAGCGTATCGCCGTCTGAATTTGCGGAGCGACGTTTTTCCAATAGAACTGCGGATATTTGTAGACCACGTCCGCCGGCGTATCATAACCGAGCGTCTTGTTCAGCCCGATCTCTTCAAATTCGTAGAACAGCGCATTTGCCTTTTTCAGATAGTTGGGATCACCAAGTTGGCCGATCAGATCGGCAGCGCGCAGC
>Ga0081540_1000486_pt1 | contig 38979 bp, 33 predicted proteins | sample TabmetS2T1R1_FD_71024 | JGI IMG/M metagenome (GOLD analysis project Ga0081540, IMG submission 71024) | Tabebuia heterophylla rhizosphere microbial communities from the University of Puerto Rico - S2T1R1 | ecosystem: Host-associated > Plants > Roots > Rhizosphere ...
AGGAAGGCTCCGACGACGGGACCGAGGATAGACCCCATGCCGCCCAGCAGGACCATGGCGATGGCATCGAGCGACTGCGTGATCGACAGCTGCGCGGGCTCGATATAGTTGCTGTAAAAGCCGAACAGCGCGCCCGCCAGGGCGGCGAATAGGTTCGAAATGGTGAAGGCAAGCATCTTGTAGCGAAAGGTGTTGATGCCAAGCGTTTGCGCCAGCTCCTCGTTGAGGCGAATGGCGGCGAAGTTGCGTCCGATCCAGGAGCGGACGATGAGTTGCGAGACGATGGTGACCGCGCCCAGGGCCGTCAAGGTCAGCAGGTACCAGGGGACGGTGCCGTCGATCTTGACCACGCCGCGTCCCGGCCACCAAATCGTCGGTTTGTCGAGAACGAGCAGACCCAAGGTGCCGTTGGTGACATCGTTCCAATTGAGCACCACGAGACGGATCAGTTCGGCGAAGGCCAGCGTCACGACGGCGAAATAAAATTCGCGCAGGCGGAACTTGAAACAGACCCAGCCCACCATCATGGACAGAAGCAGGATCACCGCAAACATCGGCAGTATGGCGAGCCAGAACGAAATGCCGAACTTGCTCAGCATCAGGAAGGTGGCATAGCCGCCGATCCCGAAGGCGGCCCCGTGAAACATCGTGAGCTGGCCGGCGTAGCCGAACACGATATTGAAGCCGATCGCCAGGATGCCGAGAATGTAGGTGAAAATTAGGATGGTCAGCAGCACTTCACTATGGCTTACCAGCGGCACCAAATAGAGCGGTAGCAGCAACCAGGCCGCGCTCATTTCTGGCCCCCAAACAGCCCGCTCGGGCGGAACAGCAAGATCGCCACCAGAAACACCAGACCGTAGGCATCGCGGAAGGCGGTCGGCAGGAACAAGGCACCGATCGACTCGGTAATGCCGAGGATGATGCCGCCGACCAGCGCCCCGGCCAGGTTGCCGACGCCGGCCAAAATGGCGGCCTCCACACCCTTGAGGATAAACAGGGCACCCATGGAGGGCTCGAGCGAATAAATGCCGGCGTAAAGCGCCCCGCCGATACCGGCGAGCGCGCAGGAGTAGACGCTGACGCCGACCTGCAAGATCTCCGTTTTGACCCCCATCAGCATGGCCGCTTCAGGATTTTGCGCGTAGGCGCGCGTCGCCCGACCAAGCCAGGTATTGGCGAGCGCCAGCCAGGTCAGCGCGATCACGCCCAGCAGCACGGCGAAGGTGACGACCTTCATGCGCGAGATGGTGATCGCGCCCAGCGTCCAGGATCCCGACAGCACGAAATCCATGTTCTTCGGGGTGGCCGTATAGAGCAGCAGGGCGGCGCTTTCGATCACCGAAATCAGCCCGATGGAGACGAGCAGGCCGTTGACGAGATTGTTGCGCGTGAACTGAAACAGCGCCCGATCCGACAGGAAGCCGGCAAGGCCGGCGATCAGCACCGCCAGCGCGACCGAGAGAGGATAGGGCAGGTGGGCGACGTCGGTCAGGTGCCAAGCCGCGTAGGCACCGATCATCATGAACTGCCCAAGCGCGAAGTTCACGATGCCGGTGATGCCAAAGGTCAGCGTGACGCCGAGCGCGATAATGCCGTAGAGCGTCCCGACGATGATGCCGTTGAGGACTTGCCCGAGAATTACTTGGGTCATTGGCGGTCAGCGTGGGGCCGCGCTCGGCGGCGGGTGAGTTTTGCTTGGGCTGCTGGCGCGGGCGCTTCTTCCCGCTCCCTTGCGTGGACGACCGAGCCGGTGCGATCAGGGCTCCACGCGCGTGATCTGGATGGCGCCGCCCTTCTTCAGGTGGGCGATATCGAAATCAAAGATTTGCTCACCATTGCCGTCGAATTTGATGGTCCACAGCCCGGTGTAGGTGGTGGCGAGCAGGGCGGCGCGGATCTTGCCGACATCCTCGACGCTGCCCGCCTTTTTCATGGCCTCGACCAGCATGTAGACGTGGTCGTAGCACGACGAGGAGCACAGCGGTGCCTGGTCGTAGGGGAAGTCGCGCTTGTGGAAGGCCTTATAGGCGTCGACGAACGCCTTCACCTTGGGCGAGGCTTTCTCCGCTTCCTCGAAGTATTTGGGCACGTAGACGATATAGTCCTCGATGCCGTCCTTGTTCTTCATGCCGGGGCCGAGCGAGCCGCGCACCAGGAAAAACTTGCGGATGAAGTTGCCTTCGGTGGCCTGGCGCACGATGTCGTAAAGGGGCGCATCGCTGTAGCCGGGAAACAGGTAGTCGGCCTTGAAGCCGGCGAGCTTGGCCAGCACCGGCGTGAAATCCTTGGTGCCGGGGTCGAAATACTCGGTGGTCGTTTCGATACCCTTGGCCTTGAAGAGCGGCTCGTAGATCTCGCCCAGCACCTTGCCGCCCTGGTCGTTCTGGAACAGCATGGCCACCTTTTTGGGCGCCGCCGTCTTGATCAGGTAGTCGACCATGCGTGCGCCGAAGCCGTTCGGGCCCACATCCCAATTCCAGGTGCGGATGACGAAGTCGTGCTCCGGCTTGCCGACAAAGTCATGGATACGCGTGGCACCGCCCATTAACAGGAACTTGCCGTTGAATTGCTTGGCGTAGGGCAGCACGGTCACGAACACGTTGGACAGGAACGGTCCAAACACGAAGCGGGCGTGCTCCTGCTCGAGCAGCCGCTTCAACTGGATCGTTGCCTCCTTGGGATCGCCACGCGTGTCGAGCGAAATCAGCTCGAGCTTATAGGTCTTGTCGCCGACCTTGAAACCGCCGGCCTTGTTGATCTCGTCGACGGCCATCGGCACACCCTGCGAGCCCATCCAGCCGTAGATCGCGTTGGTGCCGGTCTGGGCCTCGATCTGGCCGATTTTGACGACATCCTGTGCCTGCGCGGCGGTCGCCAAGCTTGCGCCGAGCACGACGGCAGTCGCGATCCTCGCAATATCACGCATGTTCTCGTTCCTCCCGTGGTTCGTTTGTCATTGTGGCCGCTGGCTGTCCTGGTGCCGGCCGTTACATCATCCCGCCGGCCGCCTGGCGCGGCTGTCTGGCCCAATCCTCCTCCTGCTGCAGGGCAAAGATCGACGTATAGCCACCGGACCAGTCGGGCGGCAGCAGGCAAGGGCGTGGATCATGGTAGGCCCAGCGCGCCGGTTTGCCGCGCACGATCGCGCCGTAGTACTTCGACTGCAGCGGGTTATAGGTGTAGGGCATGGCGTCCGCGGCCGAGTAGACGTTGAGCAGCAGCGGTCGCGGGATCTCGGACCAATTGGCCTTGGAGTAATGCAGCGTGCGGCAGTTGTGGATGGTGATCGAGCCGGCCGGACCCTCGAGATAGTCGACCTTGCTCATGTCGATGGCGGCGGCGTCCTGCGGCTTGAGGCAGCCAACCCACTCGCCCTTGTCGTTGTACTGGTCGACGACCGGCCCCTTATGGCTGCCGCGCAGCACGCCCAGCGGGCCCTGCTCGGCCGTGCAGTCGAACACGTAGGTGCCCGCCGTGCAGGGACTGTAGTTGGTGTGTGGCCAAAACGAGATGTCCTGGTGCCACTTCACTTCGTCGCCGCCCTTCGACCATTTGAAGTTCAGCTTCGAGTGGTGAAATTTGACGTCGGGCCCCACCAGATCGGCGATGGCGTCGGGTAGGGGTGAGTTCTTGCTCGCCGCATAGTCCCAATAGACGGGGTGGTGGTCGTTCATGCTCGAGAGCCGGCGCAGCCGCGGGGTCTCGGCGCTGTGGCCCTTGTCGAGGTCCCAGACCGCATCGGATTTGCTGATGGCGCGGCTGCGATCGACCATTTCGTCGGTGGTAGCGCGCAGGCGCTCGATCCAGGTATCGGGCAGAAACTTCTCGAGCAGCAAATAACCGTTCTCGAAGTAGAACTCGCGCTGCTTTTGCGTCAGCACCTTCGGCTTGATCGAAAGAACGTCCTCCGGCGTCATGTTGCTCTCCCAGGTTAGGCCGCAGCGTGAGCCTGCGACCCGCTAGCGTTTGCTTCGGCTTGCGAGCATCGATTGCAGCTTGTCGATTTCCTCGGGCTTCATGCCGTAGGCATGCTCCGCATCGGGGAATTTGCCGGCCCGCACCTCGCCGGCGTAGGCCTGCAACGCCTCGACGGCGACCTTCGATAATTCCGCGTAGCGCTTGGTGAATTTGGGCTTGAATTGGTCGAACACCCCGAGCAGGTCGTAGCCCAGCAGCAGCTGACCGCAACTCGCCGCGCCGGCGCCGATGCCGAAGGTAAAGATCTCGACGGCATCGTCGACGGCCTTGGCGACGGGCGCGGGCACGGCCTCGATCTCGAAGCCACAGGCCCCGGCGGCCTCGATGGCGAGGCCATCCTCGACGATGCGCATGGCTGCCTCCGCGCTCCGGCCCTGCAGCTTGAAGCCGCCATAAAGGTGCATGAAATGCGGGCACATGCCGACGTGGCTCATCACCGGCACGCCGGCGTCGGCGATGGCCTTGATAATGGGGGCCTTCTCGCGGCCGCCTTGCATCTTGACGACGTCGGCGCCGCCTTCCTTCATCAGGCGCAGGGCATTGAGGACGCCGATCTCTGGTGTCGCATAGCTGCCGTAGGGCATGGCGACCAGCACCATGCAATTGGGAGCGCCGCGGCGCACGGCCCGCGCGTGCTCAATCATCATGTCGACGGTCACCGGCAGCGTGTTGGGATGACCGTAGTTGGTCATGCCGAGCGAGTCGCCGACGGCGGCGACGTCGATGCCCGCCCGCTCCGCCCACACCGCGCAGGGATAATCGGGCACGGAGACCATCACGACTTTTTCTCCGGCCCGTTTGCGCGCCCTGAGATCGGGGACCGTCAGCCGCTTGCGTTCCTCGCCCATGGGGCGCCGCCCTCCCCTGATGTGGTCGCGCTCAGGCGCGGAATGCCTGCTTGTCCGTGCCCGAATAGAGCGCCTTGACTTGCCGGCCGACGGCGTCGGCGTGAGCGGCAAGCGCGTCCTCGTCAAGATCGTGGGTTGGCCGTGGCTCGTGGTCGAAGTTGCCGTAGCGGTCCACGCCACGCACCAGGGTGGCGGAGTCGCGAACTTTCAGCTGTTTGACGTCGGTTGGAATGTAACGGATGGCGAGGCCAATGCGGCGGTCATTGGAGCGATTGGGCTCGGAGCCGTGCACCAGCTTGACGTGGTGCAGCGACATTTCCCCGGGATTGAGCAGGCAGTCGACGGTGTTTTCGCTATCCACCTTGACGGCGATCTCCTGGCCACGCGAGAGCAGGTTGTCCTTGTGGAAGGTGTCGACGTGTTGCAAGTGGTCCTGGGTCTGCGAGCCCGGCAGGAATTTCATGCAGCCGCTTTGCAAATTGGCGGGCGACAGCGCCACCCACGCGGTCATGACCGTGTCCTTGCTGAGCCCCCAGTAAAAGGCATCCTGGTGCCAGGAGACGAAGCCCGGGCTATTGGCCTCCTTGATGAAGAAATTGGTGGTCCAGCAGAAAAGATCGGGACCCAGTACGTCCTCCGCCGCATCGACGATGTTGGGATGGTGCACGAGCTGGTCGACCCAGGTGAAAAGCAGATGCGCTTTGTGCCGCCAGTTGCCCTGCAGGGGCGCGCCGGTCTTGGCCTCGTGTTGCTCCAAGCAACCGCGATAGTGGGCGACCTCGGCCGAGGAGAGGACGGGTACGGGGAAGTAGTAGCCGTCGCGGCGGTAGGCGTCGATCGCGGCGCTGGAAAGCTGCTTGGGCATCACACTCCTCCTCTGCTAGCTTGGTATATTATTAATATGTTACCGCCCCGGCAAGGCTAGTGCTAGCCCTGCCGGGGCCGCTGCCGCGACGAGGCTATGAGCAAACAGGCACAAAGAATGAGGTCGGCTCGCGTTGCCGACGCCAGCACCCCCAGCAAGGCCGCGCCGGCTACCTCGCGCGCCAAATTGGAGCCGATGCGGCTCGAGCAGTCGCCGCGTCCGGGTCTCGCCGAGCAGGCCCGCGCGCGCCTGGAAGAGATGATCGTGTCGCTTGAGCTGGCGCCCGGCAGCATCTGGTCGGAGGCGCAGCTCAGCGCCAGCTTGGGGATCGGCCGCACCCCCGTGCGCGAGGCGCTGCAGCGGCTCGAGGCCGATCATCTCGTCAGAATCCTGCCTCGCCACGGGGCGCAGATCACCGAAATCAACGTCGTCGAGCAGCTCTTGCTGCTGGAGCTCAGGCGCGAGCTCGATCGCATCATCGCCCGCCAGGCGGCGCGCCGCAGCACGGCGCAAGAGCGCACCCGTCTGCTCGAAATGGGAAAGCGATTGGCCTCGCGCACCGCTGACGATGCCGACATCCTCCCCTATTTGCGCGATCATTACGAGTTGAAGAACGTGCTTGCCGAATGCGCGCGCAATCCTTTCCTCGCCCGCGCCGTGATGCCCTGCTATGCCATGTCACGGCGCTTCTACTATCTGCATCATCGCCAGGCCCGCGATCTGGCGGTTGCGACGCGGCACCACATCGACGTCATCCGTGCCGTCGCCAACGGCGATGAAGCCAGAGCCGCGGCGGCCTCCGACAAGTTGATGGATTATGTCGAAGACTTCACGCGCGCGACGGTGACCAATCGCTTTTGATCGCACGAGGTATCGCCTGGCACGCACCTCGGCGACGGCACGCTCGTCAACGCCAGGGGGCTTTGCGGCGACGTCGCGCGTCTTCCCTGAGCCTTCCCGCCGACAGAGGCGGCGCGGCCACGGCAAAAGCGAAGCGGCGAGGTTTCGGGCCGATTGAGAGGGTGACCCCGGGGTCCTCAGCCATCGGCCGGCCTGGCCAGAATTCAGGTTCCGCGTCGATCCCTTAAGGTCCCGTGCGGGTGCTTCGTGCCTGGACATTGACGGTTGCCTGGATGGCCCCTTAGCTTGGTCATGGCTCTCACGGGGAAACGGCAGCCTGTCGAACCAGACCGACCAACCTGCCAGCGCACACGACCCAGGCGACACCATCATCCGCTTTGACGGGGTGACCAAGGCGTTCGGGCCGACGGTCGTGCTGCGCGACGTTTCATTGTCGATCAAGCGCGGCAGCGTGAATGTGGTCTGCGGCGCCAGCGGTTCGGGCAAGAGCACCCTGTTGCGATGCATCAACGGTCTCGAGCTCCCGCAAAAAGGCAAGCTCACGGTGCTTGGCCGCGTGCTGGACGAACGGCAGTTGGCAAGCCCGGCGTTCCGCGCGGAGATCGGTATGGTGTTCCAGCGCTTCAGTCTCTATCCGCACATGACGGCGCTCGACAACGTGGCACTGGCGCTGCGCAAGGTGCGCCGACAACCGGCGGCGCGGGCGCGCCAGCGCGCCCAGGAGATGTTGCGCCGGGTTGGCCTTGCCGACAAGATCGGCTCCTACCCAAGCCAGCTCTCCGGCGGTCAGCAACAGAGGGTTGCGATTGCGCGCGCGCTGGTGATGGAGCCCAAAATCATGTTGTTCGACGAGCCAACTTCGGCGCTGGACCCCGAGATGATCCGTGAGGTGCTCGATGTCATGCGCGATCTTGCCAACAGCGGCATGACGATGTTGGTCGTGACGCATGAGATGGGTTTTGCGCGCGAGGCCGCCGATCGGATCATCTTCATGGACGATGGCGTGATCGTGGAAGAGGCGCCGTGCGGCGATTTCTTCGCCAACCCCAAAAGTGCGCGCGCGCGGCGCTTTCTCAATAACATCCTGCATCACTGAGCGGGGGCAGCAGCCAAGGGACGTTCGAGAGGAGAGACGAGCATGACGAAGCAAGTCAGCAGACGGCGCGCCATTGGGGCGGCGGGCGCGGTGATGGCGGCAACCGGGATCAGTGCCGCTCGGGCCCAAGCCCAAAGCGCGGCCCAGGCTTGCGCCGATACGCTCGCCAAGGTTAAGGCCGCGGGCACGCTGCTGGCCGGCGTGCGCAACGATTTTCCTCCCATCGGCTCGATCGATACGGGCGGCAAGCCAGTAGGATTTGGACCCGATCTTGCCGAGGCTTTTGCAAAAAAGCTCGGCGTCAAAGTGGAGTTTGTACCGACGACGTCGCGCACGCGTATTCCATTGCTGCAGAACGGCTCCATTGACTGCGAGTTCGGCATCACGACGCCGACCATCGAGCGCGAAAAGACGGTCGATTTCTCCATCCCCTACGTCTGGGACGCGGTTGCCATCATTATCAAGGATGGGGCGAGCCGGAAGGTGGCGGAGTACGCTCCGCCCAAGAAGGTCGCCACCACGCAGGGCAGCTACATCATTGATCTTTTCAAACAGCACATCGCCAACCCGGAGATCGTGCTGTTTCAGGAGTACCCCGACGCCGTGCAGGCGCTAAAGAACGGCAAGGTCGACGGCGTCGGCGTCAACAGAGCGAGCTCGGTAGCCTACGTGCGCAAAGGCTCGGGGCTGCAAATGTCGGAGGACATGGTGCGAGATCCCTGGGCGATCATGCTGCGGCCGAACGATTCAAACTGGCGCAACTGGATCAATCTCACCCTGCAGGAGCTGTGGAAGGACGGCACCTACAAGGCGCTTTGGGAGAAGCATATGGGCGAGGCACCCGATTTCTACATGTTCTCCCCCTATATGTTGCAGCCGGGCATCAAATAGCCGCCGATGGGGTGGTGATGCGCTGGACGGTGATCTGGGACTATCGGGAGGCGCTGTGGTCCGGCCTGCAGCTGACCGTCGAGATCACCCTGCTCAGCATCGCCGGGGCGCTGCTGCTCGGGGCGCTGCTTGGCTGCCTACGACAAGTGCCCGGCTATTTTCTGGGCCGGGCCGTGCTGGCCTACGTCGAAGTCATCCGCAACATCCCGAGCGTGGTGAAGGTCTTCTTCCTGTATTTCGTCGTCGGCCTCGACGCCTTGCCGGCCGCCGTGATCGGCCTCTCCTTGCATCAAAGCGGCTACATTTCAGACGTCCTTGACGCAGGCTTCCGCTCGATTCCGCGCGAGCAGAGTGAGGCGGCCTGGGCCTGCGGGCACAACCGCCTGCAGATCTTCATCTTCGTTCTGCTGCCGCAGGTTTGGGCGATCGTATTGCCCGCGCTGGCTAGCCAGCTCATCGAGATCGTCAAGAACTCGGCGGCTGCCATGCTACTGGGCATCAAGGAGCTGACCTTCCAGACCCAGAACATCGATGTGGAGACATTCCGTGGTTTCGAGGCGGCCACGGTCGTGACCTTGATCTACCTCGGCCTCGCCCTCGGCATTGCCGCTATCATGACCATGCTGGAGCGTCGCATCGAATGGCGGTGAGGGGCAGCGCATTCGGACCCGTCGAACCAACCGCGACTGACCGTTGGCTGTGGCGGGCTGCGGTCGTGGCGACGCTATTGGCCGGGCTCGTGCTGCTGCGGCACGAGCGCTGGGAGGTGGTGATGGCCTCCGGGCCATTCCTGCTCAAGAGCCTCGGTATCTCCTGGCTGCTGACGCTGGCGGCGATCGGCATCGGCTTGCCCGCGGGTATCTTGCTGGCGCTGTTGCGCACCGGCGGGCCAACACCGCTCAAGCAGATTGCCGTCGGCGTGATCGAGGTGGTGCGAGCAACGCCGCAGCTGATGGTGATCTTCTGGGTCTTCTTCGCCATGCCTGCTTTGACCGGGCACAAGGTGCCGGCCTGGACCGCGGCGATCATCAGCCTTTCCTTGATCGCCGCCTCCTACCTCGCCGAGGTCATGCGCGCCGGGATCATTTCCGTGCCGCGCATTCAGATTGAAAGCGGTCTCGCGACCGGCATGACGCGCACTCAGATCTTGTCCTCGATCGTGCTGCCGCAGGCCCTGCGCAACATGGTCCCGGCCTTGATTGCCACGCTGATTATGATGTTCAAGATCACGTCCCTCATCTACGTCGTCGGCATTACGGACTTCTTTCGCGCCGTCATCCTCATCAATAATCGCGAGTTCGAGCCGATCGCGCTCTACACCACCTTGGCGGTGGGCTATTTCGTCTGTTGCTGGTTATTGTCACTCCTCGTGCGCTGGCTCGATCCAAAGTACGTGCTGGCGCACTGAGCCTGCCGTTCAAGCGGCCGGAGCCAACTCATAGCGCACGGGCGTGCTGTAGGCCGGGTCCTCGTGCAGCTTCCAGTACATGTCCCGCAGTCGCACCGTCACCGGGCCCGGCGCGCCATCGCCAACGGCCACCTTGTCGATGCTGCGCACCGGCATGATGCCGCCCGCCGTCGAGCTGATGAACACTTCGTCGGCCCTGCGCAAATCTTGGACGGGCACCTTGCTCAGGCGGCAGTCGATGTTCATCCTGGCGGCCAACTCCACCACCGTCTTGCGGGTAATACCCTCAAGGACGCCGCGGTCGGGTGACATCAGCACACCGTCCCGGAGCACAAAAATATTCCAGCCGCGCCCCTCGGTGACATTGTCCTCCTGATCGAGCAGCACGGCATACTTTGCCTCCCGATCGTAGGCTTCAAACAGGGCCCGGACGAAATCGAGACGGCCGAAGTTCTTGATGGTTGGATCGACCGCGTCCGGGGGGATGCGAATGGTCTTGGCAACGACGATGTCGCTGCCACTACTGGCCTCGGCCTCGGCAAACACCTGGTAGTAGGGCACCGCCCAGACCATGAAACGATTCGTGCAGGTGCGCAGATCCTTGTGCGCCGTGGCGGGCGAGCCCCGGGTCGCAACGAAGGTGATCATCGCCTCCTTCAGCCCCGCGCGGGCAACGCAGCCGTGCAAAACCTCCGCTACCTGCTCGCGGTCATAGCCCAGCGACTGGTAGCGTCGCTCGGCAATGGAATGGTCCCAGCGGTCAAGATGGTCCTTGAGCCGAAAAAACCGGCCTTTGTGAACATGGACCGCGTCGTAGCACATATCGCCGAGCTGGAAGCCCATGTCGGTTACGGGCAGTCGCATCTCCGATACCGGCATGTACTCCCCATCCATGAAACCGATGCCGGTACTGCCGTAGCTTGCGGGCGCGTGCATTGCTCGGACTCCTCTGGCCGAAAAGGTCGCCCTAGAATAGCGCGCGCCGGCGCCATTGACGATGTGCTTGCGTTGGCCGAGGTGTAACGCCCCGCCCAACGGCGGCAAAACCATGGGCCCGGTTCGCCGTCGATCCCCGGCAAGCCCGAGGGCGCCTGGTTTCAAAAATTTTGACAAAGAAAATGTCGGGAACGCCCAGTGTTCTCCCGGGAACGGGCGTCTTGCATTGCGCCCTTCTCCGGCGCGGGGCATCGATTGCGGCAAAATGGGCCGCCAGGGTGAAATGAGCTCAGTGGGACGGGACGCGCGCGGCGGTGCGCTTGAATTTGGCGGGAAACTGGCGGGCGATACCGTCGGCCAACGTATCGGCGAACATCAGCATATGGACATGGCCATCGTCGTAGGCCTTTATGTCGGCAGCCCAGTCTTTTTTCAGTCGGGCGACCACCTCGTTGCTTGTGAAGCTCAGATGCTGACGGAGCATCGACCGGGTCTCTGGTTTGCCCCAGTGCGGATTGGCACCACTGAGAAAGGCTGCAATATCGTCGGCATTTGACTGCCATTTTTGCTGCGCCGACGATAGCTGTTCGCCATTTCCAGCCTTGGCGGCGGCAACGACATCGGCGGCAATCAGGATGTGGTCGCGCAGGAGTTGAGCCAGCTTCTGGCCGGCCGCCTCGCCATAGTAAGGCGCGATTGCGGCACCGATGTCGTCTTGATTCTGGAGCAGCCGTTGGGCCACGGCATCGGCGTCGTCAAGTCCCGCCAAAGCACTGACGATGTAGTTGCGGGTCCAGGTGACATGGTCTTCCCACAGCTTGCGCATGGCCGTCCTCAAGTCGCTCGCATCCGCGCTCGATAGTGTGGAGGCGCCCGGCTTATGAGCCGCCACCGGCTGAACCAGGAAGACAAGGCCGAGCAATGCGGCCGCTATGATCGCGATTTTCGCAAGCCGTGCTCTCATGAGAAGGCTCCCTGTTCGGCCGCAGGCCGTTGGCGTCGCGCAACATTGGATGTGCGCGGCCGCAGCAAGGTTCCTGCTTTAGTGCGCCGGCGCCGTTGAAAAAGCCAAGCCCAGTGCAGGGGGCTCTGTGCGCTCGACCCATGGCCCCCGTGAAGTTGATCGCCAAGGATGATAGCCTCGGGGGCGTCGCCCAAGGTGCTGTTGGCGACGCCGATCGGTTGCCTTGCGCTGGCGCGGCTGGCGCAGCAACATCGCCGAAGCGGAGCGGCCTTGCAGGGCACTAAGCGCCGAAGCGCGCGAGGAGGGAGCGATGGCACAGACGGCGCGTCACGATGCCTGGCAGGCTGGCGACAGCTACGAGCAGTACATGGGGCGCTGGAGCCGGCAGGTGGCACCCCGCTTTCTCGATTGGCTTAACCTTTCGGGCGGCTTGGATTGGTTGGACGTCGGCTGTGGAACGGGTGCGCTTTCCAGCGTCATCATGGCCCAATACAGCCCGAAGAGCCTGTGCGCCATAGATCCTTCCGAAGGTTTCCTCGGCCGGGCTCAGGCCAGCCTGCCAGATGGGCGCGTGACCTTTGCGCTCGGCGATGCGCAGGCGTTACCGTTCGACGACGCAAGCAAGGACGTCGTTGTTTCCGCACTGGTATTGAATTTCGTGGCGGACAGGACGCGGGCGCTCACCGAGATGAAACGGGTAGCGCGGGTCGGCGGTACCATCGGATTTTACGTCTGGGACTATCCCGGCGGTGGCGTGGAATTCATGCATGCCTTCTGGCGGGCCGCAACGGCGCTCGATCCCGCTGCCGCGGACCTCACCGAGGACAAGCGTTTCCCATTTTGCACGCGCAATGGGTTGATCGATCTGGCCAAGCGGGCTGGCCTGGCGTCGGTGGCTTTCACCTCGATCGAGGTGGCGACGGTGTTCAGCGACTTTGAGGACTATTGGCGGCCGTTTACCTTGGGGGCCGGGCCTGCGCCTGGCTATTGCGTCAGCCTTGCGCCCGCAGCGCGGCGGCGCTTGCAGCAGAAATTGCAGGAAGATCTATCGGCTCACACCGGCGGCTCAATTCACTTCAAGGCGCGGGCCTTGGCGGTCCGGGCGATGAGCGATTAAAGCTCCGATTTGGTGGGCGTAGTAGGGGCACTTGGCGACCCGTCGCCGGGGTCCCAACAGAGAAGGCGAGGGACGCCGGGTGTGATGACGTCCCTCGCCCCAGGTCGCTTCGGCCGTAGCGGGGTGGTGCCGGCCGGAGCGCAGCGCTCGATGACCTTGAGTGGTCACGTTCGCGCTGTTCGAACAATCTTGGGGAACAAGGCGATATATAGAGTTTGCGGTTGCCGGCAGAAGAACGTGCGTCAATTCAAAGCTCAGGCTGAACGGTCAATCAAAATTACCGCCTGCGCATCGCAAGGGGGCCCGCAAACCGGCGCGGATTTACTAGCCGCCGAGCCGAACGAACCCGCACAGTTGGATCAGTTCGTCGTGGATTTGCCGTTCTTGCGACCAATGCTTTCGCATCACCAGCGCCCGTCGAAATGCCAGTTTGCAACGGTGGCTCGCGCAGCTTCGCGCAAGGGCGAGTAGCTCAGCCTTTTCTCGCGCCCAGATTTGCTCGAGATCGGTAACCAAGGCGCGGCTCCGATCGAGCCGTTGCTGGACGGCGTGATCGAGGGGACTGGGTGCTCTGGCAGCGACCATCGCGGGCGTCGTCGAAAAAGGCTAAAAGCGTACTCTGATCATCAGAATACTGAAGCACTGCCGCGACGCTATTGACCTTGGTCGCATGCGTCGACCGTTATGGTTACCGCGGCGTTATCCGATCATTGATTGGGCGGCCTTGATCGGGCCGCCCCCATGCAGGGCCAAGGATTTTTGGCCAAGGATTTTTGGCCAAGGATTTTTGGCCAAGGGTTTCGGCCAAGGGTTTGGACAAGAGCGGGCTCGCGCACGTCTGGGCGACGGTCCAATGATGATCCAACGTGGCATGGGTTGCCCCCTGCCCGTATCCTCGGGCGCGGCGTGGCGCCCTGGGGGCGGAATTCCCCCAGCCACGGGGGCGTTGCGAGTGCCCAGGGGGCAGCCGCACGCCAACCAAAGGGCTCTTAAGCTCCTTCGCGGGTCGGTTGCCCCTGGTGCGGGCGGCGACCGCTTGCACCGACGGGCCCCGCGCCTCATTCACTCAACGGGCCGGGAACGGGGCTTCAAGTAGGGATCTGAGGCATGTTATGAACGAGCATGAGCAGGGCAAAGACGTTCAAAGCTCGACAATCCGATAGGTACGTCTGGCGCGATGCCGGGGGCCAGTTTCGGGGCGTCATTATTGCTGATCCCGTGGTCAGGCCAAGAGGGGTTAGCGTTCGCTCGATCAAGCGGGCCGTCGAAAAGACCGTTAGGACCGGTGGGTCGACGCATCCGAAGCTCAAATGATTTCCAGGCTGCGAAGCCCCAACGTCTTTGTCAATGTTCCTTTCGATGACAAGTACGAGCCCCTCTTCGAAGCCCTGGTATTTACCATCTCGGCCTGTGGCTATCGGGTGCGCTGCGCGCTGGAAGACGACGATAGCGGCGACATCCGGTTAGACAAACTCGTTGAATTGATCCGGGCATGTCCGCGCTCGATCCACGATCTTTCACGCATTGAGCCCGGCGAAAACGACCTGCCACGCTTCAACATGCCGTTCGAGCTCGGTTTGGCCCTCGGAGCCAAGAGATTCGGGCATCGCCCTGGCGACCGCATAAAAATCATGGTGGCCGATCCCTACAGGTTGCCCGCCTATCTTTCCGATCTCGGCGGCAACGATCCATCGGCTCACAAGAACGACCCGCAGCAGGTCATTCGCATTGTCAGTACCTTTCTACAGCGCACGCCGGTCGGCGGTATGGTGCCGGGCCCGGCAAAACTTCGGGCCGACTTCCAGAAGTTCAGGGCGCAGCTTCCCCAGGTCGCCAAAGCGATCCACTACCAGCCGGACGAGATCAGCGGCTTTGGCAACTACCGGACATTCGTCTGGTGCGTGACCGAAATCTTGAAGAAGGCAAACCCGGTCGCCTAGCGCGCCAGTCGACGGTCAAGCCAGCAGGGTGCCGCGTGCAAAAAGCTCCCAGTCGTTTCCGACTGGGAGCCGAACACTAGGGAGGCGCTCGCCATACGCGAAACACAGGTGGCGAGACCACAAGAGCATATCGCCCTCTCGTTAAGGCGAGGTGAAGCACACGGGGCCTCAATCCCTTTGCCTGTCACCTTCGAGACTGCGCGCCGACTTTTCCTCGGCTACAACCAGTGCCGACGCCGCAATCCCCCGCGGCGTTAGCGGCAGTGCCGCTATTTCTGCAGTAGTTGCGGGCTGCAGATCAGGGCGAGGGTCGGTTGGCGCCCACTCTCGCTCTTCCTTCACCCGGTCAAAGCCTCGACATCCCCGAGCGTAGTGCTCTCGGGCTCGCGTGCGGCTTCAGTGGGCGCTATCGCTGTCCGCCGCTGTCGTGCTGTGGCAAGTCCCTTATTGAACCAGCCGGGGATTAGCCTTTCGAGCCCCATCAAAGTCCTTGGCTGTTCGCAGGCCTTGTTCGCGCGCGCCCCCTAGCCTCGCCTCGGCCGCAAAACTTAATAGTCGATAACTGCCTGGAGTGCCGCCACGCCGACGAGGAAGGAGAAAAAGGCAAACCAGCCAACCAAGGTTTCCGCCACCTCCACCCCCGCTAATGCCATCGCCGCGATCATAGCGTTGGCCGCCAATATGCCGGCGATGATGCGGAAATCTTTTTCGGCACCCAGAGATAGACCAGGTAGCCTCCCACAATGGCGCCAACCGTGATCAGCACGCCCAGTCCAATGGATTGCCCTGGTCGCTTGGGAGCAGCACCCGCACGTCGGTCCACGGCATAGGAGTATCGGCTTGGTCGCAGGCACTTCAAGCTTCATCAACGCGCAAGGATCGCGATGATTGGTATTCGGAGCAGTTGGGGCGAGCTCGGTTCCCGCCTTCGGCAGCCACAGGCGGTGCCGTTCGTGCCTTTGGCAGCGTGAGCTCGCCTGGCGCCCGCCAAGACGCTACCATAGGCAAGTATCTCTGACTGCTCGCTAGCACTAGCAGCGTCGCACGATCCGCACCGCGCGCGCCCCGCGCGATTTCGCTACTGTTTATTGTCGCGTCAGAAAGAGACCGCTGGCGGAGCGCGATGGCGGAGGCGCCAAAGGACTAAAAAATGAAAAGCCTCGCGGATCGGGATCCACGAGGCGTTAGGTTTTTAACCTCAGACCGTCAGGTGATTTCAAACGCACCTCGCTAACAAATCCCCACACCACTTCCGCTGCAATATCCCCAGCACCGCAATCGGCGATTTATAGTGGCAATGGCGTCTGCTGCCACCGACCAAAGTCCGGTGAAATATCAAGCCACTATCGTCCATAAGTGCCCACGCGCCACCGAGATCGCCTTTTGCCGCCTTGCTTGCCAAAAGAGCGCCAGACGATGTCACCCAACGCCAGCCGGAGCTGGGCGTGCGAGCGCCGCGCCGAACTCATGACACCGGGGGCATTGGTTCTCGTGCGGCCGACGCGGGTGGCTTCTTGAAATTGCAACGATCCGAGCCCAGCCAGCCGCAGTGATCGCGCAGCTCGTGCGCGGGGGGCACGCCTGCGGCGGCCACCTTTGGTGTTGAAGGCCGCGGCGTGTGCCGGTCGCTACCGGCGGTGAGTCTCGGCCCGGCAAAAGCGCGAGACCCCCAAAAAAAACCGGCGCGGGCGGCAGGGCCACCTGCCGCCCCGGCGGCGTCCTGGCCCAGGGCTGCTCGCGACAGGGGCCGTCCCCTGCTCACCGGCTTGGCCAGGGCCAAGGCTGCATGCCGAGCAAAAAAACGATGACGCCAATTCTCCACAGGTCTGTCACTGCGCGCCACATTCGCAACGAGATGGTCCTTCATCCCGTTGCCCTGAAATCGGCGGCCTGAGCGGCGGCATGCAAACTTCCGCAAGGCGCCGTGCTCCGGCCCCGCAACCGGAGCGAACTTGGGCGAGGAAAGCACCCGCACCTCTTCCTCGCCCATTCTCGCTCGCGTCCCGGCATTGAATGTGCCTGCAACCTTCGGTCGGCGCCGAGCGAAGGGAGTTTTAAGTCGAGACGGTTCACGGCGATGCTCGGGGCTCGGCACGCCTCTGTCGTGGCGGCAATCATCGCTCGCCGGCTAGCCCGCCTTCTAGCTTCAAGAATTCAAGAATTTCGGGCTAGCGCGGCCAATGCCGGCCACATTGCCGTTCGCTGATCTCCCACAAGCGCTTTGCCGTTTGTGCGTCCTGGGCCTGCGGGCTCGGCCGACGTCGTTCCATGTCGACGAAGTATCCCCCGCTCATGCCGTCCACATTGGGGGTGCGGGCCAGCCAAACCAGCGTTTCAGCGCCCTTCTCCACGGACCGCGATACCGGCCGCAGGACGGTCATCGCCAAACTCATCAAGGGACCGTTGTTTCGGTTGAAGCCGCTGGCGACAAGGCCTGGGTGAAAGCAACTGCAAACCGTGTCGCTAGCCTCGAGCCGGCGTGCAAGTTCACGCGTGAACAAGATGTTGGCGAGCTTGGTCTCTTTGTATCGGGCAAAACCAGAATAGCCCTGTTCGGCGTCGAGATCGTCGAAGGGGATCGTGGCGCCCTGGTGGGCGTCCGAGGCGGTCGTGATGATGCGGGACGGCGCCTGGGCCCTCAGCCGATCGAGCAGCAAGCCCGTAAGGAGGAAGGGTGCCAAGTGGTTGACGGCCCAAGTGACCTCGATGCCGTCGTCCGTGAGCTGCCGGGTCGTGTGCATGGCGCCGGCGTTGTTGACGAGAACGTCAATCCTGGCATGCCGGCTCAACACCTCATTGGCCAACCTCACCACGGCTGCCTGCGTTGCAACATCGGCGACAAAGGCCGTGACGCGGGCGCCATGGCTCGCCCGAGCCTGGATCTGGGCGGCGGCTGATTTTGTGCGCCCCTCGTTGCGACCGACGATAGCAACGTTGGCGCCGAACCCGGCCAGGGCCAGCGCAGCCGCCAAACCGATGCCATTGCTGGCGCCGGTGATTAGGATCTGCTTGTCGCGCACGCCCGGCCGCTCCGCAGACGAGTAGTCCGATAGCCTCGACCCGATAAACGGCGAAGCCATGGCCTTCGCATTGCCGCGTGAGGCCCGCCGCGGCCGCGGTTACCTATCCCTTAGCTGACATACCGGCGCTTGTCGGGCGCCACTGTCTCTGGCTTCAGCTGCCCGCCGGCGAGAAGTGCGTTCCAGAAAGTATAGTCCGCTTGATGCACAATCATGCACTCGAGGCTTCTCAGCAGTAGCTCACCCTCGCCCGAGTGTGCCATGGCGATGTGCGCGACCTCTTCCGGCAGGCCGACCGTCAAGCATATGTGCGCCCCGTAAGCGGGGTGGCGAACGGAGGGACGCCCGAACCGCTTTTGTGCTTGCTTCCAGCGAGCGCGGTTGGCGGGGTCGAATTCCCAGGCTTTACCCACGTCGTGCACAAGACCACCGGCAATGATGACGTCCATATCGATCTCGAGCTCGGGATAGGTATGGCCCATTTCTTTGGCGATGCCGATCGCAAGTCGCGTCACGCCGCGCAAATGGTCGGTCTGATCGCCCCGCTTGGCCTCATTGACGTCGGGGTTGCCGGCCGGCGGAATTTCGCGGATGGACGTGAAGCTCGAGTTGGCGATGGCGAAGGCCCACGCCTCGACCACTTTTGCTTGCAGCGCTTGATCGCCGATCAAGGCAACCTCCGGCAGCTCTTCTCTCACCTGACGGCGAAGGGCCTCGGTAACCATCGATGGCGAGGCGGGTTCGGCTGCAGCTGTTCTCGACATGTGGCGCGCGTTCCCTGCTGTCCTCACAAGGCTCCAATTGGGCATGAAACTATAAAGCAGCGGCAAGCCGGTGCAACGGCGGCGGGCTACAGGCGGCACGACGTTGACGCCGATGGCGGGCCTTCGGGTTGGTGCGGCCAACTCCCTAGCCCCGGTCATTCTCGCCAGCAAAGAAGTCCAATAGATGCGCGATCAGCACGTCGGGTGCCTCTTCCGGAATGAAATGGCCACAATTGGGCACCACGGCGCCGCGCACATCGAGCGCGACCTGTCGCAGCGATTGCTCCGGCGCCTGGCCACGCCCACGCCCGTGTGGATAGCTGACGGCGCCGCCCATCGCCAGAACCGGCATTGCCAGCTTGCCCTGCGCGAGCACCGCCTTGTTGTCGGCGATATCCTGTGGGAGCGCGCGGTAGTAGGCAAACCCGGCGCGCATGGCCCCGGGCTCGCCGTAGGTGCGTAAATACTCCTCAAGATCGGTGGGGCCGATGGCGTCGGGCCGGTAGGCGAAGGTACGATAGAACCAGGAAAGGTAGGCGCGCTCGCGGCCCTGCGTCAGCGCTTCGGGAAGGTCGGGGGTGATATGGAACTGGTGATGCCAGCGCTGGCCAGCTTCCGAAAAGTCACCGCCGGAGCCCGGAATGACCACGTCCAGAATGACGAGGCGACGAACGGCCTGGGGATGTGCGGCCGCCAGCGCAAAAGCGGTGGGGCCGCCCCAGTCATGCCCAACCAGAAAGAACGATCGATGGCCGAGCCGCTCGGACACAAGCACCCAAATGTCATTGGCGATCGTGCGTTTGTCATAACCACCGAGCGGACGCGAACTGTCGCCGAGCCCGCGCAGGTCCGGGGCGATCACGCAGTAGCTCTCGGCAAGGGCGGGTATCACGTGGCGCCATTCCCACCAGGTCTGTGGCCAGCCGTGCAGGAGCACGACCGGCGGCCCCTGGCCGGCCGTCACGTAGTGCAGCAAGACCTCGCCCAGGTCGGCAAAATGGTGACGGACATCGAGCCTGCTCCCCATACGGGCGGTGCTCCCTGTTAGGCAACGCGCAGTTTACCCCATTTCATGCGTTCGAGGCGCACTGCTTTGAGCCCTCGCCTCGTCACAACAGGGTGCCACGCAGCACGAGATAGGCCACGCTGAAATAGATCACGAGCCCCGTGACGTCGACGAGCGTTGCCACGAACGGCGCCGATGCCGTGGCAGGATCAAAGCCCAGCCGCTTCAAGAGGAACGGTAACATTGAACCCGTGAGCGAACCGAAGGTAACGATGGCGGCCAGCGCCAGACCGACCGTCAGGGCAACGAGCGACCAATGCGGGCCATAGTCATAAAGGTCAAGTTGCTGCCAAAGCACGATGCGCACCATGCCGATCGTGCCGAGAATGGTGCCCAAGGTGAGCCCGGCGGGGAGCTCGCGCCAGGCAACGCGCCACCAGTCGGCTAAGCAGATCTCGCGCAAGGCCAGGGCGCGGATCACCAGCGAGGTGGCCTGCGAACCCGAGTTGCCGCCCGAGCTCATGATAAGCGGAATGAAGAGCGCGAGGACGACGGCTTTTTCGATCTCCGCCTGATAGGCCTGCATGGCACTGGCGGTGAGCATTTCTGAGAGAAATAGGGCGCACAGCCAGCCGGCGCGTTTGCGGATCATGGTCGCAAAGCCGGCGTTGACGTAGGCTTCGTCCAACGCTTGCGAGCCACCGAATTTCTGGACGTCTTCGGTGCCTTCCGCGATTATGGCATCGATCACGTCGTCGACCGTGACGATCCCCAAGACCTGGCCGGCTTCCGTCACCACCGGCACGGCCAGCAGATTGTATTTGCTGAGCAGGCGCGCGACCTCCTCGCGGTCCGTGAGCGGAGCAACGACGACGGGCGCATGGTCGCGCGCGGCCTCGAGCACCTTGGTTTCTGGCTCGCTGACGACCAGGCGCCATAGCCCGATCACCTTCAACAGTCGGTTGGAGCCGGGCTCGAGCACGCAAACGGTATAGACCGTCTCGCGATTTCGTCCGACATCGTGGATGTGGCGCAGCGTGCGCGCGACCGTCCAATCGGCCGGGATCGCCACGAACTCGGTGGTCATCAGGCCGCCCGCCGATTGCGGCGGGTACTGCAGCAACTGGTCAAGGGCCTCGCGCATCGCCTCGGGCAGGCGCGCCTTGACGCGGTCGCGGCCAACCTCGCTCAGCTGGCGAAAGATTTCCACCCGCCGGTCCGAATGCAGGCCACTCAGAATGGCTGGCGCGCAGTCCAGCGGCATGAGCTCGAGGAGCTCGGCGGCACTCGCGAGATCACGCACATTGAAGACCTGGATGGCGGCGGAGATCGGCATTGCCTGCAGGATGCGCACGGCATCTGGCCGGTCGAGGCGATTGAGCGCCTCGGCGATGTCGACCGCCTGGTAGGCCGACAGAATTTGGGCGATGGCGTTCGGCTCGCCAGCGAGCGCGGCAAGCGGCAATTCGGCCATGCGGACGGTCGGGGCGGAAATGTTCATGGGACGCTTGACCTCGGTTGTCGCCGCCGGTGGCGACCGAGGCAAGCGCCGCAAGGAGAGCGACTAGGCCACGATCACTGCCGACGGCATCATCGGTTGACTGTCGCTTGGCATATCTTGCCGGTCCTTCTCGCGAACACACGGGGGGGGGAGTAAGCGGGGTGCGCAGGCGCCCCAAGCCCCGTGCTACGGGCGCCCCTTCTCCCGCCGCGGCCCCCTCTTGTCAATGGGCAGTACCGATGCAGATCGGGGCGGCGACCGGCATGGGGAGAGGCTCAAAGCCCATGCTGCGCGGGCGGGCCATGCCCAGCGTACCCGTTGCCCCGGTGCCGCCGCGGCGAGGGCATCGCCATCCCTCCACTTGCGACGGCCACTTTGCGGAGGGATAAGGAGAGCCGTCGCGGGCCTCGGATCGTCGGTGCCGCCGCGTCGTGCTTAGGCTTTGCAAAGAATCTTGTCTGTGGAGGAACGCATGACCAACCTTGATCGGCGCAGTCTATTGGCCGGAACCGTCGCGGCTTCAGGCGCGGCTCTCTTCGGTCCGATCGGGACCCGACGGGCCGCCGCCGCCATGCCTCCCGCGGGCACCCAGAATTCGGGCTGGTACCGCTACAAGGTCGGCAGCCACGAAATCACCGTCGTCACGGACGGCGTCAATCGCTTCAAGTTTCCCGACGGCTTCGTTGCCAACAAGACGCGCGAGGAGGTGAACGCCGGTCTGGCCGCCACCTTCCTGCAGCCCGCCCCCGACATGATCGCCGTTCCTTATACGCCCATCGTCGTCAATACCGGCGGCAAGCTCGTCGTCATGGATACCGGGACGGGCGAGGCCAACCTCGAGCGCAGCAAGGGTGCCGCCGGCCAATTCCACGGCAACCTCAAGGCCGCGGGTATCGACCGCAATCAGATCGATACCGTCATCATATCGCACTTCCACGGCGATCATATCAACGGCTTGCTGACCGCCGACAACAAACCCTCCTTCCCCAACGCCGAGATCCTGGTTCCCGCCGCGGAGTGGAAATATTTCATGGACGACGGCGAGATGAGCAAGCAAACCACCGATCGCATGAAGGGCGTCTTTGCGGGCCTGCGCCGCGTGTTCGATGCGCTCAACCGTAAGGTCACACCCTATGAGCCGGACAAGGAGCTGGCACCAGGCATCACCTCGGTGGCGACCTACGGCCACACCCCCGGGCACAATTCCTTTATTGTCGCCTCGGGCAACGACAAGGTGTTCGTCCAGGCCGACGTCACCAACATGCCTTTGTTCGTGCGCAATCCCGGCTGGCACCTGATGTTCGATCAGGACCCCAACATGGCGGAGGCCACCCGGCGCAAGGTCTATGACATGCTGGCCAGCGAAAGAATGCTGGTGCAAGGCTTCCACTATCCCTTCCCTTCGCTCGCCCATATCGAAAAGACGAGCACGGGGTATCGCGAGACGATGGTACCCTGGAGCCCGACGCTCTGAACAAAAAGGCTGCCCGTCGGCCAGCCTGATGGGCAGCCCCTTGGCGGGTCCAATCCCCACGCGGCGAGCAAGGGTCGGGGCAACGGGGCGCCGCAGCCTTCGTGCCCCGCTCGCTAGGCGGCCGCCTCCAACACCATCCGCGCGGCCTTTTCGCCAATCATGATCGATGGCGCATTGGTGTTGCCCGAGGTCAGCGTCGGCATGATGGAGGCGTCGGCCACACGCAGGCCCGCGACGCCGCGCACCCGCAATTGATCGTCGACGACGGCCTGCGGGTCGCTGCCCATCTTGCAGGTTCCGACGGGATGATAGGTCGTCTCGGCCGTTCGGGTCACGAAGTCGAGGAGTTCCTCGTCCGAATTGACCTTTGGCCCGGGGGCGAACTCTTGCGCGCCGAGCCAGGCCAGGGTCGGTGCGGCAACGAGCCGGCGCACCAAGCGCATGCTGGCAAGCAGGCAATCACGGTCGATGCGCTCGGCCAAAAAGTTGAAGCGGATCGCGGGTGGCTTGCCGGCCTCCCGGGCCGCGATATGGACGCTGCCTTTGCTCTCGGGTCTGAGCTGGTGCGTGATGATGGTAATGCCAGGTTCCTTGGCGAGTTTCAGCGCCGGCGTCATCAAGAACGGCTGCATCGTGAACATCGCGTCCGGGCTATCGAGGCCCTCGCGGGTCTTGAAAAAGGCGCGCATGGGCGAAGCCGGATGGCTGAGAAAGCCTTTGCGGGCGCCGATATAGAGCAACCCGTGGCCCAGGCCGCGCAGGCCGCGGGCGCGCTCGTTGAAGGTGACCCCGTGCCGGCCGGTGCGCCATTTCAGGCGCGGCGCCCAATGGTCGCGCAGGTTCTCGCCCACCCCCGCCAAATTGTGCTTGACCTCGATGCCCAATGCCTTGAGGCGCTCGCCCTGGCCGATGCCGGAGAGCTCCAAGAGCTGCGGCGAGGCGATGGTGCCGGCCGAAACGATGACCTCGTGCGCCGCGCGCGCCTCGCGCTGCAACCCGTGTACGCTGTAGCGCACACCCACGCAGCGATTGCCCTCGAGCAGAAGCCGCTCGGCCGTGGCATGGGTCTCCACCGTCAGGTTCGCGCGGGTGCGCGCCGGATCGAGGTAGCAGCGGGCCGTGCTCATGCGCCGGCCCCGGCTGATGGAGGCCTGCGTCATAGCAATGCCTTCCTGGTCCTGACCGTTGTAATCCCCATTGGCCTTGATGCCCAAGGTCTCGGCCGCCGCGAACATGCCGTCATAGAGCCGGCCGCGCTCATCGACGTCGGAAACCACGATCGGGCCCTGGCGACCGCGCACCGCCGCCTCCCCGCCGGGATAGCTTTCCATGCTCTTGAAGATCGGCAGCACGTCCTGGTAGCTCCAGCCGCGATTGCCGAGTTGGGCCCAATGATCGTAGTCCTGGCGCTGGCCGCGCACCCAAACCATGCCGTTGATGGCGCTGGAGCCGCCGAGCATGCGCCCGCGCGGGACCGGTATTGCCCGCCCGCCCGTGTTGGCTTCGGGTTGTGAGGCATAAAGCCAGTTGACGCCGGGCCGGTTGATGAAGCGGGCAAAGCTGATGGGTACGCGCGACAAGGGGTGCGTCTCGCCGCCGGCTTCGAGCAGCAGGACTTGATAGCGTCCATTCTCGCTCAGCCGATTGGCCACGGCGGCCCCGGCCGATCCGGCGCCGACCACGATAAAATCAACGGTATGCTGATACATGCGCTTGCCCGGTCCCTTGTTCGCGCGTCCTGCGCCGCCTTACGAACGGCGAGAGTAGCCCAATTGGTGTCGCCTCGACCACTCGGGCTCGCCGGCGTTGCCCTGGCCTGGGACGTTGCCGAGGTCGAGCCGACGCGCCCGGCCGGCGCCGGCCGCGTGGCCGGGCCCATCTTGTCGCCGGTCCCGGCGTGCCAGGCGCTCGCATCGGGCGGCGCGCGCCCTTGAGGCGCCGGGCCGGCAAGCCTTGATCGCCCGCATGGCGTTGGCTCCCGGCACCGGGGCGCGATCGCGCCAGCGGGCGCGGGCTCGTTGTGCTAGGCGGGCGGCGCTCTTTTGGCTCGGCGCGGGCCAAGTATAGCGCCCGCAGGGCGCGTTGCGGCATCACCGGCCATTGCCGTCGGGGAGCTCTTGGCCTAGAGCATGCCAAGCCTCTAGTCGACCCAGCGGGCGCGATACCTCCAAGACCGGCACGAGCGGCAACATTCCCCCCTGCGCCCATGATGGCTGAACGCCGCGTGCTCTTTTGGATGTGTGTGCTCGTCGCCATCAACCAGCTGGGCTTCGGCGCCATGGTGCCGTCACTTCCCCTCTATGCCCAGTCGTTCGGGGTACCCGCTTCCGCCATCGGCATGGCCGTGGCCGCCTATGGCTTGGCGCGCTTCGTTTTGGCGGTGCCGACAGGGCAGTTGTCGGATTGGTTGGGGCGGCGACCAACCCTTGCGATCGGCGGCCTGGTGTCGTCGATCGGCAATTTTTGCTGCGCCTGGGCAAGCGGCTATCCCGAGTTTGTGGTCGCGCGTTTCGTGGCGGGGGCCGGCGCCGGCCTGATCCTCACCACCGGCCAAGTGGTCCTGGCCGACATCAGCTCCCCCGCCCAGCGCGGGCGCAGCATCGCCATCTACCAGGGCACCTTCCTATTTGCCGTTGGCATCGGCCCTTTCCCCGGCGGACTGCTCGCCGAGCACTTCGGGCTGGCGGCCCCCTTTGTTGCCTACGGCGTTGCCAGTCTGCTTGCGGCCATCGTCGCCTGGTTTGCCGTCAGCGAAACCCGCGACCTGTGGCGCGCCGCGGCCGCGGCCGCGGCCCACTCACGTCCACCGCTCGCCCGTCAGCTCCGGCTGTTGGCCGGCAAGATCGGCTTCGTCTTGGTCAGCCTGATCTCGTTGATGAATGCGGTGGTGCGCACCGGCGGGCTGTTTGCAATCGTGCCGATGCTGGCCACGGCCCTGCTCGGATTGTCGGTAGGCGCGATCGGCTTTGCCCTGATGGTCGGGAGCATTTGCGGTCTTCTTGCCGCCTACCCGGCCGGCTGGCTGGCCGATCGCTTCGGCCGCAAGGTCGTTATCGTACCGGCAACGCTGATGACCGCAACCTCGATGGTGCTGTTCTGCGTGGCGCCAACCTACGGCTGGTTCATTGCCGCCTCAATCGTGTGGAGTGTGGCAAGCTCCGTTGGCGGTGCCGCGCCGGCGACCTATGCGGCAGATTCCGCCCCGCTTGGAATGAATGCCACCGCCATGAGCGCCTTCCGCATGACCGCCGATGCCGGCTATGTGATCGGACCGCTGGCCTTGGGCCTTATCGCCGACGTCTATGGCCCCGTCATTTCGCTCTTGAGCGCGGCTTTTCTGCTTTTGCTGGTGGGCGCCCTGTTCGCGCTATTGGCCCCGGAAACCTACCCCGGACGTCCCGTGCGCTAGCCCATGTCCTGCGCGAGGGCCACCCAAGCGCGTGCATACCGCTGCGCGGTGCGCGTGAAATAGGGTATCGGTGACGTGTGTCACACTTGAGCGGGGAGCCCGCGGCTTCACTCGGCGATGTCGCCACCACCACGACCCTATCTCGGCCTCCTGGTCATCGGCCTCGGTACGCTGTTGGCCCCCCTCGACACGGCGGTCAACATCGCCTTTCCCAATATCACGCGTGCCTTTGCGCTGAACCTTGAGGACATTCGTTGGGTCGTCGTTGCCTACGTCCTCACCTATGCCAGTCTCATGCTGGCCTTTGGCAGGCTCGGCGATCTCATCGGCTACCGACCGATCTTTCAGGTCGGCCTTCTGATCAGCGCGCTTGGGCTCTTCACCTGCTCGATTGCACCGGACTATCTGGCCCTGCTGCTGGGGCGCGCCCTGCAAGGCTTGGGCATCGCCCTGACGCTGAGCTGCGGACCGGCGCTTGTCATATCGCTGTTGCACGATAGCGAACGCGCGCGGGCGCTGGCGTTCTATGCGGGGGTGATTGCGATCGGCGGCGCGCTCGGGCCCATGGTCGGCGGCGTCTTGGTCGCACGCTGGGATTGGGCGGCGGTGTTCTGGTTCCGCCTCCCCATTGCCATCCTAGCCCTGGCCCTGTCCCCGCTGATTGCGACCGGTCCAAACCTGAGATCGGTGCGGGACTTCGACGCCATCGGTGCCCTCCTGCTCGTCGCCTGGTTCAGCGCCTTTTTGCTCGCCTTGGCCTGCCTGCCGGGACCCTTCGCTGCCAGCGTGCCCTACCTTCTGCTCCTGCTCGCGGTGGCCGTTTTTTGCGCCTTCTGCTGGCATGGCCTGCGCTCGCCCCGGCCGCTCATCCGCCTGTCGCGGTTTGCCAATTTGAGCTTCAGCCTGATCAATGCACTCGCCGTCGTTGCCAATTTTGCTGCCTTCAGCGTCTTGATCCTGGTTCCCTACTACCTCGTGCGCATTTCCGCCCTGGATGCGGCAACGGCAGGTGTCGTGCTGGCCACCAGCGCGCTCGGCGCGGTCGTGGGCTCCTGGCTTGCCGGCAGGCTCAGCCAGCGCCTGCCGATGGGAGCCTTGGCGCTGTCGGGTTTGGTCCTTGCCGTTGCCGGTCAGTGGGCCATCTCAACCTGGACGCTCATGACCCCGCTTGCCGCCATCGCCGGGTCGCTGTTCGTGCAGGGACTGGGGATGGGACTATTCCAGGTCGCCTATGGCGATTACGTCACGGGCGCCTTGCCGGCTCAAGATCGTGGCGTCGCCGGCAGCCTCACCATGCTCACCCGCACGATTGGCGTGGTGCTCGGCGCCACTGGGCTCTCGGCGGCCTTTAACTACTTCCAAGCCGTTGCCGCCCGTACCCTGGCCTCGTCGACCGAGGCTTTCCTCGCCGGCTTTCAGACCACCTTGCGCTATGTCGCGATTGGGCTCGCCATTGCCGTTGCCGTCAGCCTCTTGAGCCCGCGCACCTGGCGACTTGGGGCATGAATTGCCACCTAAATTGGGGCTTGAAGGGGCGCCAGTGGCCCGCGGCGCCAGGGCGCCACGACGGGGCGCCTTCCACTGATTTCCAGCCGTGCCGAACGGAAAAAGGGCTGCGGCTGCTGGTGCCATGGGTCGGCTGCAGCTTGGCCACTAACAATTCGACTTTCCCGGCCGGCGGCGCCTTGGCTGGTTGCCACCTCGGCAAAGGCCAAGAAAAAGCCGCCGCTCACCCGAAGGTTACTGGGCGGCTCAGCACCCTTGCGGGCGCCTAGCGGGCCGTGGGGCCCGCCTGCCAATGCAACGAGGCGAGGCAAGTCGGGTTCCGCGCCCGCCTGTCGCAGCCGGTTAGGGCTATTTCTTGTAGATCTGGTCGTGGACCATCCGGAACAGCTCGTCGACGATGGCGCTCACCGCCCATTGCTCCCAACCCTTTGGCAGATCCGCCAGTCGGGCGAGGGCAACGATCGGTTCGGCGGTGCTGATCGGTATCGAAATTGCGGTGACGTAGGACTTGAGCACCAACAGGTGGTACTCGTTGAAATCGACCTTCTCGTCCTTGGTTTGCTCGAGGAAGAAGGCAAATGAGCCGTAGATCGCCTGGCGCATGAGGTCGGGTGGCGGTGGTGGCGACTTCGGCGGCGGTGCAACGTCACCCGCATCGAGCAGGCAACCCCCTTCGATCCGGAACTGTCGGTCCGGAATGGTGATCGCAACGCCATGCTTGTTGAAGATCTCGTCGCGGGCGGCCGCGACGGCACGTGCGGAGGGGCCCTCCGCTGTCGGCGGGCTCGGCGTCTCCCAGGGCTCGCCCAGCATGGCCGATTGCTTGAGATCAATCATGGCCATGGCGATCAGGTTTAATTGCGCCAGGCGCGGCTTGCCGTTGAACTCCTCGATCAGGGCGGCATCATTGGCGAGCCCGGTTCCCTGCCGGCGCATGGTGGCAATGAGCTGCTGTCCCAGTTGATGCGCCGATGGATTTCGGGGCGTGAGCTCGGTGAAGCCGAGGGAGTGTTCGGCAAACAAGGCATTGTTGGCGGCCGTGATGCTTTTGCGGCTGACCGGCCATTTCGGCAGCCAAATTAGCAAAATTGCGCCGGCGACGATGGCCCAGCCGATGACCCGGTGCGCGCCTTGGCCATAAAGGGTTTCAAGGACGCCGACGCCGGCCGCGCCGCCAATAATGACGAGGACCGTCAGGCCGATGTTGGCAGCCATCCTCATGCGCCGTTTCCCCCGTGACCTTGCGCAGCCGTGAGCCTAGTTGACCGGCGCGGTGGGGGTCCAGGCCTTTTCTTTTGCGGCCGGCGCGGGCGCCCAGCCGCTGGGCTGCCCAGGCCGCGGCGAAGCCCACCGGGCTTTGCAGCCACGCCGGCTGCCGCGCCAGGTCCAGGGTCTTAAAGATCGAGATGGCAGGCAAAGCGGTGCGAGCCTGCCTCGCCTCGCAGCTCGGGGTATTCGGCGCGACAGCGCGGGACCGCAAACGGGCAGCGGGTGTGGAAATGGCAGCCGCTGGGCGGCGTCATGGGCGAGGGCACATCGCCCTCAAGCACGATGCGCTCGCGCTTGGCATCGGGGTTGGGCAGCGGCGCTGCCGAAATTAGGGCCCGCGTATAGGGATGGCGCGGACGTGCGAACACCTCCTCCTTCTGCCCGATTTCAACGATGCGGCCGAGGTACATGACCGCGACGCGGTCGGCCATGTGCTCGACGACGCCAAGGTCGTGACTGATGAAGAGGTAGGCAAGACCCAGCTCCTCCTGCAGGTCCATCATCAGGTTCAAGACCTGTGCTTGCACGGAAACATCGAGCGCGGAGACCGGTTCATCGGCGACGATCAAGGAGGGTGACAGCGCCAGCGCCCGAGCGATGCCGAGGCGTTGCCGCTGGCCTCCCGAGAATTCGAAGGGATATTTGCTGAGGGCGTCGGCGCCCAGGCCCACGCGGGCAAACAGCTCCCTGACGCGGCCCTCGCGCTCGGCCCGGCCGAGGCGATCGAAATTTTCCAGCGGTTCCGCGACGATGGTGCCGGCGGTCAGGCGGGGATTGAGCGAGGCATAGGGATCCTGGAACACGATCTGCAGGCGCTGGCGCTTGTCGCGCATGGCCTCCCGCGACAGGCTGGTGATGCTCTCGCCCTTGAAGACGATATCGCCCGACGTCGGATCGATCAGGCGCAGGATTAGGCGGCCGACCGTGGATTTGCCGCAGCCCGATTCGCCCACGAGGCACAGGGTTTCCCCGGCCGCCAGGGCGAAGGAAACCCCGTCGACGGCCTTGATTTCGGCGACCGTGCGCTGCAGCAGCCCGCGGCGGACCGGAAAGTGCTTTTTGAGGTGTTTGACATCGAGGATCGGCGCGCCGCTCATGACGCCAGCACCTCCCCGACGCGCAGGCAGGCCGCCTGGTGTTGCGGCTCGCCGGCGACGGGCATGAGCCCCGGTTGCTGCCGCCGGCAGGCCTCGACGGCGAACTGGCAGCGCGGCGCAAAGGCACAGCCCACGATCGGCTCGCGCAGCGACGGCACCATGCCCGGAATTTCCTTGAGCCGCTTGGCGCGCGCGCCGGCCTTGCCGCGCGCGATCGAGGCCAGCAGGCCGCGCGTGTAGGGATGCGCGGGACAGGTAAACAGTTGCCGGACCGGCGCCTCCTCCACCTTTCGCCCGGCGTACATCACCACCACGCGCTGACAGGTTTCGGCGACGACGCCCAGATCGTGGGTGATGAGAACAATGGCCGCGCCGGTCTTGGCCTTGAGCTCCAGCATCAGCTTCAAGACCTGGGCCTGAATGGTGACGTCGAGCGCCGTGGTTGGCTCATCGGCGATCAGCATTTTCGGATCGCAGGCGAGAGCCATGGCGATCATCACGCGCTGGCGCATGCCGCCGGAGAACTGATGCGGATAGTCGTCGAGGCGTCGTGCGGCGTCGGGGATCTTGACCAGATCCAGCATTTGCCTGGCGCGGGCGCGCGCCGCGCTGGCGGACGCGCCCTTGTGGATGCGTACGGCCTCGGCAATCTGATGGCCGATGCTCAGAACCGGATTGAGGCTTGTCATCGGCTCCTGGAAGATCATGCCGATGCGATCGCCGCGCACCGCGCGCAGCGCCCCCTCGCCCAGTGTGGTAAGATCGGTGCCCTCGAACAGGATGCGGCCGCCGACGATGCGCCCCAGACGGGGGGGCAGCAGCTGCAGGATCGACAAGGCCGTGACCGTCTTGCCGCAGCCGGATTCCCCGACGATCCCGACGGTCTCCTGGGGCGCCACCGCAAAGGAGAGGCCGTCGACGGCGCGGGTGACGCCGTCCTCGTTAAAAAAGTGCGTCTTCAGGTCCTGCACGTCGAGCAGCGGCGCGGTCATCCCTAGCGCTCACATCCGCCGGGCGATGCGCGGATCGAGGTGGTCGCGCAGCCCATCACCGACCAGGTTTACCGCCAGCACGACCAGGGCAAGGGCGACGCCTGGCCCAAAAATGGTCCAGGGCGCCAATCCCAGGTAGACACGGCTCGAGGCGATCATATTGCCCCAGGTTGGAACTTCCGGCGGCGTGCCTGCGCCAAGGAAGGAGAGGGCAGCCTCGATCAGGATGGCGGAGGCCGCGACATAGGTCGCCTGCACGATCAGTGGCGGCATGGTCGCCGGCAGGATATGGCGGCGCAGTATCTTGGGGAGCCGCGTGCCGCTGGCAACCGCCGCCTCGACGAAGGGCTGCTCGCGCACGGAGAGGACAACCGAGCGCACCAGGCGCACCACCCTTGGGATCTCGGGCAAGGCAATGGCGGCAACGACGATGCTGACGCTGGCCTTGGACAGGGACACGAAGGCGATGGCGAGCAGGATCGCCGGGATCGCCATCAGTCCATCCATCAAGCGCATTACCACGCTTTCCACCGTCCGGCTGAAGCCGGCGAGCAGGCCGATCAGGAGGCCGATGGTCATGGCGATGGCGGCAACCGACAGTCCGACCACCAGGGAGATGCGCGCCCCATAGACGGTGCGGGCCCACACATCGCGGCCGAGCTGGTCGGTGCCGAGCCAGTTGACTTGCGAGGGTGGTCTTAGGCGGTTCACGGGCTTGGCGAGGATCGGGTCGCCGGCGATCAAGGGTGCCATCAGCGCCGCCAGTGCAACCAGCGCCAAAACGAAAAGGCCGCCGACCAGCGTCGGATTGCGCCGCACGAAGTACCAGATGCCGCTTCGGTTCGGCACGCGGGCGATCTGGGCGGCGGCGACCGTCATCTCAGTAGCGGATCCGGGGGTCGAGCAGGGTGTAGGACAGGTCGACCAGAAGGTTGATGATCACATAGACGCCCGAGAACAGCAGGATCACGCCCTGGATGATCGGGTAGTCGCGCTTGGAAATGGCATCGACCACCAGGCGGCCGATACCCGGCAGGTTGAAGACCGTCTCCGTGATCACGACGCCGCCGATCAAGAGGGCGATGCCGATGCCGACCACCGTGACGATCGGCACGCCGGCGCTCTTCAGCGCGTGCTTGAACAGCATGGGGCCGGTGGCCACGCCCTTGGCACGCGCCGTGCGCATATAGTCCTCCGCCAGCACGTCGAGCATGGCGGTTCGCGTGATGCGCGCGATCAAGGCAACATAGGCCAGCCCCAGGGCGATGGACGGCAAAATCAGGTGGCTCGCCCAGGGCCAGAAGCCCTCCGCCAGCGGCGAATAGCCTTGCACGGGCAGCCAGCGCAAGGTGATGGCGAACACGTAGATGAGCAGATAGCCGACGACGAACACCGGCACGGAGAATCCGACCACGGAAAGGATCATCACCAGGCGATCGGCCAGGCTTCCGGCCTTCCAAGCGGCCAGCACGCCGGCCGCCAATGCCAGCGCGACCGCCAGCACGATGGTGGTGAAAGCCAGCGAGATTGTCGGCCAGACCCGCTGGCCGATCAGGGTGGCCACCGGCACGTTGGAGAAAATCGAGATGCCGAGGTCGCCATTGAGCACGCGCACGGCCCAGCGGCCGAACTGGACGTGCAAGGGATCGTTGAGGCCGAGGCTGGTCCTGATGGCTTCGATTTGGGCGGGGGTGGCGTTGTCGCCGGCGATGATGGCGGCCGGATCGCCGGGCGACAGATGCAAGAGCAGGAATATGAATACCCCGACCAGGCCCATCACGAGCAGGGTCGAGAGCAGGCGACGGATGATGAAGGCCCCCATATCGGTCGATTACGCCTTCCTCGCTGCCATTGCCCGCCTCGCCCAAGCTCGTTCGCCGCCGCTGTCAATGCCAGCGCCGGTTGCGCCTTAGGCCTTCTGGGCGTTCCAAAACGGCACCACGCCAGGCACCGCCAGCATGCCCGTCAAATTTTTACGCCGCGCCGTGGGGGCGACCCACTGCCCCAGCCAGACGTGCGGCACGAAATTCCAGGCATTCTCCTGCAGCGCGCGGGCGATCTGCTGCTTTTCCTGCAAGCTGCCGGCAACCGCCCACTGGTCGCGCAATTCTTCGTTCTTGGCGTCCGACGGCCAGCCGAACCACGCCTTTTCGCCCGTCGCCGCGTGGCCGGCGAGCGCAATGGGGTTGCTGACCGCGTTGCCGTCGGCCCAGGTGATGAACAGGTTCCAGCCACCCTGATCGGGTGGCGCCTTCACGGCGCGCCGGTTGACGACGCCGCCCCAGTCGGAGGAGGCGACCTGCACGTTGGCGCCGATCGAACGCAAGGCCCCGGCGACGAGGTCGGCGGCATTGCGCATGAAATCGATGTTGGTGGCCTGCATCAGCAGGATCGGCTCGCCTTTGTAGCCCGACTTCTGCAGAAAATCTTTGGCCTTGGCCGGGTTCGGCGCCTCTTTGAACCAGCCGGTGTTGGCATCGTTCTCCATCGGCACGCCGCAGCCGAAGTTCGAGGCGCACTTGTTGTAGTATTTGGCGTTGCCGAAGGTCGCCTTCATGAAGTCCTCCTGGTCGAGGAGGTAGAGCATGGCGCGGCGCGCATCGACGTGATTGAACGGAGGATGCAGGAAGTTCATGCGCAACCAGCCGATGTTGCCGGTCTTATTCAAAACCTCGAGCGTGAGATTAGAGTCGCCCTCGAGCTGGCCGATCAAATCGATGGGCGGGGTCTCGTAAAAGTCGATCTCACCGGCCTGCAGGGCCGCGAGCGCCGTTTGGCTGTCGGCCATGTTCTCAAAAATTACCCGGTCGACCTTGGCGATTTTGCCGCCGGCGAGGCCCGAGGCCGCCTCCGAGCGCGGCACATAGTTGGGATTGCGGTCGTAGACGTAACGCACGCCCTGCCGGGTCTCGGTCTCGTTAAAAATGAACGGCCCCGACCCGACGTAGGCGGTAATCTTCTCCATCGGATTGGTTTCGGCTTCCTTCTTGCGCATGATGTAGCACAGCGGCGTCGACGTCTTGCCCAGGGCGTCAACCAGATAGCCGTAGGGCTCCTTTAAAATGAATTGGAAGGTCTTATCGTCCTTCTTGGCGATGTCGGCGACGCGCTGCATCATGTGCTGTCCGGCGCCGTCGCGGGCAGCCCAGCGGCGCAGCGAGGCGATGACGTCGTCGGAGCTAACCGCCGTCCCGTCGGTGAATTTGAGCCCATCGCGCAGCTCGAAGGTCCAGGTTTTCTTGTCGTCCGAGGCCCCCCATTTCGACACCATTTGCGGCTTGGTATCGAGATTGGCGTCGATGCCGAACAGGGTGTCGTAGAGCATGGCGCCGTGGTAGGCGCTCATGTTGGCCGTGGTCCAGATCGGGTCGAGCACGGTGAGGTCGCCGTGCATCACGGCGCGAATGGTTTTGGCGGCTCCGGGTGCGGATTGGGCCGTGAGCCGGCCGGGCGCCGCCACCGCAGCGGTGGCCGCGAGGCCGGTTTTGAGGAAGCTGCGGCGCGAGCTGGTGGCGCGGCGGGTCATACGGGTTCTCCTTGGGCTGGGCCGAGGCGAAGGCGGCCCGCGGTCGTGCTGGTAACGCGGCCGGCTGCACCGACCCCGGCGCGATTAACGCACGCGTACGTGGCCTGGGCAAGGGCCTGGGGACAAGGGCCTGAGCGAGGGCCAGAGCAAGGCGATGTCGCCGAGCCGCAAGCAACGATTTGCCCATCACCACCGCGCCCCCTTCAAGCTCTCATCGAGAGCTTCTCATCGAGGCGGCGTCGCGCCCGGGCCGGGCGCGACGCGGGGGTTGCGGGCAAGCGGCTTTCCCTGCTTTTGCCCCTCCACTACCATGGCTTGGCAGGGCAGCCCGTAGAATTCCCGGGCGTCGGTTTGATCAACGCTTGGATTTGATGGGGCACGGATCGAACGCCTCAGTTTCGGCGAAAAGGAGCGAGCATGGCGCCGCAGAGCTCAGTACAAATCACCCGGGTGGTCAGCGCCAAGGTACCGGAACCGGCGCCGGGGACCTGGTCGAACTGTCTCACCGTCAACGGCGTCGCCTACGTCGCTGGCATGATCGCGCGCGGGGAGGACGGCAAGATCGTCGCGGGCGATGAGTACGACCAGGCCAAGGCGATCTTCGCCAAGATCCGCCACCTCGTCGAGGCCGCGGGCGGGACCATGGCCGACGTGGTCAAGGTGGTGATTTTTGTCACCGATATTACCCAGCGCGAAAAGGTCTGGCGCGCGCGCCGCGAGGTGTTCAGCGGCGATTTTCCCGTCAGCACGCTGGTGCAGGTGGCGGCCCTGGCGGAACCGAGCGTCAAGGTGGAGATCGAAGCCATCGCCCACCTCGGCGCCGGCAAACGCTGACGCGGCGCCTGGGCCTTACGTCAGGGGCAGCATGACGTGCTTTTTGAAGGCTGGGCGCTGCTGCAGGCGGGCGTAGTAGGCCTCGATGTTGGCAAGGCGCGGACGCTTTACCTCGAGCCCGTACCAGCGATTGACCGTGACACCGACGACAATGTCGCCCATGGTGAAGCTGTCTCCGGCAACATAGGACCGGCCTTGGAGGCACGCTTCGAGCACTTGGAATTGCTGGGCGGTCTTCTCGGCCTCGGCGGCAATCTGGGCCAGGTTGCGCTGATCGGCGGGCGTGCGGATGAGGCCCCAGAAGACCGGGGAGATGGCCGGGTTTACGTGGTTGGAGATCCAGTCCATCCAGCGATCGGAATCGGCGCGCTGCTTGAGATCGGCTGGCCACAGCGTGCCCGCGCCGTGTTTGGCCGCGAGATAGCGCACGATGGCATTGGATTCCCAAAGCACGAAGCCGTCATCGTCGATCGTCGGCACCCGCGCGTTGGGGTTCATGGTCTTGTAGAAGGCCTCGTTGACGACGCCGAAGGCCATGCCCGCATCGACCCGCTCGTAGGCGACCTGCAACTCATCGAGCGCCCACAGCACCTTCTGCACATTGATGGAGTTGACCCGTCCCCAGACCTTCAACATCGATCTCTCCTGCCTGTCTCCTCGCCGCCCAAGTTAATACGAGGCGGCGAGGGACGCGAGCGCGGTCCCAACACCGACAAAAGCGCCACCGACAAAAAGCCCCGGCTCCCCCTGGGGGAACCGAGGCAACGATTGGGGGGAGCTGAAGCGAGCGCTCGTTAGAATAGCGGCTTGATCGACTTGCTCGCCGCCGCCTGGGCCTTCTCGAACAGGTGCTGGGTCGCCCGCGTCGACAGGTCGACCATCTCCTTGGTCTGCTCGGTCGCCTGGGCGGAAAGCTTCTGCACGAACTCGCTTTGGATCTTGCCGATTTCCGGCAACGACTTGGCGGCGGCCAGCTGTTGCGCCGCCGCAAAGGCCACATCGACGTTCGCCGTCAGGTTCTGGGCCAACTTTTCGTTGAGCAGCTTGGTTGAGCCCCAGGCGGCGTCTGCAATTTCGGTGAGTGCCTTGGCGCCGTCCTGGGCCGCCGCGGCCGCCTTTTCGTAAAATTCCTTGGACGTGGTCACGGTCTTCTCCGCAAAAGCCAATACAGTTGTGGGGTTGAAAGTCTCCCTAAAGAGTTTTTCGGCCTGATCGAAGGCCTGCTTTCCGACGGGTTGGTTCATCTCGACATCCATTCGCTGGGGGTGTGCCTCCTCTATAGGCGATGCCATGGTGCAATGCAACATTATTTGTGCATCGCGGCATCACGGGGCTGTGAACTTGTCGTGTGAGGCTGTCATCTGACCCGTCCCGGTGGGCTTGGTCAAGGGGGGCCCGCCGCGACGGAGGGCGGCAGGTGCTCAACCCCTGGCGGCCAGGTCGATGGCGCGCCGGTACATGGTCATGGCCGCCTCGGGGGTGTTGTAGGCTGCGTGCGCGGTGAGCGTCACCCGCTCGAGCCCCCGCAAGGGCTCGCTCGCGGGCGGGGGCTCCTCGGAATAGACATCGGTGGCGTAATGGCCGATGTGGCCGGCGCGCAAGAGTTCGGCGAGTGCCGCCTCGTTAACCACGCCGGCGCGCGCCGTGTTCACCAGAATGGCGCCAGGCTTCAGCATTTCGAGGCGGTCGCGGTCGAGGAAATGGCGCGTGCCGTCGTTGAGCGCTAGGTGCAGGCTCACCACATCGGCGCGCCCGAGCAGCGCCTCGATGCCGACCAGCGGCACGGGGGCATCCTTTACCGGCGAGCGGTTGAAGGCGATCACGTCGAGGCCGATGCCCTTGCCGAGGCGCGCCATTTCGCGGCCGATGCCGCCGAGGCCGACAAGCCCCAGCGTCTTGCCCTTGAGCTCGATGCCCTGCATCACCTGCCAGCCGCCGTCACGCATGATCTTGTGCATGGTTGCGATATTGCGGGCCGCGGCAAAGATGAGGCCCAGAGTATGCTCGGCCACCGCCGTGTCGCCGTAGCCTTTGATGGTCGACACCTTGATGCCGGCATCGGCGGCGGCGGCAAGATCGATGAAGCTGCCGGCGCCCGTGCCGAGAAACACCAAGTGCTTGAGGCCGGCGCAACGCTTGAGGGTCGCGGCGGTAAAATAGGTCGCATCGACGATGGAGGTATCATAGCCGGCAAGCAGGCCCGGGATTTCCGCCTCGGCCACCGGACCCATATGAACATCGATCGGCAGGTCTTGCGGCCCGTGCACGCGCCGCCAAAGCCGATCGATATCGGGCGTTGAATCGATGAATAGCGTCCTGGGCATACCGCCAACCTCATTTGACATGGCGAGCGCAACACAGCCTCAAGGCGCCCGCCGGCTCCAGATCATAACCGCAGAAGCTCGCCGAGGCGCAATTCTTGGCGCGCAGGCGCCCCGAAGCGGCTGGATGCGCGTCGGGGAAGCGGCTAACATCGCGCTTGCGTGAAAAAACGGCGCCTAAGCCGGATGTCAAGAGGAGGAACGCGGACGATGCCGGGTCAATTGCGTATGCGGGGCCGCAGGCTGCTGCAGGGGGCGGTCGCCTTGGCGTTGCTGGCGGCCGGCCTTTTCGGCGGCGCCAGCCCCGGGTCCGCGCAGGAGCGCGAAATCAAGGTCGGGTACATGAAAAACCCGATCCAGGATGCCTCCCTCGACATGATGGAAAAATGGGCCAAGGCCAACAATGTCAAGCTGACGCGCGTGCCCATGGCCTACAGCGTGTTCATGGAGAAGGTCACCGCCACGCTGACGTCGGGTGCCGACCAGTTCGACCTGATCTGGCACAACGATGATTGGGGCCAGCTCTGGAAAAAGTGGGTCGAGCCGACCGACGACATCAAGGGCATCGACACCGTCGATCCCTGGCCGCTGCTTGCCTTCTGGAATGACGACAAGAAGTTGACCGTGGTGCCGATGGCGCACACGGTCGGCACCTTCTTTTATCGCAGCGATCTGGTGAAGCCCGAGGAAGTGCCCAAGACCTTCGACGAGCTCGTCACCGTCAGCCAGCGCCTGCAGAAGGAAGGCAAGGTCAAGTGGGGCTACGTCGGCGGCATGACCATGAACAACACCTGGTTCAGCTTCTGGTGGACCATGTGGGCCAATCAATGCGACATCCTCAAACCGCTGCTCGAACGCGACAACGAAAAGCTCAAGGCCGCGAAATTCGAGCCCGCCATCACGGAACCCTGCCATCGCGAGATCGTCGAGTATTGGTGGGATGCCATCAATGCGCACAAGATCAGCCCGCCGGGCATGACCGCCTACGGTCGCAACGAAGCCAATGCCATCTTCATGGCGGGCGACGCCGCCTTCACGCTGGTCGATTCCACCCACTTCGGCGAGTTCAGCGATCCCAAGCGCTCCAAGATCGTCGGCAAGGTCGGCATGGCGCCATTCCCGGTGGGGCCGCGCGCCAAGGTCCCGACCTCGTGGAACGAGATCTGGGGCTGGGCCATTCCGATCGGCGTGCCGGCGGAAAAAAAGAAGGTGGTGAAGGAAATGCTCTCCGCCATGATGAGCGATGAGGCCGGCCAGGTCGAGATGTGGAAGAAGACCGGCGGGCCGCCGCCGCACCTCAAAACGTGGCCGAAGCTCGCCGCGGCGGGCAAGGACCTCGCCGCCTCTGAGCAG
>Ga0081540_1000487_pt1 | contig 38975 bp, 45 predicted proteins | sample TabmetS2T1R1_FD_71024 | JGI IMG/M metagenome (GOLD analysis project Ga0081540, IMG submission 71024) | Tabebuia heterophylla rhizosphere microbial communities from the University of Puerto Rico - S2T1R1 | ecosystem: Host-associated > Plants > Roots > Rhizosphere ...
GCGCGGTAGCCGCCAGCATCCACGCCGTCGAACCAGTGTCAATCTTCACGCCACTCTCCTTACCTGTCTGCCACCCAGGCTCGGCAGCGCGGATTTCACGGAATGCGCCGACGGATTTCGTTTCCGTGAAAACAAGGAGCCCTATGTTTCATTGGTGTTTCGCAGCGGGGAGGACGGGAGCCAGTACCCTTCTGCCGGGTAGAAACTGCAACCGGGTTGGTGACGCGTGTCTGAAAGTATCGGCGCGAGCCCGATCGTGATCGTCGGCGGCGGCTTCGCGGGGGGCAACGCGGCCGCTACCCTGCGGGATGAGGGTTTCGCTGGGCCGGTCGTTATCATCGGCCCGGAACCGGGCGTCCCGTTTGGCCGGCCTCCGCTGTCCAAGACGTACCTGCGATCGGCAGAGGACCTCGACGGCTGGTATGTCAGGCCAGCCGACTGGTACGCCGAACACGGCATAGACATTCGCCGCGCGAGCGTCGCGGGCGTCGATCCTGCCGCGCATACGGTCGTCCTGGGCTCGGGCGAGGAAATCAGCTACCAGAAGGCCCTCATCACCACCGGGGCGCGTAACAGGCGGCTCGGGATCGGCGGGGCCGAGCTGCCCGGGATCCGCTATCTGCGCACGGCGGCCGAGTGCGACGCGATCAAGCGGGAGGCGGTGGCGGGCCGGCGCGCGGTCGTGGTCGGCATGGGGTTCATCGGTTGCGAGGTGGCGGCCTCGCTGACGCAGCTCGGCGTTCAGGTGACCGCGGTCTTCCCCGGCCAAGCCCCGCTGGAGCGGGTGGTGGGCGGACAGGTCGGCGCGCTGATCGCCGCCATCCACCGGGCGAACGGGGTCGAGTTGCTGGCCGGAGAGCAGGTGGCCGCGTTCGAAGGTACCGAACGGGTCGAGGCGATCGTGACCGGCACCGGCCATCGTATCCCGTGCGATTTCGCTGTCGCGGGCATCGGGGTAGCGCCCGATATCCCCGCCTTCGCGGGGTCATCGATCGCGGAGGATAACGGGATCGGTGTCGACGAGCTCTGCCGGACCAGCGCGGCTGACGTCTACGCGGCCGGCGACGTGGCGAACCATCTTCACCCGCTCTTCGGGCGGATCCGGGTCGAGCATTACAACAATGCGGAAAAACAGGGCGCCGCGGCGGCGCGGTCGATGCTCGGCTCGACGGCCCCGTACGACTACGTCCATACCTTCTGGTCCGATCAATACGAGCACACGATCGAGTATGTCGGGCACGTCACGAAGTGGGACGAGTTCGTGGTCCGCGGCAGCGTGGAGGAGGGCAAGCTGGTCGGCTTTTACCTGGTGGACGGGGTGGTGCGGGCCGCTATCGGGCTCGACCGGGGCGGGGATCCCGAACTGGACCGCGATTCCGAGATGGCGGCCTGCGCGCACCTGGTTGCCGCGCGCGCCCGGCCGGCGCGCGGCGTGCTCGCCGACGAACACGCGGACCTGTGGTCGCTGGCCTAGCTAAGCGTTGGAGAACAGGGGGATGTTCGCGCCGCTGGCTGGCGCCAGCGGGCTGTCAAGCAGCGCGACGATCAGCTCCCCGACATCACCGGGGGTCAGGCCGGGACGCAGCGCGGGATTGGCCCGGCGCAGCATCTCGGTATCGACGGCGCCCGGGCTGACGCAAATGGCGCTGATGCCATGCTCTTTGCCCTCCACCGCGATCGCCTCGGTGAGGCCGATGACGCCGTACTTGGAGATGTTGTACGCGGCCAGCCCGGGAAACTTCTCGGTGGCGTAGACGCCGGAGAGCGAGGCGATGTTGACGATCCGCCCTTCACCGGCCGGGAGCATGGCGGTGAACGCCGCACGACAGCAGAGAAACGAACCGGTCAGGTTGACCCCGAGCGTCTGGTCCCAGATCTCAGCCGTCGTCTCGGCGAACAGCGCGCGCGTCAGCACCCCGGCCGCGCAGACCAGCGCCGCGACCGGGCCAGCCTTCTCGGCCACGGCGAAAAGGCGCTCGACATCGGCGCCCTTGCTCACGTCCGTGGGCACCGGTGTAGCCTCACCGCCCGCGTGCCGGATGTGGCTGGCGACGCGGTCGAGAGCGTCGCGGTCACGGGCGGCCAGGACGACCTGAGCGCCAGCCGCCGCTATGGCCGCGGCCGTGGCCGCCCCGATCCCGCGGCTCGCGCCCGTGACGACCGCCACCCGTCCGCGTAGCCAGTGCGCCGGATCACCCACGGTCTGCCGCCCCGGCGACGGGCCTGACCACGTGCCGGTAGAGCCGCTCGTGAGCGTCCAGGCTCTGGTCCAGGTCGAGATGGCCTTCGGCATGGTCACGGCAGGCCGAACGAGAAATCCTGGCCGTCCGCCCGACGGCCTCCGCGGCCGCCTGGATGTCATCGGGCGGCACCAGGAAACCGGTCACGCCGTCCGCGATCACCTCACCGAGGGCCCCGCATCTGAACGCTACGACGGGAGTTCCGCACGCCTGCGCCTCGGCGGCGGCCATCCCGAAGGGTTCGGCCCACCTGGCGGGAAACAGGACCACGGCGGCGTGCGCCATGGCCGCCCACAGCGATGCCCGCGGCACTGCCTCGTGAACCGTCACGCCTGGCCAGGCTCGTCGCGGGCCGATCTGGTCCCGGCTGTACCCGGCGTCATAGGCATCGCCGTAGACGTCGATCGGCACTCCGGCCGCGCGGGCGATGTCGATGGCTTCGGCGGCGCCTTTCTCAGGACTCAGCCGTCCCGCGAAGATGGCGCCCTCCCCCGCCTCCCGCGACCAGGGAATGACGCGTGTGGGCACGTAAGGCGGCAGGATCGCGTCGACACGGATGATCCGGCGCCAGGCGCTCGCCTGGAATACCGATACGGCGGCCACGGCCGGCGGTCGGCCACCCCGGGCCGCGTGCCGAAGCGCCGCCGCCACCGCCTCGTCCGGGGGCAGGTGGAGCGTGTGTACCACCGGTGCCTGCAGCGCCGCCGCGAGCCGGATGGCGGGCGCGTCGAAGGCGTGATTATGGATCACGTCATACCGGATCTCCTGCACGCCGCGATAGGCGCGGGCGAAGGCAGACCCGGCCGCCGCTGGTTCGGGCCCGGCAGGCGTGGACCGGTCTGGCCCGGAATGACCGAAAGCCCGGTAGAGCGTGCCTGCCAGAGACTCTGGATCGACTCCCGTATCGATCACCTCCACGCCCGGGATCTCCGATCCCGAGGCGGCGTACACGTGGACTTCGTGTCCCCGGCCGGTCAGGCCGCGGGCCAGATCGGACACGAAGGCCTGCGAACCGCCGCGCTGAGGCTCACGGATGGCCGTCACGAGCGGCGCCATGATGGCGATCTTCACTGTGCCAGTTTCATTGGGTCACTTTCATGGGGCCATTCTCATGGGGCCACTCTGTTGGGGCCAGCACCTTGAAGGCAAGGTCGCGCGGCGGGTTGATCCTCAGCACCTCGAATGGAACCTGCCGCAGGCCGCGCCGGGCGACATCTTCGGCCGCGCGGGGGAAGAAGATCCGGGCGAGCTCGACTGCCTCTTCGTGGCTAGAGAACTCGACGCACATCGGTCCGTCGAAACGGACGTACTGGTAGCCGCGGGCGGCGAGCCAGTCGATGTTGTTCGGCCAGATGATGGCGACGCAGCCGCCCGGCCTGCACACCCGCTCCATCTCGGACAGGCCGGCCTCGCCGCCGTGTCCCGAGGAGGGCGTGAAGGCCGAGCACGCAATGACCAGGTCGGCGAAACCGTCAGGGAGGGGCAGCTCGTCGAAGAACCCGTGGATCACCCGGGCCCGGTCGCCATGATCCGCTGCCGTCAGCTTCCGCCTCAGGATCTGGCGCAAGGGCATCGCGGGCTCAACCGCCACCACCTCCCGGCCACGCTCGATGAGCTCGAGCGTCAGCCGTCCCGAGCCCGCGCCGACCTCGGCGATCCGGTCTACGCCACGCGGCAGCCAGCCCAGCACATCCGGATGGAGCCTCTCGACGCTGGCCAGCCGGTCATAGAGCTCCGGTTCGAGCCGGTACAGCAACTCCCAGGCCAAGACCATGTCGGCTTGCGGATCACCGTCTCCGTGGGGGACGAACCGGCTCGCCTCGTCGCGGGTGAATACGCGAAGGTCGGCGGTGGTGTAGCGCCTCCGCAATTCCTGACCCGCCCGGGCCGGAACCTCAGACCTTATCACCGACCTCAGCCCAGTTCTTATCGGTCTCCCAGACGCGGACGGATCGCAGCAGCCCTTCGGGAAGCTCCGGCTGGAGTCGCTCCCAGAACGTCACCGCCAGGTTCTCAGCGGTCGGGATGCGTCCGGAGAGCCACGGCACGTCGGTATTCAGGTTGCGGTGATCCACATCCCGGATGACCTGCCCATTCATGATGTCAGACAGCACCTTCAGGTCCAGGACGTAGCCGCTGGCCTGATCCACCTCGCCGGCCACCACCACCTCCAGGACGTAATTGTGCCCGTGCAGGTTCGTGCACTTCCCGAACAGGCGCCGGTTCTCGTCATCCGACAAACCCGGGTCATACAGCTGATGCGCGGCATTGAACGTTTCGCGGCGGCCGACCAGCACCGTCATCGCGCTCGCCGCGGCCTTCGGCCGGCCGCCGCCAGACCTACGACGCTGTATGCCTGATAAGCCATGTCATACCTCCTGGGCCGGTATTCACGGTAGTCCGCGTCGTGCTGGCGTGCTAGCCAGTAACCCCCGCGCCACGGTCGGCTCCGCGCGGCCCGATACCCCGGGCGGACGGGCAGAAAGTGTCGAACGTGAGTCCGATAACATTGGCTCAGCTTGAGTATGTCGTCGGGTCTTCGGGGCCGACGCCGCCTGGATTGTGACCAAGCCTGGATAGCTTGTGGATGTGACTGAGATCGCGACGGCGGTTGAGGCTGAGCTGGCGCGGCTGCGGGCGGAAAACGCCCGGCTGCTGCGCCTGCTGAAGCTCACTCCTCAGCAGGCAGCCCCACCCGGACCGGCGCAGGCCGCTTACTTCGAGGCACCACCGGGACTGGTTTACGACGGGTCGCCACCAGAGGCGAAGGTGGCGTTCTACGCGGCGCTGTTCGCCGCCCGCACTGACGTGTACGTGACCCGGCTCGACAACCCCCGTACCGGGAAGGGGGGCTGGGTCCCGGCGGTGCGCGGCGGGTGGCACAAGGGCATCTGGCACCAGGACCGCGACTACCTCCCGCTCACCCCCGCCGTGCTCGCCGCGCACCTGAAGGGCGAGGTCCACATCGGGCTCTACCCGCTGCTGGACGGCGACAGGTGCTGGTGGCTGGCCGCCGACTTCGACGGCCCTGAGGCCATCTTTGACGCCTCATGTACGTCCTTACGACGGCAAGGCCACCGCCGAGGTCCACGATTACCACGACGAGCTCACCGGCGTCCTAGCCTCCTCACTGGCCAAGCGCGCACCCGGCTACACCAGCCTCGGCTTCCCCGATCCCCGGAAACTCCCCTACACGCCAAGCGTCGGCGCAGCGCCCACGACCCGATCTATCCGCTCGGCAGCGCACGGCGACACTGAACTATAGGATTTGCTATAGTCATTGAAGTGGACGAGTGGGACATCTACCAGACCGATGAGGTCGCCACTTGGCTGCTGGAGCTCCAGGAAAGCGACCCAAGGACCGCCGACTTGGTTGATGACGCCATCTACACGCTAAGCCGCTCGGGACCCGGGCTGGGCCGTCCGCTCGTCGACACCATCACCAACTCGAAGATCGCGAACCTGAAGGAACTCCGGCCTGGTTCCCGCGGGCGCAGCGAGGTTCGCATCCTGTTCGTCTTTGACCCGTGGCGCTCCGCGATCCTGCTCGTCGCTGGCGATAAGGCGGGGAGCTGGAACAAGTGGTACGCACGGATGATCCCTCGTGCCGAACAGCTCTACGAGGTCTACCTGAAGGAACGGGCAGCGGAGGAAGGCGGCCAATGACCAGCTACACCAAGTGGGACCGCGACGCCTACATCGAGCGTGTCGGCGGTCCCGAAGAAGCCGAACGGCGCCGCAAAGCACTGATGGCCCGGCAGAGCGGCCAGAGGCTCGCCGAGGAGCGCAAGCAGCGCGGGCTCACCCAGGCCCAGCTCGCCGAGACCATGGGCGTCACCGCAGGCCGGGTCTCCCAGATCGAGCGCGGCGAACTGTCGACCATCGAGGCCATCGCCCGCTACGTACAGGCACTCGGCGGGCATTTGGAGCTCATCGCCAACTTCGCCGACCACACCCTCACGGTGAGCACTACTGAGGCCGCCTGACAGCAAGAACCGGGAAAGAAGCACGAAGGCCGACGACACCAGCCGGACGGCCCTGCCACGATCCCGCAGGGATGGACCCTGCTGGTTTAGGTTCCCGCGTTCGCTGGGAGCCTCGGCCGTGAATTTGCTTGTCGGGGCTGACGAACGGGTAGATCAGCTCGCTGCACATGGGTTGGGCGCTGAACAGGTCTGGCAGCTCCGAGGGGTCAGTGCGTCACTGTGCGTACCAGGAGGCCCAGTCATTACCGAGCCGCTGGCGGCGGTGCCGGACACCGGCTGGTGCCCGGGCTCCTCAGAACCCCGTGATTACGATGTTAGGATGACCGCTCCCCCCGTTAATGTCACCGCGGCACTGGCATCATTCGACAAGACTTACAGTCCGCGGATCGTCGCCCGAATGAACGACTACGAGGTTCGCGTGGCCCACGCCAAGGGCGAGCACGTGTGGCACGTACACGAAGACACCGACGAGTTTTTCCTGGTCCTCGACGGCCAGTTTGATGTGGCAATCCGCGATGCTGACGGCAGCCAGACCACCGTTACGCTGCGCCAGGGCGACACGTTCGTCGTGCCGAAAGGTACCGAGCACAAGCCCTCGTCACCCGGCGCCTCGATTCTCATGTTCGAGCCGTCGGGCACATCCAGCACAGGTGACCGGCACGAAGGACCAATCCCGGCCCACGTCGACAGCACTACCGGCCATGAGCTCCACTAACACGGTCCCCGGGCAGGCGAGGCGCCAGGTATAGGAAGACAACAGCGGCTAGCCGGGCTATCTGCCGGGCTCCTGTACGCGGAGCTCGGCTACGCACTCCGCGCTCCCGCAGGTCCGGCCCGAGCCCAGGCGAGGCCTGCCACACCGGCAGGCGGGCCGCAAGCGGGCCAGCCAGGCGCCGTACGCCAGCAGTTCGGCGATGCCGCCGGGGCCTGGAACAGAGACGACCGGCCGGATCCCGCCACCGGGCAACGCCAGCCACTCACGCGGTCTATCCGTCGCGGGATCTTCAGCCACGCTGCCCATGACCCATTGTCTCCCGTTCCTTACGCTCTCCGTCTCCTGGTCCGAACGGTCGGATGGATCAACGGGTGCCGAAATCCCCCTTATCAGGCAATGCCGGTCAGCTTGTTTTGATCGTGAACGGGCGTGCCCGGCGCACGGCGGTGTCCGTGGTGCCGGAGGGCCTGCGGTGTGCTGCCGGGGTTCCTGATACCGGGCTGGCGGCTGGCCCATACTGCATGGATGCCTCGTTCATGCTGTTCTGACGACATGGCTGGGACATTCATGCCGTATGGTCCGGTGCCGGAGTGGCTGGTGTGACGGAGGCCCTTGTCCGGTGCACGCCGCGGCCGGCAGCCCCGGCGCGAGCGGGCCATGATCAACTTGAGCTAAAGCGGCATTGGCTTATCAGGGGTATGGCGACCCACGATGAGGCGGCCTTGCCGCCGCGGCCTGGAACGACATGGCTGGGATACCCGCTCCGGACGCTTCGGCACGGGCGGGGGCGGGCCACGCCGCTCTGCGCCACGCCCGTCGCGGATAATCCGGGCGGCGCCGGGTAGCTGGAGGCCGTGGCTAGACCGAGAAGAGTAGCTGGATACGTCATCCCCGGAATCGTCGTGTTCTTCTTCTGGCTGGTGGTCGTCATCCTGGTCATCATCCTGCTGGCGTACATCGTGCACTGGGCCGGCGGCGGAGTCCTGCACCTGCGGCTCGGGCACTTCGACATGAACGTCGGCTTCACGTAATCGCTCGCATGTAATACATGGGCGCGTTGAGCCTGCGACCGCCACCCGGGTTCCGTCGTGCGGGCGGCCGCCGGTAACGCGCATGTGGCCAGGTCCGGCTGTCCCAACCATGCAGGTAGGACGCTTAGGCGATGAGTCTTGCCGTGGTTGGCCGTCTGTACCCCCGACATGCGATCAACCGCACTCGAGGGAGAGCATCATGGCCGCTACCTACACATTCGACGTCTTTTCCAGCCTCGACGGCTTCGGCGCCGCCAGTGGCAACTGGGCTGGCTACTGGGGCAAGCAAGGCCCCGAGCTCCTCGATCGCCGCCTCGCCTTGTACGACACGGAGCAGCGGATGGTCTTCGGGGCCAACACGTACCGGGCGTTCGCGCAGATGCTGGCCTCGAGCACCGAGGAGTCCGAGGTGCGTGACCCATGGGTCACCCGGATGAGGAACCTGCCGGCCACGGTGGTGTCGACCACACTGGAAGGATCTCTCGACTGGCCGGATGCGACCGTCGTGAGCGGTGACGCAGTCGACGTCGTTGCCCGGCTCAAGCAGGAATCCGAGGTGCCGTTGCGCTCGCACGGCAGCCTGTCGATGAACCGGGCGCTGATGGCCGCCGGCCTGGTCGACCGCGTCCAGGTGACGCTCTTCCCCGTGATCACCGGTCAGACCGGGCTGGACCCGATTTTCCAGGGTGCGGCCGACTTCGACCTCGAGCTGATCGAGAGCCGGACGCTCGACGGCCACACCCAAGAGCTCATCTACCGACCCGCCCTGCACGTCTGAGTCCGTCTCAGCGAGATCTGCATCGACACATTCATGCGCGTGATCTTCTTGGCCGATGATCCCGATCCAGAATCCGGGTCAGCAGCAAACCTCGGCCCGTTCGGGAGAATTAATTGTGCGGCGGCTGGTCGTGGCGGAGCGGGCGGAGCCGCCACCATGTGAGGAAGAACGCGGCGAGGATGAGCATGCCGATGCCCATCCAGAAGTTGATATTGATCCCGCTGGCCTTGGCCAGATCCCTCGTTGAGGTGAAGAACCCGGCCACGGTGAGCATGACCCCGTAGACGAGGAACAGCCCGCCGATCAGTACCCGCAGGTCGAAGAGCTTTGCTGCCGCCGACTGCGGGGCTTCGGTACCGGTATCTGGCACCTCGGACATGACGGCCTCCTGGCTACGCGAAGATGATGGACAGCACGAGGACGATGCCCAGGGCGCCCCCGCCGAGCAGCTTGGGCGACTTCCACCAGACCGGCTTGGGCACGCTCGCCGGGTCGGGCGCGTTCGGGTCGGGCACGCCCCAGACCAGGCCGCCGAGCTCGGATACAGGTTTCGGCTTGGTCGCCAGGCTGACCAGCACCGTGACCACGAGGTCGGCCACGAAGGCGGCGATAGCCCCGTAGAAGTTGAGCATCTGCGCGTTGATCGTGGCGTGGGTCGGGTCGTAGACGTGATGCGGGTAGAAGTAGCCGATGTGGTAGCCGACGAGGTGCATGACGGCGGCGCCGATCGTCCCGGCGGCCAGCCCGGCGATCCCGGCCCACGGCGTGGTGCGCTTCCAGAACATGGCCAGGATGAACGTGGCGAACAGCGGCGCGTTGAAGAACGAGAACAGCAACTGGATGTAGTTCATGATGTTGCTGTAACCCGAGGCGATGAACGCCGTGCCGATCCCGATCAGGATGCCGACCACGGTCACCACCCGGCCGACATTCAGGTAGTACCGGTCGCGGCGGCCCTTCCTGATGTAGGTCTGCCAGATGTCGTAGGTGAAGACGGTGTTGAACGAGCTGACGTTGGCCGCCATGCCGGCCATGAAGGCGGCCAGCAGGCCGGCCAGCGCCACGCCGAGCGCGCCGTTCGGCAGGTACCTGCCCATCAGCAGCGGGATGGCGTTGTTGTAGGTGAGCTCTCCCTTGGGCTGGCCCAGTTTGGGGATGACGGCCAGCGCGATCAGGCCGGGGATGATGGTCAGGGCGGGAATGAAGATCTTCGGGTACGCCCCGATCAGCGGCGTCCGCTCGGCCGCGTTCAGGTCCCTGGCCGACAGGGCCCTCTGGACCTCGGCGAAGTTCGTGGTCCAGTAGCCGAACGACAGGACGAAGCCGAGCCCGAAGACGATGCCGATCCAGTCGCCGAGCGGGTTCGTCCAGGACCCGGCCCCGACGCCGCCCCACGTGGAGAAGGCGGCGGCGCCCAGCTTGGTGTGATCGATCTTGTCTTGCAGGCCGCTCCAGCCGCCGACGCTGTGCAGCCCGATGACGACCAGCGGGACCAGCCCGGCGATGATCACGAAGAACTGCAGCACCTCGTTGTAGATCGCACCGGACAGCCCGCCGAGCGTGATGTAGGCCAGCACGAACAGCGCCGAGACGACGATCGACACCCAGATCGGCCAGCCGATCAGCGCGTTGACGACCAGGGCCAGGGCGAACAGGTTCACCCCGGCGATCAGCACGGCGGCCAGGGCGAACGTCAGGGCGTTGAACAGGTGGGTGGGCGCGTTGAACCGCCGCCGCAGGAATTCCGGCACGCTGCGCACCCGTGACCCGTAGTAGAACGGCATCATCACGACGCCGAGGAACACCATCGCCGGGACCGCGCCGATCCAGTAGAAGTGCACGGTCGGCAGGCCGTACTGAGCGCCGTTCGCGGCCATGCCCAGGATCTCGATGGCGCCGAGGTTGGCGGAGATGAAGGCCAGGCCGGTGATCCAGGCCGGCAGCGACCGGCCGGACAGCAGGAAGTCCTCGCTGGTGGCCACCGCCCGGCGGACGATCACCCCGATCGCTACCACCAGAGCGAAATAGATCCCCAGGATCGTGTAGTCCAGCGGGTTGACATGAAGCCTCAGCAAGCCCTATCACCTCATCCAGTCCGTTCGGGCTGGCGGTAGGCGATCGGCCGCCAGGACCCTCAGGTCCCTTTGCTGTTACCCTGTCCGGGCAAATTAACCTTCTGTAGCGTGCTGGGATGGGACCCATCGTGTGGAGGAGGATCTGGCCATGAGTGACCGCACGCCTGAGCCGGGAGACGCCGGCAGCGAGCCTGACCTGTCGGCCACCGCCGAGTTCGCCAAGCTGCGGGCCGTGATGCGCGCTTCAGAAAAGCACCGGGAAGGCGGGGTTGATCCCGACCTCGAGGACGCGGACGCCGATCCCGGGGCGGAGTAACGGGAGCGGGCGCCGAGGTTAGTGATCCGCGCTCGTCGCGGGCGCGGGTACTCGCTGGGTACGGTTCCACCACAGCGAGAGTGCCACCGCCGCCGCGATGAGCAAGCCGCCGCCGACGGCGAACCACGAAGCCAGGTCGATGTGCTTGCGGACGATCGTGAACGCGGCGGGCAGCTTGGCTAGCGTCTGGCTGAGCTGTGCGGCATCTTGCGCGCGGTAGAACGTGCCGCCGGTGGTCCGGGAGATCTGCCTGAGCGCGTCAAAGTCGGCGTCGAACGGATTGCCCCCGCCGAACCGACCGCCGAACCCCGCACCCGCGCCGCCGAACCCGCTGAACCCGCCGTACTGCGCGGAACTGCAGGCGAGCGGCGCGGGGTTGTCGGTTCCGTAGCCGATGGTGAAGACGCGGACGCCCCGGCTGGCGGCCTGTTTCGCCGCGGTCTGCGGGTCGACCCCCCGGTTGTTCGAGCCGTCGGTGAGCACGACGATCACGTCGTTGGCGTAGCCGGCACCGCGGCTGCGGGAGGCGGTCGCACCGGTCGGCGCTACCGACGGGTCGATCTGCGCGATGGCGTCGAGCGAGGTCAGAATGCCCTCGCCGATGGCGGTGCCGAACGAGGTAGTGAGACCATCGACCGCACTGATCAGCTGCTTCGTGTCCGCGCTGGGCGGGACGAGGACGACGGCGGTGCTCGCGAAGGCGACCAGGCCGATACGCGGGCCGCCGGTCTGGGACTTGACGAAGGCGCTGGTCGCTTGCTCGGCGGCGGTGATCCGGTTCGGCTTGACGTCGGTGGAGCACATGGAGCCCGAGACGTCCAGGGCGAGCATGATCGTCGCGGACGACGAAGGGACGGGCACGGTCGCCTGGGGGCGGGCGGCACCGACCGCGAGCACGGCCAGGCCAAGCGTCAGTAGCGCCACGGGGATACGCCGCCGCCAGCGCGAACGGCCAGGCACGGCGGTCCGGACGAGTGCGAGCGAGGTCACCCGGACCACGGCACGCCTGCGCCTGCGCCGTGTCAGCCACCAGACGGCGAAGACCAGCGGAATGACGAGGAGCGCGAGCAGCGCCCACGGCCAGGAGAAGGACATTCAGACCACCCGGCCTGTCCGGGTTACGGTGAGCACGGCACCCGCGGCGAGCAGCGCGAGGGCCAGGGCGATGAACGCGCCGGCGAGCGGCAGCGGCTGGCTGGTGACGGTGAGCCTCAAGTTGATGGACGAGGCGATCCCGTCGAGCTCGCCCGCGTCCGACGCTGGGTGGTACGTGCCGCCGGTGGCCTGCGCGATCGATGTGAGGGCCGCTGCGTCGAGCGCGGTGAACAGGTGGTAGCCGTCGACCACGACGGTGGTGCCCGTGGTGGTGCCGACCCCGACGGTGTCGACGTGCACGCCGGCCTTCTCGGCCACCGCGGCCGCCGCGTCGGTGCCGGCATCGATGCCGGTGCTGCCGCCGGCGGCCCCGCCGCCGTTCTGGCCGTCGGAGAACAGCACGATGGTGGCCGAGGGCCAGAAGCCGATGTTCGGCGCGCTGCCGTCGCGGCCGATGCTGACGGTTTTGTGTGTGATCGCGGATAGCGAGGCGAGGACGGCGTCGCCGAGTGACGTGCCGCCGGCGGCCTTCAGCCGGCGGACCGCGGCCGAGGCGGTCGCGTGGTCGGCGGTCGGCAGGGCGGCCTCGAGGCCGCCCTGATGGAACGCGACAACGCCGATGTCCACGTTGTCCGGCTGGGCGCTGATGAACGACAACGCCGCCTTCTTCGCGGCGGCAAGACGGCTGGGCGCCACGTCGGTGGCGGTCATGCTGCCCGAGACGTCCACGGCGAGGATGACGGTGCCGGAGGCACGGGACACCGGGACGGACGCCGCCGGGCCGGCCACGGCGATCGCGAGTACGGCGACGCCGGCGATGGTGAACCACACACCCCCGAGCCGGGCCCGGCCGCGCCCGGGGCCACCCGCCGTGAGCCCGGCCGCGGTGAGGGCCGCGGCCCGCCGCCTCGCGACGACTACCGCGGCCCAGGCCAGGCCCGCGGCCACGAGCAGGCCGGCGGCCAGGAGAGCGGGGTTGGCGAGGCTCATGCGCGCCTGCGCTGGGTGCTCGCGACGACCTCGATGAGCGCCGTGGCCAGGTCGGCGTCGGTGCCGATGCGGTGGATGGGTACCCCCGCCCGGCGCATTCCGGCGGCAAGGCTCGTGTCGCGTTCCTCGACACGAGCGCGGAGCCGGTTGCGCAGCATCGGGTCCGACGAGTCGATGATGAGCTGCTCCCCGGTCTCGGCGTCTTCGACCACGACCAGGCCGACGTCGGGCAGCTCGTCATCGGCGGCATCGACGACGCGCAGGGCGACGACCTCGTGGCGCAGCACCAGGCGCAGGAGCGACCGCCCCCAGTCACCGTCGCCGATGAAGTCGGAGATGACCACGACCAGGGCCCGGCGCCTGGCTAGCTTGGCGACCGCGTCGAGCATCGCCGCCAGGTCGGTCGTGCTGCCGTACTGGCCACCGCCGGGCCGGCTGGCGCCGGGCCGGCTGACGTCAGCGGTCCTGGCGAGTTCGGCCCCGATGCGCAGCGCGTGCCTGCGCCCGGTGCCTGGCGGCACGATACGCACTGCTCCGGTGTCGTAGAGCCCGGTGTCGTAGAGCCCGGTGTCGTAGAGCAGCGCGCCGACGCGGTTCCCGCCCCGGCCGAACAGCCGGGCGAGCACCAGGGCAAGCTCGCTGAGCACATCGTGCTTGCCGCGCCCCGGCGGCCCCACCGTCATGGACGCCGAACGGTCGAGCACCAGCCACACGGTGAGCTCACGGTCTTCGGTGAAGACGCGAAGCTGCGGCTCGTTCAGCCGGGCGGTGACGTTCCAGTCGATATGCCGCGCGTCGTCGCCCTCGGTGTATTCGCGCAGTCCGACCAGGTCGGTTCCGGTCCCCCGGTGCGCGGTGCGGTAGCCGCCCGCCAGGCGTCCGTCGAGGCGGCGGACGACCCGCCATTCGAGGCGGGCCAGGAGCCGTTCCGGAGCGGTGCGCATGGGCATCAGGTCAGCGGCCGCCCAGGACGACCTCGGGCTCGGCCACGGCGTCGAGCACCTTCGTGATGATCGTGTCGGCGGTGACGTCGTCGGCGAGCGCCTCATACGACAGCACGATGCGGTGCCGCATCACGTCGAGGGCAAGCTCGCGGACGTCGTCCGGCAGCACGTAGTCGCGGCCGTACAGGAACGCGAGCGCCCGGGCGCCGGTGACGAGGGCGATCGAGGCGCGCGGGCTGGCCCCGTAGCTGACGTACCGCTTCAGGTCGCTGAGCCCGGCACCGAACGTCCTCCGGGTTGCGGTTACCAGGCGCACGGCATAGTCGACGACGGCGGTATCGACATAGACATCGAGCACGCGCTCCTGCATGCTGATCAGGTCCGCGGGGCCGAGCATGGCGCGGACCGGTTCGGCGTGGCGCAGTGCGCGGTCGACGATCGCGTGTTCCTCCGTGGCGCTGGGGTAGTCGACGACGACCTTCATCATGAACCGGTCGACCTGCGCCTCAGGCAGCGGGTAGGTGCCCTCGGACTCGATCGGGTTCTGCGTCGCCATGACGAGGAACGGCTCGGGCACCTGGTGGGTCTCGCGGCCGATGGTGACCTGGTGCTCCTGCATCACCTCGAGCAAGGCGCTCTGCACCTTGGCGGGCGCGCGGTTGATCTCGTCGGCGAGCAGCAGGTTCGTGAAGACCGGGCCGAGCTGGGTCTGGAACTCGCCGGTGTGCTGCTGGTAGACCCGCGTTCCCGTCAGGTCGGCTGGCACCAGGTCGGGCGTGAACTGGATGCGCTGGAACTGCCCGCCGACCGCCGCGGCGAGCGACTTGACGGACAGCGTCTTGGCCAGCCCGGGGACGCCCTCCACGAGCAGGTGCCCGCCGGCGAGCAGGGCGATCGCCATCCGCTCGAGCAGCACATCCTGGCCGACGATGGTGCGCTTGACCTCGAAGAGCACCGGTTGCAGCGGGTTGGTGTACTGGCCGGGTGACGGGGACGGCCGCTCGTTCGGCGTCGTGGTCATCGGGCTCCTTCGTCCTGGGCTGTTGCCGTTGCGTCGTTCATATTTGCGGCCCCTTCCCTGGGCCCGTACCGCTTCCCCCGCCGAGGGCGGCGCCGATCGGCACCGCGAACCCGATGCCGGCGAACGCATCCTCGCCAGCCGGGGCGGCGATCGAGACGACGATGCCGATGACAAGCCCGTTTGCGTCCAGCAGCGGGCCGCCTGAGCTGCCCGGATTAACCGACGCGTCGAACTGGATGAGCCCGGAGAACTTGCCGTTGCTGGTGTCCGCGGTCCGGTCAAGGCCCGAAATCACCCCGGAGGACACGCTGTCGATCAGGCCGAGCGGATTGCCGATGGCGACGACGGGCGCCCCCACGCCGGCGCCGCCGCCGACGGTGGCGGGCACGACGACCTGGGGCAGCTTCGCCGGGGTGAGGGTAGCGATATCCCGCTTCGGGTCGGCGGCGACGACAATCGCGTTCGCCGTGGTGCCGTCGGCGAACGTAACGGTGATGGTCCCGCCGCGGGCGACAACGTGGTTCGCGGTCAGGATCGTGCCGTCGTCGGCCACGATGACGCCAGTCCCCAGCTCATGATCGGTACGGACGATCACCACGGACGGCGCGAGCCGCTGGTAGATGGCCGGCACGGTCAGGCTGGTGGGGGTCGGGGCGGGGCGGGGCTTCGCGGCCCTTGCCGCGGGGGGCGTGCCGGCGAGCCGGGTCGCTAGCACCGCGATCACCGCGAGCAGGACCACCACGGCCGCTATCCCGGCGACGAGCAGGCGGCGCGATCCACGGGCCCCGGGCGTGCGCGGTCCGGCGCCATCGACGCCAGCAGGCCCGGGGTCCATGACCTCACATTAAGTACAACAGTTAAGAAAAGGGTAAGCATACGCCCAGAAAGCGCGGAAGAACACAAACGTGTCATCGGTACTGTTTCGTGGCACGCGCCGAGGTCACCGGCCGCGGTGAGCGCGGCGGCCGGCTCGTGATGATCAGGCGGTCCGGTCCGTCAGGTGCTGGTTGCGCCGTCCTGTCCGCCCTGCTCCTTCCGCAGATGCGCGCCGAACCCGGCCATCCCGGAGCCCGTCGGCCACCCGGACGGCGAGAACGGGGGCGGGGATCCCGGGCGCCGGCCGACCCGTACCGGGGTCGGAGCGACCGACTGAACACTGTCGGCGCTGCAAGGCAGAGGAGCTGCCCGTCTACGCGGATGTGCGTATTCCGGGCTCAGGTTGTAGTGCCTACTGTTGTCGGTAGGTGTCGGTAGGCCAATGACTGGATCGGGCCAGCGTCGAAGGAGGTGCCGGCGATGGCGCGGGAGTTTCCCCGGGGTGGGTTGTCGGCGGCGGAGTTGCGCCAGGTGCTGGAAGCGGTGGACCCGGCCGCGCACCACGGACAGGGGGAGTTCCTGCCGGACACGGTGCTGGAATGCCTGATACGGCTGATCGGCTGTGACGACGCGACCTTTCAGGTGATGGACGTGCGCCGCCGGCATACAGTGATCCAGGAGATGGACCCGTCGTTCGGTCATGACGGGGACGAGGCGGAGTTGCTGGATCTATTCCGGTCGGGGTTCTGGGACTCGCTGTCCTGTTCGTACCCGAACCGCACCGGTGACTACGCCAGCGTGACCCGGTTGAGTGACTTCTACACCCGCACCGAGCTGTCCCGGACCACGATCGGCGCGTACTTCGCCCGGGCCGGGATCCGGCACGAGCTGGTGGTCCCGCTGCCCCCGGACGGTGAACTGGACCGGCGGGTCATGCTGTTCCGGGGCGACGGGCCGGATTTCACCGACCGCGACGTGATGCTCATGAGCCTGCTGCGCCCGCACCTGATCGCCCTGCACCTGCGGCAGCGCCGTCACGCCGCCGGCGTCCCCGAACTCACCCCGCGCCAGATGCAGGCCCTGCGCCTGGTTGCCGCCGGCTGCACCAACGCCCAGGCCGCCCGCGCCATGGGCGTCTCGGAGGCAACCGTCCGCAAGCACCTGGAAAACGCCTTTTCCCGCCTGGACGTAGGCACCCGCACCGCCGCCGTCGCCAAGGTCCTCCCCATCTTGGCCGCTGGATAACGAGCACGCGACGCGGAGGGCCCCGGCTTGTGCAGACGGCCGGTGACCAGTACGACTGGGCCATTCTGAGCGCCGGGCCGCACGGGTCTGATTCAGCTGGCGCACCCTGTATTTCTCAGCCCGGTACAGCCCTCCAGCAAGTAGTAGGGGTACTGCGGCAACGCCGTCACCCGCCGACACGGCGGGAGCCCGGGCTCAGCCGGGCAGATGGCATCGATGAAAGGGGCGGGTATGGCGGCAATCCGGATCGCGACATTCAATCTCGAGAACTTCGATGAGACCGCGCCGAATCAGCGTCCCTCCCTGGCGGAGCGGATTGCGCTGATGAAGCCGCAGATCGTGCGGTTGCGCGCGGACATCGTCTGCTTCCAGGAAGTCAACGGACAAGAACGCCCCGGCCAGCCCCGGGCCCTGCTCGCCCTGGCCGACCTGCTGGCCGGAACCAACCTGCAAGGCGCCAGTGTGACCAGCACCGGGCCCGCTGGGGGCGGGGTCTTCAACGAGCGCAACCTGGCCGTGGTTACCCAGCTGCCGGTCACTGCTCACCAGCAGTTGCGCAATGACCTGGTGAGCGAGCCGCTGTATACGCGGCTTACCGCCATCCCGCCCGACCCCGCAGCCGTTCCGGTGGCGGTGGAGCGGCCTATCTTGCATGTCCAGGTCGACCTCGGCGCGGCTGGCGCGTTGCACGTCATCAATGTGCACCTGAAGTCCAAGCTGCCCACGGACATACCCGGCCAGAAGATCGACCAGTTCACCTGGCGGACCGCGGATGCCTGGGCCGAGGGCAGCTTCTTGTCCTCAATGAAGCGGATGAGCCAGGCCGTGGAGGTCCGCCGGCTGGTCGACCAGATCCTGGACGGCGATCCTGACGCCAAGGTCGTCGTCGCCGGTGATTTCAACTCGACCCCCGATGAGGTCCCCGTCCTGGCCATCCGGGGCAATGTCGAAGACACCGGCAACGCAGACCTTGCCACCCGGGTCCTGGTCCCGATCGAGAACACGATCCCCGAGCCCGCCCGGTACACCCTGTACCACCAGGGCAAGGGCCAGATGCTCGACCACATGCTCGTCACCCGTAACCTCCTGGCCGCCTACCGCGGCTCAGAGATCCACAACGAAATCCTTCACGACGAATCCCTCGCCTTCGCCACCGACCGGCAGTACCCCGAATCCGACCACGCACCCGTCGTGGCCACCTTCGAGCTCTAGTGTGCCCGGTTGGTCGGTGCAGGTTCATCGGTGGGAAGGTTTCTGTTATCGCCTGGTTTTTGCTGCGGTTCGGCGGGCTCGATACCATCGGTCCGGCGGAGCCCGATCGCCAGGTGGTACCCGGCCAGCACTCGCCAGCCAGAGGATGAGCATGGATCACGATCCCCGCCCCGGCGATCATCCTGAGACCGAACGGGTGTCGACCGGAGTACTCCCGCCCGATACTGACGTGCAGGCCCTCATCTCGGCCGGCTACGAGCGCTATCGCCATCTCGGCGAGGGAGCCGTCGCCGACTATATTCCTGCCCTGGCCGCGGCGTCGCCCAGCGCCTTCGGGGTGTGCGTGGCCGGGGTTGGCGGGCGGCTGTTCTCGGCGGGCGACGCTGACCAGGAATTCGCCATCGAGAGCATCTCCAAGCTTTTCGTCTTCGCCCTGGTCTGTCACACCCTCGGGCATGAGCAGGCGCGCCAGAAGCTAGGCGTCAACAGCACGGGCCTGCCCTTCAACTCGGTGATGGCCATCGAGCTCAACGCCGATCGCACGATGAACCCGCTGGTCAATGCCGGCGCCATGGCCACCACGAGCCTGGTGCCGGGCACGACCGCTGACGAGAAATTCGAGAGCATCGTGGCCGCGATGTCGCGATTCGCCGGGCGGCGACTGGTGATGGACGATGACGTGTACCAGTCCGAGGTGGCGACCAACGACCGCAACCGGGGAATCGCCCACCTCCTGGACGGCTATGGGCGCATGTACTGCGACCCCAATCTCGCCACCGACGTCTACACCCGCCAGTGTTCCCTGCGTGTCAGCGCACGGGACCTTGCCGTGATGGGAGCCACGCTGGCCAATGGCGGAGTGAATCCGGTCACCGGTGAGCAGGCCATCGAGACCCGCTACTGCAAGCGGGTGCTGGCCGTGCTGGCCACAGCGGGGCTGTATGAGCATTCCGGCCAGTGGCTCTACGACGTGGGTCTGCCGGGGAAGAGCGGGGTCGCCGGAGGCATCGTGACCGTGTCGCCGGGCAAGGGGGGCCTGGGCACGTTCTCCCCGCCGCTCGATGCCGCAGGCAACAGCGTGCGGGGACAACACGTCACCAGGTACCTCTCAGAAGCGCTGGGGCTCAACCTGTTCGCCTCGGCACCTTTTACCTGATGACGCCGAAGGCAATCCCCGGGGCCGCTCACTGGCACGACCCGGCGCTCAGGCCGGGGTGGCCCAGAACTCGCGCAGGATGCTGGCCGCCCGGGCAGGATCCTGCAGCATCCACCAGTGGCCGAGCCCGTCGAGGGCGACCGTCCCGGCGCCGGCCCGCGCGGCGGCCCTGGTCGCCGAGACCGTGCTCAGGAAGGGGTCCTCGCTAGGGATGACCACCAGTCCGGGGGCCGGGATAGCCGCGAAATCCGGGCCCCACTGCGTCCCGACGTCCACGGCCGAACGGTACAGGTTGAGGATGCAATCAGCCATCGTGCGGTTGATATGCGATGCCAGGTCAAGGGCCGGCTCCATGGGCACCCCGAACATCTGGAAGACACCGGCCCGCTCCTCGGCCGGTGTCGCCAGCTGCTGATCCCAGAAGTCTTCCCCCGCCTGTGGTGTCTGCCAGAGCTTGGCGAAGTCGTGCCACTCGAACTCGGCGTCGCCGATGCCGGCGGCATCGGTGACCCAGGATCGGACCAGCTCGGGCCGGGTCGAGACCACCCGGACCACGAACCCGCCGCCCCAATCGTGCCCGACGAGATCGACCGGATCACCCAGGCGCTCGAGTTCTGCCGCGAGCCAGGCAGCGTACTCGTCCATCGTCGCCCCGAAACCGGCCGGACAGGCGCTGTCGAACCCGGGGAGCGACAGTGCCACGGCGTCGGGGCGGTCCAGCGCAGCGAACAGGCCGTGCCAGATGGCCGGGGTCTCGGGCACTCCATGGACGAAGACGGCGGTCACGCCTCCCATACTGCCAGGCGGGGTCGGGTCGGCCGCATCGAGGTCGTGTGGCAGATCCGCTCGCATGGTGCCGGCTTGCCTAGGATGAGCAGGTGAGCGGGGATCGCGAGCTGGACGTGGTGGTGTTCGGCGCCACGGGGTTCGCCGGGCGGCTGGTGGCCGGATACCTGGCCGGTCATGCGCCTGGCGGGGTGCGGATCGGCCTTGCCGGACGGTCCGGGCGGCGGCTGGCCGATGTCCGGGCCGGGCTGGGCGCTGCCGCATCGGATTGGCCGCTGCTGGTGGCCGATTCGGCTGATCTGGTGTCGCTGGCGGCGCTGGCGCGGGCGGCCCGGGTGGTGGTGAGCACGGTGGGCCCCTACCGCGCCCGGGGGCTGGCGCTGGTGGAGGCGTGCGCCGGGGCCGGTACCGATTACGCGGACCTGACTGGTGAGGTGCTGTTCATCCGGGACAGCATCGACCGCTGCCACGATGTCGCCGCGGCCGCGGGCGCGCGGATCGTGCACTGCTGCGGGTTCGACTCGGTTCCCTCCGATCTGGGGGTGCTGGGACTGCATGAGGCTGCGCGCGCGGATGGCGCCGGTGACCTGCTGGACACGACGCTGGTGGTGACGGCGGTGCGCGGCGGGGTCAGCGGCGGGACGCTGGCGTCGATGATGGGCCAGCAGGCCGACGTGCGGGCCAGCGCGCAGCTCCGCGAGATAGCCGCCGATCCGTATGCGCTCAGCCCTGACCGCGTCGCCGAACCCGACCTGGGTGACGAGCATGACCCGGGCTGGGCCCGGTTTGACGGCGGCCTGGGGATGTGGACCGGGCCGTTCGTCATGGCCGGGATCAACACCCGCGTGGTGCGCCGCAGCAACGCGCTGCAAGGCTGGGCCTACGGCCGCCAGTTCCGCTACCGGGAGGTCACCGGGTTCGGCGCCGGCCCGGCCGCGCCCCTGCTGGCCGGTGCGGCCAGTACCGCGCTGAAGGCCGTGGAGGCGGGGCTGGCGTTCGGGCCGTCCCGGGCGATGCTGGCCCGGCTGCTACCCTCGCCGGGCCAGGGTCCGGGCGAGCGGACCCGCCGCACGGGCTATTTCCGCATCCAGATCCATGCCCGGACCTCGGCCGGGGCACGGTACCTGGGCGCGGTCGAGGCCCAGGGCGATCCGGGATATGCCGCTAGCTCGGTGATGCTCGGCGAAACCGCATTGTGCCTCGCGCTGGACCGGGACCAACTGCCCGGGCGGGCCGGCGTCCTGACACCAGCCACCGCGATGGGTGCCGCGCTCGCTGCCCGGCTCAGGTCGGCAGGCCACATCCTGACCGCCCGGCAGGTCACTCAGTTACCCCGCACGCGCCCGCGTCCGGGCTGGCCGGCCTCGTGCTGCACGCTGTGCCCGGCACGTCCGCAGCGGCTCCGGGCTCGTCTTCGTGCGCGTGACAGCATCAACTGCCGGCTGGCCGGAAGTGGCTCAGAATCCGGCGCGCGTAGTAAGTCTCCCAGGGTTCGCCGGGATTTTCGGCCACGAATTGCTTGTCGAGGCTGACGAGCAGGTAGATCAGCTCACTGCGCACCGGCTTTGCGCCCAGCAGGTCCGGCAGCTCCGATAGTTCGATGAGCCACTGCGCGTACCAGGAGGCCCAGTCATCATCGGCGCCGTCAACGATCCTGAATACGCGATGGTGGGTCTCGCCTGTCTCATGCAGCAAGCCGCTGATCTGCTCGATGAGGTCCGCCATCTCGCGCCTCCCATGGATGTGACGATGCCGGATCACCATAGTGCCACCAGGGCACGGCCGTGGCCGGCACCATCACGATCATCAGGGCCGGTCCACGGATGCTACGGCCGGCCTGCTGAGCGTGGTTACCCTTATGTGGTCAGACGGCGCAGCCTGCTGCGGCCCAGCCTGATGCCGCCCGTCACGACGAGCAGCAGCCCGGCGCCGATGACCGCTAGCCACAGGATCGGTGAACCCGGGCCGTGTGCCGCGGTGCCGCCAAATCCCGTGGCCACGCCGCCCGCAGGCGGCTGGCCGGCCCCGGCGGCATCGGTCAGGTTGACAATTTCCAGGCCGCTGGAGCCGTCGAGGACGACCTCCGTATGGACGGAGTTCCCGGCCAGCGTGACGGGCAGGCCTGCCTGCCCGCTAGACCCGGTCGCGGACATGGTCCAGGTACCAGCCGGGATGGCCGCGTAGGAACTCACGGAACCAGGCGGCGCCTTGGACACGATGTCCCCCGCCGCGCCCGGTGCGCAACTGCAGTGGAACTTCACGGCATCCTGCTTGCCGGAGGCCTGGATCACCCGGACCAGGGACTTACCCGCGGGCGTGGTCAGCTGGTCATCGAGGATCTTCAGCTGCGCCCGCTGGCCCTTTGCGCTGAGAGCGGCCGCCGTGTACGCCTTGCCGCCCTGAACAGTGACATCGGCGGACAGGACCGGCCGACTCGACGCGGCAGACCCGGCGGCCCGCATCTTAATGCTGTAGTTTCCGGCGCTAACGGACTTATACGCCGATACCGTTCCATAGGCAACATCGGAGACAACGAACCGGGGACTGGAATCGCCGGACGAATATACGTAGACGTCCACTGGGGACGTGGTCGCCGATAGGTTGCCGACCCTGATCCAGCCGGTACTCGCGGCGGCATAGGATGCCGAAGCGGTAAGGGGAATGCCAAGCAGTATGGCCAAAAAGGCGAGCAGCACTGCCGCTCGCCGGTGCATTATCCGGAATTTCACCATTGTTACCTCTCTGACCTGCGGGATTAATTGTCCGCCTCCCAGGCCCATAGGCCCATGAGCGTCGCATTACGCGCTGACCGCCGGCTTGCCGTTCACGACCTTGGCGATGCGGGCCAGGAAGTTCTGGATCGCTTATACGAGACCTGCGTTCCCCCTGTCCGAGAACCTGCCGCAACGCCGCCCCGCCGATGAACCACAATTAAGAACAACGCTGAAGCGGCGCTGAAGCGGCGCTGAAACGGCTGGCGTTACCGAGCAGGCGCGGGCCGGACTCGCAGCGCGGAGGCTAGCACGCAGGCGCCGGCCAGGGCGCCCGCGCCTCCGATGACAAAGGTGGCCCGCGGCCCGGTGAGCGCCACGAGCGGGCCGGCGATGACGTAGGAGAGCGCCGATCCCAGCTGTGCCCCGCCGTACACGGTGCCGAACGCCCGTCCCAGCATGTGCGCTGGTACCCGCTCCTGGACCAGCGTGTCCGTGCCCACCAGGTCGGCGGTATTGCCCGCGCCGGCCACCACCTGCCCGGCGCAGGCCACGGCCGCCGACGGCGCGATTCCGGTCAGGATCATGCCGGCCGCTCCCGCCACGACGCCGCCGGTCAGCCAGAACGCCGCCAGCCTCCGGTTCACCCTGACGGTCAGCGCCAGCGACGCGGCGACCATCCCGGCCCCGAACGCCGCCGAGATGATGCCGTACTCGGCCGCCGGCCCGTGCAGCGCCCGCCGCACGAGGAAAACCAGCGCGACGTTGTCCATGGCGGCGCGCTTTTCCCGGCCGGCGCGCCGAACGTCGCCAGCAGCGAGGCGAGGATCACCAGCGGCAGCAGCGCCGGGAGGGGCGGCCGGGTCACGGCCAGGATCGCGTAGATGACTCCTTGCCCGGCCTCGCAGCAGGCCAGAATGCGGCGCTGGTTCACCCGGTCGGCGACCGCACCGGCCAGCGGCCCGGCCAGCAGCGGCAGCGCGATGCCGATGAGCACGAGGCTGACCGCGCCCGGACCGGACGAGGCCACGAACAGCACGAGCGCGATCAGGCCCACGCCGGTGCCGGTCGAGGAGATCGCCTTGCTCAGCCAGAGATAACGGAAGCGGGGCAGGTCGCGCAGGAGGGTCATGGCTTCATGGTGGGGGGCAGGGTAAGGTGGGACACTTATTTCGGCTCCAGCCGAAACGAAAGGCGTTCGAGAGCCATGGTGGCCCCGGCCTGGCCCTCGCCGGTGACTAAGCCCGGCTAAGCCGGTTCCGGACCCGCCTAAGACCCATCTCAGCAGGCAAAATAGGGATTTCCTCCGATGCCCTAGGCAGGGCCTTACGGCGAGACTCAATAGTGACCGGCGAACAGATAGCCGGAACTGAGGAGGAACAATGAACCACAACGTGACGCAGGGCGTGCGGGGTCCGCTGGCCCGTATCGGCCGGCGCGTTGCCGCTATCGTCGCCGAGTGCAATTACGCCCAGACCCGGCTGACCAGCTCGCGGAACACTCCGGAGCACTTCTGACCCTGGCTCGCTCCGATTTGAACCAGCCACGAGCCGACCGGGCTTACGTCCGGCCGGCTAAGGCTGCTCAAGTGCACGCGGCGGAGAAGCCCGGCCCGTTCGGCCCCCTTCCTGGACCATCCGATCCCGTGCACCGCTGGCCGATCCCGGTCAGTCGTCGATGAGCGCGAGAACCCGCCAGCGGCGGCACATCCCACTGGCTGTCGATGTTGCTGAACCACTGGGTCAGCAGCACGACGTCCACCGGTCCGTCGCCGACCAGCTGGTACGCGACGTGCAGGCCGTTGTTCCTCGCGTACCGCGTCTCGGGAAGCGTCACCGTCACTCGCTCGCAGCCGAAGCTAAGGACGCATCTGCTGCCGGAGGGCACTGATGTCCATCGACGTCCAGTGCTCGATCAGCCGGCCGTCGCAGACCCGGAAGATGTCGATGAACTCGAGCTTCACGCGATTTCCCGTCGGCGGCAGGTCCCAGAGTTCACCGAGGTGCGTCCCGTGGAATGTCTTGCGGGTCGCCACGAGGTCGCGCTCGGCGAGCTGCTCGTTGATCTCCACGGCGGCATCGGGAAAGCCCTGCAGCAGCGCGCCGTAGAACGCCCGGAAGCCGCTCGCGGGCCGGTCCGTCTCCGGCAGAGCCTGCCCCTCAGGGCGATAGTGGTTCACGAACTTCGGGTGGAACGCCTCGTCGGCGAAGTCCAGGTCGTGCTGATTCTGGCACCGCTCTACGAACTCAGCCACCACGCGCTTGTTGTCGTCGCCCGACATCCCCACCCCTCCCGCATACGGCAACCATCATGCAGCATCGCCGGTCAGGCTGGCCAGGGCTTCAGGTGCGAGTGGCCTTCGAGCAGGTCGCGGCCGGTGCTCGGGTGGTACGCGGGTCTGTCAAGCTGGGGCTGTGAGTCCGAGGGAACCAGGGACGGCGGTGGCGCTGCCCGATCCCGCGCTGGTCGTGCTGATCGGGGCGTCCGGGTCCGGGAAGTCCGCCTGGGCAGCGGAGCATTACCGTCCGGATGAAGTGGTCTCGTCGGACCGGCTGCGCGCACTGGTGGGGAGCGGCGAGCACGACCTGGATGCGTCGGCCGACGCTTTCGCCCTGCTCGACCAGATCGTCGCGGCCCGGTTGCGCCGCGGCCTGACCGCCGTGGTGGACACGCTGGGCCTCGACCCGGTGCGGCGCCGTAGCTACCTGGCGCTCGCGAGGAGCAGCGGCATGCCCGCCGTCGCCGTGCTTGCCGACACCGATCCGGCGGAGTGCCGCCGCCGGAACCGTGCCCGCGGTATGCCGGTGCCGGCGCCCGTGCTGACAGGCCAGCTGCGGCGGATGCGGGCGGCTGCCGACGAGATCCGCGGCGAGGGATGGGACCTGGTGACAACCGCCGGGCAGGCCCGGCCCGAGGCCTCGCATACCCCGGGCGCCACGATGGCGGCTAGCCAGCAGCGGCAGCGGCCGGTCCGGATGGGCCTGGTCCTGCAGCTGTCCAGATTTCCCTGGGATGAGGACCCGGCCGGGCCTGCGCGCTGGCTGGCGGCGGTGGCCCGCGCCGCGGCCGGGGCGGGCCTGCAGGGAATCGCGCTGATGGACCACCTGATCCAGATCCCCCAGGTCGGCCGGGCCTGGGAGCCGATCCCGGAGCCATGGGTGACGCTCGGGATGCTCGCCGGCCTGGAGCCGGGTCTTCGCCTGGGCACGCTGGTGACACCCGTGACGTTCCGCGCGCCCGGGATCTTGGCCAAGACCGTGGCCACCCTCGACGTGCTGAGCGGCGGACGATCGTTCTGCGGCATCGGGGCCGGCTGGTGGCAGCGCGAGCACGCCGGGTTCGGCCTGCCATTCCCGCCGGCCCGGGCCAGGCTGGACCAGCTGGAGTCGGCCATCGAGACGCTGCGCGCCCTGTGGCAGCCCGGCACCAGGCCGTACCGCGGCGAGCGAGTCGTGCTGCCGGAAACCACCTGCTATCCGCGGCCGGTGTCGCGGATCCCGGTCATCGTCGGCGGTAACGGCGAGAAGCGAACGCTGGCCATCGCCGCCCGGCTCGGCGACGGCTGCAACCTTCCCTCGGACGTCGGCACGCTGGACCGCAAGCTCGCCGTCTTCCGCGAGCACTGCGTGGCGGCCGGGCGTGACCCGGCGCAGGCCGAGGTGACCGTGCTCGACATTCCGGTCATCGGCCGCGACCGTGAGGATGCCGCGGCGATCGTGGAGAAGCTGCGCGGTAGGACGGCCGCCGCCGCCTTCGCCCAGCGCCACCACGCCGGCACGGCCGACGAGCACATCGGCCGCTACCGGTTGCTGGCTGACCGCGGCGTGAAGACCGTCTTCGTCTCCCTCCCCCACCTGGCCGGCCCCGAGGACATCGGCTGCCTCGCCCCGGTGGCGGCCGCGTTCGCCTGAGCACCGAGCACCGGGCACCGGGCACTGGGCCCGTCAGGCGCGTTCCAGTCCCTCGAGTCCTTCGGCCATCGAGCGGAACAGCGGGTCAGTGAAGCGGGTCAGGGCCGCATACACCGTGTTGATCTTCTGGTAGGCGCGGGCCGCCCTTGGGTCGGGAGCGAACTCGTCGCCGACGGCGACCATGGCCGCGGTGGCCTGGTCCCAGTCCGGGTAGACGCCGTGGCCGACCGCGGCGCAGATGGCCGCGCCGAGCCCGGCGGCGTCGTTGACCGCGGTGCGGCGAGCGGGGCGGTCGAAGACGTCGGCGACAATCTGCATCATCAGGTCCGAGCTTGACCCGCCACCGGACACGAGGACCGGCGAGAGCCGGCGCCCCAGCGCCTGTTCCATCGCCGCGGTGTGGTTCGCCATCGTCAGGGCGATGCCCTCGAGGATCGAACGGTAGATGTGGGCGCGGCCCTGGCTGCCGTCGAAACCCAGCAGCGCGCCTCGCCGCCAGGCCGCGTGGCCGGGAGCGAGCCAGTCCGGCAGCGTCAGCAACCCGTTGCTACCAGGTGCGAGCTCGCTGGCCTCCGCGTTGAGGATGTCCTCCAGGCGTGCCGCTCCCGCTGGCGGTTCCTGGCCGTGCGAGCCCTCCAGCAAGGTGCGGTACCAGCTCACCGTCCACATGCCGCGGCGGATCCCCGTGCTCTCGTACAGGTACTTTCCGGGCCGCGCCGCGAAGTTAACCCAGAAAGTGTCGCCAGCGCCCCGGGAGGAGGAGCCGATGGTCATCGCCGCGATGTAGGTGCCCAGCGACAGCAGCACGCCACCGTCTTCCGTCAGGCCACTGCCCAGCGCCTCGACGGCCTTGTCGTTGGCCGTGGCGTACACCGGCAGGCCGGCCGGGATACCCGTAGCCCCCGCCGCGGCGGGGGTCACCTCGCCGAGACGGCCGCCGGGCGGGACCAGGTCGAAGAGCATGTCCCGGGCCATGCCGGTGGCGGCGTACGCGGCGGGATCGCCCGACCAGGCGGCCGTGTCCTGGTCGATCGGCCAGACACCTTGATAGTTGGCCGCGGCGTCGACGAACCGGCCGGTCAGCCGGTGGGTGATGTAGCCAGAGGAAGTGGTGACGTAGCGGACCAGGGGGTTGCCCGGCTCGTAGGGACGCGAGACCCGCTCGTCCATCCAGCTCAGCACCGGCTCGGCCAGGCTGCCGTCCGCCGCCAGCAGGGCCCGGCAGAAGCGGATGGTGCACAGCCCGACCGCCACGATGTCAGCCGGGTCGCCGGCGAACCCGGCCATGGCGGCGCGGCAGGCGTCCCGGATGGAATCCCAGATGTCGTCACCGGGATGGATGGCATGCCCCGGCACCGAGGTGTCGTACGGCTTGAGCCGGCGGCGGGCCGAGGCGACCGGACGACCCCGCGCGTCGAAGATCGTCACCTTGGTGCTCTGTGACCCGTTGTCGATGGCCAGCAGGTAGGGCGTCATGGTCAGCTCGCGGGATCGTGCGCGCCGGCTTCCGGCTCCAGCGGGAAGATCGTGCCCGCGTTCATCACGCCCTCGGGGTCGAACGCGTGCTTGAGGGTCGACAGCAGGTAGTAGGCGCTGCCGTGCTCCTGCCGAACCCATGGCGTGCGGTATTTGCCGATCCCGTGGTGGTGCACCATCGAGCCGCCCGCCCGCAGGGCTTCGGTGACGATTATCGCGTTCAGCGGCTTGTGGTAGACCTCGATCTCCTCGCGAGGGCTGCACCTGATCGTGTAGTCGTAGACGAAGTAGAGGTTCGTTCCGGTCTGATAACTGTGCGAGGAGTGCGCTCCGAGCATGGTCAGGTCACCGGCCCGCGGGAACTCGCTGCGGATCCGGCTCATGACGGCGTCGAACAACTCGCTGACCCGTGACCAGCTGACGGAGACTTCGGTGGTGAATCCGAGGTGGGCGCGGGAGAGCATGTCGGCCTTCTCGGCGTCGATCTTGTCCTGGCCCCAGTTGAGGTTCTCGAACCATTGCCGGATCAGGCCGGCCTCGACGCGCTCGTGCGGGCGTTCGGCGAAGAGCTCCTCGATCGCCTCCGCGGTGGCATCGGCAATGCCTTTCGGGCCCTCCGCCACGAGCACGACGACGTTCTTCCCCTGGTAGAACCCGGCGAAGTGCTGCCGGGCGTCCTCGGGCGAGTAGACCCGGCACACCGAGGGCCGGTATCCGGCGGTGATCAGCTCGCGGATGGCCGCGACGCCATCCGCGAAGGTGTCGACCAGGAAGCCGAAGTACCGGTTGTTCTCCGGCTGGTAGCGGAAGAGCTTGACCGTCACCTCGGTGATGAAGCACAGCGCGCCCTCGCTGCCGATGACGACGTGACGGATGTCCGGGCCCGCGGCCCGGCGGGGCACGTTCTTGATGCGGGTGACCGTCCCGCCCGGGAAGACGCTTTCCAGGCCGACGACCATGTCCTCGATGCCGCCGTACAGGGTGGAGAACTGGCCGATCGACCGGGTCGCGACCAGTCCGCCCATCTGGGCGAGTGGCTTGGACTGGGGTGAATGCCCGGTGGTCAGGCCTCGGGCGCGCAGGGCGTCCTCCAGTTCCTGCAGGCGGACGCCGCACTGCGTGGTCGCCATCATGTCGACAGGATCGATCGACAGGATCGCGTTCATCCGCGACCCGTCGACCACGAGGCTGTCCTCGATCACGGTCTCCAGGCCGCCCTCCGTGGCGGTCTGTCCGGTGCGGGGAACGAGGTTGACGAGGTTCTCCGCGGCGAAACGCAGGATGGCCGCGACCTCCTCCGTCGAGGACGGGTAGACGATCGCGGCCGGGATCGGCCCGTCATAGATGCCATGGACGGAGGTGTACTTCCTGAACCGGTCGACGCTGGCCGCTCTCAGTTGCTCGCCGCCGGTCTCGACAGCCAACGGCCCGAGCAGTTCGGTCATCGCCTCGATGATCGACTGGCGGTTCAGCGGGGATCGGGATGGGGCCATGTCAGTACTGCCCTCTTTCTTTCCGATTTCTTTCCGAACGAGCCGGGCGTTGCGCCATTGTCCCGGAACTCGCTTCAGCGGACGAGGTAGCCCCCGTCGACGACCAGCACGTGGCCGTTGACGTAGTCCGAGGCCCGGCTGGCCAGGAAGACGGTGGCTCCCATCATGTCGGCGGCCTCGCCCCAGCGGCCGGCCGGGATGTGTTCCACGACGCGGCGATTGGCGGCGGGATCGGCCCGGGTCGCTTCGGAGAGCGGCGTCGCGACGTACCCCGGCGCGATGGCATTGACCTGGATGTTGTAGCTCGCCAGCTCGTCGCAGTAAGCCTTGGTGAAGCCGGCGATCCCGGCTTTGGTCGCAGCGTAGGCAGGTGAGCGCCTGCCGCCGAGGAAGGAGAACAGCGAGGCGATATTGATGATCTTGCCGGATCGCTGCCCGATCATGAACCTGCTGGCCTCGTGGGCAAGCTCGAAGGCGGCGGTCAAGTTGACGGACACCATGGGATCCCAACGCTCACGGCCGAACTCCTCCACGTCGGACAGCAGGTTGATGCCGGCCGAATTGACGAGGATGTCGACCGAACCCAGCGTCTCCACGCAGCGCTGCACGATGGCCGCCGGAACGCCCGCCTGCGTGATGTCGGCCACGGCGAACTCCATCCGGCGCCCGGCGCGCTCGATCAGCCGGCGGGTCGACCCGTCGTCCTCCGCCAGGCCGACGGCGAATACGTCGGCGCCGGCCTTGGCCAGGGCGAGCGAGAAGGCCCGGCCCAGGCCGGTGTTGCCGCCGGTAACGAGAGCGTTCCGCCCGGCGAGGGAGAACAGGTCAAGGCTGAAGTCAACGATATCCATGGGTCGGCTGCCATCCGAAGTGGGAAGTGGGCTACGGCGCAACAGATCGGCCGCATGACGCGTCTTCAGGGTAGGCCCGAGGTGGTGGCATGCATCTGGACGATGTGTTGACGGAGTTGGTCGAGCATTCCGGTGAGCGGCTGCTGCGTGTGGCGTATCAGCTGACCCATGATGCCGCAGCGGCGCAGGATCTGGTGCAGGAAGCGCTGCTGCGCGTCTACCAGTCGGTACGAAACCGCGGTCTCGCGCCGGAGGACTGGTACGCCTACCTGCGCCGCGCGGTGATCAACGAGTACGTCCGCACTCGCCGGCTGCGCAGCAGCACCGAGATCGTGACCGACGTGGTGCCCGAACGGCCCGCGCCCGGGTGCCTGGAAGACCGGGCCGCTGATCAGGCGGAACTGTGGGCCGCGCTCGGGGCGCTCAGCGAACGGCAGCGCGCGGTGCTGGTGCTGCGCTACTACGAAGGCCTCGCCGACCACGAGATCGGCGCCCTGCTCGGCTGCCGGCCAGCGACGGTGCGCAGCCTCGCCAGCCGGGGACTCGCGGTCATGCGGCCGCTGGTTGCGGCCGTCAGCGCCGAAGAGGAGCAGACGTGAGCCAGTTCGAGGACGACATCAGCCGGGCGATGGCCGGGCATGACGACGAGGCGCCGCGTGCGGCTGATCTGCTTCGCGCCCTGGAACACGCATCCCCGCCCCGGCATCGCCCGGGCTGGTACGTACCGTTCACGGTCGCGGCCGCCGTCGCCGCCGTGGTGGCGGGCAGCGTATGGGCCGGCGGCCTGCTGGGTAGCCACAAGCCGGTCCGGACCTCCGGAGGGGCCATTCCGGTCCAGCGCCTGTTGTCCTGCCCGGCGAGCTACGCTCATCAGGCCCCCTGGGTGCCCGCCAAGCCGGCCGGCATCGATGGCGGCTCCCGCCTGGTACCGCGAGACACGCCCTCGTCGGCACTGATCTGCGCCTACCGCGGCAGCAACACTGCCAGGCAGCAGGCCGGCTGGGCGCTGTCGGGGCAGCGGTCGCTCGCCGGCGGCCTCGCCAGCCTCGCCGGCCAGCTCACCTGGCAACCACACAGGCCCCGTCAGCCGATCCCGTGCACGCTCATGGGCGGGCCGCAGACCAACTACCTCATCGGCCTCGCCTACCCGGGCGGCGCGAGGATCTGGGTCGCCGCCACCGACGAGCCCAACGAGTGCGTCGGCGCCTCCAACGGCGAGTTCACCAGCTCCGGCGTTATCGGCCCCGCCGTGAGCAAGGCGTTCGCCTCCGGCCGGTGGCCCGGCCGGACGCCGGTGTCGTGCAACCGGTCCTACCAGGACACCGGCCGGCTCGGCCAGGGCGCGGCGATGGTTCCCGCCGGCTCGACGTCCGTGACCATCTGCGCACCCAAGGCCCGCACGGTTACCACCAGCTATCAGGCCCTGGTCTCGGCTCTCAACCGGCTGCCGACCCGCCCCTCGACCCACGGTTGTTCCGGCACGCCCGGCCCTTCCGGGGCCTACGAGATTTTCTTCTCTTACCCTGAAGGGCCGCCGGTCCTGGTCTCCATCCTCATCGGCTGTCATCCGGCCATCGGTAATGGCGACTTGCAGGCCACCAGCGCGAGCAGCGTTATGCCGGTCGTCCGGCAGCTACTGAACGCGCGATAGGCGGAGCGGCCGGTTCGCCGGCCAATCACGGTCAGAAATGTCCGCGCTTGCCTGTACCGTGCCGGCATGGCTATCGCACGCTTCCCCAGCATCGTCATCGACTGTCCCGATCCCGGCGCTCTCGCGACGTTCTACGGCGCGATGCTGGACTGGAAGGTCGAGGTTTCCTCCGACTGGGCTGACGTCCGCGCGGACTACGGTCAGTGCATCTCCTTCCAGCAGGTGGAGGGCTATGCCCCGCCACGGTGGCCGGGTCAGGAGGTGCCGCAGCAGATGCACCTGGACGTGGTCGTCGACGACCTCGATGCCGCTGAGGCGGCGATACTCGATCTCGGCGCCACCAAGCACGAGCACCAGCCCGGCACGTCCTTCCGGGTGTTCCTCGATCCGGCGGGGCACCCCTTCTGCCTGTGCCTCGACTGACCTAGGCCGCCCCGGACGGTAAGGCTGGAACGCCCGCTTAGCCGACTGTCCCGCCTGCGGTCAGGCGCGCGCCAGTCAGGGTGCCGCCCGGCCCCGAAAGCTAACACCAGCACCATCAGCATCACGTTCCGGTGCGCCGGGTCAGCCGGAACGTCATGAAACCCTGGATCCAGTGCGCTCGACGCAATGCCGGTCAGCTTGTCTTGATCGTGAACGGGCGGGCCGGGCGCGCAGCGGTGTCCGTGGTGCCGGAGGCCCTGCGGTGTGCTGCCGGGGTTCCTGATACCGGGCTGGCGGCTGGCTCATACTGCATGGCTGCCTCGTTCATGCTGTTCTGGCGACATGGCTGGGACATTCATGCTGTATTGGTCCGGTGCTGGAGTGGCGAGCGTGACGAAAGCGCGGCATCCAAGCCGTATCAGCGGCCGGGCGGGCAGGTATCACACGTCACGGCAGTGCGGTAGGGACACAGCAGCACCGGGGGTCAGGGACTCGGGCGGGTTTGCGCGAGAACCTCGCTGGCGGCGCGTTCTCCGGAGCGTAGCGCTCCTTCCATCAAGCCTGCCCAGGCTCCGGCGGTGTGCTCACCGGCGAAGTGCACCCTGCCCAGCGGAGCGGCGATGAGATCATCGTCCCCGTCGGCCACGGTGACGGTCAGCGCGGAGTATGACTCGCCCGCCCACGGGTCGTCGTTCCAGGTGGTGAGCATGGCCCGGCGGGGATCCGCCGACAGTTCCGGCCGCAGCGCCGCCGCCCGGGACGCCCATCTGGCCGGCCCGTCGGCTACGCCCAGGGCGGCCAGGCCTTCCTCGGTTCCACCGAACGCATGCAGGACCGGCTGGACCTGGCCAGACCCATCGGTCGCTGTCCAGGTCCAGAACCTGTCGGGCACGCTCTGCACGGCTGAGGCGGCCGCGGGGCCGGTCAGCGGCAGGTGCAGCTTGGCGTTGTGCGCCAGGCCGGCTCGCCGCCAGGCCGAACGATACGTCCGGGGGATCTCTGGTGCGAACGGCAAGGCCCGCAGCACGGCCATGGGCACGGCGAGGACGACCGCGTCGCCGCTGACCTCGCCGTCATCGGTGAGCAGCCGTACCTGTTCCTGGTCATGCTCGACCAGGCGCACCGCGCTTCGCAGCCGGACGGTCGTGCCCAGGCGCGCGGCGAGGTGCCGGGCCACCAGCTGGTTACCTCCCGCCACCCGCCAGCACGGCCGCCGCGTGAATCCGCCGGTGACATCGGTGACCGCCGCGGCGGCAAGATCCGTGGCCGGCACGCCGTGGGTAACTTCGATCCGGGAAACGTACGCGGCCAGGGCAGCCGGAGAACCGGGCCAGCTGGCAACCACCTCAGCCAGGGACGTGCCGGGCCGGGCCGAGGCGGCCGCGCCGGCCACGACCGCTGCGCACCGCGCCACCTCCTGGTGCGAGGTCGCCGCGCCGCCGCGCGGCTCCCGTTCGTAGTAGGACATGGCCATCTCGGCAAGCTTCAGGCCGAGCTCACCGGCCAGCGCCCGCATCAGGTCGTATCCGTCCAACACGAACTCGGCGCCGCGCTCGACCACGGTCCGCGGGTCACCAGGCAGCAGTTCCTGCGACCACACGCGGCCGCCGACCCGGTCCCGCGCCTCCAGCACCACCACCTCGTGACCAGCCAGGGCTACCCGGTACGCGGCCAGCAGGCCGCCGAACCCGGCACCTGCCACCACCACCCGCACACCCGCTCCCCTCCGGCACCTGCCCGCCTGCGGTCAGGCGCGCGCCAGCCAGGGTGCCGCCCGGTCCCGGTCCAAATTGCCTGGTGCCCGCAATGTGGCGATCATGAGCTGAACGGCGGACTGGACATCCCTGGTCAGCTGGTAGCACTCCGCCGCCGACCGGCACTCGGCCGGCCCGAACCGCCGCGCCGTCGCTACCACCTCGCTAGCCAGGCCGGGGAGTTCCGCGGCATCACCGGAATCGACCGGCCAGCCCGCTCCCCCGGCCGCAGCGCCCAGGCTGGTGATCTGATCTCCTAGCCAGGTCCATGGGTCGGCGCTGAGGGCGCCATCCCAGCACCGGGCCGACGGCTCGTTGCCGTTGAACTGCGAATGGAAGTGCGCAGCGGAGAAGCTGCCCGGAGGATCCGCGAGCCGGTCGAACAGGTCGGCCCGCCACAGCGGGCGATCGACGGTGGTGAGCTGGGACGCTGATTCGCTGCCTCGATGCGGATGGCGAACCAGCTCCCGGATCTCGATCCTGGCACCGTGCTCCATCGAAGCGTCGTCGAGGTCGATCTCGAACCAGTGCCGGATGATGACGGCTGAACGGGAAAGAGCCAGGATGTGCTGCACAGCGCCTCGTTACCGGTAGCGGAAGCCGTCGAGGAACCGGCGGAAGACACCGCCTTCGCGGGTAAGGGGAGGACCAGGCTCAGGCGCGACGGTTCGCTGCCGGGCGATGGGCTGGTCGTAATCGGTACGGGCAATGGCGTCGACAATCTGAGACTCGTCGAAGTCCTCGGAGCCTTCGATCTGCGGCACGTATCCGACAAGCATGCCGTCGAGCATGACCTGCGCCTCGAGGCCCGCCGTGCCGTCGGTGTCCCACTCGGCATTGCGGCCTCCGTTCAGCGAGACACGGATGCCGAACTGGTCGACACCGCCACGGAGCAAGTGCGCGTTGACGCCGCGGTCACGAAGGGCGTCGACCACCCGGCGCGCCCGGAATTCATCCATGCCAGAACGGTAGCGTGTGTTCCTTGAAGTTTGCTGAGTGGTCGCTCCACGTCATCGACGGGCCTTCCCGCCAGCCGAGGGCCCTTACCTGAGCCGCGGCTTCAGGCCTCCGGGTCGTAGGCGTGCAGTCCGGTCAGGACGCCGGCCGGATCGGTGATGTAGCAGCCGTGCCCGAGGGGAGAGACAGGCTCGAAGAGGCACGGCGCGGTATGCCAGGCGCGGAAGCGCACGCCGGGACAGACTAGCCCGGAAGGAATACGGCTGGCCTACGGCACGATCACGACGGGGACTGGTGAGTGGCGGGCCAGGCTGACGGTGACCGAGCCGACCACGCGGTGCGAGACGTGGGACGAGCTCCCGACCACAATCACCACGGTCTGGCCGGGGCGGGCGTCGCGAAGCCCGGCGGCCACGGCGATCAGCTCGTCCGCGATGATCCCCTGGCGCCGTTCGAAGCCCCAGTCCAGACCGAGGCCGTCCAGCTGGCCGGCGGCCTGGTCGCGCATTTCCGGCGCCAGCTCGTCGAAGCTTTCTTCCATCTCGGCGACGGCGGCCGCCGACATCATGACGGTGCTCGACAGGTGAGCCACCCACACGACCTCGATGCGGCCGACCCGGCCCCGCAGCAACCTGACCGCGCCGTCAAGGGCCCGGCTCGCCGGAGGAGAGCCGTCATAGCCCACGACGATGGACAGGAATTCCCCGGACGGCGCGGCAGTAGTCACAGTAGTTAAGGTTAGCGACAGCAGGAGCGAGCACGACTACCAGACCCGGTGGGCCACCTCCGCGACGAGTTCGAGCTTGCGCTGCTGGGTCTCCTCGCTGATGAGGTTCCCGCCGATGGACACCGGCGAGAAGCCGCACTGGGTGGATAGCGCGAGCCGCTCTTTGCCGACGTACCGGGCCGCCTCGTCGATGCGGGCGATGATCTCGTCGGCCGGCTCGATCTCGGGGAGCTTGCTCGTCACCAGGCCGAGCACGACCACCTTGTCGTCGGGCACGTCGGCCAGCGGCTCGAAGGAGCCGGACCGCTCGTCGTCGTACTCGAGCAGGAACACGTCGAAGTTGGTCGAGCGGCTGAACACCTTGCCGGCGGTGAACTCATAACCACCGGTCGCGATCCACTTGCTCTGGTAGTTGCCCTTGCAGATGTGCAGGCCGAACGTTACCCCGGGCACGTCGGCCACGGAGTTGATGATGTCCACCCCCTCGGTGAGCGTGCGTTCGGTGTCCATGCCCAGGCCCTCACGCAGCGCGCGGTTCTCCGGGTCGACCAGCGTGCCGAGGTCGGGCGAGTCGATCTGGATGTAGGTGCAGCCGAGCCGGGCCAGTTCGGCTGCCTCGGCGCGGATGATGTCGGCGGCGTCGGCGAACAGCTCGAACGCATCGGAGTAGGCGGGGCGGGAATGCTCCGGTGACCACGCGCCGTACATGACCAGCGGGCTCGGCATCGTGATCTTGACCGGGACGCGGGCCCGGCCGCGGGCGTAACTGAATTCCTCGATGGTCATCATCGGCCCCTTGGGCCGGATCCGGCCGGTGACGGTGAACGGCGGGTGCCAGTTCCAGTCCTGGGCCGGATCCGGGGCGTGGAAGTGCACCGGCGCGCCGGGCATGTCGGCGACCCCTTCCATGTCCCCCAGCAGGTGATCCAGGAACGAGAACCTGCGCAGCTCGCCGTCGTTGACGACGTCGAGCCCGCAGCCCTCCTGCATGGCGATCGCCTGGTCGACCGCGCGGTCTTCGATCCGCTTGAATTCGGTGTTGTTTATCCGGCCCGCCGCCAGCGCGGCCCGCGCCTCCGAGAGGTAGCGCGGGCGCAGCAGCGAGCCGATCACGTCGGCGTGGTACGGCACCGTCATCCTCCAGTTGTGCTCGGGAACCCTCGCTACCTTCAGTACACGCGGCTGAGCCGACGGGAAAGGGCATCAGGGCCGGGACTCGGCGGCCTTGGCGATGGCCACAATCGCCGTGGCACGGCACCGCGTGCCCAGCACAACTAGAGCCGCCGGCTGTCCGCCGGCACGAGGAGCGGCTGGGCGAAGCGGCAGATCTCCTCGGCGGCATCGAACTCCTGGGCGCCCGTCTGGGCGGCCCCGGGGAACGGCTTGGCGCCGGGCCAGGTGTGCCCGCCTCCCAGCACTGTCCAGGCGGTGACCCGTGTCCCGCCGACGCCGCCTGCCGCCGTGATCCGGCTGGACAACTCGGTGGTGCGGGTGTCGCCGGGGCCGGGCGGGCACCGGTCGACGGCGCGCCAGAACCCGGCCGTCTCCGCCAGCGACAGCGTCCGGCCGCGCAGTTCACCGTTGGGGCCGCGATGCCGCGAGTAACCGCCCTCGATCGGGGAAACCGGGTCGGCGCTGCCGTGAATCAGCATCGCCGACACCGCGTGGGCGGGCCGCGCGTCGCGCAGGCGGGCCGGCAGGCCGCCCGCGACGGCGGCGAACACCGCGACCTTCTCGCTCGCCTCGAGCGCGATCCGGTGGGCCATGAACGCGCCGTTGGACACGCCCGCCACCACCGCGCGGTCGGGGTGCGTTCCGTACCGTCCGGCCACGGTGTCGATGAGCGCGCGGAGGAACGCGACGTCGTCGACGCCTGCCTCGTCGGCCGTGGTGACGCCGCGACCGTCGGCCCAGCAGCCGCCGATGCCGTCGGGGTAGGCGACGGCGAAACCGAACGCACCGGCCTGCTCGTCGAAGGTGGTCCAGGCGCGCATCATCGGCCCGGTGGCATCCGGATGGTTGCCGTGCAGCACGATCACCAGGGGAATCCCGCCGCCGGACCCGGTGCGGGGCAGGTGCAGCGCGAAGCGGCGGGGCCGCCCGCCGGCCGTCAGCTCGATCGGCTGGCTCAACCGGGGAGCTCGAGCGGCGCCAGGCGGGCGAAGACGTCTCCGGGCCCCGGGTTGTCCCGGTGGGTCGTGCCGCCCAGGTGGTGCATGATGCCCCAGACCGCATTCAGCGAAGTCTGGACGGCGCCCTCGACCCAGGCGGGGGTCCACGAGACGTCGTCCCCGGCGAGGAAGATGCCCTGCTGCTCCGGGGGCAGATCGTCCTGCATGAAGTGGGCGTACATCCGCTGGTTGTACCGGTAGTGCCCGGGCAGCGCCCCCTTGAACGCGCCCAGGAAGTGCCGGTCGGCCTCCCAGGACACGGTGATCGGGTCGCCGATGATGTGGCTGGCGATATCGACGTCGGGATAGATCTTGCCCAGTGCGCTGAGCGCGAGCTGCACCCGGCGCTCGACCGGCTCGGGCAGCATCTTCAGCGCATCGCTCATCCAGGAATAAGTCAGGCAGATCACGCCCGGCTGGGCGTCGCCGTTGTCGAACAGATAG
>Ga0081540_1000488_pt1 | contig 38967 bp, 37 predicted proteins | sample TabmetS2T1R1_FD_71024 | JGI IMG/M metagenome (GOLD analysis project Ga0081540, IMG submission 71024) | Tabebuia heterophylla rhizosphere microbial communities from the University of Puerto Rico - S2T1R1 | ecosystem: Host-associated > Plants > Roots > Rhizosphere ...
TCGTGACCAGGGTGGGCGGGTTCACCAAGGTCGCGGTCCACTCCTGCAGCCGTCCGGTGGCGCGATCGAGGAGCGCCGTGCCCTCGAACAGGCCGGCGTCGTTCCGGTGCGCGTAGGTCGGGTGGAAGGTGAGTCGCATCGGCTCGCTCGGCGCGGACTCCGCGCGGAAGAACATGTAGAGCGGGCGTGAGTCGGGGTGGAACGGAGACTTGAACTTCTGGGTCTCAGACTGGAACTTCTGCTGCTTGCGCAGCTCCTCGGCGACGTCCTGGCCCTGACGGCTGGCGGAGACGATCTCGATGCGCTGGGCCGGGGCGAGGCCGAGGAACTTCCGCACCACGAACATCTCGCGCCCTTCCTTGACCCGTCCGCTCGAATCGAACTCCCTGGCGTGCTGCGACTCGACCCAGGCGGTGCAGCGGGCGAGGGCACGCTCCTGATCCATCGCCTGGGTGACGAAGTCCGTCGTGGTCACCGGCGCTGCAGCGACGGTGGTGGCCGCAGACCAGGCGAGGAGCGCGGCTGGCAGAACGAGCATCCGACGCAGCATGGCATGGCCCCTGCCCCTGGAGCGCCCCTCCCTGCTCCTCTGTCCGGTGCCCGCCACCCCTCCTGCTAGCCTGTCTCCCGTGCGCACTCCCGACGCTCCCTTGGCCACCGACATGGACCCACCCGGCCTGGAGCGCAAGCTCCGCATCCGGGCACTCCGGTTTTCGTGGATCAAGGACGCGATCCAGGCTCTGGCATTCACCGCCGCCGGAATCTGGGCGATCTACACGTTCTGGTACCGGGAGCGGTACCTCCCCCAGGTCAGCGATACCGACGTGACGGTGCGCATCGTCGTCGAGGCCCTCGGCGAGCGGGACGGCATCGTGACGGTGCGCGCCCGGACCGTCCTGGAGAATCCGGGCCAGGTGCCCGCCCGCCTGCTCGCGAAGAGCCTGATTGCCCGCGGCCATCGTCCGGGAAACGCCCCTCCGAAGACGGTTCCCCGGCCGCAGGTCGGCGGCGCGATGCCATTCGGGCCCTTCGTGGAGCTGGACAGGACCCTGGAGCCGCGGAACGCGCTGCTCTACCAGAGCATCGTGGTGACCGAGCCCTTCGACGGAAAGCGGGATGCCACGGTCCGGCCCGGAGGCCACCTGGAGGACGAATCCATCCTCTTCGTCAGGCGAGAGGAGTATTCCGTGCTCAGCGTGGAGGCGCAGCTGGCGTGGCTGCCGGCGGCGTTTCCGCTGCGAAAGGAGTGCTACACGCTCGTCCGAGACGAGGACGGCGTGGTGTCGGTTGGAATTTCCAGCACGGCGACGCGCTGCCGGCTGTCCACGGTGTCCGCATCGACCGGGATCTCGCTGGTCGAGCGAAGCCCGACGATCCGTTGACGTCGCGCCCCGTTCTTGGCACATGGGATCTCCCCATGCGCTCCAAGAAGACGAAGTACATCTTCGTGACGGGTGGGGTGGTCAGCTCTCTCGGAAAAGGGCTGGCCTCGGCGAGCATCGGGGCCCTCCTCGAGAACCGCGGCCTCGACATCACGTTCCTCAAGCTGGACCCGTACATCAACGTCGACCCGGGGACGATGAGTCCCTTCCAGCACGGCGAGGTCTTCGTCACCGACGACGGCGGCGAGACCGACATGGACCTCGGTCACTACGAGCGCTTCACGACCGCGAGCATGAGCCGGTCGAACAACTTCACCACCGGCCGGATCTACAACTCGGTCATCCAGAAGGAGCGCCGGGGCGAGTACCTGGGGAAGACGGTCCAGGTGATTCCCCACATCACCGACGAGATCAAGGCGGTCATCCGCGCCGCGGCCGAGGGACACGACGCGATCATCGTCGAGGTCGGCGGAACGGTCGGCGACATCGAGTCGCTGCCCTTCCTCGAGGCGGTCCGGCAGATGCGCTACGACGCCGGGCCTCAGAACGTCGTCTACATCCACCTGACGCTGCTGCCCTACATCGCGGCTGCGGGTGAGGTGAAGACCAAGCCGACCCAGCACTCGGTGATGAAGCTGCGGGAGATCGGCGTACAGCCGGACATCCTCATCTGCCGGACCGACCGGGAGATCCCGGCCGAGATGCGCCAGAAGATCGCCATGTTCTGCAACGTGGATCCGGGTGGCGTCTTCTTCAGCCCGGACGTGAAGAGCATCTACGAGCTGCCGCTGGAGCTCCACCGCCAGGGGCTGGACGAGCGGCTGTCGGAGGTCCTCAACATCTGGTCGCGGGCGCCGCGCCTCGATCGCTGGGAGCGCATCCTCGAGAAGGTCTACTCGCCCGGGAAGGGCGAGGTGCGCATCGGGATCGTGGGCAAGTACACGGACCTGAAGGAGAGCTACAAGAGCCTCAACGAGGCGCTGATGCACGGGGGCATCGCGAACGACGTCCGCGTCACGCTCAAGTACGTGGACAGCCAGGACGTCGAATCGCAGGGCGCGCCGGCGCTGCTCGGAGACGTGGACGCGGTGCTGGTCCCCGGTGGCTTCGGGGTGCGGGGGACGGAAGGAAAGGTCGCGGCGGTCCGGCACGCGCGCGAGCGGAAGGTCCCCTTCTTCGGCATCTGCCTCGGTCTGCAGATGGCGGTGGTGGAGTTCGCCCGGGACGTTCTCGGCCTCGCCGGCGCCAACTCGGTCGAGTTCGACGAAAAGACCCCCCATCCGGTCATCTCGCTCCTCGAGTCCCAGGTCCAGGTCCTGGACAAGGGCGGCACCATGCGCCTGGGCGCCTACGGGTGCGTGCTGAAGAGCGGCTCGCTCGCGGCGCGCCTCTACGGCAAGGACGAGATCAGCGAGCGCCACCGCCACCGCTACGAGGTGAACAACGCCTACAAGAGCCGGCTCTCCGACGGCGGGATGGTCCTGAGCGGGCACAACCCCGAGCTCAACCTGGTCGAGATGATCGAGCTGTCCGATCACCCCTACTTCGTGGGCTGCCAGTTCCACCCCGAGTTCAAGAGCAAGCCGTTCGCGCCGCACCCGCTCTTCAGCGGCTTCATCCGCGCCGCGGTCGAGCACCGGGACGGCGGGCGTCGATGATCGAGCTTGCCGGGATGAAGGTGGGCGAGGGGCAGCCGCTCCTCCTCATCGCCGGCCCGGACGTCATCGAGAGCGAGGAGCACGCGCTGCGGCACGCCGTGTTGCTGCGGGACATCGCCGCCCGTCACGGCGTCCGGTACGTCTTCAAGTGCAGCTACGACAAGGCCAACCGCACGAGCGGGAGCTCCTTTCGGGGGCCTGGCCTGGTCGAGGGCCTGCGGGTGCTTCGCCGGGTGAAGGAGCAGGCCCGCGTCCCGGTGCTGACCGATGTCCACGAGGTCGCCCAGGTCGGCCCGGTGGCCGAGGTCGTGGACGTCCTTCAGGTCCCTGCCTTCCTCTGCCGGCAGACCGACCTGGTGGTGGCGGTTGCCCGGACCGGCCGGGGAGTGAACCTCAAGAAGGGGCAGTTCGTGGCCCCGCTCGACATGGTGCAGGCCGCCCGGAAGGCCGTCGACGCGGGGAACCCGAACGTCCTGGTGACCGAGCGCGGAGCGTCATTCGGCTACCACAACCTCGTCGTGGACATGCGGGGGCTGGCGCAGATCCGTGACGCCGGACTGGCCGTTTGTTTCGACGCCACGCACTCTGTTCAGCTGCCATCAGCGACCGGGACCGCCAGTGGGGGCGAGCGGCAGTTCGTCCCCGTCCTGGCGCGGGCGGCCGTGGCCGCGGGCGTGGACGCAATCTTCATGGAAGTGCACGAGAATCCGGAGCTTGCGCCGTGCGACGGACCATCGTCGCTGACGCCGGCCATGGCGGACGCCCTGATCGGGCAGCTGGTCTCGATCCGGAAGGCCCTCGGTCAAACCTGACCTCAGGTTCGCCTGTCGAGGACCGAAGCAGTCGACATTCGGGGACAACGCCCTGAATTTTCGCGCCCAGCACGCAGCGCAGCTGAGCAGGGGGACGGCCGATCACCGCATGCGCCCTCGCGACGCTTGACGGCGGTGCGACTTCCTGACGTGGTTCGGACTTCGCGGGGACCCGGGGGAAAGGGCCGAATGGACCAGCTCTACACCACCCACGACATCAGCAGGCTGCTGCAGGTCGACCCCTCCACCGTCAGCAAGTGGATCGACCGGGGAATCCTGCTCGCCTTCCGGACCCCAGGGGGGCACCGGAGGGTCCGGGGCGGCGATCTGCGGAGCTTCCTCATCGCTCACCAGATGCCCCTTCCCGAAGAGCTGGGCAGCGCCTCGGTGAAGATCCTGGTGGTCGACGACGAGAAGCCCGTCCTCGATGCGATGCGGCGGGCGTTCAAGTCACACGCCGACGTGGTGGAGCTCACCACCACGTCCAGCGGAGTGGAGGCGCTGCTCCTGGTCTCGGAGCTCAAGCCGCACGGGATGCTGATCGACCTGAACATGCCGGACATGGACGGGTTCGAGGTCTGCCGGCGCATCCGGGCGAGGAAGCCGCTGGAAGGAGTGCGGCTCATCACCATGACCGGGCGGCACAGCCCCGAGCTGGCCGAGCAGTCCCTCAGGGCCGGCGCGGTCGCCTGCTTGCCGAAGCCGGTGGAGGTGGAGACGCTGCTCGAGCTGTTCCGGGTGCCGCTGGCGCTGGGGAAGAAGGCGACCGCCTAGAGGCGGATCTCCCCGCTGCCCGCCTCGAAGCGGCAGGTGCGGACCTTCTGCACCAGCTTCGCGACGAGGAGGCTGGAGACGTCCTGGCCCGCGATGGACAGGGCGAGGTTCAGGTCCTTTCCGTTCTCGCCCTGGACCTGGATCCCGTCCGACAGCTGGAGGCGGCTGCCGGCGATCTTGGCGCCTTCGGCCACTCGGATCTGCCCGCCGAACGAAGCGGCGGTTCCGGTCACCTTCGCGCCGGGCTCGAGGATGACGTTCCCGTTCACGGCGACCGCGGACTTCACGCGCGCGCCCCGGCGGAGCACGACGTCGCCGTCGAGGGCCATCGCGTTCTCCAGGGACTCGCCCGCCTCGACCACCACCGCCTTGCCGCGGGCGAGTCGGTCGTGCGGCCCCACGGTCACCACGCACTCCTCGGCCAGGGCGGGAGCGGAGAAGGCGACGGCGAACAAGACCAGCAGCGGACGGACCACGGCTCACCTCCGGGACTGGGCGCCCAGAAGACGCCCCACCTGGCCCGTGATTTCGCCGGCAAGCGAGGTGTCAGACACCTCGTAATGCCCTCGCCCGTGCGGGAGGAAACGCGAGGCGAGAGAGCTCGCATCGACCCGAGGAATCACTCGTGATTTCGGAAACTTGAGTCCTTCCCGGGCCTGCGGAGGTGTTTGACACCTTCGCGACCGAGAATTGCCTGAAAGTCTGGATTTACTGCTCCAGCAGGTCAGTCGTCCTCGCGGGCGAGCGTGACCGTCGGGCCGTCCTCCGGCCGCTGCACGGTCACCACCCAGGGGCGGCAGCAGACCGGACAGTCCTCCACGTACTGCTCGAGGGTCATCCCGGTCGGCTCCACGTGAACGGTGACCCGCTCGCCGCAGTACGGGCAGGGGGTGCCGAGCGCGACCCGGTCGGAGGGAGCCTCGGAGCGATCGTCCAGCGGAACCCGGACCTGCGCGGGGGCCGGCTCCCGCAGCGCGAGCCTTTCCTGAAGCTCGAGCACCGTCGACTCGAGCGTCTCCACGTCCACCCGCGACACCTGCGAGGGAAGCCCCTCCAGGCGGCGGCGGACCCGCCCGAGGATGGTGCCCGCGGGCTCGAGGTGGCCCTCGCTCCACTTCAGGAGGGCGGCGGCGAGCTGGGCCAGCGCCTGGAGGAGGTCACGCCCCTCGCCGTGACTCCGCCGCCAGGCCGTCTCGAAGGCCTCGTGGGAGGCGCGCCAGGTTCCCGAGGCCAGCAGCCGCGCACCGGCCAGCAGCTCGGCGTCGACCCCGGCCATCGCCCCCATGGGTTGTCAGGCTCCTGGCGGCTCGGAGGAGAGGACCAGGTCGCCGCGGTGGAGGAACTCGCCGTCGCTGAACGCCCCGTAGAACTCGTCGAGCATCGCGTCGAAGTCCGGGTAGCGCGACTCGCGGCGGTCCTGGGTCATCTTGTCGAAGATGGGGTCCAGCTTGCTGGGCACCTCGGAGTTGATCTCCGACGGGAGCGGTGAGCGACGACCGGGGATTCCGCCGGTCAGCATCTCGTAGAGCAGGATGCCGAGCCCGTAGACGTCGGCGGCCGGTCCGGCGTCCTTCCGGGTGATGAGCTCGGGGGCGAGATAGCTGAGCGAGCCCGTGCCCACGAAGACCTGCGGCAGCCCCTTCCCCGGCTCGACCTCGATGACCCGGGAGAGCCCGAAGTCGCCGAGGCGCGCATTGCCGTAGGCGTCGAACAGGACGTTCTCCGGCTTGACGTTGTGGTGGGTCAGCCCCGAGGCGTGCGCGGCGCGCAGCGCGTAGGACAGCTGGAGGAAGGTGCGAATCGATTGAGCGACGGGGAGGCTCTTGCCGCCCGCGCCCTCGAGCCGGTCACGCAGTGACCCGGAGAGGAGCTCCATCACCACGTAGGGGCGTTGACCGTCGACGGACTGATCGAGGATGGACACCACCGCCGGATGCCGGACCTGGGCCTGGGCGCACAGCTCGCGCTTCAGCCGCTTCAGCACCTCGCCCCGCTGGAGGAAGGAGAAGTAGCCGAAGATGTCCTTCAGCTCCTTGATGCAGACGTCGATCCCGAGGCCCAGGTGCTTGCCCCGATGGACCGACCCGAGCGGGCCGCCGCCGATGGCCTCTCCACGGGTGTAGCGCCCGTCGAGATCGGCGCCGGCGTCGGCGACGGCGGGAGCACGGCGGACAGGACGGGCCGAGGCAGGGGCCGGGGCGGGGGCTGGGGGAGGGGACAAGTCGGCGGTCTCCACGGAGAGGTCGTCGGTGCTGCTGTCGGTCTCGAAGGGGAGCGAGCCGTCCGTCATCGGCTCGTCCACCGGGGCCAGCTGCTCGCTGAAGAACTCGCCCACCTCACCGGAGAAGCGGTCGAGGTCGGACCCCTCCACCACGCGCTCGCCGGAGTCGGTCAGCTTCAGCTGCGCCTCGCGATCCATCGCGATGTAGTGGAATTTCCGGAGGAAGAAGAAGTAGGCGTCGAACTCGAGGCTGACCGCCGGCTCGAGGGCAGTCTTCACCTCGGCGAGCTTGTTCGAGCGCCCCTGCTTGGAGTTGTCCCGCAGGTTCTTGAGGATGAAGAGCGCCTCACCGCTCACAGTGTCTCGGTTGAGGATTGCCCGTGCCGTCGTCATTCGTTACCCGGGTGTGTTGAGACGAAGGACCTCAGACTCTAGCTGATCCGAAGAAGGCGCTTCACCGTCTCCAGGACTTCCGCGAACCGCACCGGCTTCCGGAGGTACACCTCCACACCTTCTGCTCTCGCGCGCGACTCTGCTTCGCGTCCGCCGCCGCTGATCGCCACCACAGGGATGTCGCGCAGCTTCGGATCGAGCCTGATCTTCTGGATCAGCGCGAAGCCGTCCATCACCGGCATGTACAGATCGGTGAGGACCAGATGGAAGCCGCCCTCGGCGAGGGCTCGCAAGGCCGCGTGCCCGTCCGCCGCGAAGTGGACCTCCATCGGGACCTTGCCGCGGAGCTCGGCGGTCGCGAGCTTCTTCAGAACGTAGCTGTACATCTCGACGACCAGGGGGTTGTCCTCCACCAGCAGGACCTTGAAGCCGCCCTCCGGTGGCTTGACCGCCCGGCTCGCCCGCCCGCCGAGCACCTCGTCCAGGCGGCGGCGATCGCCCTCGTCGCCCACGCGGATCCCCACCCCGCCCACCGCGTCCTCGCGGCCGGGCCGGAGCCAGACGACCTCACCCTGGAGGGCCACCGGCTCGAGCAGCCCGGGGAAGCCCACCGAGAGGTGGACGGTCTGGCCCACCGTGAAGCGCTCGTGGGTCTGAACGAAGAGCCCCCCACGGGAGAGATTCTCCGTGGCGTCGAGACAATCCGTGCGGTCCCGGAAGTTCACCCTGAGGATGAACGGAGCGCGCGGATCGCCTCGTTTCTCTTCCGTGGCCATGCAGAATCCCTATCGTTGACAAGCGGTTCGGTCGTCCCTTACGAAGCGCGGGCCCCATGGCCTCGCCCCTTCTGACGGCCGAAGAGCAGCGGGTCTTCGACGACCAGCTCGCCGAAATTCTCTCGCACTACCCGTCGGACCGGAAGAGCGCGGCGATGCTTCCCGCTCTGCACCTTCTGCAGTCGATGAAGGGATGGCTCCCACCCGACGGCATGGAGCTGGTGGCGAAGAGGCTCGAGGTCTCCCCGGAGCGCGCGTACGAGGTCGCCACCTTCTACGTGATGTTCCACACCAGGAAGCCGGGCAAGTACGTGGTGGACGTCTGCACCAACCTCTCGTGCTCGCTGTGGGGGGCGGAGGACCTGCTTGCCTACCTCGAGCAGAAGCTCGGCGTGAAGTCGGGTGAGAGCAACAGCACCTGGACCCTTCGCGAGGCCGAGTGCCTCGCCTCCTGCGGCACGGCGCCCTGCCTCCAGGTCAACGAGGTCCATCACGAGAACCTCCGGTCGCGCGCGGCGGTGGACGCAGTCTTCGCCAGGCTGAAGCCCGCCTCCTAGGAGTCGTCGATGCCGCTGGCAGCAGAGAAGATCATCACCCGGAACTGGGGGCGCCCCGACTCCTGGACCCTCGCCGCCTACAAGGGCACGGGCGGCTACGCCACGCTGGAGAAGGCGCTGGGCATGCAGCCGGCCCACATCATCGACGAGGTGAAGAAGAGCAACCTCCGCGGTCGCGGCGGCGCCGGCTTCCCCACCGGGATGAAGTGGAGCTTCGTCCCCAAGGACAGCCCCAAGCCCAAGTACCTGGCGGTGAACGCCGACGAGTCCGAGCCCGGCACGTTCAAGGATCGCTACATCCTCGAGTACGACCCGCACATGCTGCTGGAGGGCATCGCCATCGCCTCCTTCGGCCTCGGCGTGCACACGGCCTACGTCTACGTGCGCGGCGAGTTCAAGTTCCAGGCAGACCGGCTCCAGAAGGCCATCGACGAGGCGTACAAGGCTGGCATCTTCGGAAAGAAGGTCCTCGGCCGGGACTTCGCACTCGACTGCTACGTGGTCCGGGGCGCGGGCGCGTACATCTGCGGCGAGGAGACCGGGATGCTCGAGTCCCTCGAAGGGAAGAAGGGCTGGCCCCGGCTCAAGCCTCCCTTCCCCGCGGTGGTGGGCCTCTTCGGCTGCCCCACGGTGGTGAACAACGTGGAGACCCTGGCGAACGTGCCCGCCATCTTCCAGAAGGGCGCGGACTGGTTCGCGAAGCTGGGCCCCGAGAAGTCCGGCGGGACGCGGATGGTCTGTCTCTCGGGCTCGGTGAACCGTCCAGGGGTGTTCGAGGTGATGCTCAGCACCACCGTCCGCGAGCTCATCGAGAGCCCCGACTTCGGCCAGGGCATGCCCCCGGGCCGGAAGGTGAAGGCGGTCATTCCTGGTGGCTCGTCAGCGCCGGTGCTCGCCGCCGACGAGATCGACGTGGCGCTGGAGTTCGAGGCGCTCAAGGTCGTGCAGAACATGGCCGGCTCCGGCGGGGTCATCGTCATGGACGACGCGACCTGCATGGTGCGGAGCCTCTGGCGCGTCTCACGCTTCTACGCCGAGGAGTCCTGCGGCCAGTGCACCCCCTGCCGGGAGGGCACGCCCTGGATGACGCGCCTCCTCCGGAAGCTGGAGGAGGGACGCGGCGAGGACGGCGACCTCGAGACGCTCCTCAACGTGGCTCAGAGCATCGCCCCCTACCCGCCCATGGGGCTGGGACAGACCATCTGCGCCCTGGGCGACGCAGCCGCGCTCCCGGTGCACAGCTTCATCGTGAAGTTCCGGCAGGAGTTCGAGGACCACATCCGTCTCGGGAAGTGCCCCTTCGGCGACAAGCCCTGGGGTCACTACGGAGCGATGACCGCGTGACCACCTTCCTCTTCTACTTCTTCGCCATCCTCACCGTGGTCGCCGCCGCGGGAGTCATCGCCGCGCGGAGCCCCATCTATTCGGCGATGTCGCTGGTGGGGACGTTCTTCTGCCTGGCGGCCATCTACGCGCTGCTGCTCGCGCACACCATCGCGGTCCTTCAGGTCCTGGTCTACGCCGGCGCGATCATGGTGCTGTTCCTCTTCGTGATCATGCTCCTCTCGCTCGGCGAGGCGTCCGGGCCGGCGAAGGTGACCGTCCCGCGGGTGGTGGGCGGAATCGCCGCGGCGGCCCTCTTCGCCCTGCTGGTCGTGGCCGCGCGTCCCTTCGTGCCCGTGGCCGCGCAGACCCCGCCCAGCTTTGGCACGCTCCAGTCGATCGGAGCGCAGCTCTACACGCAGTGGCTCGCGCCTTTCGAGGCGGTGTCCCTGCTCCTCCTGGTGGCCATGGTCGGTGCGGTCGTGGTCGCCAAGTCCCGCGTCTGACACGGGGGCTCACCGTGGACGGCATCACGCTTCAGCACTACCTCTTCCTGGCCGCCCTGCTCTTCAGCCTGGGCGTGTTCGGCGTGCTCGTCCGCCGGAACGCGCTGGTGGTCTTCATGTGCGTCGAGCTCATGCTCAACGCCTCCAACCTCACCTTCCTCGCCTTCGCCCGCGATGCGGGGATGGACGTGGGCCACCTTCCGGCGCTCTTCGTCATCGCGGTCGCGGCTGCCGAGGCCTCCATCGGCCTGGCGGTCATCATCGCCGTGTTCCGGAGCCGCGGGACCGTGAACGTGGACGACATCCGGACCATGAGGCTCTGACCGATGCTCGCAGCCATCATCAACCCGTTCACCGATCCCTTCCCTGGCGCGCAGGAGAACATCGCCGCCCTCCTCTGGGCGATCATTGCCCTCCCGCTGGCCGGCGCCTTCCTCTGCGGCGTCCTCGGGCGGTTCATGGGGCGGGCGAACACCAACTTCGTCGCCTGCGCCACCGTGGCTGGCTCCTTCCTCCTCTCCGTCTGCGCGGTGTGGGCGGTGGGCGCCCAGTCCACCCAGTACATCTCGCCGGCCAGCGGAGTGCCGGTGCGCTGGGCGCTGTGGCTGGACCTGGGCCGGTGGTTCTCCGCCGGAGACTTCAGCGCCCACTACGGCCTCACGGTGGACCGGCTGACCGCGGCGTTGCTCCTGGTCATCACCGGCATCGGCTTCCTCATCCACGTCTACTCCACCGAGTACATGGAGCACGACGACGGGTACTGGCGCTTCTTCGCGTACCTCAACCTCTTCGTGGCCATGATGCTGACGCTGGTCATGGCCGACAACCTCATCCTCCTCTTCGTGGGCTGGGAGGGGGTGGGGCTCTGCAGCTACCTGCTGATCGGCTTCTGGTACACCGACACGGAGAAGGCTGCGGCCGGCCGGAAGGCGATGATGTTCAACCGGGTCGGCGACTTCGCCTTCATCATCGGGATGATCTTCCTGGTCCTCCTCCTCGGGGCGACCGAGAAGATGGGACGGGAGACGGTCCTCGGCCGGACGAACTTCACCGACATCAGCCGAGCCCGGGCCTGGGTGAGCGCGCTGCACGACCAGGGGCCGCTCAACATCGAGGTGCTCCGGGAGTGGGCCTACCGGATTCCTCCCGCCGGACCGAAGACCCGGATGGGCATGAACCTCGACACGGTCATCACCACCGAGGGACCGCTCCAGGGGAAGACCTTCGGGCACGTGCTCACCGCGGCGCTGCTGCTGATGCTGCTCGGCGCGGCGGGCAAGAGCGCGCAGATTCCCCTCTACGTCTGGCTCCCCGATGCGATGGCAGGCCCGACGCCGGTCTCGGCGCTGATCCACGCGGCCACCATGGTGACCGCCGGCGTGTACCTCTTCTGCCGGCTGAGCTTCCTCCTGGTGCTCTCACCGACCGCGATGGCCTGGGTGGCGATGATCGGCGCGCTCACGGCGGTCTGGGCCGCGCTCATCGCCTTCGCCCAGGACGACATCAAGAAGGTGCTCGCCTACTCCACCGTCTCTCAGCTCGGGTTCATGTTCATGGGCGTGGGCGTGGGCGTGTTCTGGGCCGCGGCACTGCACCTGGTCACCCACGCCTGCTTCAAGGCCTGCCTCTTCCTCGGCGCGGGCTCGGTGATGCACGGCAACGGCGACGAGACCGACGTCTACCGGCTGGGTGGACTGCGCAAGGAGATGCCCTGGACCTGGGCGACGTTCGGCATCGCGACGCTGGCGATCACCGGCATCGTCCCCCTGAGCGGCTTCTTCTCCAAGGACGCCATCCTGCACGGCGCGCACACCGCCGAGGTGCTCGGCATCCCCTGGCTCGGTCACACCGTGTACTGGATCGGCCTGTTCGGTGCGCTCTGCACTGCGTTCTACATGACCCGCATCTACGTCCTCACCTTCGAGGGCAAGCGGGCCGCGGACGCGCGTCTGCCCCACGCGCACGAGAGCGGCTTCCGGATGGTGTCGGTCCTGGTCATTCTCGCCTTCCTCTCGGTGGTGGGCGTCGTCTGGGGGCTCCCCGACATGTTCCCCGGTCCGGGCGGCGAGAAGGTGGCGCTGATGGAGGGCTACCTCGCGCCCGCCATGCTGCTCACCGACCGCTTCGCCTCGAGCTACGACACGGTGAAGCACCTCCACGCCTCGCCCATCCCGGGCTACATCGTCGCCTGGGCGGTCGCGCTGGTGGGCGGCGCGGCGGCATGGCTGGTCTTCCGCTCGTGGCTCCCGGCACGGGCGGGAAAGCCACTGCCGGCGCCGATCGCCCTCTTCTGGCGCCTGGCGCGGCACAAGTTCTACGTCGACGAGCTGTATGACTTCGTGATCATCCGGCCCTTCACGGCCCTCAGCCGCGGCCTCTACAGCGCGCTCGACACCTGGATCATCGACCGGTTTGCAGTCGGAGGGACGGCGGCGGTGCTTCGCAGGGCGGGGAGCTGGCTGCGCTACACGCAGACCGGCAACGCCCAGAACTACGCGACCGTCATGGCGGTGGGCTTGCTGATCTCCATCGGTGTCGTCCTGACCTGGGTGCTCCGATGAGCACGCTCTCCCCCTGGCTCGTCTCGCTGGTGGTGTTCGAGCCGCTGCTCGCCTCGGTGCTGGTGGCCCTGCTGCCCCAGAACGAGAAGCGGCTGGTTCGCGCCTGGACCTTCCTGGCGATGCTCATCAACTTCGCCCTGACCGTCCTGCTCTACACGCAGTTCGATCCGAAGGGAGCCGAGTTCCAGCTCGAGCAGCGCCTGGCGTGGATCCCGGACCTGGGGATCAGCTACCACGTGGGCGTCGACGGCCTGGCCGTGTCGCTGATGCTGCTCACCGGCTTCCTCGCCCCGCTGGTGGTGCTGTCCAGCTGGACCTTCATCGAGAACCGGGTGAAGAGCTTCCACCTGGCGCTGCTGCTCATCCAGACGGCCATGCTCGGCGCGCTGGCGTCGCTGGACATCATCCTCTTCTACATCTTCTTCGAGGCGATGCTGGTCCCGATGTACTTCCTCATCGGGGTGTGGGGCTCGGAGGAGCGGACCAAGGCGGCGATCAAGTTCTTCCTCTACACCCTGGCCGGATCGCTGGTGATGCTGGTGGCGATCCTCGCGGTGTACTTCATCGCCCAGCCGGCGGGCGCCCGCAGCTTCGACTACGGCGCGTTCTACAACTCGCTCGCTCCGGCCAACCGCGAGCTCGCAGCCTGCCTCGCCGGAAAGGCGGCGAGCTGCGCGTCACTCTCGCCCGTGGCCGTGACCCTGCGCACCTACGGCCCGTGGATGTTCCTGGCCTTTGCCGTGGCCTTCGCGATCAAGGTGCCGATGTTCCCGGTCCACACCTGGCTTCCGGATGCCCATACCGAGGCACCGGTGGCCGGCTCGATCATCCTCGCCGGGGTGATGCTGAAGATGGGGACCTTCGGGTTCTGGCGGTATGCCATCCCGTTCTTCCCGGTGGCCGCACAGCAGATGCGGGTCCCCTTCGCGGTGCTGGCGGTGGTGGGCATCGTCTATGGCGCGATGATGTGCCTCGCGCAGCGGGACGTGAAACGGCTCATCGCCTACAGCTCGGTCAGCCACCTCGGCTTCTGCATGCTGGGCATCTTCGCGCTCACCGCCGAGGCTGCCACGGGCGGCGCGTACCAGATGCTGAACCACGGCGTCTCCACCGGCGCCCTGTTCTGCCTCTTCGGCTTCCTCTACGAGCGGCGGCACAAGAGGTCGCTCATCGAGTTCGGCGGCATCGCGCGGAGCATGCCGCTCTTCGCTGCCCTGTTCCTGATCATCACCTTCTCCAGCATCGCGGTGCCGGGGACCAACGGGTTCATCGGTGAGTTCCTCGTGATGCTCGGGACATTCAAGTCCACGCAGCTTCCGATGTGGCTCGCCGTGTTCGCCTCGACCGGCGTCATCCTCGGCGCCGCCTACATGCTGTGGATGGTGCAGCGGGTGTTCTTCGGGCCGCTGGTTCAGGTGGAGAACGCGCGGCTGCATGACCTGAACGGCCGCGAGCTGGCCACTGCCCTGCCCTTCATCGTGATGGTGCTGGTGATGGGCGTGTTGCCCGGCTACTTCCTGGACCGGCTGCAGCCCTCCACGCAGCGATTCGTGGCCCGGGCCCAGGTGGGTCTCGACGTGCAGCAGCGCGACGAGGATACCCGGGTGACGGTCCTTCCGCTTCCCTCCCCTGCGCCGGTGGCGGCACTGCCCCCCGGTGCCTCCGCCCGGCGCTAGGCCTCCATGCTCTCCCTGCCCACGCTGACCGTCACCGACTTCGTGCCGCTCTGGCCGGCGCTGATCCTCACCGCCGGCGCGTGCCTGGTGCTGCTCTCGGAGGTGTTCCTCTCCTCGGCCTCGCGGAGCTTCCAGGCGCCGCTGACGGTGGCGACGACGGTGCTCGCCGGGGTGGTGGCGGCAGCGAGCGCCTTCTCCACCCCGACGGAGGTCTTCCGCGGCTTCGCGGTGCTCGACCCGTTCGGGAGCCTGGTGTCGGTGCTGGTCTGCATCGGCGTGGGCCTGTCGTCCCTGCTCGCGCCGGCGTTCCTCCGGGGGCGGCAGGCCGAGCGCGGCGAGTTCTACGCGCTGCTCCTCTTCGGCGGGGCGGGGATGAGCCTGCTGGGGCTGTCGAACGAGCTCATCTTCTTGTTCATCAATCTCGAGATCCTCAGCGTCGCGACCTACGCGCTGGCGGCGTACCTCCGCCGCGGGCCGCGGCCGGCCGAGGCGGGGTTCAAGTACTTCATCCTCGGCGCCTTCAGCTCGGCGGTGCTCCTCTACGGGACCTCGCTCCTCTTCGGGGCGACCCGGAGCACGCTCCTGCCGACGATGTCCGCGGAGCTTGGCCGCATCTTCAGCGATCCGATGCTGGCCGACCGCCGCCCGCTGGCCTACTGCGGGCTGGCGCTGATCGGGGCCGGGTTCGGCTTCAAGATCGCAGCTGTGCCGTTCCACATGTGGACCCCGGACGTCTACGAGGGTGCGCCCACCCCGGTGACGGCGATGATGAGCGCTGCGGTGAAGGCCGCGGCGTTCGCGGCGATGGTGCGGGTGTTCCTCGTGCTCGGGCGGGGCATCCCCGGCGACGCGCTGCTCACGGGCTTCTCGACGCTGGCATTCCTGACGATGATCGTGGGCAACCTCCTGGCGCTTCCGCAGCGGAACGTGAAGCGGATGCTGGCCTACTCGTCGATCTCCCACGCCGGGTATCTCCTGATCGGCGTGGCGTCCCTCTTCGTGCGGAGCGGGACGACCAAGGGCGGCGTGCTCGGAGTGACCGCGCTCGCGGCCGGCGCCACGCCGGACACCTCGGCGGCGCTGCGGGGAATTCTCTTCTACCTGCTGGCCTACACCGTGACGACGGTGGGCTCGTTCGGAGTGCTGGGCGCGCTGGAGCGCCGGGACGACGAGGTGCGGGGCTTCGCGTGGGACCTGGACCGACTGGCGGGCCTGGCGCAGCGGAAGCCGGGCTGGGCCTTCGCCATGGCGGTGTTCATGCTGTCGCTGGGCGGCATCCCGCCCATGGCCGGGTTCATGGGCAAGCTGCTCATCTTCCGGGCCGCGGTGGACGCGGGGCTGGTCGGGCTGGTGATCGTCGGCGTGCTCACCAGCGCGGTCGGCGCGTACTACTACCTGCGCGTGGTGATCTACATGTACATGCGCCCGGCGCCCGAGACCGGTGCGCTGCCCGAGCGGAACCTCGCGACCGAGCTGGCGCTGGCGCTGAGCACCATCGCGGTGGTGGTGCTGGGCGTGCTCCCGGGCATCACCAACACCTGGCTCTCGCGTGGCGGAGCGGTGTTCCTGGGAAGGTAGTCCGACGCTCCGAAGACGCAGGACGTGTCTGACACCGCGAGAGGCGACGACCTCACGTCCGGGGGTGCGGACGTTCGCGACGGATCACCGCGGCCGTGAAACACTGGAGGCTGATGACCGCCCCGGACCCGGACGCGCTGGTGCTGCTCACGGTCTGCCCCGACCCGGAGACCGCGGCGCTCCTCAAGGCGAAGCTCGAGGGCGCGGGCCTCCAGGTCGTCCTCCAGGGCGAGCAGCACCGGGCGATGCTGGGAGCGTTCGCCGCCTACGTCGAGCCCCGGCTGCTGGTGAAGGCCTCGGAGCTCGAGCAGGCCCGCGCGCTCGTCGTGGAGGATCCCACCGGGGACCTGGCGGAACCGGAGCCAGGCGCGCCCGACCTCACCGCCCGCCCGGATCGAGACGACGAGGAGTGGGCCGCACGAACCCGGCGCCGGCGACGCTGGATGGTGCTGGCCGTGCTGCTGCTCCCCTTCCTCGTCCTGCTCGTTCCTATCGCCGCGGAGACCCTGCGCCTCGGGCCGAAGCACGTCGTCGACTCGCCGGAGCTGGGGTACCGGGTGGTCTTCCCAGGCGTGGAGCCGAGCTCCAGCTGGGGACCTCCGGGGCCGGTCCGCGTCCACGCCGACCAGGGGCGCGACCCTCGGGCGGGCGTCGAGTACGTGCTGAGCTGCGTGCTGCCGTCGACTGACGTGGACGACGACCCGGCCGAACGCTTCCGGCGAGCGAAGGACGTGCTGGAGCGCAAGCTCGGGCCCCTCGAGGAGCAGACGGTCGGGACCGGAGCCGAGGCCCCTCACCAGCTGACCTCGGACGACGGGCACACCGTGGTGCGCGTCGTGCTCGCCGGCCGGCGGACCTTCTTCCTCGTCGCGGGCGCAGCCCGGCCGCTCGAGTCGCGGGACACCCGCACGTTCTTCGACAGCTTCGTCGCCCGCGAGCCGACGCCGGAGCACTGAGCGGGGCAGGCGCGCTGCCCCACTTCGTCATGATCGGCGGTTGTGCCCGGGCGCCCGCACGTGGCCTCCTCCGGGCGCATGACCGCTCCTGCCCCGACGACCTTCGCCGCCGTGCTCCGCGCCGAGCTCACCCGACGCTGCGCCCGGAATCCCAGCTACTCGCTCCGGGCCTTCGCTCGCGCGCTCGACGTGGACCACGCGACGCTGTCGCAGATCCTCCGGGGCCGCCGGGCCCTGACCCGGGACACGATCCTCCAGCTCGGGCACCGACTGGGCATCGAGTCGTCACGACTGGAGGCCCTCGTCCGGGACGCCGAGGCCGTGCGCGACGGGCCACCGGCGTACAGCCCCTCGCTCGATGCCGCGGCCATCGTCGGCGATCCGCTGCACCATCAGCTGCTCGCGCTGACTCACGCCGAGGAGTTCCGGGGTGAGTCGCCGTTCCTGGCCCAGGTGCTCGACAGCACACCGGATGCGATCAACGTCGTCCTCCAGCGGCTCCTCCGCTTCGGGCTGCTCCGGATGGACGAGGGACGGTGGCTGGACGTCACCGGCGCCGGCGAGCAGGACCCCGAGGGCTTCGAGCGGGCGGTCTGGGACCATGCCGCGCGCCGACTGTCCTCAGGTGAAGCGCCGCCGGCCGGCGAAACCGGCCGGGCCGAGCCGGCGCCTCACGCGGTTCGACAGTTTCAGATCCTCGCCCGGGATCCCGAGGCGACCGCGGCGTTCTACCGGCGGGTGTTCGGCTGGGAGATTCATCAGCGCAACGCGCTCGGCGTCCGGCAGATCTCCACCGGGCCCGAAGGGATGGCAGGCGCCATCTGGCCGACGCCGCCGGAGGGCAAGCCGCTGGTGCAGCTGTTCATCGCCGCCGTGGATCTCGAGCCGACGGTCGCGCGTGCTCGCGAGCTGGGGGCGCAGGTGGTCGTCCCGCCACAGGCGCTCCCCGAGGGCGACGCCCTGGCCATCCTCGTGGATCCGGAGGGGCGGCCCTTCGGGGTCTACAGGCCCGCCCCGGGGAGACGACCGTGAGCCGGGTTCTCCTGGCGCTCGCCGTCCTCGTCTCGCCAGCCCCGAGCTCCAGCCAGGGGGGCACCGGCCTTCCCTGGGCGCGGGGTTTCGTGGTCGCCTCGGCAGGAGCACCTGGCGTGAGCACAGGGAGGACCGGGATGGACGAGGCGATGCGCGGCATCGAGGCGCTCCGCCGACGCGACGAGGCGGCGAGCAAGGCCTACGACGTGAAGGCCCTGGCGGAGCTGTGGACGGCCGATGCCGTCGCGCTCCCGCCCGGTGGAGCGGTGAAGCGAGGGCCGGAGCTGCGGCGCGGCCTGGAGAAGATGGCCGAGGCCGCGCGGGGAACGGAGGTGCTCGAGTACCGCGAGGTCTTCGAGGAAACCCTCGTGTTCGGAGACACCGCGGTGGAGTGGGGTCACATCGAGGGCAGCGAACGAGAGCGCTCCACCGGGAACGTGACCCACAGCCGCTACCATCTGATGCGTATCCTCAAGCGCATGGAGGACGGCTCCTGGCGGGTGCACCGGAGCATCTTCGCACCCGCGGGGTGACGCCAAGCCGGCCTGCCGAATCCGCGCGCTATCGCCCGTTCGAGCCGGGGCTGTTCACGTACGGAGGCGGAGGGAATGGTGGTGGTGGAACAGGACCTCCGTCCCTCACGCCTCCATCCAGGGTCGGTGGGCCGCCTCCCACGTCGTCGCCGCCGCAGCTGGCGCTGAGAAGGTAGGTCCCGGCAATCGCGAGAACCGCAGCAAATTTCCTGATGTGCATGGCGTCATTCCCGATCGGTTGTCTCAGAGGAGGGACACGAATCTCGGGACGGGTTGCCGCGTGACGCTCGCCCCGGCGCTGGCAGTTACTGGAAGCCGACAGGGCAATTGCCCCTGATGGCGATGCGCTGCGCCCACGGGCCAACTCCGTACAGGAGTGACGGCGCTGGCCGACGGCAGGGGCTGCTGAGACGGTGAGCTGGATTCGTGCCGAGGAGTGCTCGCCCGCGGGTGCGTTCGCCGAGGAAGGGTGTCTGACAGGTCGACCCGACAACGAAGTGTGTGGCACCTGGACAGTGCAAACGAGCCGTTTCTGCTGGAGCGCCGACGGCCGAAGAATCAAGCTCGCGACGATGATCTGCATTTCCCGCCGAGTGCGACCGGTCCTCGTTCTCGCGACAGTATCCGCAGTCGTCAGCGCCTTTGGACAGCCCGGCGGAAGCAGCCAGATCACGCTCCCGGCGGACGCGGGGCTCCTCACGATGCCCGCATGGGAGGGACTGTCCCGGCCAGAGCTTCTCAGCGATCCGCCGCGCCCTCCGAATGGAGTGAGGGTCCGGGGGTTGGTCCGAGTGACCTGCAACGTGCGAGAGACGGGAGCTCTCGACCATTGCATCGTCCTGCCTACCGGAAGCACCCCGGCGGACCCCGTTCTCCAGCGCATGGTGGACGAGTGGTGCACCGCGGCACGGGCGAAGCCGGCCGCCCGCCACGGGGAGCCTGTGGCGATCCCCTTCACGTTCAATTTCAACTACCGCTGAGCCGTAACGAGGTGTCTGGCACGTCGACCCCGGCACCTCGACCCCGTAACGAGGTGTCCGTAACGAGGTGTCTGGCACCTCGACCGCCCGGCACCTCGAGCGCCCGTAACGAGGTGTCTGGCACCTCGACCGGCACCTCGACCGGCACCTCGGCCCCGGGCACCTCGCCCCCCGTAGGCACCTCTCGCGGCGAGAGCCCCGCTCGGATGACGCCTCGCGTTCGTCCGGAACCGGAAGGCCACGAACAGAAAGGCGCCGTGCAATCACTCTGGGCTTGACTCGTCTACAGACGTAGTATTACACCTGTCGACGAAGCCGGAGAGGAGCTCCCATGCCCGACGCCTCGCAGCTCACCGACCTCCAGATCGCGCTCCTGCGCGTGCTCTGGGACCGGCGGGAGGCCACCGTCGCCGAGATTGCCGAGGCGCTCCGCCCGGTCCGCGAGCTGGCCCCCACCACCATCGCCACGCTCCTCAGCCGCCTGGAAAAACGCGGGGTTGTGAGTCACACCGCCCAGGGCAGGCAATACGTCTACCGGGCGCGCGTCTCGGAGGGCGAGGTGCGGCGCTCGATGGTGAGCGGGCTCACCGACCTCCTCTTCGGGGGTGACGTGGCGGCTCTGATGAGTCACCTGCTCGATGCGGGCAGCGTCCGGCCGGGCGACCTGGACAAGGTGCGCGCGCTGATCTCCCACGCCGAGACGCGCAGCGGAAAGCGAGGCGGCCGATGAACGCCGGAATGGTGGGGACGCTCCTGTCGCTGCTCGCCGCGCTCGGCGTGGCCTGGCTCCTGACCTATGCCGTGCACAGCACGGTGCTCATCGGCAGCGTCTGGCTCGCCGAGCGCGCCGGCCTGCTCCGGTCGCTCCGGCTGCGCGACCTCGCCTGGCGCACCGCCCTGGTCGGCGGGCTCGTGACCGCCACGCTCCAGCTCGCTGCGGGGCTCACCCCCATCGGCGGCGCGACCGAGATCCGGGCGCCCGGGTTCGCCGATCTGGATCCCACCGTGGCGCCACCGCCGACGCCGGACACACCGCAGATCGCCATCGTCGCCCGCGTCCGCCCCCATCCGCAGCCAGCGGCGCGCGTCCACCCGGCTCCGCACGCGAATGCCACCGGTCCGGCCACCGCCAGCGACCCGGTCGTTCCCGCGGTGCCCGCGGTCCCTGCGGTGCCGGCAGTGCCCGCCGTTCCCGAGGTGCCTGCCGTCCCGGCCGTCCCTGCGCCCCCCTCCGCCGCCTCTCCGATGACTGCGGCGAGCCTGCCCGCTCCTCTGCTTCCGCCTCGCACGCTCGGCGTCCCCCGCCTGTCGCCCGCCGGGCTGGCGTTCCTCGGCTGGGCAGTCGTGGCCAGCGCGTTCCTGCTCCGGCTCGCCGTGCTCCGGGCCCGGCTCCTCGCCGCGCTCGGCGACCGCGCGCCGGTGATGGACCCGCTGGTTCGTGCCCGCCTCGAGGGGCTCTGCCGCGACGTCGGGCACGCCCGGCAGGTGCGGCTCACCACCGCCGAGGGCCTCAAGAGCCCGGTGGCCCTCGGGTGGACCGAGATCTGCCTTCCCGCCGAAGCCCTGCTCGAGCTCGATGACGCCCAGCAGCGGAGCGTCCTCGCCCACGAGCTGGCCCACCTTCGCCGGCTGGACCCGGTCTGGCTCCTCACCGGCTCGGTGCTCGAGCAGCTCTTCTTCTTCCAGCCGCTGAACCGGCTGGCCCGGACCCGCATGCAGGAGGTCGCCGAGTTCCTCTGCGACGACTGGGCGGCGGCCCGGAACGGCTCTGGCCTCGACGTGGCGCGCGGGCTCGCCTCGGTCGCGGCCTGGCTCGACGGTCGCCCGACGACGCTCCCCCTGGCGGGCATGGCCGAGCACCCCAGCCAGCTTCTCGCCCGCGTCACCCGGCTGCTGGAGCGCGGCGCCGACGAGGTCGATCGGCTCCGTCCGTGGCACGTCGGCGGGATGGCGCTTCTCCTCCTCCTCACGGTGTTCATCGCGCCGGGCGTGCGCGCCGCCCCCGAGCGGGTCGCCCTCGGCAACGGCAAGCCTCGCCTCGCCGCCGACGGCACCGCCTCCGCGGTCCCCTCCCGCAGCGTCATCGCCGTCCAGTCGCTCGACCGGGAGGTGCTCGAGGGCACCGCCGAGGACTCCGCGGGAGGCGCCCCGGTGCCGAGCCCCGATCCCGCGGCCACTCCTCCACAGCCGGAGCCCCGGAAGGCTCCCGCACCGCAGCTCGCCCCCGACGCCGCGCCAGCGACCACTCGCACTCCCTCGCCCGCGCCCCGCCCGCGCGCCTCCGAGCAGCCGGCCCCGCGCGCCGAGCTCGCCCCCCCCGCCCGCCCCGCCCCGGCCGCCGGGGCGAGCCCCACGCCCCCGGCTGCCGCGAGCCCCGCCCCTGCCGCCGTGGCGAGCGCCGCTCCTCGCGCCACGCCAGTGGTGGTCGCCAGCGCAGACCCGGTGACCGTCCCCCGCACCTGGGCCGTCGCGCCCGTCGTCGCCCTGGCCGATCCAGTTCCGCCCGTCCCTCCGCGTCCGCCCGCCGCGCCGCGGCCGCCGTCCCCGCCAGAATCGGTCGACGTGGAGCGCATGCGCCGCGATGCCCAGCGGATCGCCCGCGACGCCCAGCGCCAGGCGCGCGACGCGATCCGCCGCTCCCAGGGCCGCGGCGGCCACGGCCGTCATTCCGGAAATTCCACCACGGTGGACCCGAAGACGGTCGATGCGCTGATCGGCGCGCTCAAGGACAGCGACCCGGGAGTGCGTCAGGCCGCCTCCGAGTCCCTGGGCCGCATCGGCGATCCGCGCGCGCTCCAGCCGCTCTCCGGGCTGCTCGGCGACGCCAACGTCGAGGTCCGGAAGTCGGCGGTGGAGTCGCTCGGCAACCTCGAGGATCCGAAGGCCATCCCTGCCCTGACCCGGGCCGCCGGCGACGCGAATCCGGCCGTGCGACGTGAGGCTGCCGAGGCGCTGATCTCCTTCGACGAGCCGTCCGCCGGCGAGCCGCTGATCAAGCTGCTCGGCGATTCCGACCTCCGCGTCCGCCTCACCGCGATGGAAGGGCTCTCGCAGCGGGGCGACCGTCGCGCCCTCGGACCTCTCGCCAAGCTGGTGAAGGACCCGAACGTCGAGGTGCGGACCCGCGCGGTGCATGCGCTCGCGCGCTACAAGGACCCGGCCGCGCAGGAGGGTCTGGTCGCCGCTCTCAAGGACGAGAACGCCGAGGTCCGCGCCGCGGCAGCCGCGGGCCTGGGCCAGCTGGATCTGAAGGCCGCGCCGCAGGGACTCCTCGACGTCTCGAAGGACCCGAGCGCCGAGGTCCGCCAGCAGGCCGCCGAGTCCCTGGGGCAGATCCGGGACCCGAAGGCGGTCCCGCAGCTGAAGGCGCTGCTCGAGGACGCCGATGCCGACGTGCGCGGCGCGGCGGTCGAGGCGCTCTCCGACATCCGCGACGGCGCGGCGCTCCAGGCGCTCATCGCCGCGATGCAGAGCAAGGACGTCACCGTCCGGCGCGCCGCCGCTCAGGCGCTCGGTCAGAGGGACTGATGCACCGCTGGATGGCGATCTGTCTGCTGGCCGCGCTGGCCGGCTCGGGACCGGTCCGCGCACGCGACCACGGTCGGCACAAGCACAAGGGGCTCAAGACGCTCAACCGCCCCGGCCCGAGTGAAACCGAGATCCGGGCCGCCCTCGACGCCCTCCGGAGCGGAGATGCGCGCCTCTGCACCCTGGCGGTGGACCGGCTCGCGCAGGGCGACTGGAACTGGACGCGCCAGCGTCTCGCCGGCGAGGAGGCGCTGCCCACCCCAGGCCGGGGGCCGGTGAAGCTGGCGGAGGCCATCGGCGTGCTCGGAGACGCGCTGGCGGACCCCCGTCCTTGCGTCCGGCGCGCGGCGGCCGTGTGGCTGGGCGACAGCCCGACTCCGGAAGCGCTCACGAAGCTCGGCACCGCATTGCGCTCGCCCGCGCCCGCGACGCGGGAGGCCGCGGCGTACGGGCTGGGAGTCCACGGCGACGGCGCCGGGCGAGAAGCTCTGCTGACCGCGCTTCGCGACGGAACCCCGTCGGTGGCCGTTGCCGCGGCCTGGGCGCTGGGGCGTTCCGGTGACCCGCGCAACACCCAGGCCCTGAAGGGCGTCCTGGGCCATGCGGACCCGGCGGTGCGACGCGCCGTCGCGGAGTCCCTGGGCTCGTCCGAGGACCCCGCGGCGGTCGACCCGCTCGTCGCCCGGCGCCAGGACCCCGATGCGGGCGTCCGGGCCGCCGTGGCCGAGGCCCTGGGCGACATCGAGGACCGCCGCGCCGTCCCCACGCTGCTCGGCCTGGCCACGGACCGCGACACCGGGGTCCGGGCCGCGGCGCTGCACGCGCTCGCGCGGATGGAGGACCCTGCGGCGGTGGAGGTCGCCCGGAAGGCGCTCGCCGACCCGGTCCCCGAGGTGAGGCTCGCAGCGCTCCAGGCCCTGGCCTCGATCGAGGATCCCGGAACCCTGTCCGCGCTCTCCTCGGCGCTGGGTGACTCGGTCCCGGAGATTCGCGCGGAGGCGGCACGGGCGCTGGGCCGGCTCGAGGACCCCCGGGCGGCCCCGGCCCTCTCGCGCGCGGTCAAGGATGCGGTGCCGGACGTCCGGGTGGTGGCGGTGGAGGCCCTCGGCGAGCTGGAGGGGCTGGGGAGCGCGCCTGCTGCGCTGCTCGAGGCCTCCCGCGACACGGTGGCCGAGGTGCGGACCGCGGCGGCCGAGGCGCTCCGCGGCTTCGCGCGGGACGAAGCGGCGGCACGGCGCCTCACGGCGATGGTGAAGGACGAGGACCGGGAGGTCCGGCGGGCCGCTGCGCAGTCGCTGGTCCACCTCGAGACGCCCGAGGCGCGGGCGGCCCTCCGCGCCGCGCTGGGAGACGCCGACAGCGAGGTCCGGCGGGCGGCTGCCAGGGGGCTGGGCCGGGACTGAGCCGGAGGTCCGCACGGCGGACCAGCCGTCACCCTGGATTCAGGCTCCGGATGTCGTGCTTTGCGCGCCGGGAACGGCTGGCGCAGCGCTCGACGAGCCCGGGAAAAGCCGCGTCCCGCGGACCCACTCCCCTGGGTCGATTGACGAAGTCGCGAAGACCCCGGGGGGTGCAGTCGCCGGGAGGGTGGTGACTCGCTTGTCGACAGGCCTCGCGCCGATCCACCGTTGTCCTCGCGGAAGCGGGGAAACGGAGCCGACGCCGTGGTGATGAAGTGGATTCGTTCCCGATCGGTGAAGCAGGACGAGGTGCCGCAAGGTCACCACTGCACCGGCTGCCGCACCCCGATCGCCGGCACCACGGACGACGAGCTCCGGGGCTCGGGCGGCGTCTTCCTCGAGGGCGCCGGTTGGTTCTGCGGGGCCCGCTGCGAGCGGCAGTACCGCCTCCGGTTCCGCATCCGGCCCACCCCCGCCGAGGGCAGTCCTGCGCTGGAGGCCCGGAAGCCCACGCCCAGGCCCCCGCCCCTGGCGGCCGACCCGGGGGAGGCGCCGAGCACGGGTCGCCGCTCGGCTGCCGACGAGCTCGCCGACGCGCTGCGTGCCCGGCGGCGCCCCAACGGCACCTGAGCCGTCCCGGAACCCCCAGAAAAGAAGCAGCCCGGCAATCCGCGACGGATGCCGGGCCACAGGCCTTCTACGACGAGCTCGCTCTCTCTCGTCTGAAGCGGTGGGGGGGAACCTCTTCAGAGAGCCAAGCGAACCCGAACCGGCAAATAACGGATCCCCCCTGGTTTGACAACGGGGTGACGGGCCTCTGCCTTCCGTTGGACGGAAATTTCCAGCCCTGTGGACGCCTCACGCGGTGGGCGCACCCGCCATGCTGAAGAGCGTTCCGTAGAGAGCGAAGAGCGAGATGGCGCCTGCCAGCACGGTGAGCGCAAAAGCGAGCACCAGGAACAGCCGGCGGCGCCCGAGCGTCTGCCGCACCCCGAGTGCCCAGGCCACCAGGGCGAGGGGGGACAGCCCGAGCGCGAGCGGAACCCAGCCCTGGAGCAGCCCGGCCCAGACGTCCGGAGGGGCTCCCACGGACGCGGAGAGGCGGCGGAACATCGGCGCGACGACGAGCGGCACGACCAGGGACACGAGGCCCGAGCCCGCCACCACCACCACGCCGATCCAGTCGAGGACCGAGAGACGGGCGAGAGAGGTGTCTTCCGGCCTGGCGAGGGTCAGCGGCGCGCTCCTCCGCAGGAGTCTAGTCGAGGGTCTGCCGGTAGCCGCGAATCGCCAGTGCGCCCACCACCACCGAGAAGAGCACCAGCGGCCAGAGGTGGGGCGCGACGTCGACGAGGCCGTTGCCCTTGAGGAGGACGCCGCGAATGAGGCGGAGCGCGTGGGTCAGCGGGAGCATCTCGCCGATGACGCGCGCCCACTGCGGCATTCCGGCAAAGGGAAACATGAAGCCGGAGAGCAGGATGGACGGGAGGATGAAGAAGACCGCCATCTGCATGGCCTGGAGCTGGTTCCGGGCGAGCGTGGAGAACGTGAAGCCCACCGCGAGGTTCGCGGCGATGAACAGCCCGAGGCCGACGAGGAGCAGCGGCACCGAGCCACGCACCGGTACCTGGAACACGCCCACCGCTGCCGCGAGAATGAGCGCGACCTGCACGTAGCCGAGGAAGATGTAGGGGACGATCTTCCCCAGCATCACCTCCAGCGGGCGTACCGGCATCGCGAGGAGGTTCTCCATCGTCCCGCGCTCGCGCTCCCGGGTGACCGCCAGGGCGGTGATGACCACCAGGGTGAAGGTGAGGAGCGTCCCGATGAGGCCGGGCACGATGTTGTAGGCGGTGATGCCCTCGGGGTTGTAGCGGCGGTGGATGCGCCACTCGAACGGAGGGTGGGGAGGGGATGCGCCGGTGAGATCTCGCCCGAGAAGCCCCGGACCCACGCCGGATGCCGCGGCGAAGGCGCTGCTGACCGCGGTCGGGTCGGTGGCGTCGGCGGCAAGGAGGACGGCGGGCCGCTCGCGACGCTCCACGCTCCGGGCGAAGTCCACCGGGAGCTCGAGGACGAAGAGGACGTCGCCCCGGGCCATGGCGCGCTCGGCCTCCACCGGCGAGACCGGCTGCGAGACGTCGAAGTACTCGGTGGCCCGCATCGACTCGACCAGCGAGCGCGCGGGGCGCGAGTCGTCGCCCATCACCAGGGCGGTGGGGAGGTGCTTCGGATCGGTGTTGATGGCGAACCCGAAGAGGAACAGCTGCACCAGCGGCATCCCCACCATCAGCGCGAGCGTGAATCGATCTCGCCGGGCCTGGATGAGCTCCTTCTGGAGCACGGCGACGAAGCGATGGAAGGAGAGGTTCATCCGGCGAACCTCCGGTCGGAGAGGAGATGGATGAACACGTCCTCGAGCGAGGCCGGCTCCTCGGCCCAGGTCTGGTCCGGACGCGAGCGCCAGGGCCGGAGCGCCTGCTCGAGCGCGTCGCGGTGAGTGCCGCACACCCGGAGCGTCTGCCCGAACATCGCGACCGACTCGACGCCCGGCGCGTGCTCGAGCTCGGTGGCGGCCTCGGTGAGCTCCTCGCCGGTCCCGACGAAGGTGATCAGACCCGAGCGGGCGATGACCTGGGCCGCGGACCCCTCGACGACCAGCTTGCCGCCGGAGAGGTAGACGATGCGGTGACAGCGCTCGGCCTCGTCCATGTAGTGGGTGCTGACCAGGACGGTGATGCCCTCGGTGGCCAGCACGTGGATGAGGTCCCAGAACTCGCGCCGGGCCTTCGGGTCCACGCCGGCGGTGGGCTCGTCGAGGAGCAGCAGCTCCGGCTCGTGGAGGACGCAGGCGGCCAGCGCGAGCCGCTGCTTCCAGCCGCCGGAGAGCTCGCCGGCCAGCTGTGTCCGCCGGTCGGTCAGCCCCGCGCGCTGGAGGACCGCGTCGATGCGCCGCTCCCGGTCGGGCAGCTCGTAGAGCCGGGCGACGAAGTCGAGGTTCTCCTGGACGGTGAGGTCCTCGTAGAAGGAGAAGCGCTGGGTCATGTAGCCCACCCGGCGGCGGATCCGGGGCGCGTCCTTGCGGACGTCGAGCCCGAGGCAGGTGCCCTCACCGGCATCCGGGGTGAGGAGGCCGCAGAGCATCCGGAGGGTGGTGGTCTTGCCGCTGCCGTTGGCGCCGAGGAAGCCGCAGATCTGTCCTTTGGCCACGCGCAGATCGAGGCCCTGCACCACCGCTCGCGTGCCGAACGACTTGCGGAGCCCGTGCACGTCGATGGCCAGCGGAGCGGAGGAGGTCATCGCGTCACCTGGACGTCGAGCGGCTGTCCGGGGTGAAGGCCCTGGAGCGCGGCGGAGCGAGCCTCGACCAGGAAGACGAGCTTGCTCTTGGCATCGCCGGCGTACACGACCGGCGGCGTGTACTCGGGCTTGGGTGAGACGAAGCTCACCTGGGCGTCCAGCGGTGCGGGGCAGCCGTCGCAGATGACCTTGACCGGAGCGCCGATCCGTACCGACGACAGCTGCGGCTCGGGGACGAAGAAGCGGACGCGGAGCGCGCCGTCGGGCAGGAGCGAGAGCACCGCCGCGCCAGCGGGGACCATCTCGCCGGTCCGGTAGTAGGTGTCCAGCACCCGGCCGGTGGCGGGGGCCTCGGCGGAGCGCTGTCCGAGCTTCCACTCGGCATTGGCGAGGGCGGAGCGCGCCATCTCGGTGGCGGCGCGCTGCGCCTGGATCTCCTGCACGCGGCCCATGGAGATTCGCAGGCTGCGCAGACGGGCCTCGGCGTTGCGGAGACGGGCGGCGCCCTGCTCGGCGTTGGAGCGAGCCAGGTCCAGGCGCTGCTGGGTGGAGGCGCCGTTCCGAGCCAGCTCCTCGGTGCGACGGAGGTCGGACTGAGCGAACTCGAGGGCGCTCCTGGCCTCGCGAACCTGGGCCAGGGCGGCGTCGAGCTCGTCGGCGCGGGCACCCGCCTCGAGATTGGCGAGCTGTGCCTGGGACTGGGAGAGCCGGGCGGCGGCCTCGTCGCGCGCGGCGCGCTCGGCGTCGCTGTCCTGGGTGAACAGAAGCGTGCCGGCGTCCACCACCTGCCCGCGCTCGACGGCGAGCCGGGTGAGGATTCCGGTGGTGAGCGGGGCGACGCGCGTCTCGTCGGCCTCGGCCCAGCCGTGGAAGGTGCCCTCGCTCCGGCTGCATCCGGCGGCGACGAGCGCGGCAACGACGGCGAGCGGCAGCTTCATGAACCACCTCCGCGCTCCGCGGCGAGCCCACGGAGCATGTTCTCGCAGTGCGCCTCGAGGACCCGGCGACGGTCGAGCGTCAGGTCGGTGTGGGCGCCGAAGGAGTGCTTCCACACGCCGAGGAGCAAGACGGGGGCGACCACCAGGGGAACGGTGGCGTCGACGTCCATCGGGCGGAACTCGCCGCGAGCGACGCCGCGCTCGAGGATGCTCCTCATGAGCGCGAAGGCACGGCGCAGCACGAGGTCGGCGTACATGCGCGCGAGCTGCGGGAAGTTCCCCGCCTCGGAGACGATGAGCTTCATCACGCCGGTGATCGGCGTCTCGAGCACCCCTGCGACGAAGCGGAAGAGCGCGCGGAGCAGATCCGGCGTGGGGCCCGCGAAGCCGTCCACCAGGGCCTCGGCGCGGGCGATGTTGGGAGCGACGGCCTCGCGGACCACGGCCTCGAAGAGCTGCTCCTTGCTCTCGAAGTAGAGGTAGACGGTCCCCTTGCTGACCCCGGCGACGGTCGCGACGTCGTCGAGGCGGGTGGCCGCGAAGCCCCGGTCCGAGAACAGCTGGAGGGCGGCGGCGACGATCTCCGCCGGCCGCGCTTCCTTCCGCCGCTCCCATCGCTTGAGTGCCTGCGCCATCTAACTGACTGGTAAGTTACTTCGAGGTCGGATGCAACCGCTCGTCGATGTCCTCGAATTCGCGGAGGAATCGGAGGTGTTTGACACCTTCAACCCCGGAATTCCGGAGGCCCTCCCGTCACGCCACGACGCATCTGGGCCCATGACGAAGGTGTCCCATGACGAGGTGTCATTACGAGGTGTCTGACACCTTCGGCTCGGGCTCGACACCTCGGGCTCGGGGCCGGCACCTCGGGCTCAGGACCGGCGGAGGACGCGCTTCTCGCCGATCCGGAGGGTGACCTTCTCCCGGTCGAAGTACTCGGACAGGGGGATGACGAACTTCCGGCTGCCGCCGACCAGCTCCTTGAACTGCTGGGTGGTGATCTCCCGGTGCTCGGTCAGGTGCGCGATGAGGCGCTGCTTCAGCTCGGAGATCACCACGCCGTGGAAGCACAGCTCCTCGCTCACCTTCACCACGCTGTGGTCGGCGAGCGGCCCCTGGAGAAGCCCGGACACCCGCTCCACCGACAGCGACAGCATCCGGCCAATCTCCGCGAGCGTCGGCGGCGCGAGCGCGCCCGCCGCAATCGCCGCCACCGCCTTGGTTCGAGCGGCCTCCTCGTCCAGCGACAGGCTCCGCCCCCTCCCCTTCAACCGTAGCCCCTCGCCGACCGCCTCCACCGCGCTCCGCTCGACCAGCGCCTGGATCAGCCGTCCGAGCAGCCGGGGGTCGAGGTCCGGCGAGAGTCGCTGTCGGAGCTCCTCCCGGTGCAGCGCATCCTCCAGCGGCGCCCGGTCGTGAAACGACTGGAGCAAGGCGAGCGCCCGTGCCTGGAGCGCGGTGAAGGTCTCTCCGGCGAGGTAGAGCCGACGCTCGCGATCGACGAGCAGGACCTGGCCCTTGCTGCTCAGCACGTCGAGCGCGCGCTGCACCGTCTTCGGCGCGCTGGCGGTCCGCACCGCGAGCTCGCCCGCGGTCATGCCGCGGTAACCTGATTGCCGCGCGAGCCAGACCAGCCGCGCGTCCAGGTCCTCGCCGCGCATCGGAGCGAGCAGCTCGGCGGCGCCGCGCCGGCGCCGGGGTGCACCGATGGTGAGCACCCGCCCACCGGCGAGGGTCGCGCCCCGACCCGGAAGCGGCCGCGCCCCCCGGAGGATGAACCGCTGGCCGGGAAGAGCGGCCACCGGTGCCTGCAGCCGGAGCTGCGCCAGTCCCGTCTCGCCCGGAGCCAGCTCCGGGAGATCGAGCAGCGTCAGCCGGGCCTCGACCTGCGCCGTCCCGAGATGGAGCAGGAGCGTGCGCCGGCGGCCGAGGGGCGTCTCGGCGGCCGGAAGGAGGGTGAGCTCCACGTCCAGCGACCGCGTCTCCGGAAGCTCGCCCGCGCGGACCAGCACCATCCCCCGCCGCACGTCCTGGGTGCCCACGCCCGGCAGGTTCACCGCCGTGCGCTGCCCGGCCGATCCCCGCGCGACGGTCTGCCCGTGGGTCTGCACGCCGCGGACCCGGAAGGGGCCGGGCATGCCCGGAAGGAGCGACACCGATGCTTCGGGCTCCACCGTGCCGGAGAGGAGCGTCCCGGTCACGACGGTTCCGAACCCCTTGATGGTGAACGCGCGGTCGACCGGGAGGAACAGCGGGCCGTCACTCGGGCGACGCTGGACGCTCGCCGCCGCGCGACCGAGCGCGGCGCGGAGGGCGTCCAGGCCCTCGCCGCTTCTCGCGGAGACCGGCACCACCTCCGCCTTCTCCAGCACGCTGCCTGCGAGAAGAGTCGCGAGGTCCGCATCGAGCAGCGCACGCCAGTCCTCACCCAGGCCCGCCAGGAGGTCCGCCTTGGTGAGCGCAACGACGCCGGCCCGCACTCCGAGGAGCTGACAGATGTCGAGGTGCTCGCGGGTCTGGGGCATCACCCCTTCGTCGGCCGCCACGACCAGGATGGCCAGATCGACGCCACCGGCGCCGGCGGCCATCGCCTTGACGAAGCGCTCGTGGCCCGGGACGTCCACCACCCCGGCCACCGTCCCATCGGGGAGCGTGAGGTGAGCGAACCCGAGCTCGAGGGTGATGCCCCGCCGCTTTTCCTCGGGAAGCCGGTCGGTGTCGATGCCGGTGAGCGCCTTGACCAGCGAGGTCTTGCCGTGGTCGACGTGGCCGGCAGTGCCGATGATCACGCCCGTGACCGGGCGCGCGGTGACGCCGGAACCGGTTCCGGCACGAGGTCAAAGCGTCCGTCCTCGGTCACCGGACCGTAATCCCAGGGGAAGACCAGCGGCCCCTCCATCACCAGCACCGTCCAGTCCGATGACGCGCCCTGATCCCTGGAGAGCAAGGTGGCGGTCCGGATCTGCCGTGCTCCGGCCTTGCGCGCGACGTCGATCGCTCGCCGGAGCGTCATGCCCGAGGCGATGACGTCGTCCACCAGGAGGATGCGCGCGCCCTTCACCTCTCTCGGCATCGCCATCACCTTGGGCATCCGGCCGGTGAGCGGGTCCCGGGTCCGGCCGAGGATGCGGACAGGGTGAAACGGCTTGCCCAGCGCGCTGGCCAGCGCCGACCCGACGTAGAGGCCACCGGGCGCAATGCCCACCACCAGGTCGCAGGTGTAGGCCGCGGCGATCTCCCGGGCCATCGCATGGACCGCGCCATCGAACTGGGCCCAGCTCATCTCCCGGACCAGCGTGCGCGGGCCGCTCCGGTCCTGCCCGAGCAGGCCGCGGGGGACCTCGCTCTGGGGCGAGAGGCTGTGATCCGGGGAGTCCGGGCGACGCCGGGTCGAGCGGGAAGGCATGGACGGCAGAAGCCTAGCCTGGCGACGCGGTGGCGATCAGCGTCCGGAGCTCCTCGCCGGGGACCACGTACCGGGTCGTGCAGAACTCGCAGGTCGCTTCGGCTTGACCCTCGGTGGCCAGCAGGTCCTCCAGCTCGGCCTTCCCGAGGGCGAGGAGCGCCCGGTGGACCCGCTCGCGCGAGCACCCACACCGGAACTCGAGGGGGCTCTTGGCCAGGACGTCGACCTCTGCGCCGGGGAACAGCGCCCGGAGGAGCGCCGGGCCGGAGCCGTTCGCCTCGAGGAGGGCTCGGTCGAGCGCCTCCGGGGTGAGCCGGAGTCCAGCCTCGGCGAGCGCGCCGGCGTCTCCGCCCGGCAGCTTCTGCAGCAGGACCCCGCCGGCAGCGCCGAGCACCTCCGGGCCGTGGGGCACGGTCCGGATGCGCACCACGGACTCGACCTGGTCGGAGACCGCGAAGTACCGCTCCAGGTCGCGCCCGGGCTCGAAGGCCTCCAGCTCGACGCTGCTCCGGTAGTACTCGTCCTCACCCATGTCGCGGAGCACCGAGAGATAGCCTCGGTTCCCGAGCAGCGGGCGCCAGTGGAACGTGCCCTCGGCACCGAGCACCGCCAGCCCCGGGTTCTTCACATAGCCGCGGAGCGACCCGGCATCGGCGTCCACGAAGACACCACGGACCGGCCCGTCGCACTCCAGCTGGAGGCTGACCCGGGTCTTCTCCTTCTGGAGCGCGCCGAGCAGCGTGACCGCGGTCAGTCCCTCGGAGAGCAGAGCAGCCGACCCGGCCTCGGCCTTGTGGAGGCGCCGCGCCTCGCGCGAGACGTCGGTGGTGAGCGCCACCACCACCCGGAGGCTCGGACCCGGGAGCAGCGCGCTGAAGACCTCGTCAGACATGGGCCGTGTGTAACCGGCGGTGAGCACCCGAGCCACCCCGGCCGGCTACTCCCTTGCCTCGAATAGCGCGGGAGTCGACTTGGGTCGAGAGCAGTCAGATACGCGCTCGCGCGACGACCGGATGCTCGGGTCTGCCCCTGCGTCGACGAACGGGGCCAGCTCCAGTGTCCCAGCCGAGGACGGCCTTGAACCATCGCTCGATCGAGACTTGGGCGGACCGTACTACCCGCCCGTGCGTCGCATGAGGCTCTCCTGCGTGACACTGACCACGAGGCGTCCGGCCCGGTCGAAGAACTGGCCGCGTGAAAGTCCGCGCCCGCCCTGCGCGGTTGGGCTGTCCATCGCGTAGAGCAGCCAGTCGTCCACCCGGAACGGCCGGTGGAACCAGATCGCGTGGTCGATGCTCGCCACCGCCAGGCCCGGCGAGAGCCACGAGACCCCGTGCGGGCGAAGCGCCGTGGCCAGCAGCCCGAAGTCGGACGCGTAGGCGAGCACGCAGGCATGCAGGAGCGGCGCATCGGGGAGCGGACCGTTGGCGCGGACCCAGTAGGACTGTCGCGGCGGATCGACCACCGGTAGGAGCGGGTTGCGCGGCTCGATCGGCCGGAACTCCACGGCGATCCGCCGCTCGAATGCCTCTCGGATGCGCTGAGGGACGTTCGGAACCGCGGCAAGCCACTCCTTCACCAGCTCGCCCTGCGGCCGGAGCGACTCCGGGGGCGGTACGTCCGGCATCGTCGCCTGATGCTCGTAGCCGGGTCCCGGAACCTGGAAGGAGCAGATCATGCTGAGGAGCACCTCGCCGCCCTGGATCGCCTGCACCCGGCGCGCGGTGAAGCTCCTTCCATCCCGGATCCGGTCCACCTCGTAGACGATGCCGTGAGCCATGTCCCCGGGCCTGAGGAAGTAAGCGTGGAGCGAGTGCGGCAGGCGCCCCTCGACGGTGCGGCTCGCCGCGACCAGCGCCTGACCGATGACCTGGCCCCCGAAGACCGCCTTCCCGCCGAGGTCCCGCGACTCGCCGCGGAAGAGGTTCACCTCGAGCGGCTCGAGGTCGAGCACGTGGAGCAGATCGTCGAGCGCGGACCCAACCTTGGACACGGTCACCTCACTTCACGACCGACACTTCGACGCGGCGGTTGAGCGCGCGACCCTGGGCCGTCCCGTTGTCGGCGACCGGCCGCGTGAGTCCGTATCCTTTCGGCCGGAGCCGCGCTTCGGCGATGCCGGACTTCACCAGCGCTCCGACCACGCTCCTCGCCCGCCGGTTCGAGAGATCCAGGTTGAACTCGGCGGCCGCCGTGTTGTCGGTGTGCCCGGAGATCTCCACCGCGAGCGAAGGGACCGCCTTCAGGGCCGTGGCGAGCTCGTCGATGGTCGAACGGGACTCCGGCAGCGGGACGTCCGAGCCGGTGGCGAACCGGATGCCATAGAGCACGGCCTTCCCACTCCGCTGAAGCTCCTCGGTCACCTGGTTCTTCCGTGTCGGCACGCACTTCGGCCCCTTCTCCTCGGTCGTGCGCGGGCCCTCCCAGGTGCCGGCCAGGGCGCCGTGCTCGTACCAGACGCCCCAGAGCCGCCCGTCCGCACCGACGGAGAAGGTGGCGAGCCCCTGCCGGTTGTCAGGCTTCGGCTCGGACCACGTGACCTGCACCACCCGCCCGCTCACCGACCCCAGGACGTAGCCCGTCGCATCTTTCCAGTCGTAGCAGCCGAGGACACGATCGCCGTCCTGCACGAAGCGCATCGGGCCGTAGTTCGTCAGGTAGATGCCGGTGATGGAGCGGTTGACCACCGGCGCGGTGCGCTCGCCAAGCAGATCGACCTCGGAAATCTCGGTGTACTCGGCGTTGCCGTGGTTGGTGAGGACCACGAGCTTGACCCGAGCCGCCTGGGTGCCCTTCGGGAGTGGGTACTCCTTGCGCTCCTCCTTGCCGATCTCGAACGTGCCCAGGCTCTTCCAGGGCCCGGATGCAGGCGCGACGAAGAGCTCGACCTTGCGGGCGCTGACGCCCGGATAGCCGGCTTCCTGGAGATTCCGGGTGCTGAGGCCGAGCGTGTCGAGGCGCCAGGTGGAGTCCAGCTCCCAGACGAACGTCGAGCCGGTGGACTTGCCCTGGGGTGAGGCCCAGCCCTCGGCCTCGCTCCCGTCGGTGAGCCTCCAGGCGGCCCAGGACGAGGTGCCGGTGCCGTAGCTCCCCGACTCCTCGATCAGGATCGCACCATTGGTGAAGTCGAGGGCGTCCTGGCGCTCGGCCGGCGGGGTGGCGGAGACGAGGATCGACACCAGAGCGATCGTGGGGGAGATGGCCAATGGAGGCCCCCTGGAGGTGTGGAGGGCCGCAATGTACCGGTCCGCCCGAGGGGTGCTGCAACCCCCGTTCGGAGTCTCGCCCTCATCGCGAGGTCGTTTTCTGCCTGGGAGGGTGCACCGGGGTCTTCAGCTTCTCCGACGCGTGGTGGCCCGGCTGACCAAGCTCTCCTGGGCGAGCAGGATCCCCTTGACGACCCAGACGCTGGATTGAAAGAGGCTCAGGGAAATGACCAAGCAACGAGAGCGCATTTCGAGGCACCGTGAGGAGGCCGGCGGGATCTCCCGGCGTCGTTTCACTGGCCTCGTGGGAGCGACTGGAGCCGGCGTCCTCGCTGGCCTGGCTCCCAGATGGCTGGCTGCAGAGCCACCACGGCGTCCTAACCTTCTCGTCATTCTTGCCGACGACCTGGGCTGGGCGGATCTTTCGTGCAACGGCGCGCCGACGATCCGCACTCCGAATCTCGACCGGCTCGCCGCGTCGGGAGTGCGCTTCACTCAGGGATACGCAGCGTCCTCGGTCTGCTCGCCGACGCGCTTCGCGCTCTACACCGGGCGCTATCCAGGCCGTCTGGCGGGTGGGCTGCGGGAACCCATCCCGGCCCCGACCGAGATCGACGGGATCCCCCTCGATCACCCGACGCTCGCGTCACTGCTCAAGTCCCAGGGGTACCACACCGCAATGATCGGCAAGTGGCATTGCGGCTATCTGCCCTGGTTCAGCCCCACCCGCGTGGGGTGGGACGAGTTCTTCGGAAACTTCGGCGGTGCCGTCGACTACTTCTCGAAGCTCGACCTCGATGGTCGGTACGACCTGTACGAGGGTGAGGTCGAGCACCGGGATCTCCGCTACTACACGCAGATCCTCACCGAGAAGGCCACGCTCTTCGTTGGGCAGCGCCGTGCCGATCGCTGGCTGCTGAACCTCAACTTCACGACGCCACATTGGCCGTGGGAAGGCCCTGGCGACACCGCCGTCAGCGCTGGCCTGACGGAACGCATCAAGGCTGGTGAACGGAGAGTCCTGTTCCACACCGACGGCGGTTCGATGCGGACCTACCAGGCGATGGTCGAGGACCTCGACAGGGCGGTCGGCAACGTCGTGTCGGCCCTCCGGCGCACCGGGCAGCTCGAGCGGACGGTCATCTTCTTCGCGAGCGACAACGGCGGGGAGCGCTTCTCGTACAACTGGCCGTTGTCGGGCGGCAAGGGCGACGTGCTCGAGGGTGGAATCCGCGTCCCCACCATCGTCAGCTGGCCAGGCACGCTGCGTGGCCAGCGGATCGATTCTGAGCCGGTCGTCACGATGGACTGGACGGCCACGTTTCTCGAGCTCGCCGGGGCGAAGCCGGACCCGCGCCATCCGCTCGACGGCGTCAGCCTCGTCGACCACCTCTTGCACGGCAAGCCCGTGCCACGACGTGACCTGTTCTGGCGCATGAAGGACGGGCGCGCGCTGCGTCGTGGTGACCTCAAGTACGTGCGCCTCGCCGACGGCGCCGACCATCTCTACGACCTTGCGGCTGACGTGCGCGAGCAGGCGAACCTCGCAAGACGGCGGCCCGACGACCTCGCCGCGCTGCGTTCGACGTGGGAGACCATCAACGCCGGGCTGCTGCCGTACCGGGCGTGAGCCCCTGGAAGTGCGGGGGTCAATGAGGCTCAGAGCTCGATCTTCGGCTCGGCACCGATGGAGAACTTCTCGCCGTCGTTGGCGCAGCGCGGGACGGCGTCGGCCGTCTCGCAGTGGCGTCCCTCGCCGCATCCAGCGCTGCACGGGTTGAGCTCGCACACCCCCGACTGCCGGTTGCAGACACGATCGCCCGTGCAGATGGCAAAGCACTCGCCGTTCACACGGGGGATCCCGTAGTCGATGGCGTGGCAGCCAAGCGTCAGCGCGGAAGCAAGGAGCATCGCTCTGCGCATGGTGCAGCCCCCCGAGCTCCCGGCCCCCTGGAGCTCGCCGGCATCCTCCGGCACCGTGAGAAGCCACGCAACTCACCGGGGCGCGCCGGCTCATGCGAGAGTCCGCGGTCGGCGGACCCGGAGGTTCCCGGCGCATCCGTCCCGGGAGGTGGACGTGGCACGGCGTCTTCTGCACGCGATGCTCCTGCTCGCACCGGCCGCGCTCGGCGCCGAGGCCGGAAGCACGCATCGCCCGGGCATCGCCTACCACTACATCAAGAGCAATCTCGACGGCTCCGACCCCTGGCAGGTCACGACCTACGTGTCCTCGCCGAGGAGACTCGACGTCCTCAAGTGGGGTCCGGGACGGGGTGAGGTGGTCGAGGTCACTGCCGATCTCGATCCGACCGGCTGCGTCGCCCAGCACCTCGAGCAGTGGAACCTGCGCGATGGCGCGATGGCACTCTCGATGTGGGCGAACCTGTCGGACGACGGCTCGACTCTCACCTTCCACCGCGAGGGTATTTCCCCGATCGCGCTTCGCGGCTCGGGCCGCCCGCTGCATCCGTACGGCTTCGACATGCAGGCCATGAACGTGTCTTCCCGCTGCATCGGGACGTCGAAGCCTCCGATCATCGGGCTCAACGGCTTCAACCCGGTCGAGGGCGCGACGCCCCCGCTCGTCGACTACGGCCCCATCCGGGTCGAGTCTCTCGGGAACGAGCGACTGGGCGACATCCCCTGCCGGAAGGTGCGTCTCGCAGGAAAGGACTTCAGCGTCCTGACCTGGTTCTCCCACGAGGACGGGCGCATCGTCCGCGCCGAGTCCGCCCGCCCCGACTCGGACGACTGGACCAGCTTCCGACTCGAGCGAAAGGGAACCGAGCGGATGGATCCCTTCCGGTGGCAGGCCTTCCGGGCGCAGGTGCTGGGCCGTTTCGTGGTGCCGCCGTCGGCTCCCGCACGGACGTCGGCAGGATCGGAAGCCGGAAAGCGATAGCAGCGGACCGACGATGCTGGCGCGCCAGGAGGTCCGGCTCGAGGGGACGAGCGGCGGGTCGCCGCACGCGCGGGTTCAGACTCGGAGGTGCAACTCGAGGTAGGCCGCGGGCTCCGTGCCCTGCTGGAAGCCGCAGGCCTCGTAGAAACGCTCGGCTCCTTCGTGGCCGGCGAGCACCCAGGCGGTCTCGATGCGCTCGGTGCGCATCCAGTCGGTCATCGCCGCGATCAGCTGCCGGCCCACGCCGCGCCGACGCCAGGCCTCGCGGACTCCAATCTCGTAGAGCAGCAGCTCCCGCGCGGGCTCCTTCCGCATCGGCAGCACGAGGCAGAACACGAAGCCCACCACCTCGGCGCCGGCCCACGCCGCCCAGTGCAGGACGTGCGGGTTCGCCAGATGCGAGCGTGCGGCCTCCCCGCCGAGCGGCGGCCGAGGCCCGCGCGCGTCGCCCATGTCGAAGTCCGCATCGTCCCGCGCCAGGACCGTGAGGACGGACTCATCCAAGGGGCCGAGCCGGCGAACGACCAGCCCCGGCCCGGCACCCCACCCTTCCATGGATCAGAACGGGA